>Ga0066376_10002540_pt1 | contig 16948 bp, 30 predicted proteins | sample Knorr_S15_td_Bot_FD_77009 | JGI IMG/M metagenome (GOLD analysis project Ga0066376, IMG submission 77009) | Marine microbial communities from Southern Atlantic Ocean transect - Knorr_S15_td_Bottom_ad_5009_LV_A | ecosystem: Environmental > Aquatic > Marine > Oceanic | place: Southern Atlantic... | reverse complement strand
GTGAACAACGTCACGGGCGCCCGACCGGCGGGGCCGCTTTTCCAGATCAATGGACGCTTGATTAGGCCGGGGCAGGACTCATCAGGCCATTATGGACGAGGCATCGTGTTTCACGAGGTCACGGAACTGACGCCCCAACGCTATCGTGAGCATCCAATATCAAGTGCCCTCCCCGAATGGGACCCTCGAATCAAGGGCGTCCATCACTTCGCGCACCGATCCGACTTCACCGTGATCGACGTCTTACTGCGGGGGCGGTTCGAACGTAGGCGCAGGTTCCGGCCAATCATCGACGGCTAGAGAGCGACGTCCGTCTGGCGACTCGGCCCATTGGGGAATGGTAAACGAGATTTGCGACGTGATCTCGTTGGTCGATCAATTGCTCGAGTTGGTTTTCGTGGCCCCAGCCTCGCCCCAACGACTCGCAAAAACCAGAAAGCCTCCCCGCTACCCGCGGGAAGGCTCTCAAAATCCATCAGCATTACAGCGCCCCTGTGCAGCTACCCCTCCACCACCACCTTCGGCGCCTTCACAACCTTACCGGCCGAGATGCACCGAGTGCAAACCCGCACCCGCCGCCGATCCCCTTTCTCGTCGACGATCTTGAACGTCTGCAGGTTCGGCAGCCACCTGCGCCGCGTCTTGTTGTGGGCGTGACTCACGTTGTTGCCCGTCGCCGGACCCTTGTTGCACACGTAGCAAACTCTAGACATCACGAACTTCCTTGATTTTCTCTGGTTACCGTCGGCTAGTTGCCGTCGTTGCCGTCGCTGGCATCGGGCGCGTTGCCGAGCACGACCTGGGTCGCTTCCAAAAAGTGGGTCGCGAATTCCGCAGCGAGTCTGTCGCCGTCGGTGATCGTGCCGGCTCCCTCCCACGCGGTGAGAACCGAGTCGTTTACCGCGTACAGGACTCCGATGACCGTCGCGGGGATGCCCTGCGGCAGATCGAGTCCTTCGGCCATGACCTGTTCCGACATCGAAACCAGGAACGGGTTGCGGTTGGGAAGCTGGAGCCAGAAGCCCTGCGTTCCCAGCCCACTCGCGACGGTCAGGCCCGCGACGCGAATATTCTGCCCCTCGAACGGCGTGGGGTCCGTCTGGAGGTCGACCGCGGGGACTGTGGTCGCCGTACCAAAGTCGTCGTTCTCGACAGTCACGGTGTCCATAACGAGCCGAAGCTCGCGCTCGGCGGCGGCTTGACCCTTGAGCCACCACATGAAGACACCGATGACCACGAACGCCGTCAGCATCAACGGGAGGGCCAAGTCCACAGCGCCGCGTCGGGAAGCGTTGTCCACCATGTCCGAAATCCTGTCCATTTGGGGTTGCCTGTCAGAAGCGGCAGACAAACTAATTGACCAGCTCGATGAGCGACATCTCTGCCGCGTCGCCCTTGCGATTGCCCAGCTTCAGGATGCGCGTGTAGCCGCCAGGACGCTCCATGAAGCGCGGTGCGATGTCCCCGAAGAGCTTCCCGAGCACTTCGCGATCCTGGATCTTCGTCGCCGCGAGACGGCGTGCATGGAGATCCCCGCGCCGGGCGAGCGTGATGAGACGCTCGGCGTAGGGGCGCAACTCCTTGGCCTTCGCCGTGGTCGTCTCGATTCTCTCATGACGAAACAGCGAGGTGGCCATGTTGCGCATGGTCGCCTTCTTGTGGCTCGCGGTACGGGAGAGCTTCCTCCCCTTCTTACGGTGCCGCACGGTTACTCCTCCCCTGCCACTGCGGCCCCGGCTTCTTCTTCCACGAAGAAGAGGCGGCCGTCTTCACCCTCTTCGAGCTGCATGCCGAAACGGAGCGCGTGCTCTTCCAGGAAGTCGGAGATTTCCTTGAGCGACTTCTTTCCGAAGTTCTCGATCTGCAGCATGTCGTCTTCCGAACGCTGCACGAGATCGCCCAGCGAGCGGATGTTCTCTTTTTGCAGGGAGTTCCGCGACCGCACGGACAGCTCAGCGAGGTCCTCGACGGGCCGCTCGAACAGGTCCTGCAGACGCTCGGAAACCGCCACCTGTCCAGGAGGCGCAACCTCGGGGATGCCGCCTTCGCTGAAGTAGAGCATGTACTCGAGATGCTTGCGCACGAGTTCGGCCGCGTAGGCCACCGCGGCCTCCGGGTCGACCGACCCATCCGTCTCGATGTGCAGCGTCAAGCGATCGAAGTCGGTGCGCTGACCCACGCGCGTCTCTTCGACGGTGAAGTTGGCGCGACGGACCGGGTTGTAGATCGAGTCGATGCGAACCAGGTCGACGGGTGCACCGCGTGGCATCGGGTGCGCGTCGGCCAGTACGAATCCGCGGCCCTTGTTCACGTGCAACTCCACGTTGAGCTGACGGTCGTCCTGGAGCGTGAAGAGATGGTGATCCGGATCCATGACCTCGGCTCCAGCCGTCGGCTGGAGGTCGCCAGCCGTGACGACTCCTGCCTTGGTGATGTGGATCTCGAGCACCGCCTCGTCGATGTCGTCGTCGAGCGTGACCACCAGCGCCTTCAGGTTCTGGATGACCTGGTGCACGTCCTCCACCACACCTGGAATGGTCTGGTGCTCATGCGCCACACCATCGATCCGGAAGGCCCATACCGCCGCACCGCGCAGCGACGAGAGCAGTACGCGCCGCACGGAGTTGCCCAGAGTATGGCCGAAGCCGCGCTCGAGCGGCTCCATCACGAAACGAGCGTGCCGAGGATCGTTTGCATCCTCGATGCCTTCGATGCGTTCGGGCAGTACCAGTCCGGTGAGATCTATGTCCACGTTGTCTCCTACTATTTCGAGTAGAGCTCGACGATGAGCTGTTCACGCGCCGCGAGTGGGATGTCCGCACGCGTCGGTTGACGAACCAGGCGCCCCACGCGGGCACCTTCGTCGAGCGCAAGCCAATCAGGAAGCGAAGGGCGCGTCCGCGCCTCGAGCGCCGCCTGCACCGGCACGATGTCCTTCGACTTACCCCTCACCGAGACCTCGTCACCCGCCTTCACACTGAAGCTCGGGATGTCCACGGTGCGACCATTCACCTCGACGTGGCGGTGCCGAACCAGCTGGCGCGCCGCGCTGCGGCTGGCCGCGAAGCCCATACGGAACACGATGTTGTCGAGGCGCAATTCGAGCGCAACGATGAGGTTGGCGCCGGTGATGCCGGGCACGTGCGCCGCGCGCTCGAAGAGCGCCCGGAACTGCTTCTCATGAAGCCCGTACATGCGCTTGACCTTCTGCTTCTCACGTAGCTGCACGGCGTAGTCGGACTGCTTGCGCCGACGAGCTTGTGCAGGCCCATGCTGACCCGGCGGATACGCACGCCGGTCGACCGGGCATTTCTCTGTGTAGCACTTCTGTCCCTTCAAGAAAAGCTTCTGGCCTTCGCGGCGGCAGAGCTTGCAGACGGGACCGGTGTAACGAGCCATGGCGTTGTTCTATTCCTTCGAGGCGCGACTAGAGGTGACGCTTAGACGTGGCGCTAGACGCGACGCTTCTTGGGCGGCCGGCACCCGTTGTGCGGCAGCGGCGTCACGTCTTGGATGGACTTGATCTGGAGACCGGCTGCAGCCAGCGCCTGGATCGCGGATTCGCGGCCCGAGCCGGGCCCCTGGACGAGCACGTCGATGCGCTTGACGCCCATGCCTACGGCCTCACGACCCACCTGCTCGGCAGCGACGGTAGCGGCGAACGGAGTCGACTTCTTAGAGCCCTTGAAACCGGCTTTTCCGGCGCTGGCCCAGACGACGACGTTCCCCTGATTGTCAGCGATCGTGATGATCGTGTTGTTGAAGGTCGCCTTGATGTGGGCGACGCCCTCGGCCTCGACGACCTTCTTCGAGCGTTTCGTACGGGTCTTTGGCTTTGCCACGTTCTCTCACTTGATCCTGGTTGCCACATGATACAATGCGGATGCGGCGAGCCGAGGTCGCTGCCTCGGTGGACGCCGCATCGAGTGATACGCCGGCTCTTCGAGCCTGTAAGGGCCGACCTACTTCCTCGGCGCCTTCTTCTTACCTGCGATGGACCTCTTGGACCCCTTGTGCGTGCGCGCGTTGGTGTGCGTCCGCTGGCCCCGGACCGGCAGGCCGCGCCGATGGCGAAGTCCCCGGTAGCAACCGATGTCCATGAGGCGCTTGATGTTCATAGAGGTCTCGGTGCGTAGCGCACCCTCGACCTTGAACTTGCCCTCGATCTCCCGACGAAGCCGGTTCACGTCGTCGTCGTCCAGATCTTGCGTCCGGCGGTCCGGGTCGACCCCGCACGACTGAATGATCTGAGACGCTCGAGTCGGCCCAATCCCGTAGATATAGGTCAAGGCGACTTCGATTCGCTTCCCACGCGGAAGATCGACGCCCGCAATACGTGCCATTTAGCTCAACCTTGGCGTTGTTTGTGCTTCGGATCCCGCGAACAGATGATGCGTACGACACCCTTCCGGCGGATCACCTTACAGTGCTCACAGATCGGCTTTACGCTGCTTCGAACCTTCAATTCAACATCTCCACGTCCGTTTGTTCCAGAGCTTTACAGTATAACCAAGCTCCGGTGCGGCTTCAAGCGCTATTCGGCATCCCAGAACCCGCATAAACGGGCGCCCCGGAGGCGGTCAACACCCTCGGGCCATCCGCGGTCAGCGCCACGGTATGCTCGAAGTGTGCCGACAGCGTTCGGTCGGCTGTGATGACGGTCCAGCCGTCGTCGAGTGTCCTGATGTGGGGTGAACCGGCGGACAGCATGGGCTCGATGGCCAGTACCATCCCCTCCCTCAGCAGCGGCCCGTGTCCGACACGGCCATGGTTCGGCACCTGAGGCTCCTCGTGCACATCGCGTCCCACGCCGTGGCCCACGAGGTCCCTGATGATGCCGAAGCTCGTCCCGTCCACCGTCCGCCTTACCGCCGCGCCGATGTCTCCCACATGATTGCCGGGCACCGCGGCCTCGACGGCGGCCCACAAGGACCGCTCCGTCACGTCCATGAGCTCCTGAACGTCGTCGCCGACCTCCCCCACCTTGAACGTCCAAGCCGAGTCTGAGCACCAACCGCCGATCTTCACGCCTACGTCGATCGAGACGATGTCGCCTTCACCGAGCGCGCGGGTGGCGCTCGGAATTCCGTGAACGACCTCCTCGTTCACCGAGGTGCACACGCTGCCCGGGAAGCCATAGAGGCCCTTGAAGGCCGGCACCGCACCCTCATGCGAAACGATGTAGTCGTCACAGGCCGTATCGATGTCCTTCGTCGACACGCCAGGCACGACGCGCTCGCCGAGTTCAGCGAGCAAGCCCGCGATGATCGCGCCACCACGACCGATCGCGTCGATCTCCTGGGGCGTCCGCAAGTGGATCATTCGTCCGCTCAGCCGACAGCGGCTCGAAAGTCCACAAACACTTCTTCCATTCCTCGGCCAGCCTCGATCCGCACCAGACCCGCCGGGTGTGCCTCGTAGTGAGCCACCAGCGGCGCGGTCTGCTCTTCATACACCTGCAAGCGGTGCGCAACCGTATCAGGCTCGTCATCGATCCGGTGAACAAGCGGACCGCCGCAGCGGTCGCAAGTCCCGTCGACTTGCGAGTCGTTGAAATAGACGTTGAAGACCGCCCCGCACTCGGAACAGCTGCGCCGCCCACTCAGCCGCTTCAGCAAGGTCTCGTTCGAGGCCTGCAGTAGCACCACCCGATCGACTTGGCGGCCGACGTCATCGAGCACGCCATCGAGTCCGTTCGCCTGAGCGATCGTGCGCGGGAACCCGTCGAACAAGATGCTCGCTTCCGCGGCTACACCCGTCAGATGATCGCGAACGAGGTCGAGGATCAAAGCGTCGGGCACCAGTTCGCCGGCATCCATGTAGCCCTGAGCCTTCTGGCCGAGCTCCGTTCCCTCACGGCGAGCGGCGCGGAGCAGGTCCCCTGTCGAGATATGTTCGCCGCCGGTCGCGTCAGCGAGGCGCACCGCTTGTGTGCCCTTGCCGACGCCCGGCGGCCCTAAAAGAATGACGACCACCGACATCTACATGAACCGCGAACGGCCCCGCATCTTCACGCGCCCCTTCTTCATGAAGCCGTCGTAGTGTCGCAGCATCAGCATCTGCTGGGCCTGCTGGACGGTATCCAACCCCACTCCGACGACGATCAGAAGGCTCGTACCGCCGAAGAAGAAGGTGTTGATGTCGAAGATGTCGAAGATCCAGAACGGAACGAGCGCCACCAGGGCCAGGTAAATCGACCCAGGCAACGTGACGCGCGTCAGAACACGGTCGATGTATTCAGCCGTTCGGGCCCCAGGCTTCACGCCCGGGATGAAACCGCCCTGCTTCTTCAGGTTCTCCGCAAGGTCGATCGGATTGAAAATGATCGCCGTGTAGAAGTACGTGAAGAAGACGATCAGGAAGCCGTACGTGATGTAGTAGGCCCAGGTCTGCGGCGCGAAGAACTCGTTGATGGCATTGAGCGCGTCGATCTGGAAGAACGCGGCGAGGGTGCCGGGCACGACGATGAGCGACTGCGCGAAGATGATCGGCATGACCCCCGCCGAGTTCACGCGCATGGGAATGAAGCTCTTTTGGCCCTCTCGGATCCGGCCACGGCCCACGACCTTGCGTGGGATCTGCACCGGGATCTTGCGCGCCGCCATGGTCATCGCGACCACAGCTGCGGTCACGCCGATGACGACGAAGACCAGCGCGGCGAGCGCGAACGCTCCCAACTCACCGAGGCGGAAGGACTCGTACGTGCGCACCACCGCCGCCGGGAAGCCCTGAATGATCGAGAAGAAGATCAGCAAGGACATGCCGTTGCCGATCCCGTGCTCGGTGATCTGCTCGCCGAGCCACATGACGAAGAGCGCGCCCACCGTGAGCGTGACCACCGTCGTAAACGTGAACAGGAAGCCAGGGGTCCCGACCGCACCGGGAATCGCCTGCAGGAACGCGGCGTAGCCATAGGCTTGGGCGGCCGACAGGCCGATCGTCGTGTAACGGGTCCACTGCGTCAGCTTCTTACGACCCTCTTCGCCTTCCTTCTGCAGCTTCTCGATGGTCGGGAACACTGCCGCCAGCAGCTGGAACATGATGCTCGCCGAGATATACGGCATGATGCCCAAGGCGAGGATGGTCGCGCGCGACAAGCCGCCACCCACGAACATGTCGTAGATGCCGAAAAAGGTCCCTTCGAGTTGGCCGAACTGTTCCCTCAAGGCGCTGACGTCCAGACCCGGCACCGTGATGTGCGATCCCACTCTGTAGATGAGCAGGATGAACAAGGTGAAGAGAATCTTGTCCTTGAGCTCCGGGACCCGGAAGAGATTCTGTAGCGGATTCGACATGCTACGAGTCGTCCGCGGCCGCGGCGCCGATGACCGTCACCGATCCCCCCGCCGCCTCGATCTTTTCTTGGGCGCTCTTGCTGAACTTGTGCGCGCTCACCGCCAGTGACTTCTCCAGGGTACCCTCGCCGAGAATCTTCACCGGCCTGCGCAGCGACGTGACGAGTCCCGCGGCCTTGAGTCCTTCCGGTCCCACGTCACCATCACACCGGTGCAGGTCACGTACGTTCACTACCTGGTACTCGACGCGGTGGATGTTGGTGAAGCCGCGCTTCGGGATCCGGCGCATGAGCGGCATCTGACCACCCTCGAAGTCGCGCCTGATACGCCCGCCCGAGCGAGACTTCTGGCCGTCCTGTCCTCGCCCGGCAGTCTTGCCCAAGCCAGAGCCCTGTCCACGGCCGACCCGCTTGCGGGGCCGCCGGGAACCGGCGTTGGGACTCAGATCGTGTAGTTCCGCCATAACTAGACTCCCTCTACCTCAGCTACGTCGACCATGTAGGAGACTTGATTGATCATCCCCCTTATGGCGTCGTTGTCTTCGTGGATCACGCTCTGTTGGTGACGCTTTATCCCCAACGCACGCAGGGTGCGGCGGTGCTTCGTCAGCCGACCGATGCCGCTCCGGGTCTGCGTGATCTTGATCATCTTGGGGGCTTTCTTCTTAGCCACGATGCGCTCCCAATTCTTCCACCGTGATACCACGCTCCTTGGCAACTTGTTCGGCCGTGACCAACTCGGTCAGTCCATTCATCGTGGCGCGGACCACGTTTATGGGGTTGTTCGAGCCCAGACACTTGGTGAGCACATTCTTTACGCCCGCGGCTTCGAGCACCGCGCGCACAGGACCACCCGCAATCACGCCGGTACCGGGGGCGGCAGGACGCATCAATACGCGCCCGGCACCCGACCGACCCACGATGTCGTGCGGGAGCGTCCCGTTCTCGAGCGGCACCTTCACCATGTTCTTGCGCGCCTGCTCGAAAGACTTTCGGATCGCTTCGGCCACCTCGTTCGCCTTGGCGAGCGCGATCCCGACGTTCCCCTTCTGGTCTCCAACCGACACCAGAGCCGAGAACGAGAACCGACGACCGCCCTTCACGACCTTGGCCACGCGATTGATGAAGATGACGTTCTCGACGAGATCGCTCTCGCGGCCACGACCCTGCTTCTTCCTTTTCTTCTGGTCTCTTCCAGCCATCAGAACTCCAGACCTCCCTCACGGGCGCCGTCGGCGAAGGCTTTCACCCTGCCGTGGTACTTATATCCGCCGCGGTCGAACACCACGGTCTCGATTCCCTGCGCCTTGGCGCGCTCGCCCAGCAGCTTTCCAGCCGCATAGGCCTGCTCCACCCGGCGGTTCTTGCCCTCGGCCGCGAAGTCCTTCAGGTCCGCGGTGAGTGTCGAAAGCCCTATGAGCGTCCGGCGGCCGTCGTCGTCGACGACCTGGCCCTCGATGTTCTTCAACGAACGGAAGACGACGAGGCGCGGACGCTCGGCTGTACCGCGCACCTTGTTGCGCACACGGAAGTGCCGCCGCATGCGCTGAAGCGAACGGCTCTTCTTGAGCTTGCTTTGCTTGATAATGGTCATCATTACACCCCGGCGGTCTTACCGGCTTTACGCCGGACATGTTCACCCTGATAGCGGATGCCCTTCCCCTTGTAGGGCTCGGGCGGCCGGAACGAGCGGATGTCGGCCGCGGTTTGGCCGACCTTCTGCTTGTCGATCCCATTGACTACGATCGTCGTTTGATTCGGGCACTCGAGGCTGACACCGTCCAACGGCTCGTACTCGATGGTGTGGCTGTACCCGAGGGTGAGCGTGATGCCCGACCCCTTGATATCGGCGCGATATCCCACGCCGACGATCTCCAGCGTTTTGGCGAAGCCCTCGGTCACGCCAGCCACCATGTTCGAGATCAGCGAGCGGGTCAGCCCGTGCAACGAGCGGTGCTCCTTCGAGTCCGAGGGTCGCTCCACGCGAACCTCGCTCCCGTCGATCACAACGTTCATGTCCGGGTGCACGACCAACTCGAGGGCGCCCTTGGGGCCCTTCACGCTGAGCGCGCCATTCGCCTGCTTGATCTCCACTCCCGCGGGGACGACGACAGGCATCTTTCCAATTCGAGACATCGCTGAGCTCCCCGCTACCAGACCAAAGCCAGTAACTCGCCACCGACGCCCTGCTTGCGGGCGTTACGGTCGGAGAGCACACCGGCTGAAGTCGACAGGATTGCCATGCCGAGACCGTTCCGTACCCGCGGAATCTCGTCCTTGCCTACGTACTTTCGCTGGCCCGGCGTGGAGACTCGCTCGAGGTGACGGATGATCGGCTTGCCCTCGTAGTACTTCAGGTACACGCGAAGCACGCCGAAGCGGCCGTCGTCGAGCACCTTGTGGGCGTGCACGAAGTGGCTCTCTTCGAGCAACCGCGCGATCTCGATCTTCTTCGTGGACACGGGCATGTCCACCCACTTGTGGGCCGCCTGGCCGGCGTTCCTGATGCGGGTGAGCATGTCCGCGATGGGGTCGGTCATCATAGCTGTCTAATTCCTCTTACCAGCTCGACTTGCGGACACCGGGGATCTCGCCTCGCAGCGACATCTCCCGGAAACAGATCCTACAGATTCCGAACTTCCGCAGGAACGCCCGCGGCCTGCCACAACGCTGGCAGCGGTTCCGCTGACGCACGGCGAACTTCGGCGTGCGCTTCGACTTCTCGATGAGCGCCTTTCTGGCCATTCGAAACTCTCTCTCTTACTAGGCGGTGGCGCCGACTTGCACCGGCACCGCGCCGCGGAACGGGAAGCCCAACTCACGCAGCAGGGCAAGACCCTCGTCATCCTTCGTGGTGGACGTAACCACCGTGATATCCATCCCGTGGATCTTACGAACGTTCTCGTAGTTGATCTCGGGGAAAATGATCTGTTCCTTCACGCCCATCGTGTAATTCCCGCGGCCGTCGAAGGAGCGCGTCCTGAGCCCCCGGAAGTCACGGACACGCGGGATCACAGTGCTGATCAGGCGGTCGAGGAAAAACCACATCTTGGCGCCCCGCAGCGTCACGGAAGCGCCGATCGGCATGCCCTCACGCAGCTGAAAGTTCGAGATCGAACGCCGCGCGCGGTTCATCAAGGGCTTCTGGCCCGAGATGGTGGCGAGCTCGGCCATGATGCTGTCCAGCAGCTTCTGGTCCTTGGCGCCTTCGCCCGAACCCACGTTGATCACGACCTTCAACACCTTCGGGATCTGGTGGTGATTCTTGAAGCCGAACTCTTCTTGGAGCTTGGGCCTGACGTAGTCGTTATAGTGCGTCTTGAGTCGTGGTTGCATCGTCATTGCGGTTTGGGAATCGGATTACCGGTCTTCACGGCGATCCGCTCCTTGGTTCCGTCCTCTTCGAGACGCGTGCGGACTCGGCTCGCCTGTTCGGTCGCCGGGTCGACGAGCATCACGTTCGAAACGTGGATCGGCGCCTCGAAGGTGATGATGCCTCCATCGGGGTTGGCGTCGGTAGGGCGGGTGTGCCGCTTGCGGATGTTCACGCCCTCCACACGCACGCGCGCCTTCTCTTTCAGAATCTCAAGCACCGTGCCTTCGATGTCGCGGTCGTTGCCGCGAATCACGCGGACGCGGTCGCCTTTCATGATCTGATGTTTGATCCCGGCCATCACAGTACCTCGGGTGCCAGGGAAACGATCTTCATGTACTTCCTCTCACGTAGCTCACGGCCGACCGGCCCGAAGATGCGGGTGCCGCGGGGCTCCCCCTGCTCCGTGATGATCACGGCCGCGTTGTCCTCGAAGCGGATGTAGGTGCCGTCACGACGGCGAGTCTCCTTCGCGGTGCGTACCACCACGGCCCGGATGACCTCGCCCTTCTTGATGCCCGCGTTGGGGATGGCGTCCTTCACCGTAGCGACGATGACATCGCCCACCCCCGCATACCGACGCCCCGAACCACCCAGCACCCTGATACAGAGTGCCGATTTGGCGCCCGTGTTGTCGGCGATCCGGAGGATCGACTCCTGCTGAATCATCTCTCGATTCCTCTAACGTTCAGTTAAGCCTGGCGCTCGGAGCGACCCGTGACGCGCCAACGCTTGGTCTTGGACAACGGGCGGGTCTCCTCGATCTGCACGTTCTCGCCGACCTGATATTCGTTGTTCTCGTCATGCGCCCGATACTTCTTGGAGCGCTTTACTCCCTTGCTGTACAAGGGATGGGCGAATCGACGCTCGACCATGACGGTCACCGTCTTGTCTCCCTTGTCGCTCACGATCACACCGGTCCTCACCTTCCGCCGGTTGCGCCCGCTCGTGGCCTCTTCCGCTGTCGCGGCCGGAGCCTCTTGTGCGTCCGCCTCGGGGGCTACAGCGGCCTCGGCCTGCTCGATCTCGTTCTCGCTCATGGCTTCCTGGCTCACGCGTTTTCAGCGGAGTTCTGTGCGAGCTCGCGCTCACGACTCACAGTCTTCAGTCGCGCGATGTCGCGCTTGATTTGCCTGGGCAGACGTTGGTTCTCGAGCTCCATCATCGAGCCGTGGAAGCGCAACTTGAATTGCTCTTCCTTGAGCTCTTTGAGCCGGGCTCGAATCTCGGTGTCGTCCCAATCGCGGATGTCTTCGGCCTTCATCGTCCTCTCCTAGAGCTGTTGCGCACGAACGACGAAACGGCACTTGATCGGCAGCTTGGCCGCGGCCAGTTCCATCGCACGTTCGGCAACCGTCTCGTCCACGCCCTCGAGCTCGAACATGATCCGGCCCGGCTTCACCACGGCGACCCACCCTTCGGGGTTGCCCTTACCCTTGCCCATGCGCGTCTCGGCGGGCTTGGACGTGATCGGCTTGTCGGGGAAGATCCGGATCCAGACCTTGCCGCCACGCTTGATGTGACGGGTCATGGCGACACGGGCCGACTCGATCTGCCGATTGGTGATCCAGGTCGGCTCGAGCGCCTGAAGCCCATATTCGCCGAAGGAGACCTTGCTCCCCCGGTGTGCCATCCCCCGCATGCGACCCTTGTGGGTCTTGCGTCGCCTTACTCGTTTCGGAGCTAGCATCGTCTATTCCCTCGGTCAGGCGCCGGTCGAGTAGGTGCGGCCACGCCGCTCCTCGACCACCTCGCCCTTGAAGATCCAGCACTTAACGCCCACCACACCGTACGTCGTAAACGCAGGCACCGAGGCGTAGTCGATATCCGCGCGCAGCGTATGCAGCGGAACGCGGCCTTCATTGTAGCCCTCGGTGCGCGCGATCTCGGCACCGCCCAGGCGCCCTGCGCACTGAATCTTGATGCCCTCGGCACCCGCTCGCATCGAGGACTGAACGGCCCTCTTCATCGCCCGCCGGAACGAGATGCGCTGACGCAGCTGGTGGGCGACGTTCTCGGCCACCAGATAAGCACTCATTTCCGGCCGCCTGATTTCCTCGACGTTCACGGAGATCTCGGCATCCGTCACCATCGCGAGCTCGTCGCGTAGCTTGTCGACCTCGGCGCCGCGCTTGCCGATCACCACGCCCGGACGGGCGGTGTGTAGCGTCACGACGATCTTGCTCGGCTTGCGCTCGATCTCTACCAGCGCGAGCGCCGCATGGGCCAGGCGCCGGCGCAGATACTTACGGATCGTCTCGTCCTCCATGAGGAGGCGCGGGAAGTCCTTCTCGGCATACCAGTGCGACGTCCAGTCTTTGACGATGCCGAGCCGGAACCCGGTCGGGTGTGTCTTCTGTCCCATATCCTCAGGCGTCCCTTGTGTCGACGACCACGGTGATGTGGCTCGTGCGCTTACGGATCGGCGCGGCCCGTCCCTGGGCGCGCGCGCGCCAGCGACGGAGCGTTGGGCCCTCGTCGACGTAGGCTTCCCGAACCACCAGGTCGTCTACGTCGAGCAGGCCACCGTCGTCCTGTGACTTGTCCTGTGCGTTGGCAACCGCCGAGCGCAGAGTCTTACCCACCGGTTCGGCCGCACCCTTCTTCGAAAACTGAAGGATGGCGTATGCCTCGTTAACCGACTTGCCCCGGATCTGATCCACGACGAGCCGTATCTTGCGGGGGCTCATTCGGACAAATCGGGCGATCGCTTTTGCATTCATGGCTCTTTACCGTCCGGACCGTTTGTCGGCCAACCTACCGCTGTGCCCTCGGAAGAGCCGGGTGGGAGCAAACTCACCGAGTTTGTGTCCCACCATGTTCTCCGTGATGTACACCGGGATGAACTTGTTGCCGTTGTGTACGGCCACCGTGTGACCGACGAAGTCCGGAGAGATCGTCGAGGCACGGGACCAAGTCTTGATCACCTTCTTCTCGTTTCGAGAGTTCATGACCTCGATCTTGAGAAGAAGCTTGTCATTGATGAACGGGCCCTTCTTTAGACTACGCGGCATAGTTGGTCAGCCCCCGGCTCACTGCGTGGCTTTGCCGCGCTTGCGGCCGCGCACGATGTATTTGGTAGACTCTTTCTTCTTGTTTCGTGTCTTCTTGCCCTCGGGCTTGCCCCATGGGGAAACCGGAGGACGACCGCCCGACGAGCGCCCCTCTCCACCACCCAGCGGGTGATCGACGGGGTTCATGGCGACGCCGCGCACCTTGGGGCGCTTCCCGCGCCACCGGTTCGCACCGGCCTTGCCGATGACCGTCAACTCATGGTCCGAGTTGCCGACCTCGCCGATGGTGGCCATGCACTCTTTGCGAACCCGGCGCATTTCGGTCGAAGGCAACCGCAGCGTCACGAAGCCACCTTCTTTTGCGACCACCTGGACCGCGGCTCCCGCCGAACGGGCCATCTGACCACCCTTGCCCGGCTTGAGCTCGACGTTGTGGACCGTCGTGCCAAGCGGCACCAGCTCGAGCGGCATCGCGGACCCGATACGGACGTCCGCATCGGGGCCCGACATGATCGTGTCGCCGACGTCGAGGCCCTTCGGGTGCAGGATGTAACGCTTCTCTCCGTCCTGATAAAAGACCAGGGCGATGTTGGCGGAACGATTCGGGTCGTACTCGATGTGCTTCACGATTGCCGGCACACCCAACTTGTTTCGCTTGAAGTCGACGATCCTGTACTTCCGCTTGTGACCTCCACCCCGGCGGCGCACGGTGATGCGTCCGTGATGGTTGCGGCCGCCGCTGGAAGTCAGAGGCTCGGTGAGCGACTTCTCCGGACCCTTGCGGGTCAGGATCTCATTGTCGAGAACCGAGCGGGTTCGCTGACCCGGCGTTACCGGTCTGAATTTCTTGATTCCCATGGTCAACCGACCTCGTAGAGCTCGATGTGGTCACCCTCGGAGAGCTTGACCACGGCCTTCTTGAAGGAAGCGCGGCGACCGCCTCCGCCCCGATTCTTGGACAGCCGGGCCATTTGTGAAGTGCGCGCCTTTCCGGCGTACCGCATTGTGCGCACGCCCTCGACGGTTACGTCCCAAATGCGCTCGACCGCCTGCCCGATTTCGATCTTGTTGGCGTCTTTGCTCACGAGGAACGTGTAGACGCTTTCGACCTCCATCTGGCCCGTGGTCTTCTCGGTGATCACCGGCTCGAGGATGATGTCGTACGCATCACGCATCGTCGTCTTCCTCCGTGTTCAGCTCGGCATCGGCGTCCGGCTCTTCTTCAGCCTCGGCTACTGGCTCTTCTTCGGCGATCGCCTCAGGCTCGACCTCGGCCTCCGCGGCGGGCTCCTCTTCGACCGCAGGTGCCGCGTCGGCTACCGGTTTCGCCTTCTGGTCGAGCGCGGAGCGCTCGATGACCACCGTATGAGCCCAGAGCACGTCGTACACGGACTCGCCGCCGAACGGCACGACTGCGACATCCGACAGATTCCGCGACGACAGATACAGGTTCTCGTTCTTGCCGTCCGTCAGCACGAGCACCTTTCCCTTGCTCTCGATGGAACTGAGGAAGGCCAGCAACCCCTGCGTCTTGGGAGCATCCATCGCGGGCAAGTCCGCCAGAATGACCCGGTCACGCTCGGCTCGGTCATTCAGGGCGGAGCGCCTCGCGAGCGCCTTCACTTTCTTGGGCAGACGCTGTCGCCAGGAGTGCGGGATCGGCGGGAATGCTACTCCGCCGCCTTCCCAGATGGGAGACCGAATGGTCCCAGCCCGGGCCCGACCGGTGCCCTTCTGGCGCCAAGGCTTCCGGCCACCACCGCGGACGTCGGAACGCCCTTTGGCCGCAGCCGTCCCTTGCCGCTGGTTCAGGAGATACACCTTGACCGCCTGGTGCATGACTCCCTCGTTCACGACGCCGTCGAAGATGGAGTCGGGCAACGCACGCGCCTTCCCCTTCTTTCCGTCGGCCTTGTAATAACGCGCCTTATACATGGCACTCACTTCGAGATCAAGACGTAGCCGTTACGGGCGCCCGGAACGCCGCCCTTCACGAAAAGCAGGTTCCGCTCACCGTCGACGCGGACAACCTGCAGGTTCCGGATAGTCGTGCGAGTCCCACCCATGCGCCCGGGCAGCTTCTTGCCCTTGATGACGCGAGACGGGTCCGTACCGGGGCCCATGGACCCCGGCGTGCGGGAATGGGAGTGACCGTGCGAGGCCGGGCGTCCCGCGAAACCATGGCGTTTTACGACACCCTGGAATCCGCGCCCCTTCGACCGGCCCGTGACCTTCACCCGATCACCAGCCTCGAACTGCTCCACGGTGAGCTCCTGGCCTACCTCGTACTGCTCGCCATTCTCCAGCGCGAACTCGCGCATCAGCCGTGGCGCGGCCTCGAGGCCCGCCTTGGCTGCATGTCCTACTTCGGCCTTAGAAGCACGCTTGGCCTTCTGAGCCCCGAAGCCGAGCTGAACGGCACTGTAGCCGTCCGTCTCGTCGGACTTTACTTGAACGACCGGGCACGGGCCGGCTTCAATGACGGTCACGGGAATCTGCACCCCCGCCTCATTGAAGATCCGCGTCATGCCGATCTTTTTTCCGATCAAACCGGGCATTCCGGAGTCCTCCGTCAGTCGACCTTGATCTCGACGTCCACGCCAGCCGGTAGATCCAGCTTGGTCAACGCATCGATCGTTTGTGGGCGGCTATCGACGATGTCGATGAGTCGCTTGTGCGTCCGCAACTCGAACTGCTCGCGACTCTTCTTGTCGATGTGCGGCGAGCGAAGCACGGTCCAGCGCTCCCGTCGCGTCGGTAGGGGGATGGGTCCCCGTACCGTCGCACCGGTCTTTTGCGCCGTCCTCACTATGTCCGCCGCGGTCTGATCGACCACCCAGTGGTCGAACGCTTTCAGTCGGATTCTGATTCTGTCAGACATGTTTGTCTCTTGTGGTGGAGGGGGACCGCAGGCCCGTCCTCCGCTCATGCTCAGCCGTTCGCCCGCTGGTTCTGGTGCTTCTTCCTATTTATTCCGCTTGCCTCTCTCTGCTGCTACTCGCAGCAGAGCGCCGCATGATCGGAGGACGGGCCTGCGGTCCCCTCGACCGTTTTTCGCCTCAACTGTCCTTCATCATCTGAACCGGCCTCCCCATTCGCCCGCGGGGTGGCCAATCCTCCTTGTTTTCACCAACTGCTTCCTTCGTGTCCCAACTCACTCTGTGTGCGGTGGAACCGGAGCTCCTCCGCGACCGTGCTGTTTGTCCCAAACAGGCGCCGGTCTTGTCTCTGTGCCTCTATGTCAAGGGTCGTCGTAATACGAGTTGC
>Ga0066376_10002539_pt1 | contig 16950 bp, 15 predicted proteins | sample Knorr_S15_td_Bot_FD_77009 | JGI IMG/M metagenome (GOLD analysis project Ga0066376, IMG submission 77009) | Marine microbial communities from Southern Atlantic Ocean transect - Knorr_S15_td_Bottom_ad_5009_LV_A | ecosystem: Environmental > Aquatic > Marine > Oceanic | place: Southern Atlantic... | reverse complement strand
GATGTCATCCACAGCGTCGCGGATCAGCGCGAAATTGACCGGGTCGCTGCGCCGGGGCGCCAGAGTATTGGCGGCGGTATCGACCGAGGGCAGGGTAATGACGCTATTGTGGCGCAGGCTTTCATGCAGGGTTGGCGCGCCGACCGGTTCCACACCGATGATTCGGATCGCCGGGTTGGACGCCTTGGCGGCGGTGGCAACGCCGGCGATCAATCCACCGCCGCCTATGGGCACGATGAGTATGGCTGTATCCGGGGCGTCTTCGATTATTTCCAATGCGACTGTCCCCTGTCCGGCGATCACCGCTTCATCGGCGAAAGGGTGAATGTAGGTCAGGCCGTCCCGCTTTGCATGGGCGAGGGCGGCTTCGTTTGCCTCGTCCCATCCGGCGCCCTCCAGGCGCGCAGTCGCGCCCCATGCGGCGAGCCGCTCGATTTTCACCGGTGGGGTGTTGTGGCCGAGATAGACTGTCGCCGGTGTCTTGGCCAGCCATCCGGCATAAGCGACGCCGAGGCCGTGGTTGCCGCCCGATGCGGTAACGATACCGCGGGCGATTTCATCTTCGCTCAAAAGGCCGAGTTTGCTCATCACGCCGCGCGCTTTGAAAGACCCGGTGACCTGGAGGCATTCGAGCTTGAGCTCGAGGGTGCATCCCGTCACCGCCGGATCGTGCATGGCGACGGCCTCGATTAGAGGCGTCCGACGAACCCGGCCGGCTATGCGATGCTGTGCCGCCTTGAATTCATCCAGATCCATCTATGTGCCCGCCGCGAAAGGCGGGCCCTTGATCTCGACCGTGTTGCCGTCCGGGTCGGCGATGTAGAAAGACGGGCCTTCGCCTTGAGCGCCGTAGCGTTTCTTCACCTCGCCGACGTCGATGCCGTGGGCCGCCAGTTGGGCGCGCACCGCAGCCTCGTCGAACGGTTCGATGGTCAGGCAGAAATGATCCATGTTATGGCCCTCAGGCCCCGGCCCGTCGCCGCCCAGGCGGCCGAGTTCCGAATCGATGGGCACGATGTCAATCAGGGAGGAGCCGGCGCGGAGTTGATAGAGACCGATGCCTTCGGACCGGCGCTCTTCCAGGCAGCCCAGAGCATCGCGGTAGAAGCTCAGCGAGCGCTCCAAATCGGCGACCCGTAGCACCACATGGTCGATGGCGATAATCTTGAAGGTCATTTTTTCTATTCACCGTACAGAATGCGGTCGTTGCGGTGGCTGGAGAGGCCCTTGGCATAACGCTTGGTAAGCTCGGGCATGTTGGTCTCACCCGGCCCCGGCCGGGTCAGCCCGAAGACCGCGCCGGGAACATCGAGCGGGCTATGGACCGACCAGATTTCGTCATGCTCGCTGGGCGGGTGCAGGGTTGCGGGGTTGCCAACGGCGACCCAGCCGATAGGAACCGTTGCGTCCGGCTCGAGATGGCTGTTGAGTTGGACGGTGCCGTTGATTCGTACCTCGGCGCGGGTGCCGATATGAGCGCCATTGAAGACCGTCGAGCCGGTGGCCAGGAAAACATCATCCTCGACCACGCAGCCGGTAAGATAGGCGCGCGGCCCGATGAGCACGTGATTGCCGACCTTTACCGGGTGACGGGCCGAGGAGCGCACCACCGCGTTTTCCATGACAATGCAATGATCGCCGATGACAACCTTGCCGCCCTCGGCGACGATGACCGCACCGAACATGATCCGGCACTGGGCGCCCACGGTTACGTTACCGCAGATTACCGCTGTCGGCGCCACATAGGCGGTTTCGTGAATTTTCGGCTGCTTGTCTTGATGTTCGATCAACATGGCAACGCTCCTTTCCTGTCAGAGAGGGCTCTTAAGCCGTTCCATAAGCCGGCGCATGAAGCTCTCGCAGGCATCGAGTTGTGTAAGGTCAATAAACTCATTGGGCTTGTGGGCCTGTTCGATAGAGCCGGGCCCGCAGACCACGGTTGACGCGCCGGCCTGCTGGAACTTGCCCGCCTCGGTTGCATAGGACACCTTGACCGCCCGGTTGTCGCCGGTCAACGCCATCACCAACCGCTCGGCGGGCGATGCCTCCTCGACCGCCAGGCCGGGCACTTGCGATCGCGGTGTGGTCTGGATGCCGGCGCCGTCCTCGATGGCCTGCATGGCCGGGACCAGGGTTGCGGCATAGGCTTCGAAACGCTCGATGATTTCGCTGGCGTCGGCCTCGGGCATGAGGCGGTATTCCCACACGAAGGTGCATTTACGAGGGATGATGTTGAGCGCCGTGCCGCCTTCCACGGTGCCCACATGGACAGTGGTGTAGGGCGGATCGAAGCCGCTGTCGGGATCGCCGCGCTGTCTCATTTCCTCGGCCATGCGGGACAGGAAGGTGATCAGCTCAGCGGCAATCATTACCGCGTTGACGCCCAAATGTGTGGCGCTGGAATGGGCTTCCAGGCCGGTCACTTCAGTGCGGTAGGTATAGGTGCCCTTATGGGCATGGGCGACTTTCATGTCAGTGGGTTCGCCGACGATGACGATCTCGGGCGCGATGCCCGCTGCCTTGATCCCGGCGATCATCCGGTCGACGCCGATGCAACCGACCTCCTCATCATAGGACAAGGCAAAATGCAGCGGTGTTACAAGGCCGGCGGCCTGAAATTCAGGCACCAGCGCCAGGGCTATGGCGATGAAGCTTTTCATATCCGCGACGCCGCGCCCATATAGCCTCTTATCCTGGGCCAGGACCTGGAACGGGTCGCTGTCCCAGGGCTGGCCGTCGACCGGGACCACGTCCGTATGGCCCGACAGCACCACGCCGCCCGGCTGCTCGGGTCCGAGGCTGGCGAACAGGTTGGCCTTGCCTTTTTCATCGTCGAAGGTACGGACCGACGTGATGCCGTGAGCGTCGAGATAATCGGCGACGAAATCGATCAGATCGAGATTAGAATTTCGGCTGGTGGTGTCGAAACCCACCAGCTTTTCGATCATTTCAATCGGCGTGAAGACGTTTCCCGTCATGTTGTTCGTTTCCCGGCTTGCCCTTTTGGCGCCTATCTAGCAACATTCCAGCACTATGCGCCAGAGGATCGTCCAATGAGCTACTACGAAACATACGACGAGACGAGCCGCCACTACGACCACACCCGGGTCGCGGTGGGGGCCGAGATCATTCTCGGCTGTCTGGCGCGTCAAGATAAAACGCTGGAGAGCTTGACCGTGCTCGACGCCGGCTGCGGCACCGGCGCCTATTCCCAGGCCATCGTCGGCTCGGTCGGCCGGATCGAGGCGTTGGATATGAGCCAGGGCATGCTGGATGCGGCCCGCGCCAAACTGGCCGAGCCGGCAGACGCCGGACGCGTCGCCTTCCACCAGGGCCCGATCACGGCGCTACCCTTCGAAGACGCGAGCCTCGATGGGGTGATGATCAACCAGGTTCTGCATCATCTCGCCGACGAGGTTGGAACTGGGGCCGGGGCCGATTATCCGCTCCACCGCCAGGTGTTAGCTGAGTTCGCCCGGGTGCTGCGGCCGGGCGCCGGCCTGGTGGTGAACAGCTGCAGCCGGGAACAGCTCGACGGCGCCTATTGGTATTACCAGCTGGCGCCCGCGGCCAAGGCAGCCATGATCGCTGGATTCGTCCCTCTCGATGACATCGAGGCCATTCTCGGCGATGTCGGTTTTGCCTTAAGCGGCCGTTTCGTACCGGTCGACGGCATCTGCCAGGGGGCTGCCTATTTCGACGGCCGGGGGCCGCTGCAAAAAGCCTGGCGCGACGGCGATTCCTTTTGGGCATTGGCTGACGAAGCCGAGCTGGCACGCGCGCTTGATTTGGTTGAGGATTTGGATCGGCAGGGACGCCTCGATGGTTTTGTCGCCAAGCATGACGCCCGCCGCGCCCATATCGGACAGATCACCTTTCTCCACGCCGTGCGGATATAACTAGCCCAGCCAGAACACGTCTAGATAATTGCCGTAGAATCCATCGCCGGACAGATCACTCGGGGGCGCGGTAATGTCGAAAGACATGGAAATTATTTTCCTGCTTATGAAACTGCTGGAAAGCTCAAACCCCCTGTGGGCGTCAAAATTTTAACCAAAAAATCGATCGCTGATGTCCAAATGGAAAATTCATTTGGCATGAGCACTGCGCATATTTAGGGGCAGATCGGGGGAAATCCAAGCGCTCGCCATGACAGATCGCACTTGAGAATTCGCATCATGCAGGATGAGAAGTCGGGGGTTTAGGCGACTTTTAGCTGGAAAACGAAGGGCGATTGCGGCCCGCCCGCAATCACTGTGTTCTCGCCATCGCGCAAGGCAATGAAGTCCTTGGGAAAGTTCACACCGAGGCTGTCATCGTTAACCTGGGTGCCGAGCGCGCTCCCGAGGTCGCGAATGATGAAATTGCCGCTCGCCATCTTCTGTATGGAAAAGTGCAGCCGCGACAAACGGTAGGGTGGCTTGTCGTCCAGCTGGAGGCCGACTTCGGCCCCGTCCGACCGCCTGCGGCCTTCATCCGATTCCCCTTCGTGCCGCCTGTTCCTGCCGGAACGGCGGTCAAAGTCGGCAAACCGTTGTTGCTGGTTGCTGGCCTCCTCAAGCTCTAGTTCATTGGGCTTTCGCCCAACGATGAAGGGGAATATGTCGGGTAGCAGCCCTTCCGTCGCCGACTGCGTATTGAGTATGGCTTCCGCCGGGTAAATCTTGATCTGTTTCGCATCACTTTGGGGGATTTCAGCCGCCATCTCCGAGCCTTCGCTTCTTGCCCTGATTTCCTGCGCCACCGAATCGAAGATGGCAACGTCCGAGGGCCGACGGGAGCTTGCTCGAAGCCGCTCGCCAAGCCGCTGAATTAGATCGTAGGCGCTCTCGGGAGAGCTTGCCATGCGGCGGATGAAATCATCCCTTTTCAGAAACTCCACGGTCGTATCGTCACGGATTGAGCGAATGGTCTCTGCCCGTTGCCGGCCGATGATGGCGCCGATCTGTCCGACGAATTCGCCGGCCTCGACGATTCCGGCTACATAGGGCTTGTCATCAACCACCTGGGTGATTTCGACCGCGCCCCTGACGATGAACGCAACGCGATCGCTCGATTCCCCTTGGTGGAAAATCACTTCATCGCGTTTGAATCCGAACAGCGTCGATTCACCAGACATCGCAGGCATGTATCCTTTGGTCAGCCATCACGCGAAACAGAAAAGCCCATAGACATGAATATTGGCTTAATTCATAGCTAGGGTTGGATTTTCTATCCAACAGGCCCACCAATGTTTTGTAAATATCTAAAAATATCACACGGCCTCTTGTATAGTTCAAACGTTTGAACTAACTATATTGAATGAATGATACAGCCACCGCAACGGTACGCCCAAACCGTCGCGCGGACGGTGAGGCGAGCCGGGCGCGAATTCTAGAGGCGGCTGGACGGCTGTTCGCCGAACATAGCTACGACTCAGTCTCGACGCGCCGTATAGCGAAGGCGGCGGGGTCTAACCTGTCGGCAATCGGCTATCACTTCGGCGGCAAGGAAGAACTATACGGCGCGGTACTGCATCAGCTCGTTACCGATACCGAACCGATGATCGGACCGGCCATCGCCCGCCTGGACGCCGGGGTCGCCGATGCCGATGGGGATCGCCATAAGCTGGCTGAAGTGATGGCGGGTTTCCTCCACGGTTTGCTCACCTCGATCCTGGGCACAGAACGCATGCGCTGGCAGATGGCCCTGATGCTGCGCGAATTTCACCAACCGTCATCCTGGTTTCCCATGCTGCTGGCGGAACGTATCCATCCGCTTCACGATGCGGTCGCGGGCCTTGTCGGTGCTGCGCGCGGTCGGCCCGCCGATGCGCCCGAGACCCGATTGCTGACCGCCGGCCTGATCGGCCAATGCATGGCCCTGGGGGCCGCCCGGCGCGTGGTCTGGGCGCGTCTCGATTGGGATGAATACACACCCGAGAGGGTTGATTTCGTCATTGCCACCATGGTGCCCGCAGTGCTGGCCATGTTCGACCTGCCGGCGGTTGAGGGGAGCGCGGAATAATGGCTGATCGCGGAGGCCGATTGTTCAAGCTCGCCGTCGTACCCATCGCCCTTCTCGTGGTGGCCGGACTGGGCGCTTATCTCTTGTGGGCGACCAGGCCCGAACTCGCTGCGAAGCCCGCTCTTGAGCTGGCACGGACCGTGGCGGCGGTGGCCGTTGAACATATCGATATACGGCCCAGCATGCGGCTCTATGGCGCCGTCGTCGCCGGGCGCGAGGTCGAGCTTCGGCCGTTGGTCGCCGGCCGCATTATAGAAATCGGTGATTCCTTCGCCGACGGCGGGATCTTGCACAGCGGCGATCTGGTCATCGCCATCGATCCTTTCGACGCCCAATCGGATGTTGCGGAATTCCGCGCCCGGGTTGCCGAGACCCGCGCCAGATTAAGCGAGATTGCCGCGGATCTCGCCGCCGCCGGGAAGCTTCTCGATCATGACCGGGAGCAGGCGCAACTTGCCCGCCGCGATGTCGAGCGCCGCGAGAAGCTGCAAGGCACGGCGGCAAGTTCGGTGAAATCCCTGGACGATTCCTACCTGGCCCTGAGCCTGCGCAACCAGCAGGTCATCCAACGACGCCAGTCAATCGCCCGGCTCACCGCTCAGGCCGAGCAGCAGCAGGCGGTTCTCGACCGCTGGCGGGTATCCTTGAGCCGCGCCCAGCGGGATCTCGCCGAGACCCGCCTCACGGCGCCCTTCGACGGCTATCTGGTGGACAGCGATGCCGGTATCGGTAAACGGGTCAGCCTTGGAGATCGCGTCGCCCGCCTGATCGACGCCAACCGTCTCGAAGCCCGTTTCCATCTCTCCAACAGTGAGTATGCCCGTCTGCTCGCCGGTGGTGACTATCGCGGGCGCAATGCCGAGGTTATCTGGCGCATCGGCGATGCGTCCTACGACTTCAAGGCGGTGATCGACCGGGTCGATGGCGAGATTGACGCACAAAGCGGCGGTGTCGATCTCTACGCCCGCATCCTCGGCCAGGGCATCGACGGGGTGTTGCGTCCCGGCGCCTTCGTCGAGGTCATCCTCGACGACCGCCTGTTCAGCAACGTGGTGCGTTTGCCCGAAAGCGCCCTGCATGATGATGGCTCGGGGCGCCTTCTTGTTTACGTGATTATCGGTGGCCGCCTCGAGGCTCGCTCGGTTGAGGTTGTTTTGCGGGACGGCAACCATGTCCTGCTGCGTGGTTCCCTGGCGGACAGCGAGCCTGTTGTTATCACCCGGCTGCCTGAAATCGGCGCCGGCCTGTTGGTGACCGTGCGATGAGTGAGGGCCGGCGCGGCCTTATTGGGATTTTTTCGAGCCATCCGACGGCGGCCAACCTGCTGATGGTGGTGATGATTATCCTCGGGGTTTTCTCCCTGAGCCGCATCAACACCCAGTTCATGCCCACCTTCGGTATCGATTGGATTCAGGTTGGTGTTAACTGGTCGGGGGCGAGCGCCGATGACATTGACGCCAATATCGCCCAGGCCCTGGAGCCTGAGCTGCGCTATCTCGACAATGTCAAAAAAGTTGTTTCCGTCTCCATCGAGGGTGTAGCGAAGCTGTCGGTCGAGTTCGATCCCGGTTCCGACATGCAGGCGGCGCGGGCCGATGTGCAATTAGCGATAAATAAGGTCACCACCCTGCCCGAAGACAGCGAGACCCCGACAGTCAGCCGCGCCGTGCGCTATGACAATGTCATCCGCCTGTTGATCTCGGGCCCCTACAGCGAACTTGCCCTCAAGACCCATGCCAAGCGGATCCGCGAAGACCTGCTGGCGCGCGGTATCGACAAGGTCGATATGATCGGCTCGCGCGACGAGGAAATCTGGGTCGAGGTCGAACCCGAGACGCTGCGCCGCTTGGATCTCACCCTTGACGATATCGCCCAGCGCATCGCCGGCGCATCCCAGGATCTACCATCCGGCGACACCCAGGGCGGGCCGGAGCGGATGATTCGCAGCCTCGGCATGATGCGCACGGCGGACTCCCTGATGGACGTCGAGGTGCGCGCCCTGGCGAATGGCGAAAAGCTTTACCTGCGTGACATCGCCGCCTTAAGCGAACGCTTTGAGGAAGGCGGCGTGACATTGCGCCGCAACGGCGAGCGCGCCATCGAGCTGTTCGTTCAGCGCTCCTTCAGCGCGGACGTGCTCGAAATTGCCGACAAGGTCGAAGCCTATCTCGATGAGGTGCGGCCGACCCTACCCGAGAACCTGACCATCGAAGCCTACGACGTGGCGGCAAATTTGATCCGCGGCCGCATCAATCTTTTGCTGCGAAACGGCATCGGCGGGCTCTTTCTGGTGGTCTCCATCCTGTTCATCTTCCTCAATGCCCGGGTCGCCTTCTGGGTCGCCGCCGGCATTCCGATCTCCTTGATGGCGGCCATGGGGGTGATGCTGGCAAGTGGTCAGTCCATCAACATGGTCAGCCTGTTCGGACTGATCATGGCAATCGGCATCGTCGTTGATGACGCCATCGTGGTCGGCGAGCATGTAGCGACTCGGTTTCGCGATGGCCTGTCCGGCACCGATGCCGCCGCCGCCGGGGCGCGCCGCATGGCGGTGCCGGTGCTGGCCTCGTCGCTGACCACTATCGCTGCCTTCACACCGCTGCTGATCATCTCGGATATCATCGGCCAGATCATCATGGCGATCCCCCTGGTGGTGATTTCGGTGATCATTGCCAGCCTGTTTGAATGTTTCCTGGTTCTGCCCGGGCATCTCGGCCACACCTTGAGCCAGCCCGCCGGCGAGCCGTCACGCTGGCGTATATGGTTCAGGCGCAATTTCGATCATTTCCGCGACCATGGGTTCAGGCGCGCCGTGACCTTCTGCGTGCGTTGGCGTTACGCTACCCTGGCGAGCGCCTTGGGGGCCCTGGTGCTGAGTTTCGGTCTGGTGATCGGCGGCCGGGTCGGCTTCATCTTCTTCCCGTCACCGGAGGTCGATTGGGTTTATGCCAATGTGACCATGGTCGCCGGTGCGCCGCGTGAACAGACCATCAGCATGCTCGACGAGATCGAACGCGCCCTGGGTGCTGCCGAGGAGAAGCTAAAGAATAGTGACCAGGCAATAGTCAAACTCAGCGTCGCCAAGATCGGAACCTCGGTCGGCCGGCACGATGCCTCCAAGCTCAAGGGCGACAATATCGGCGGCCTGGTCGTCGAATTGATCTCGACCGACCAGCGAACCATTTCCAGCTCTGATTTTATCGCGGCCTGGCGTGACGAGGTGCGGCCCCAGGCCGGCCTCGAGACGATGACTATCGTGCCCAAGACCGGTGGGCCGGCGGGACGCGAAGTCGATGTGCGGCTGTCGGGCGAAAACGCAGCCGACCTCAAGGCGGCGGCACTCGAGGTCAAGGCCCTGTTGGCGCGCTATCCCGGGGTCAGCGATATCGAGGATAACCTACCCTATGGCAAGCAAGAGGTCATACTCGAGGTCAACACGCGCGGCAAGTCGCTGGGTTTCGATACGGCGACGGTCGGCCGTCAGGTGCGTAATGCCTTCGAGGGCGCCATCGCCAAGCGCTTCCCGCGCGGCGACGAGGAGGTGGTTGTTCGCGTTCAATATCCTCGCGGTGCTATCGACGTCGCCGCGCTGAATGATCTCTATCTGCGCGGACCCGGGGGCGCCGAGGTGCCGTTGGAAGAAGTCGTCGACCGGCGCGATTCCCAAGGCTTTGCGGTGATCAATCGCGAGGATGGGGTGCGCCAGCTTGCTGTCTTCGCTGAAGTCGAACAGTCACTGATGACCAGCAACGAAGTCCTTGCCGCCCTGATGCGCGATGGTCTCGAAGAGATCGGCGCACGTCATGGGGTCAGCGTCAGTTTTTCCGGCAAGCGTGAGGAGCAGAACCAGACCTTCGATGACATGTTTACCGGCGCGATGATCGGCCTGGCGGCGATCTATATTATTCTCGCCTGGGTGTTCGGCAGCTACACCCGGCCCCTGGTGGTGATGTCGGTGATCCCCATGGGTTTTGTCGGGGCGGCTCTGGGCCATTGGGTTATGGGTTTTGAGTTGACCATCCTGAGCATGGTCGCCCTGATCGGCCTATCAGGCATCGTGATCAATGATTCGATAATTCTGGTGACCACCATCGATGAGCGGCTGGGGCGGGGCGAGCCCTTCATAGAGGCTATCATCGCCGGCTCGCAGGATAGGTTGCGCGCGGTGATCCTGACGTCGGCGACGACCATCGGCGGGTTGACGCCGCTGATCTTCGAGACCAGCCTACAGGCGCAGTTCCTCATCCCCATGGCGATCACCATCGTCTTCGGTCTCATGGTGGCGACCGTTCTGGTGCTCATCGTGGTGCCGTCGCTGATCGCCATCCAGGGCGATTTTCATCAGCTCTTCTTGCGCTATCGTTCCCTCAGCCCTGCCAAAAACGTGACGTGAACAAGACCAGTACGGTGAAGAATTCGAGCCGGCCGAGCAGCATGGCGATGGACAATATCCATTTGGCGGCGTCGGGCAGCGGCGCGTAGGTGCCGGCCGGCCCAATGATGTCGCCGAGCCCGGGCCCGACATTGGCAAGTGCTGAGGCGGCGCCCGACATGGCGGTCATGAAATCGAGGCCGAGCGCCGCCAGCATGACCGCAACCAGCCCATAGGTCAGACCGAACAGGAAGAAGAAACTCATCACCGCGTCGGCCACCGGATCAGGAATCGGTTTGCGATTGTATTGCGCAACGAAGACGCCATGGGGCTGCAGCAGGCGCCTTATCTGCACCATGATCATGGCGTAAAGCATCTGAAAGCGGAAAACCTTGATCCCCCCGGTGGTCGAGCCGCTACAACCGCCAATGATCATTGCAAACAGCAACAAGGTCACCGCAAAGCCGCCCCAGGCGCCATAGTCGGTCGAGGCGTAGCCGGTGCCGGTAATCACCGATACGGTGTTGAAAGCTGCGTAGCGTATCGCCGTAGCCGGCGCAATGTCGCGGACCAGCCACAGCCAGCAGATCATGATCACCACGGCAAGCAGCAGGATAGCGACGAACCAGCGCACCTGGGCGTCTCGCCACAAGGCCATGCGCCGGCCACTGACGAACAGGAAATAGAGAATAAAGGGCAGGCTGCCGATAATCATGAATATGGTCGCGGTCCATTCTATGGCCGGGCTCTGGAAATGGGCAATGGAGGCGTCCGAAGTGGAAAATCCTGCCGTGGCAATGGTCGTCATGGCGTGGCAGATGGCCTCGAACAGGGTCATGCCGGCAGACCAATAGGCGATGGCGGCGGCCAAAGACAGCACCAGATAAATGATGGCGATGACGGCTGAAATCTGAGTTGCGCGGGGCAGGGCCTTCTCGGATTGATCCGACGATTCAGCGTGGAAAAGCTGCATGCCGCCGACCCCGAGCATAGGCAGAATAGCGATTGCCATGACAATGATGCCGATGCCGCCGAGCCATTGCAGTAGGGAGCGCCAGAGCAGGATACCCGGAGGCGCGCTGTCCAGGCCGATGATCACTGTTGATCCCGTCGTGGTCAGCCCCGACATGGCCTCGAAGAAAGCGTCCGTATAGCTCATCTCCAGCTCGGCGAAGACGAAGGGAAGCGCTGCGAACGCCGCCATGACGACCCAAACGGCGGTGGTCAGAAGGAAGGTCTGGCGCACGTTCAGGCTCAGGGAGCCGCCGTAGTTCATCAAGCCCAGGGTGACGCCGACGAACAGGGTGAAGAAGGCGGAGACCATGAACACCCGCCAGTCGGGATTGTCCACCGAGATGTCGGCCAGAGCCGGCACGAACATGAAGATCGCCAGGGTCGTGAGCAGAATGCCGACGACGAACAGGACCGGACGTATATTGATCACGCCGACATACCCGCTGTTACTTTCAACGCATCTGGTGTGACACCGGATTGCCGATGATGGTGAGGAACTCACGCCGGGTCTTGGGATCGCTTCGGAACCCGCCGAGCATCCGGCTTGTCACCATCATGGTTCCGGGACGATGGATGCCTCGGGTGGTCATGCAATGATGGCCAGCCTCGATGATCACGCCGACGCCCTTGGGTTGCAGCTCGTTGTTGATGGTGTCGGCGATCTGGGTGGTCAGCTTTTCCTGGATCTGCATGCGCCGGGCGAAAATTTCGACGACTCTTGCTAACTTGCTGATGCCGACGACACGGCTCTGCGGAAGATAGGCGACATGGGCGCGCCCGATAATCGGCGCCATGTGATGTTCGCAATGGGACTCAAAGTTGATGTCGCGAAGCACGACCATTTCGTCATAGCCCTCGGTTTCCTCGAAGGTACGCGCCAGTACTTCTGCGGGGTCGTCGCTATAGCCCGCGTAATATTCTTCATAGGCGCGGATGACCCGGGCCGGTGTATTCAACACGCCTTCTCGGTCGGGATCGTCTCCGGCCCACTGAATGAGTGTACGCACCGCCGCCTCGGCATCGCCGCGCTTGACCCCGTTGCGAACTTCGGGGTTTTCTGATTTGCCTCCGCTCACCGCTTAGCTCCTTGTTAGATTAGTGAACCTGCCTCTGATCGTGCGGGCAATCGAGTGAAAAGGCCGGAATTTCCACATCGAAAGTAACGCCGTCGCTGGTTTTCATCTGATAGCTTCCGACCATGATACCCGATGGCGTGGAAAGCGGCGTGCCGCTGGTATATTCGAACATATCGTGTGGGCGTAAAATTGGCTGTTCACCGACCACCCCGTCGCCCCGCACTTCCAGCACCTTGCCGTTGGCGTCGGTAATATTCCAATAGCGGGTCAAGAGCTGCACGGTTTCATGCCCCTTGTTCTCGAGATTGACGTGATAGGCCCAAACATAACGGTTTTCATCAGGGTCCGATTGCTCGTCCAAATAGAGCGGGATTACCGTCACTTGAATCGACCGCGTGGTTTTTTGATACATTTACGTTCAAACTGCCAGAAAAATCTAACCGCAGGAAGCGCCGCCAAGGACACAGAAGCGGGCGCAATGGGGGTGGTTTAGCTTTATGTCGTTGCGTGATTCCGCAAGGTTGCGCCCGGTCTCGAAGGCGAGATCATGAGGCACCAGTGTACAGGCGGTGACCACCGGACTGTCAGCGCCCTTGTGTTTGATTACCATACGCGAGGTGGCGCACATGAGCGAGCGCGGGTTGACGCCGAGGATATCCCAACAATCCACGGTGATCTCAGGAACATCGACGGCGGAGTCCATTTCAGGAAACAGCACCAGGGAAACCGGATCATGGGCATCGACTGGGATGCCTAATTCGGTGAACAGGCGCGCAAAGCCGAGCCTCAAAGCGTCTTCGGATTCGCGCCAACAGGTGCGCCCGGCGATATGCAGGGTGAAGTCGTTTTCCGCCAGCCATTTGATGCCTGTCAGGGTCGGGCCCCAGGACCGGTCGCCGCGCTCCATTTCGTGCAGCGCCTTTGTGTAATGGTCGAGTGAAACCCGGATGATCAATTGATCGCCGAAGCGGCGTCTGAGATCGAGCAGCGGTTCCACAAGCTTCATCATCGGGCGCATGGCGTTACTCAGCACCAGGACGCGAAATTTGCGCTCCAGGCTATCGGTCATCATGGCGATGATGTCTTGGTTCATAAACGGCTCGCCGCCGGTGAAGCCGATTTCCCGGACCTCCAGTTTGTCGCGCTCGATCTCGTCGAGAAAGGTGGCGACTTCCGTAGCGCTAAGATAGACGAGAGAGTCGTTGGTCGGGCTCGACTCGATATAACAATTGTTACAGGTCAGATTGCACAGAGTGCCGGTGTTGAACCACAGGGTCTCCAGACCGGCAAACGCCACCTTGGCCCGCTGGTTGCCGTCGGCGGTATAGTCGGGGTCGCTAAATTTATTTCGATCGAGTTGAGTGTCGAAAACGGACGCGGTATCGATCATCAAATATCCTTACTCGGAACATGCCATAGTTAGAAGATAGCGCATAAGGCGTAGTCCGGTTAATGCCAAATAAAGCTTTTGTGCACAAGGTGTGCTTGTCCCCTGGGATGGGCTCTCGTATACAGGGTTTTCAAGCGGGTGTAGCTCAATGGTAGAGCTTCTGCTTCCCAAGCAAATGACGAGGGTTCGATTCCCTTCACCCGCTCCATTATATCAATTTTATCATGAACCGCGAACCTCTCGAGGCGATAACCGATGAAGCTGTTGCCGCCTATGGCTGCGACGGGGCAGTGGTGTTGCGCCGGGTCTTCGATGGTGAGTGGATCGCCCGTCTCGCTGACGGTGTTGCGCGCAACATCGCCGAGCCCAGCCGGTTTGCCCATCACTATTCGAGCGAGGGTGCGCCGGGGTTTTTCTTCGGTGACTATTGCAGCTGGGATCGTATCGAGGAATTTCGCTCCTTCGTCTTTGACTCACCCGCCGCCCTGGTTGCCCAGCGCATGATGGGTTCGTCCAAGGTCAATTTTTTCCACGAGCATGTGTTGGTAAAGGAGCCCGGCACTGCCGAGCGCACCCCCTGGCACCATGATCAGCCCTATTGGACCGTGGACGGCGATCAGGTCTGCAGCATCTGGGTGCCGCTCGATCCGGTGCCGGCCGAGATCTGCGTCGAGTTCGTCGCCGGCTCGCATCGCTGGGGCAAGTGGTACAAGCCGCGCCGCTTCGTCGACAATATCGACCACCCGACCAGCAAGGAGGGCGAAGCCATCCCTGATTTCGATTCCCGGCGAGATGACTTTAAATTCCTCTCCTGGGATCTGGAGCCCGGCGACTGCATCGTATTTCACGCGCTCACCGTCCATGGCGCGCCGGGCAATACATCGCTGACCACCAACCGTCGCGCTGTCTCTACCCGGTGGACCGGCGACGATGCCCGTTTTGCGCGCCGCGAAGGCTATATGTCGCCGCCCTTCGAGGAGGTTACTCTGGCCCCTGGTGATGTGATGGACTGCGAAACCTTTCCCGTTGTATTACCAAGCCCATGAAAAATGCACTGGGACAGCCTATCGGCGAAGCGGTGGAGGGCTGGACGGCACGCCCGCGCCCGCCGCTTGACGTCATGGAAGGACGCTATTGCCGAGTCGAGCCGATCGATGTGGACAAGCATGCCGCCGACTTGCACGCCGCCAACATCCTGGATGGCGAGGCTTGTATCTGGACCTATCTGGGCTATGGGCCGTTCGAGACGGCCGAGGATTACCGCGCCTGGGTCGAGCAGTTCTGCCTTGGCGACGACCCGCTGTTTCATGCTGTGATCGCCACCGAAACAAAGGGCAAGACAGGGCGCGCAGCCGGGATTGCCAGCTATTTGCGTATCGAGCCTGCCGTTGGGGTCATCGAAGTCGGCCATATCAATTACGCGCCGCCCCTGCAGCGCACCCGGGCGTCGACCGAAGCCATGTATCTGATGATGCGCCGGGTGTTCGATGAACTCGGCTATCGCCGCTACGAATGGAAATGCGACGCTCTCAATGCCAAGTCACGGGCGGCGGCGGCGCGTCTCGGGTTCAGCTTTGAGGGTGTGTTCCGCCAGGCGACCCTCTACAAGGGCCGCAACCGCGACACCGCCTGGTTCGCCATCATCGATGCCGAATGGCCGGCGCTCAAGGCCCGCTATGAACGCTGGCTCGATCCCGCCAATTTCGACGACGACGGCAATCAGCGCGAAAGCCTCATCAACCTCTGACGATGTTGTGCTCAGGCCCGAAGGGGAAGCCGGTGATGTTGTCGGCGCCGTCTTCGGTGAGCACCAGAATATCGTGTTCACGATAGCCGCCGGCGCCGGGCTGGCTCTCGGGGATCATGATCATCGGCTCCATGGAGACCACCATGTTCGGCGCAAGCTCCGTCTCGATGTCCTCGCGCAGCTCGAGCCCCGCCTCGCGGCCATAATAGTGACAGAGCACGCCGAAGGAATGGCCGTAGCCGAAGGTGCGGTGCTGTAGAAGGTCTTTCTCGGCGTAGATTTCGTTGAGCTCGGCGGCGATGTCGCAACAGCGAGCGCCGGGGCGGATCAGCTCCAGGCCCCGGCGATGAACCGCGCAGTTGACCTCCCATAGCTCAAGATGGCGGTCGCTCGCGCTCTCGCAGAACAGGGTGCGCTCGAGTGCTGTGTAATAGCCGGCGATCATGGGAAAGCAATTGAGGCTGAGAATGTCGCCACGCTCGATTGCCTTGGAGGTCACCGGATTGTGGGCGCCGTCGGTGTTGAGGCCCGACTGAAACCAGGTCCAGGTATCCATAATCTCGGCCTGGGGATAGGTGCTGGCGATCTCACGAACCATGGCCTGCGTGGCATGGAGCGCAACTTCATGCTCGCCAACACCCGGTGCGATGGCCTCGACGCAGGCGGCGCCGCCCACATCGGCGATGCGCGCGCCCTGTCTGATCAGGGCAATTTCCTCTGCTGACTTGACCATGCGGCGATGCATGATCGCCTGGGCGATGTCGACGAGTTCCACATCACCAAGGGCGGCCTTAAGTTTGTCGTGGTTTTGCAGGGTGAGGTGGTCGGTCTCGATACCGACGCGGCCCCGGTCGGGAAGCAACCGCTTGACCGCCTCGATGTAGTTGTCGCGCTTCCAATCCGTGTAGACCAGGTTACCGACGGCGCCGCGGCGCAGGGGCTGGCCGCCGTCGATGTTGGCTGAGATCGTCGTGGCGTCGTCGTGAGTCACCACCAGACCGTAGAGACGACCGAAGGAACAATAGAGGAAGCCGCTGAAATAATTGATGTTGTGATAGGAGGTGAAGAGCGCAGCATCGACACCCGCCTCGGCCATGATGGCTCTCAGACCTTCGAGCCGGCGTGTCATTTCGCCGGCCGAAAAGATCCCCGCTGCCGGCTCGCCGTTGATGATCGTCTTGAGGTCTTCCATCGTTATTGTCTCCTGCTCATTCGCCGTCTTCCTATGGGCCCTGATGGCCGCTTTAACAGTCGCACTTTGATCCATATCAATGCGGCTGGCCAGCCTATGCGGGAAGCTGATGATAGGACCTGGAGACAGACTACTGAAGAGATTGATCATGAG
>Ga0066376_10002538_pt1 | contig 16954 bp, 18 predicted proteins | sample Knorr_S15_td_Bot_FD_77009 | JGI IMG/M metagenome (GOLD analysis project Ga0066376, IMG submission 77009) | Marine microbial communities from Southern Atlantic Ocean transect - Knorr_S15_td_Bottom_ad_5009_LV_A | ecosystem: Environmental > Aquatic > Marine > Oceanic | place: Southern Atlantic... | reverse complement strand
GTGAGTGTAGAGGAACTTGTTGGTTACGGTTTTGACGCTTTGTCTGCCAAGGAAGATGAAGCTACAGTGGAAGTCGTGGACTCCATTTTCAAACAAGGCCGTGTCAAGATCCTGTTCAAAAGATCGTTGGCGACCGAGGGAGAATTTGATGTCCAAATTCCTATTGAGAAGTTCATTCCGGTAGCTTTCATGCAATGGGCGGGTAGAGATAAAGAGAAGGATGAGCATATGGCCATCTCTACCTGGTATTACACCATTCTGAAACCGGCGCTGCCTCAGTCTCTGTATTATATGCCTCCCATCATAGCGGCCATTTTTGTCTGCTTCCAGGGTTGGGTGATATGGATGACAAAACGTACGCGTAAAATGTATGATGAAGGGAAAATTAGACGTGACGAGATTCCCAAATAGTCATCATTAGTTCTATAAGGAAAGCCCGCCGATTTATCGGCGGGCTTTTTTGTTTTGAGAAGGAAAGGTAAAAGCAATCCCCTCAGTCTCCCTTATCAGGGGGAGGTTCAGGTAAAATCCCCCGGTCACGGGGCTCGACTTGACGAGTTATTACCCCTACGGGGCACGAAGGTTAAGGAAGAATATCACGTGCCCATCGCCACCGGCGGTTCGCCGGTGGGCAAAAGCAATTTTCAGAGATGCTGTTTAGTAAAACGGGTTGTTCGGATTATAAAAGCGGGGAAGGAATTAATCTTCTTCGGTAACTTGTTCCAGATCCATATTTCCTTCACTAATTTCCCTGAGTGCTAATTCGAAAAAAGTTTTAGGGGAAGAGTATTGTTCGGGATCAACATCAATAGTAGGCTGGGCTCCGTTTTCAAGTTGATGGATCCTCTGTGTTACCAGGATGCATAACAGGAAGCGACTTTTTACTACATCTTGCGCCTGGCGAACCAACTCCAGGGTATCTTTCATTTCCATTTCGACCATTTTTTTCCTATTCGTAAAGGTTTTCCTCATTCTAAGGGTAATTCAGCTCCCTGTCAACTGCTAGCCACAGGGGCAAAGGGCAAGGGCTTATTAAGCCGAGAGAACTCTTTGCTCGCCAGCAAAAGCTATTGCTATTTGCCTCCCTCTCTAGAGGGTTAGAATGGATTGGATGGTTTGAACTACGGTTTCGGTTTGTTCCCTGGAAACATCACGATGCAGAACCGCCCGGAAGACACCCGGATCGGTCATGAGAATTTTAATGGATTTGGCTTCCAGCAGATTTATAAAAGTATCTCCATCGACTTTGGGATGATTTAGTTTGAAAAAAATAATATTTGTTTTTATTTTACTTTGATCCAGTTCGATGCCTTTTATCAAGGCCAACTGTTCTGCCAGGGTTTTGGCGTTAAGATGATCGTCTTTCAAACGTTGTACCAGGTTTTCCAGAGCGACCAGGCCAGCGGCGGCCAGATGTCCGGCTTGGCGCATCCCACCTCCGACCATTTTCCTGAATTTTCTGGCACGTTGTACAAATTCCCGGCTACTGCAGATCAGGGAGCCCACCGGGGCGGACAGTCCCTTGGACAGACAAAACATAACCGAGTCGGCCTGCCTGGTCAGCGTCTCCACCTCAATATCCAGAGCCACAGCAGCATTAAAAATCCTTGCTCCATCCAGATGAATTTTGAGTCCGTATTTTGTGGCCAAGGCTCTCATGCTGTCCATGAATTCTGGGCTGAGGGGCGAACCCTGGCAAAAATTATGGGTGTTCTCAAGGCAAATCAGACGGGTAGGGGGGGAATGGATATCTGAGCTCCGTACCGATTGTTCCATTAATGATAGGGGTAAAGTGCCATCCGGATTATTGGGGATAATTCTTGGGTGGACTCCCCCCAAGGCGGCTATGCCTCCCACTTCATGAAGGAAGATATGGCTTCGGTCGCCCAGCAATATTTCGTCCCCGCGTTGGCAATGGCTGAGTACACTGATGAGGTTTCCCATTGTGCCACTGGGTACAAAAAGAGCCGACTCCTTACCGGTTGTTTTTGCGGCCAGGATTTCCAGTTTTTTCAGGGTGGGGTCTTCTTCGAAAACATCATCCCCGACTTCGGCATTGGCCATCGCTTCACGCATGGCCGGGGTCGGCTGGGTGAGGGTGTCGCTTCTCAAATCAATCGGTTTCATTGTCTTCCTTTGCAGGCAGGCTTGCTTGGGGCTGTGGGTCTTTTTCCAATCGATTGCGCTTGACCCGGTAATAGGCCAGCGAAATGAAAAAGACCGGTATGACAAACCCACTCAATAAAAGGCCTTTTATTTTACCGGGGGGATAGTCCAAAGCCAGCAGTCCTTGGTACATCAGTTGGACCAGGTAGGCCAGCAGGCCACAGGCGATGAATAAGTAACCGATTCGCTTGGAGCCTTTAGGTCCCGGAAAAACGAAGGAGTAGGCAATGAAGTTCAAGCCCAGGAAAAGGATTCCGTTTAAAAACATCAGGTAAATGATCTGGTTCTGGGCTTGTGTTAGCACGAGCTATCCAATTTGAAAAGGCGTTAGGTGGTTTTTAACATTTTATAGGGTAAGTCAGGAGATATAAACTTTAAATTTTGGGGTTTTGCGGTGAGTAGGGGCTCTGTGTGGTGCATAAAAAAAGCCCGGTGCGGACTTGCATCCGACAACCGGGCTTTCTTAATGATTTGAGAAAAATTAGAAGCCTCGAGAAATTCCAAATACCACATCACCTTCACATGCATCCACAACACCACAGTTACGATCTTCTATGTCTGTGTTGACATACTGAAGACTAAGATCAAATCCGTTCGTGGAATAAGCGAAGCCAATGCTGAAATCTGCATAATCAGGATGTGTATAGCTTGCATTATCTTCAACCCATTGGTAGCCATAATGACCGGTAAATGTCAGGTTTTGAATCAAGCTAACCTCAGCATCCAAAGTCCAATAGGTGGCTTCATCAGATGATGCATAAAACTCCGGAGCAAAATTAACCCCCGTGGAGAGCGATAGTATTTCCCAGCTATACCCAATACTTGCAGTATATTCCATAAAATCGTAACTTAGACTATCTTGGGCTCCAGGATAGGTGTACCAAAGAAGTCCTAGGTCAATGTCGATACCATAATATTGCCTTGCAACACCACCGTAAAAGTCAAACTCAATGCTGGCTCCTTGTCCAGCCGTTGCTCCTGATTCACCAAAATCTACATTGGAACCCCAAACCCCGAGGTAATAGCCCTTTTCATGCGCCCAATCAAAGCTACCTTGAATTGTTGGATGCCGATCGGTTTGGCTTAAACCTCTATAGCGGTAGTCGGTAAAAAATCCCAGAGAACCTGAAAAGCTACCTGGAATATTTATGAGTTCGGCTTCTTCCGCCTGGGCCTGATTAGTGGATCCTGCAGAAAACATCATGCTTAATACCAGAAGTGCTACAAATACTGATTTTAGAATAAACGAGGTTAAAATCCTCATGCGGGTTCTCTTTCTAATCAATTTTAAACGTTGGTTTTCAAAACTAGTTGATAATTTTGTTTAAAGCCATTACTTTTAAAGGTAATAAGCACAATTACAGTTAAAAAAAATATGTTTTAAATGTCAAAAAGTCAATTGTTAAAAGCTAATTTCAAGAAACTGCAGGGTTGCCTTATTAAAATCATTTTTATACCAGGTTATATCCGGTTTCACCATGCTGGGTGGTATCCAGTCCCATTTCCTCATCTTCATCGTTCACCCTGAACCCGATGGTTTTATCAATAATGATGACCAGAATATAGGTGACGATGAAAGAGTAGGCTCCTGCGGACCCAATACCCACCAATTGAACCCAAACCTGATGGAAATTGCCGACCAGCAGCCCCGTTCCCCCTATGGTGACAAATAATCCTGTGGCGAGAGCCCCCCAAGCCCCCCCTACGGCATGGATTCCAAAAACATCGAGCGAGTCATCGTAGCCAACCTTGATCTTTATCACCACAGCGGAAAAGCAGATGAATCCGGCGAGAAAGCCGATTACCATTGCCCAAAGAGGTTCCACAAAGCCTGCGGCCGGGGTGATGGCGACTAAACCTGCTACGATCCCTGAAGCCGCTCCGAGGGCACTGGCTTTTCCAATTTTGATATACTCGGAGATAAGCCAGCCGATGAGCCCGGCACCGGTAGCGACTTGGGTATTGGTGAATGCGAGAACCGCTATTTCGTCTGCCGCCAGCGCACTGCCCGCATTAAACCCGAACCACCCGAACCATAAAAGTCCCGCCCCTAGAAGAGTCAGAGGCAGGCTGTGGGGGATCATGAGTTTCCCCGGAAACCCTTTACGTGCTTTAAGAACGAGAGCGGCGGCCAACGCGGCGGTGCCTGAAGCAATATGAACCACCGTGCCGCCCGCAAAATCCAGGGCTCCCATGTCACTCAGCCACCCACCACCCCAGACCCAATGGCAAATAGGATCGTAAACCACAGTCGACCATATAAAAATGAAGACGATATAAGCTTTTAAGTCCACTCGTTCGGCCATTCCTCCGCTGATAAGGGCAGCAGTGATGATGGCGAACATCAACTGAAACATGCTGAACAGATATTCTGGGATGGTGCCGGAAAGGGTCTTAAAATCGATTCCTGTAAAGAGGGCTTTGCTCAGGTCTCCGACAAAATGTCCGATATCATTACCAAAGGCTAAAGAATAACCAAACAGTACCCATTGCACTGTGATGACTCCGAGCTGTATAAAGCAATGCATCAATGTGGCCAGAACATTCTTGCGCCGCACCATGCCACCGTAAAACAGTGCCAGGCCAGGAAGCATGAGCATTACCAGTGCCGAGGAAATCAGTATCCAAGCGGTGTCCGGGTAGCTGATTTTGTTGATTTCCTCTGCTGTTGCGATCACAGGAAAGAGCATAAATAAAAATGTTAGGGCGACCCTATTCAATTGACTGCTGAATTTCATAAAACCCGATCTTAAAAATGAAGTAAAATAGGGGGCTGATTAAGGGCCCTTTACACTAATTAGGTTTTCAATTTTTATACCAATGTGGAAAAATAAGGTTTGTGAAGAGAGATAAGCTAGTTAAATGCTTTAATAACAATTATTTAGATGTTAGTTTTTAGCTACTGCGATACAATAAAGAAACAGGTCGGTAGAAGCAGATTGCTTGCTTGTTAAGTAATGGCTTCCAAAAATTGCTACAAAATGCATCAAAAAATGATATTTATTTTAGAATTTGAATTGTAAAATCGATCATTGGCTGACATTGATTTACGTCAATAATATGACTGCAAAGGGAAAATCATTCCTGGAACTTCTCAGGGCGGGCTTGGAGGGGAAATCTTGTAACACATTTAAAAATAATAAGTTATATGGTTTTGGATTAATGCGGCCAGGTTTGGCATACAAATTGCTCAATAATTGGGAGAAAACAAATAAGTCCCTGAATTTTAACGCTTAAATTATTCTTTTTGGTAATCAATAAGGGGCGGGAGATCGAGTTATGGCAGAAGAAGAGGATGCATTAGACGAGCTCGAAGGGGCGGAAGCGAAAAAACCCATAGGCATGATCATAGGTATCATCGTTGGCCTGCTGGTATTAGGAGGCGGTGGTTATTACGCTTATATCAATTTTTTTCAGGAAAAGCCGGTCGAGGAAAAGCCTGCTGAAGGCGAGGAAGGTAAAGAGGAGGCACCAGCGGAGGAAGACCTTTTCTTGGGTGTCATGTTTCCGATGGATCCGTTCGTTGTCAATTTGGCCGGCAGTGAAGGTAAGCGTTTTCTTAAAGTCACGATTTCTCTGGAGTTGAGCACCCCGGAAGTCCATTTGGAGATAAAGGAAAATATCCAGAAAGTTACCGATTCCATTTTGATCCTGCTTAGCAGTAAGGCATTTGAAGATGTCTACTCCGTGCAGGGTAAGTTCAAGCTCAAGGATGAGATCACTACCCGTGTGAACCGGTTTCTGGTAGTGGGACATATTAAGGAAGCGTATTTTACTGAATTTATTATTCAGTGATACAATATTAAAGGTTATTCAGAAGGCATGAGTCAGTTATGAGTGAGGTTCTATCACAGGGTGAAGTAGATGCCTTATTAAGGGGTGTCGGAGACGGTGAGATTGAAATGGAAAAGGATGAAGCGCCGGAAGAAGTTTCCGGTGTTGTCACTTACGATCTCACCAGCCAGGAAAAAATCATTCGTGGTCGGCTTCCATCCTTGGACATCATTAACCAGATGTTTTCTCGATTATTCAAGAATACGTTTTCCACCTTGATGCGTAAATCTGTAAATGTCAGCACCATCTCCACAGATACGATTAAGTTCGGGGATTTTCTACGATCCCTTCCTGTCCCTTCCAGTATGCATATTTTCCGCATGGAGCCTTTGCGTGGTCATGGTTTGGTCATTGTCGAAAGTAAAGTAGTTTTCGCGGTGGTCGATACTTTTTTTGGTGGGTCCGGGGCCAAGGAGGCCAAGATCACCGACCGGGATTTCAGTGCCATTGAAATCAGAATGACCAAGACCGTTATATTGAGCGTTCTTCATGATCTGGAAGAAGCTTGGCGGCCTGTGCATACGGTAACCACAAGTTTTGTCCGCTCGGAAGGCAACCCCCAGTTTGCGGCGATTGTCCCCCCGACCGATATCGTATTGGTCATCATGTTCGAGATAGAAATGGAAAATATGACCGGGACGTTGACAATTTGCCTTCCTTATGAGGCCATTGAGCCGGTGATTCCCAAGCTTAAAGCCCAGTTCCAGAGTGAAAAACTCGAAGTGGATCAGGTTTGGGTCCGCAGGCTCAGGGCAGAGCTTTTATCCACCGAAATCGAAATAATCACCGAGTTGGGCACTACGGAGATTACCCCCGAGGGTCTTATGGGTTTCAAGGTGGGAGATACGCTTATTCTGGGCAATGATGTTACCGATCCATTAATTTTGAAAGTGGAGGGCAACCCCAAATTTAAAGGTTTCCCCGGCGTTTCACGAGGAAACAAAGCCATACAGATAACTGAAGTGATCGAAAGGGAAGGATAAGATTATGGAAGATGAAGCCGCAAAAGAGGATTTTGAAGCTCTGGAAGATATCGAGGATATCGACGCAGGGGAAGACGCTGATGAGGTTTTGGATGAGGCGGATAAATCCGCAGCTCCAAGTGGCGAAACCAGAAGCCTGGACCTCATTCTCGACATCCCCCTGACTGTTTCCGTGGAGCTGGGCCGAAGCAAAATGTTGATCAACGATCTCCTGCAATTAGGGCAGGGGTCGGTAATAGAACTGACCAAACTGGTGGGTGAGCCTTTGGAAGTTCTGGTCAATCAAAAGCTGGTGGCCCGTGGTGAGGTGGTAGTGGTTAACGAAAAGTTTGGCGTGAGGTTGACCGATATTGTTTCACCCATGGAACGCGTGCAGTCTCTGGCATAAAACCGGTCGCATTGATAGCTCTGCGGCCGGTTTTGTCGTTTCTCCTCTGAGTACTCCTGCCTGGAAAAATACCGTTGGTATCAGACTCCCACCCTGTTGCACAAATAAAAGCCCTAAAAAAACTGTGTTTGCCTAAAATTTGTTTCATTTAGGTACGACCTTTGCAATTTAGTGTTTTAAGGAAAAACTTGTCGGTTTTTTGACGGAACTTAAAACGAGCAAGGGTACTTAAAATGAAACGTGCTTTAAGAATTGAACTTCTGGTTGGAATCTTTTTGTTTTCTCTCACCACTCTGGCTGGAGCCTACGAGAAATGGGATTCTCTTAACCTTTTAAAAAATGTAACTACCAGCAAAGTGGATGATGGATTCATTGTTCGACTCGAGTTTGAGAAGCCAGTTGGTGACTATAAGGGTCCGGTGTTTCTTGATAAGTCGGTTCAAATTGATTTTCCCCTGGCATTTATTAAGCCCGCAAAAAAATATTTTCCTGCTGACAGTTCTTCCATCACGAAGGTATTTGCCGCTCAATTCGATGCGGAAACTTTGCGGGTTCGATTCCTGAAAAAAGATAAGTCCGATGATCTCCAGGACCGGTTCCACCTTGCCCGTCAGGGACGGTTTGTGATTGTCCGTCTTGGCCAGGTGAGGCCTGTGTTCAACCCGAAGTCCGCCTCCTTCGTTGAAAGTCGGGAATCCGATGACCTGATGACCGAAGACGAATTAGCGGTTTTTCTGGCCCGAGCTTCCGCGAAAATCCGGGCTCAGAAAAATAAGAAAACCCTGGCTACTACAAAGTTGAAAAAAATATCAACAACTGCTCAAACCCGGGAAACAAGAAAGGTGGAGAAGGTTCCGGATATTAAGGTGGTCCGTGCCGGAATGGGGGTAGATCCGATCGTTGATCGAATTAAAAAAGCGGCCCTGCCAAATTCCAAAGCGGAAAAAGAAACACAAAAATTCCAAAATGATCGTTCGAAAACGAAGGGGAACCTGTTTTCCTTGAAAGATTCCCGGCCAACAGGAAAACCTATTGAGTTGATTCCCTCCAGCTTGAAAATGTTTTCCATGCTGGCTGTGGTTCTTGGAATCATGTTTCTTCTGTTTTTTGGTTTCAAGAAATATGTATTGAAAAACACGATGTTTGGCGGCGGGGAAAAGCTGGTGAATGTTCTGGGTAGTGGATTTTTAGCACCCAAAAAAAATATTGTCTTGGTCGAAGTCGCAGGTGAGGTGCTGGTGCTTGGAATTTCACAGGATAATATCTCGCTACTTACCAATATAACTGACCCTGAAAAAATAGAAGAGATTAAATCTAAAGGAGGAAAAGGGGGCAGTGGTTTGAATTGGAATCTTGGGAACCGTCAAGCGGAAGAAGCCAAAGCGTCTAGAGGGAAAGCGGAGTTTTCAAACTATATGAAACAGTTTTCCGGCACCGAAAAAATCAATAAAGGCAAAACGGTAGCCGATGTGACGGCACAGATCAAACAGCAAATGGGAAGGTTTAGAACCGCAAGAGCATGAATATAAAAATATCCAGTCTACTTTTAATTCTCGTTGTCCCAGTATTTTTAGTTGGTGGGATTGTACCTGCCGAAGCGATACCGCTTCCTTCCATTCAATTTGGCATGGAAGACGTGGACGAACCCGGAAAAGTTTCCAGCGCTTTGCAGATTTTGTTCCTGCTCACAATCTTGACGCTGGCTCCATCAATCCTGATTATGACGACATCCTTTGCTCGGATCATTATTGTATTATCTTTTCTCCGGCAAGCAATGGGTACACAACAAACCCCGCCAACTCAGATTCTAATCGGATTGGGCTTGTTCCTGACTCTTTTTGTGATGGGGCCGACCTGGGGAGAAATCAACCAAAACGCCTTGCAGCCTTATTTGAATGAAGAAATATCGCAGATGGATGCATTAAAGCTGGCGGAGGCTCCCATTAAACGTTTTATGTTAAAGCAAACCCGGGATAAAGATCTTTCCCTGTTTGTGAATTTGACCGATGACCATCCTGCCAGCGAGGAAGAGTTAGCGATTCAAGCCCTGATTCCCGCATTCATCATTAGTGAATTGAAGACGGCGTTTCAGATCGGATTTTTGATCTATATTCCTTTTTTGATTCTGGACATGGTCGTGGCCAGCATACTTTTATCTATGGGAATGATGATGCTTCCTCCTGTTTTAATTTCCCTTCCATTCAAATTGATGCTGTTCGTGATGGTGGATGGTTGGTATCTAACCGTGGGTTCGCTAATCAGAAGTTTTGGAGGGTAAATACGTATGACCCAGGCATTTATTATAGATTTTGCGATGGAAAGCATGAAGACCACCCTGCTTTTATCTGCGCCCATGCTGGGGTTCGGATTGATAACCGGTCTTGCGGTTTCAATTTTCCAGGCTGTTACTTCGATTCAAGAATTGACTTTGACCTTCATCCCTAAAATTCTGGCTGTGTTTTTGTCTGTCCTGTTGTTTTTCCCCTGGTTGATGCAGTTGATGATGACCTTCACCTCTAAAATTCTCATCAATTTTCCTGACTATATTCAATAATGGATATTTTCAATCTCAATTATGCTGAGTTTGAAAGGTTCCTGTTTGTGTTCTTCAGAGTCGGAGCCCTGATCCTTTTTGTTCCGGTGTTGGGGAGTCGGCAGGTTCCTGCGAGCATGAAAATCGGACTCATACTTTTTACCTCCATCGTGATTTTTCCGCTGGTGCAGGCCCGGCCTTTGCCAGAGCCGCAAGGGATTTTTGACCTGGCCGTTTTTCTCTTGTCCGATGTGACCATTGGCCTGGGCATTGCCTATATTACCCGCCTTATTTTCGCTGCAGTTCAGATCGCCGGAACAGTTGTAGATTTCCAAATGGGTTTTGGGGTGGTGAACGTTATTGACCCGCAAACTGACACGCAGGTTTCCGTTACCGCACAGTTTCATAATATTGTAGCGGTATTGATTTTTCTGGCTGTCGACGCGCATCATTTCATCCTTCAGGCGATTGTAGAAAGTTTTTTTATCATCAACCCCGCAGAGATTAACTTTTCCAGTCTCACGCCAGAATATATGCTTTACCTTTTTTCGGGGACCTTCACCACCGCAGTTAAAATTGCGGCTCCCATCATGGCCATTCTTTTCTTTCTCAGCGTTGGGCTGGGTCTGGTGGCCAGAACGGTTCCACAAATGAATGTTTTTATTGTGGGTTTTCCTCTGCAAATTGGGGTGGGACTTTTAATGGTAGGCCTGTCCCTATCTTTTTTCAGTGTTCTCGTCCAGCAGCAAATGTATGATCTTCCTGGAAAGTTCATGGGTTTTTTGTGGGCATTATAAATCGGAGAAGGTGTTATGGCCGAAGACAATAAAGACCAAAAAACTGAAGAGCCGTCAGCCAAACGTATTACCGATAGCGAGGAGAAGGGTAATTTTGCCCATAGTCGTGAGATCAATTCTTCATTCGTCCTTCTTGCGGCTCTTCTTGGTTTTTTGATCACGGGGGAGCAAAGCACCCGCAACCTGATGGGCTCCTGGCATATGCTGATTGCCGAAGCCGGGACTCTGCAACTGACTTTCGAAGAACTATACAAAGTCGTAGCAGATGCCATGACGGGATTTATAAAGGTCATCGGCCCTTTCCTGGTGCTTATTATGGTAGGAGGAGTTACATCCAACCTGATTCAGATCGGAGGTCTGCGTTTCTCTACACATCCATTAATTCCCAAATTTAGCAAACTGAGTCCGATGAAAGGCTTTGGCCGGATTTTTTCAAAAAATACTGTGATGGAGTTGTTTAAATCCCTTTTTAAAGTCGGGATTATTTCGATTCTTTCCTATTTCATCATAAAGTCGCATTGGAATGAGATTCCCCCCTTGATGGGGCTCGGAGTAGGAGAAATCCTTTCTTTCATGGGGTTTGTTGCGTTGGAGATCATTTTCCAAGTCTTGTTAGTTATGATTTTCCTTTCTCTGATTGATTTTGCGTTCCAACGTTTCACCTACCGTGAGAATCTTCGTATGACCAAGCAGGAAGTTAAAGAAGAAAGAAAAGAGACGGACGGTAACCCGCAAATTAAACAACGCATTCGAACGGTACAAATGGAAATGGCGAGAAAACGTATGATGTCTGCTGTTCCCGATGCAGATGTGGTGGTGACCAACCCGACTCATATTTCCATTGCGATCAAGTATGACCCTGAAAAAACTTCGGCTCCTGCGGTGATCGCCAAAGGCGTAGGACCCATTGCCATGCGCATTAGAGAAATTGCCAGGGAAAATGGGATTCCTCTGGTGGAAGACAAACCGCTGGCGCGTACTTTGAACAAAACCGTGGAGGTTGGGCAATTGATCCCGGCCAGCCTTTATAAAGCGCTGGCGGAGATTCTGGCTTATGTTTATAAACTCAAAAATTACTCTTAGCCCATAATATTATGAGCTTTCGTGTATTAAAATATTTGTTCTTATTGTTAAGGCTGGAAATAGGAGAGCGTTAAAGTGGGTTCCGATTTTGAGATGGGTTGAAAGTTTTTATCATAAGGTTTGTTCCACATCAGTTTGATTCCGTTTCCAAAAATGTCCACTCCATAAAAAATATAAGGTCCTTTATCCACAACAGCGATCGCTGTCTGGGTTTCCAGTTGGCGGAACAGGTTTTTGAATCTCTCGGCCGATTTCTGCAAAATTGTATGGTCCACTTTGGAGTGGTCCGGGTGGCCCCATATCACATCGACCCGATTCAGGGTTTGATCCTGTGAAGAAAGATAATAACGAACCCAGGCTTTCCCGTTTTTAAGGTCCAGTGTCAAAGACGCAATGGTCAAAACGCGTTGACCAGATTCTGGGTCTCTCCGTCTTTCAACTTTTTTTCTAGCAGACCAAAGTCAGCTTCTATTGCCTGGATTACCTGTTTCTCACTCATGCCAAATTGTGCGAGACGGAATCCCTTCACAATTCCTACCCTGATTTTTTTTGGCACCAGCGGGGATGAAGGGCTTGGCAGGGCGAAGGGTTCCTCTTTCTCAACAGGAGGAGTTACGATAGATTCTGGTACTGGAATACTTTTCGGTTTTTCAATGTGGAATTCTTTTTCCAGAAGTTCGGTTTCAGGTTTTTCAGAGAGGGAGGGTAAAAGTTCCGGTGCAGGTGGGGCGGTTGTTTTTTTATGCGCCACCGGTTCTGGTTCTTCTTTTGGGGTGGGGGTGTCGGCAATGTGGATTTGAATGTTCCCAAACTCACGGATGTACTTTGTAGTCAACCGCACCGGATTTTCCCCTTTCATATCCCAAGCGTAAACGCCTTCTTTGATATGGTATACCGGCTCGTCATTGACGAACACATGATCCGGTTCCGCATCTTCTTTTACGGAAGGAATGCTTTTTACCGCATGAAGGATGGTGGCACTGACCGAACGGTCATCGGGTCCGATTGCCACTTCCACCATGTTTTAATCAATGATGGTGATTTCTTCTTTTATGTTTTGCGGAAGGTTCTGGAGATATGTGGAAGAGGGTTCCGCAGGTTCCTGTTCCTCCCGCAATGCGGTTCCTTCTTCGGGAACATGGATGCGGATGTTGCCAAACTCACGGATGTACTTTGTCGTCAACCGCACCCGATAATTGCCTTCCCGGTCCCATGTGTATAGCCCTTTGCGGAAATGATGAACCTTTTCTTTGTTTACAACGGTGTCCGGTTCCCCGCCCGCACCGACGTATGGGATGCTCTGCACTGCGTCCAGGATATTACAGCTGACCGAACGGTTGTCGGGTCCGATCCCGATCTCGACTGTGTGGTCATCGATGATTTTTATTTCTTCACGTTTGGAGTCTGGAAGCGAGTTGTAAAACGGGTTTCCTGATACCGGCAAAACGGAGGTGAGGAAAACAAGAAGTGCGGCGAATCCGGTTTTATAAAATTGAAATATTTTCATAGCCAGAAGTATTGTAAACGGTTTAGTGCTCTCTTCGCTCAGAAAGCCTCTTTTTTCTTTCCCCACTGAATGTGCCTTATTGGGTATCTCTAAAAATTGCTTTTGGCCATGAGCGGCCCTTATTTTATAAGGGCCTGCAAGTTGCCTTAGAGAAAAATGCCGAATAAATGGAGAGCTCCTTTAAAGCCTTTTTCATAGCAATATATCCAGAGTAATTTTTTAAATGTGAAATGGGGGCTTGGGTATGAACCTTGCAATAATTCTGGTATCAAGGGATGTAAGAGATATTCTTCCTCTCTGCAAAAAGGCTTGTATGTATCAAAGCCTTTATTTCAAAGGGTTTCTGGAGTTCGTCCTGCGTTGGGGCGGTGTCAAAATTTTGAAAGATTGAATGAGGGGATTATGGCAGAAACGGGTGGTTTGAAAGCTTTGGTGCAAAGGCCGCAGGAAATGTTGGTTGCGCTGGGAATCGTTACGATTCTGGGGGTTATGGTGATGCCAGTCCCCACTTTGTTGATAGACCTTCTTCTTTCTTTCAGCATTACTTTTTCACTGGTTGTGCTCATGGTGGCGGTGTTTATGATTTCTCCACTGGAGTTTTCTGTGTTTCCTTCCCTTTTGCTCATCATCACCTTGTTAAGGCTTTCCTTGAACATCGCTACCACCCGAATCATTCTTTTAAATGGGGATCAGGGGATCGGTGCGGCGGGACAGGTGATTCAATCCTTTGGAACTTTTGTTGTCGGCGGTAATTACGTAGTGGGAACCGTCATATTCATCATTCTGGTGATGATCAACTTCATTGTTATTACCAAAGGTTCAGTACGTACCTCGGAAGTTGCCGCCCGTTTCACATTGGATGCCATCCCCGGTAAGCAGATGAGTATCGATGCCGATTTGAATGCCGGTCTGATTAATGAACAGGAAGCACGGACACGAAGGAGAAACCTGGAGCGCGAAGCGGATTTTTATGGATCCATGGACGGTGCCATTCGCTTTGTGCGTGGTGACGCAATCGCAGGTATTCTAATAACTTTGGTCAATATCATTGGCGGTTTTGCGATTGGTGTGTTTCAGCAGGGCATGGAAGTCAGCGAAGCGGCGCAGGTATATACGCTATTGACGATAGGTGACGGCCTGGTTTCTCAATTGCCGGCTTTGGTGGTTTCCACCGCCGCGGGCCTGGTGGTGACCCGGGCTGTATCGGATAAGAATCTGCCCGGTGAATTGATCAAGCAGTTGCTGGACCAGCCTTTTGCGTTTCTCATCGCATCAGGTATTTTGTTTTTCTTTGGCCTGATTCCGGGACTTCCACATTTTCCGTTTATTTTGATGTCCGTGTTGGCTGGAGTCATTGGGTATTCCAAAATTCAAGACAATCAAAAAGTCGAGCAGAGGCAACTGCGTAAAAAAGAGGACGAAGCCAAGATCCCGCTTCCCGAAAAAGTAGAGTCTATTCTTCCTCTTGATATTATGGAACTGGAAGTGGGTTATGAACTGATTCCTCTTGTTGATGCAGACCGGAATGGAGAACTTTTAGAGAGAATTAAATCCATTCGCAGGCAGTTTGCCTTGGAGATGGGGTTCATCGTGCCGCCTTTGCATATCAGAGATAATCTGCAATTGAAATCGAATGAGTACTCGGTCCTCATAAAAGGTGTGGATGTCGCCCGTGGCTCCATCATGATGGGAAGGATTCTGGCGATGAATCCGGGAACAACGGATCGAGAAATTGAAGGTATAAAAACCACTGAGCCTACTTTTGGACTGCCCGCGATCTGGATTCCCAGCAATAAGAAGCAGGAGGCACAAATGGCCGGTTACACGGTGGTAGACCCGGCAACGGTTATCACCACTCATATTAAAGAAACGATTAAACGACATGCCTATGAACTGATGGGTCGACAGGAGACTCAGGCACTTCTGGATAAATTTAAGGAAACTAATCCCAAGGTGGTTGAAGAACTTATTCCCAATGCCCTGAGTCTGGGTAAAGTTCAAAGAGTTTTTCAAAACCTTCTCAGGGAACAAATTTCCATTCGTGATCTTAGAACCATTCTGGAAAAACTTTCTGATTATGCTTCGTTGACTCAAGATCCTGATGTGTTGACGGAATATGTTCGCCAGGGATTGGCCCGGCCGATCACCAAACAATATCAATCAACTGACGGAACGCTTTCGGTCATGACCCTGGACAGAGGAATTGAGGATATCATCGAGGGCTCCATCCAGAAGTCCGATACGGGCGCATTTTTAGCGTTGGAACCCAGTGTGGCGGAACGTTTTTTGACCCGTCTTAAAGAGATGATTGAAAAAATTACTCCCAATATTGAAACATCGCCAGTATTACTGGCTTCTCCGGGATTGAGAATGCATATCCGAAAGTTTACGGAACGTTTTATTCCCGACCTGATTATCATATCGCACAGTGAGGTAGCGCCCTCTGTGCAAATCAAAACTCTGGGTATTGTGGATTTAAATGCGAATTAAAAAATTTACGGCGAGCAATTACTCCATCGCCTTACAAAAAGTGAAACAGGAGTTGGGCGAGGAAGCGCTTATATTAAGTACCCGTTCTATCAAGCCGCCCTCACCTATAGCGGGAAGAAAGGAAGCAACGCGAGTAGAAATCACTGCCGCTGTTGAATATGCTTCCCCGGTTGTTGCACCGGAAGTCCAGATTCCCAATGAACTTGAAAATAAAGCGGAAAACGCGGATTTAAAATCTCTGATTTTCAGCCTTCTCAGCCAGACCGATCGAGCGCAGGCTATGGGGCTCAAGCCGCACCAATTTGATACCTTTTCCCACCTTGTTGAAAATGGCCTGGATGAAAAACTGGCATCGAAAATATTGAAAAAAGCACTAGAACAAAATTCAGAACAGACTGTTGATTCCAGAAAAGAACCGTTAAAAGTCATGAACTTGATGAAAAAGGTTCTTCCATGCAAGGGAGAGATTGATCTAAACGGCTATGGACCGAAAATTGTAGCGTTTGTCGGGCCTACGGGAGTGGGAAAAACCACCACGGTAGCCAAAATTGCGGCGGAGTATGCTCTTCGCCGAGGCAAAAAGGTGGCAATGGTTTCTCTGGATACCTATCGGCTGGGAGCGATTGACCAACTGAGAATTTATGGGGAGATCATGGAAGTTCCCGTTGAAGTGGCAGGAGGAAAGGAAGAATTGCGCCAGATTATTACCAACCACTCAGACAAGGATCTCATCCTCATTGATACCACCGGCCGATCGCATCAGGATAAAGACTACTCCCGGCAGTTGAAGGAAGTTTTTGATGCGGTGGGAGGGGTGGAAACCCATTTGGTTCTCAGTGTGACTGCCCAGGAAAAATTATTTATGGCAACATATCACCAGTTTTCTTCCATGGGATTGGATCGGGTTCTATTTACCAAACTGGATGAGGGGTTGAATTTTGGCTCCTTATTCAATTTCTCTGTACGAAACAGATTACCCATATCTTATTTTACATCCGGTCAACAGGTTCCCGAAGACCTGGAAGTGGCCAGGCCAGAACGGGTAATAAGTTTGATTTTTAACTGATTTCAAGATAAATTAAAGGATCAAGGCATGTACTTGGGTAATCAGGCAACTACTTTAAAAAGAATGGCATACGGAAAAATGAGCGGATCGAACCTGAGGGTCTTGGC
>Ga0066376_10002536_pt1 | contig 16959 bp, 10 predicted proteins | sample Knorr_S15_td_Bot_FD_77009 | JGI IMG/M metagenome (GOLD analysis project Ga0066376, IMG submission 77009) | Marine microbial communities from Southern Atlantic Ocean transect - Knorr_S15_td_Bottom_ad_5009_LV_A | ecosystem: Environmental > Aquatic > Marine > Oceanic | place: Southern Atlantic... | reverse complement strand
TGTGAATTTCACCGGAACTGGAGAAGTGCTGATTTCTGAGTATAATGTTAACTTGGAAGCCGGATTGGGTTTTTTCTCTGGTTGTTTTGGAATTTGTTGCTCGCTTCTTGTACTCGGCCTTGGAGTAATTTTTGCATTCAAATTGAAGGACCCAGCCGCGGCTGGAGTTCTCTACCAACCTGGCGCGACTGGCGGGGCGCAAGTTGTCGGAATGCACGCATCACCGGATATGTCCTCTGGACAGGGACCGATAATGCATGCCGATGGCTCTGTAACTGAGGCAGCACCTATGGCTGCTCCAACCGCTGGTTCAGAACCAGCGGCCGCTGCTCCACAAGTTTCTAGTAAGTTTTCGCAGACCTACGAGCCTTATCAGCCACCTGAGTAAGCGGTGGGCACGGATTTTGATTATTCAACGGCCCATCGGAGCAGTGCAATCGCTCCACCCATTCCCATCAATTGTTCACCAGCATCGTGATCCCTGCTCGCTTGCACCACTTCACCGGCTCTGGTTTTCACCTTACGCGCAAAGTCTGACCAAGAGATTTCAGACGACGGACCGTTATCAGAGCGCAGTAAGTCAGCCTCGATTACTAGCGTTGCAACCGCACCCTGTTCTGCCGCTTTCAGCATCATTTCGCCTCCGTAGGCTACATCACCCTTAGTCGATATTCTTGCCATTGCATCTTCAATCGCCTTGACTTGTCTTACCACTGCATATTCTCCAAGCAGTGCGTCTGCTACCCCTTCTCGCAATACCTCGTTAGCGGCTGCGCGACCACCGATGCTGGTCGCGACGTTGAGGGTTTGTCGCGAGCCGCCGGAGCCGCGTAAAACGGACTCGAATTGTTCACGAGCCATTCCCGGCCCACAGATGACTAATGGTTTACTCTCATCAAAGATGAGAGCAGTTTGCTCGGCAGCCTTCCGAATGAAGGAATTCCGAACTTCTGTAGAATGTGCCTCGCGCTTGCCGCCACCCCGCATGGTGAACTGGCTGATGCTGCGCATTCCGTGCTGCGCGACCTCAAACAGTAGGACCTCATCGCCTTCTACAACTATGATGCCTGCTCTTGCCCTGCCGCTATCGGCGTAGGCCTCAGAGAGCAGAGCTTTGTCCTCACTGCTCATTCCTCCAGCCCAAGTGATTTCCAAATCATCGCCGGGGGAGACCGAATGAGTGTGATGGCTACCCTTGTCTTTTTCAGCCTCTGAGATGATTCCGTGAATCCGAAGATTATCGCTGAATTGTTGGAACTCGGTATGTTCAACTTCAAGCACAATCCACATCGGCTTGCGGTCAGCTGCCTTGGCTCTGCCACCCTCCTGCGTGCCCGTGGTTTGGTCGCGGCGAAACCCAAGCATTCCTACATTGCATCCACCATGCACCAATTTGGAAAGCGTCCACAGGTCATCTTCGTGCTGGATTCGGAGGCGAACTCCGTCGTCCATTCGTTTGAGTCGTTGCATTATTCACCACCATCCATTGGTCCGAAAAACCGCTCAAGAGCGGCTTCAACCGACTCAGAATCCTCACCAACTTCTCCGTCGTGTTGGTATTGGTGCCAAGCCACGACTCCATCAGGACTCAGAATGACGAACATCGGCGTGCCTTGGCTGTGGAATTCGTACATCCACGTCTGGTCTCTATCATCGACGTAATCCCAGTTGTGTGGCTCACCCGGCCTACTGGCACAATCTTGGCTATTACCTCTGCATCCTGCATGAGAGGTTTGGTCTTGAAAGGCTGCAATTTCTTCAAGGCTTGCGTTGAAGTAATCGTTGGATGAGAAATTGACCGCGAAGGTCAGGAAGGTGACCTGAGCGGAGTAGTTGTCGTGTAGTGCATTCATGTCGTCCGCTGCATTCCAGCAGTGACTACAATCTGTGCTGGCGAACTCGATTAGCACCCACGGGCTGTCGCTGCCATTCGCAACTCCATTCGGAGTGCCATTCCAAGTTGTATCCAATAGGTTGGACAGCGACCACTGCTGCCAAGTGCCGCCAAGTGACCGCGCTTGGTCCTCGATGTTTGGAACTAGCATTCCTTCCCATGTGCCGTTAATCAGGTTCGGTTCAATCGGTTCAGTCACAGATGTGTTTTCAGAGGTGTTGTTTTCTTGCTCCGGTTGTTGGTCATCAATACAGGATTCGGGGTCAACGTCAGGGTCTCCCTCGCTGCAGCCTTCCCAACCAGACGGGTCTAGAGGTTCATCGCCGCCTAGGCAGCCAGCAAGGCTTGCACCCAACATGAGCAGGGCTAAGGAAAGTGCAAGACTATGTCGGGCCATCAAAATCGGACCCGCGCTGCCTAATTATCAACCCGACGCTAGCCGAATACACCTAGTAATCCGCCATCATCGTCCATGTCCATGTCGTTTGCAGCCGGGGTTCTCGGCAGCCCGGGCATGGTGACCATAGTGCCGCATACCGCGACTACAAAGCCAGCTCCCGCGTTCAATCGTAACGAACGAATTGGCAGGGTGAATCCGGAGGGAGCGCCGATTTCATGCGCTACATGACTGAAAGAATACTGAGTTTTTGCCATGCATACGTCAAGTCGGTCATATCCCCAATCTTGGAGTCGCTTGAGGTCATTGAGTGCCTTTGCTCCGAAGTCAACTGAATCAGCGCCGTAAATGTTGGTGGCGATCCGCAGGATTTTCTCCTCAATCGGTGTGTTTGGTGCAAATAGTGGTTCGAACGGGCGGCCGGCTGCCATATGCTCTTGACAGGCTCTTACCACCGCGTTGGCCAAGTCAACTCCACCTTCACCGCCCTTTTGATGAACTTCGCACAGCACGGCATCATCTGCCCCTTGTGCCATCGCCCCGGAGAGGATTGCTTCGATTTCATCGTCGGTATCGTCGTTGAATCTGTTGATGCTGACGATTACCGGGGTGCCGAATCGAGCCATATTTCGGATGTGACGAGCGAGGTTCGTGCTAACTCCTTCCTTTACTGCTTCCACATCCTCGGTTGCAAGTTCGCTTGGCGTGGGCCGGCTTCCTCCTGCTTTGGCAAAGGCCCCGCCGTGCAGTTTCATGCTACGAACTGTAACATTGATGACCACACAGTCAGGGGCATCTCCACTGGCTGTTGCCTTGATGTGCATCATTTTCTCTGCACCCATATCGGCTCCGAATCCTGCTTCAGTCACCACATAATCGCACAGAGTCAAGGCGAGGCGGTCAGCAACAATACTCGAGTTGCCATGCGCAATATTGGCGAAAGGACCGCCGTGAACAAATGCCGGATTTTGCTCTAAAGTTTGAACAATATTCGGCAAAAATGCTTGGCGCAGCAATAGAGCCATTGGACCTGCTGCGCCGATATCATCGGCCTTAACCGGATATCCTGAGCGACTTTCTGCCACCACAATCTCTCCTAGTCTAGCCCGTAGGTCAGCGTAGTCGGTAGCCAAAGTGAGTATTGCCATCACTTCACTCGCCGCTGTAATGTCGAATCTTTCCTCTCTCGCAACTCCATTATGAGGTCCACCCAGCCCTATCGCGACCGAACGCAGGCTCCTATCATTCACATCAAGCACCCGAGGCCACAGAACCCGGTTGGTGTCTATATCTCTCTCATTACTGAAGTAAATGTGGTTGTCAAGCAATGCTGAACACAGGTTGTGTGCCGAGGTAACTGCATGTAAATCCCCAGTGAAATGAAGATTTATTTCTTCCATTGGTAATACTTGGGCATGACCACCTCCTGCCGCACCTCCCTTGATGCCGAAAACCGGACCCATACTGGGTTCTCGGATGGTGCAGGTAGCAGATTTCCCGATATGGTTCAATGCCTGGTTCAAACCGATGGCAGTCACCGTCTTTCCTTCACCAAATGGAGTTGGATTCACCGAGGTAATCAGCACGAGCGAACCACGTGGACTGTCAAACCTTGCTTTGAGAGATTCCCAAGCGATTTTGGCCACTCCCGGACCCTGTAGGACTAGATCCTCAACACCCAATCCAAGTTTCCACGCAACCTCCTCAATAGGGGCTGGGGTGGCGGCCCGGGCGATATCGAGGTCAGTTGCCATTGCTGTTCCGGTATACAGGGGGTATTCAAGCATTGAGCGCATCAGTATGCCGTAGGTGCGAATCCGTTGGGTTTGTCAAGGGGTGCGGGGCAGGCAGTAATGGGCGGCAGGCCCGGTGGTTGTTGATGAAGGTCAGATACGCTGTCTCGGGGTTTCCAATCACCCATTCATTATCACCGATTCTGGCTGCGTTAACCGCCGCACATTTGCGGGAAGCCTCACTAAAAATCGAGTTGATTGGGTTAACCCTTCTCGATTCTGATGAGGTTACCACTCCGATGGCTTGGGCTTGGGCGCAGGGCAGTAAAAAGCGGTCAACCAGTGAGGTAAGCCCGTTATTTGGTAACCCGGAGTCGTTTGCAGATAGGTCAGCAATCGAAGCCGCAGCCAGCGAGGTTCTAGACGCTGTAATTGATTCAGACTCCACATTCATTGAGCATAACGAGACTTTGTTTTCCGCCCCTGATGAGTTCTCAATAATATCACGGGGCGACGAAGAAGCGTGGATATCACTCACTAGTCCACTCAAACATCAGTTGAGTTCACGCGCGGGGGTAATATGTGTAGATGATAGCATCAGTAATGCCGCAGTCAACCAACTTCGCTGGGATGGCTCGCATTGGCATTGCGCGGGAACTGATGGGGCTGGTTTACTCGCAGTCGCCAGACACTTTGGCTTCAAATTTGGCGAGGGCGACGATACAAACCCTCTGCTTTGTCTTCGAGGTGGTGGCGGCGCAAGTCGTTCTTGCGCCGCATCTTGGACTAAGCGGGATGGCCAACTTTGGTGGTTGGGCGGCAGACGTTCGTTAGATAACCGCGGACCGTGGGTTGACCGGATGATTGACGGCGATGAAGTAGCAGACCACATCGGTCCACGATTATTGCTGGATTTTGACGTTGAGGCCGGTATATCTGGTAGCGATGGAGGCATCGGGCGACCTGAAATAATTCTATCAGCAAATTACTCATCGCGAAATCGTACTCCAATGATTGTTCGCGGTGAGGATAGTATCCATCTAGATGGGAGGTGGTTATTGGCCGCCCAGCATTTGGAAGCATGGGCGCGGTTGTTTTGTCCCGAGCACGCTCACCTTCTCCCCGGTCTTGGCTTGACAATGACTAGATTGGCCGCAGTTGAAGATATTCTTCGCGCCAAGTAATGGGCTCACTAAAGCGAGCGGTTCAAGTGCCAAGGGCTTGTCTTCGCAGATATGACAGCAGTTCGCAAGCGCAGCACTTCGATGCTGATTATGCTGCTGATGTTGCTTTCAGCCTTACCGACCAACGGGGCTTCTTGGGCCCCAGAGGTTAACCACAACTACACCTCATCACATCAAAGCGGCACTTTTCAAGTCGGAACTTCCGACCTCAGATTCCAATCCTCAGACAATGAACAATGGGTGGGCGAAATCTACTATCCTGCCGTTACGAGTGCAGAAATGGCTGATTTGAACAACTCTTCCGCACCATATCCGGTGGTGATATTCATTCCCGACGAGGGTGAGGATGCTGACAACTACGATTGGTTTGGCAATACCATCGCTTCTGCAGGATACATCGTTATCACGATTCCATCTATGCGTTCATCCTCAGAATGGGCGATTCTGATGGAGGATATTGACTCGTTATGGAACAAAATAAGATTCCTCAACGCAACCGGTGGTCAAGGAGCGGACCCACCGAATTTCAATGGCTCAGTCAATTTTGCCCATTGGGCAATTGGAGGGCATGGCACCGGTGCCGGACAAGCATGGATTATCCAAGATGCATGGGGAAGAATGGAATCAAATCCAGTTACCCATCCTGCTATTCCGCGCGCGTTATATGGAGTTGGACTTGAGACAACAGACCTTCCCGAAGCCGGTTCTTGGGAGCATAGGTGTGCTGAGCCCTCCTACTCATTTTTCTTGACAGGTTCTATGGATAATACCGCCCCGCACGATGAGCACATCGTGCCTTTGTTGGAGGATTGGTCGTGCGGCTGGCAGTTCATGGAAGTGGTTGGTGGAAATCATATTCAGTATGAGGACGACCCAACATTATTTGAGGGATTATTTGATGGGTCTGCGACTATTTCTGCTGATCAGCAACAGGGTCATGCTACCAACCATCTGCTACCATATTTCAACTTGGTTTTGAAGGCGGATGACGGTGAGTGGGTGTCAGCTAGCAATCGTGAGAATGGAGCGGACACTCCAACCGATACTGACGCCTACGTATCCGAAGATTTGAACACCACTAACCTCTACAGATTCGCAACACCACCCGGCTCAATTTGGAATGAGACTGAAGGAGTGGATGGCTTTCACATCAACGGGACCATGCGAATTACCGACCGTGACAGCACTACTACCGATAACGCGACTGTATCCTGTAGTATTGACGATAGCATCAATGAGGTATCTGGTAGCCATATTCGGGAGCCTGGTTCCGGTCCGTGGAGCGAATTATTCTGTGATGTTTCCACGACTGGAGTCATACCGGGAATGCACAAACTCACCTACCGAGTAACCGGTGATGATGGGATGCCAGGCCGGACTTTTGTACTATTTGAGCGTGGCAACCGCATCCCAATTCTCAATTCACCTCTACCTGAAATTTCAATTCCTCAACACGGCTCGTCTTCGATTGCAGTCAATGATGTCGCGATTGACCCCGATGGCACAGCAATCGTGATAATTTTCGGCGAATTGAACGGCTCCGGAGCATCTGAAATGAGTGTGGTTTGGAATACCACCCATGTCACCGTAACTCATTCTGGCACACCGGAATGGGTTGGCAATGCGACTCTGAATCTTACGCTGAAGGAGTCGGTAGGTGCAAATCCCGTGTTGTTGAATACAACTCTGAACCTGACCGTTACCGCGGTTGATGACTCCGTAGTCCAAATAGCACCGATTCCCGATTACTCATTTGATGAGGATTCGGGCAGCCATACCGTATCGCTGGTAAGTTACTTTGAGGACCCAGAGGGATTGGAATTTTCAGTCATCGAGGCAACTGCTACCGAAGGAATAATCGCCACTGCCAACGGAGCAGCGGTGGTAATTGACTCCGCGCCAAATTGGCATGGCGAGGGAATTGTCAGCCTGTTGGTTGGCGACGGAACCTCATCACCTATTCCGGCAACCCTCGCCATTACGGTCATTCAAGTTGACGACCCACCAATCATCAATAGCACAGTTTTCACCTTTGAGGAAGACGGCTCGGTTGAAGTGAATCTCGACACTTTGGTTTGGGATGAAGATGGTGAAGAAGTGACGGTATCACTTGCAGGAGGAGATCCGAACGTCACGGTGGCAATTTTGACATCAGTTTTGAGGATACAGCCCTTGAGTAACTGGCATGGCTCGTCCTCTGGTTGGACGCTGGTAGCAGAGAGTAGCGATGGTGCAACTTCCTCTCCAATTGTCATCACTGTGACTTCGATAAATGATATTCCATTGGTCTCGTGGAGCACTCTAAACGTCATAGAGAACAACATAACGAAAGTGCATTTCGAGATATACGACCCCGATGGCAGTGTGCCGTGGCACGCCCAATATCAATGGGATATGGGGCAATGGCTGAACTCTACTGCAGAATGTGTTCCCAACGGAAATGCCGATTGGTCCTGCAATCTCACCGTATCAGCCAATGGGTTGGGTACCGGCTCGCATAGATTTGCTGCGAGGGTTTTGGATGGGGACCAAATCTCTGAAGAAAAGGTGTTATTCATTGACAAACCTTCTGATGAGAATACTGGTGTGTCTTCACCAGAAGCCAACATCAGCGACCCGCTGTTAGTCGTCGCAGTAATCGCTGCGGGTCTGATGTTATTGGCCGGAGGTGCATACCTATTGCTAGTCATGCGGCGAGAAGATGACTCACTGCTAAGCGATGATGAATTAGCATCGCTTGAGGATTAGTTCACAGCGGAATATTACCATGTTTTCTTGGCGGTTGCCAGACCCGTTTGTTCAGCAACGGCTTCAGTGCTCTGATTAGTCTAATTCGTGTTTCTCCCGGCTCAATTACATCATCCAGCCAGCCGTTCCGAGCCGCTACATAGGGGTCGCCGAATTTCTCTTTGTAATCCTCAACCAGCAGCGCGTGTAATGCATCCTTATCCTCAGCATCTTTCAACTGTTGGCGATGAACGATATTGACTGCGCCTTCCGCCCCCATAACAGCCAATTCACCGGTTGGCCAAGCGACATTGTAGTCAGATTGCAGATGTTTGCAAGCCATAGCTAGATAGGCACCGCCGTATGCTTTTCGAGTTACCACCGTCAGTATTGGCACAGTTGCTTCTGCGTATGCATAGAGCAGTTTGGCTCCGTGGCGAATGATTCCCCCCCACTCCTGAACGCATCCGGGTAGGAATCCCGGCACGTCAACGAAGGTAAGCAGAGGGATGTTGAAACAATCACAGGTGCGGATGAATCGAGCGGCCTTGATGCTTGAGTCAATATCTAAGCAGCCGGCGAGAACCTTTGGCTGGTTGGCAATAATCCCAACGCTATTGCCAGCGAGCCGAGCAAATCCGACGACGATATTCTCAGCATACATCGGAAATAATTCCACAAAATGGCCATCATCAACGATATCCTCAATCACTTTGACCATGTCGTAAGGTCGGTTGCTATCATCGGGTATAGCATTCTCCAACTCGGAACAATATCTGTCTAACGGATCTCCACTATCTAGAATCGGAGGGGATGCATCACAGTGGTCAGGGAAAAATGATAGCAACTCTATGGCGATTTCAAAGGCCTCATCTTCATCATCAGCAATCAGGCAACAAACGCCAGAGCGCGAGGCATGGGTGTGGGCACCACCCAATTCGCTGGTGGTCAATTCTCCACTGACAGTCTGTTCTGTTTCAAGTGGTGACGAGAGGAAAAGTTGGCCATTGTCCTCTCCGAGCACCACGAAATCAGTCAAAGCGGCAGCCAAGGCAGATACGCCAACAACTGGGCCAAGAACGAGGCTGATGAGCGGAATTTTTCCAGAGCAGGCGACCATTCTGTCTAGCATTTCGCCGGTAGCAGCCAATGAATGGACTCCATCGTGGGCTCTTTGGCCACCTCCATCCCAGATGCAGATTAACGGGATTCGGGCCCGTTCTGCCATTTCGATGATTTTGGTAATTTTCTTGGCATGGATTTCACCCATCGAGCCGCCAAAAACAGTGAAATCCTGACTGAAGCAAAATACACGCCGTCCGTCAATACTGCCGTGACCTACAACTACCCCATCGCCAAAGTAGGGATGAACGTGCATATTGAAGTCATCATTCCGATGGGTTACAAAACTGTCAATCTCCGTGAAAGAATCGGTGTCGAGCAAGGCAGCGATTCGGTCGCGAGCAGTTGCTCTTCCGGTGGCGCGCAATTGGTCCATCTTGTCGCGACCGCCACCGGCATTAGCTGAGGCCCTGCGCCAAGCCAAGTCCTCACGCTTCTCGGAGTAGTCGCCCATTATCCGTTTGGTAACGAGAGCGGTTCATCATCAGAACGGTTCAGTAAAATGCTCAATTTGGCTCAAGAAAGCAATTGGGAAATCATTTTTTCAATTGGAATAATCAATTTGGGATGGACGCCGGATTCTCACCACAGAGGTCGGATGCCCAGCCATCGCCAACACAATCTCGAATTTGTGGTCCCGTGAGTTCCTTCTCCCTCGCAACACTGAGCAAATAATGCAATTTGATGAGAGCACTATCGGGGCTACAACAGGCATGATTGCCGATGATTCCCAATGCTTGTTGGTCACGACCTTTGCTGTAAACATCCATGTGAACGGGGCCATGAATACATTGGGTTACCATCACGGCGATGCCACCACCCGCACAATAACTCCGCATCGCTTCAAGCAATTCGGTATTTTCCGGTGCATCGCCGTTTGGGTCTTCAATCGGTAGATGCCCAAGACCTGAGCCATGCAATAAGATGGCATCGTAGCCGCCGTTTGTCGCCAATTCAATCTGGTCTGCGAACATATGCGAGCCGGCAAGCAGTTGCAAAATCCGAATATCCGGTGAGAATTTTATCGGCAACTTGCTTATTGTCCTCACAGTATTATACGACTCAGAATAAGAATCACTCAGAGTGATTTCGCAGGCCCCGCCGCGTTCAACCCTGATGGTAGCGATGGGATTCCGATTGATGGCGGCGAAGGTATCTCTGCGACTCGAGTGGAATTTCCTCACCGAGCAGCCCGGCAAAACCACGCACATTCCATCATCGCTTCCGGCGTGCATGATGATGACCGAAGTATCTCCTTCTTCCCCACTTGGTTCCGGTCCCCTCGCGGCCCAATGAACTGCGGCGAGCAGGTTCTCGGTTCCGTCGGTTGAACCTCTATCACTGCTACGCTGCGAGCCAGTGAAGACAATTTTCCCCGGTGGTCTGCCCCCTGCTCCTGCCCAAGCGTAGGAGGCGGCTGCAGCCGAGAAGTGCATGGTATCGGTGCCGTGAGTAATCACCACTCCGGCTGCGCCGGCATCAAAGGCATCCGCTGCAGCTTCCATCATCAAATTCCAGTGCTGGGTGCGGATGTCATCGGACCACATATTGCCTAACTTGCGGGTACGAATTCTAGCATGTGAAGCCAATTCAGGAACCGCATCAAGCAACTCCTCTGGCTCAAATCGAGCAGCAACAGCCCCGGTGACATAGTCAACCTTGGAAGCGATGGTTCCGCCAGTATGCAAAATCCACACTTCGGGCAAAGAAGAATCCTGTTCAGGTGTGAAATACGATTGCTCAGATTCACTACCAGCCTCGCTCAAAATCTCGCAAGACGAAACCGAATCATCTGGGTAAGAGACGTTGTAGCCATTGGTGAGTTTGATAGTAACATGGCCGGGACTTGCGGGTGCAAGCAGAATCCCTTCATGGGTCACCTCTCCGGAGTGGGTGCGCGCGACAATACGTACCCGACTGCCGCTTGGTGCTACTGCCATGCCACCCTCGCAGCGCACTCATCCCATCAACCGCTCGGTTGGAACTGGTCCAATACCCATCCAATCCATGTATCCGAGTGTCACCGCTGCATCGGGCAGAAATAGGAGATTTGCTAATTTTTCTAGAAACTACCCGGCATGCCATTGCCTAGTATTGTTCAGAGTGCCGGGAGCGGGACTTGAACCCGCGACCTTCGGATGTCCCAGACTTCTCGAAGGGGTATTTGCGCTTCGTGTGCCTTTTCAGGCTGCCCTATGAGTCCGACGCGCCACCAACTACGCCACCCCGGCAGGCATCCCGGCGACCTACCTGCCGGTTTTGATAGTATCTCACCAACAACGCGCACAGATAGGCCGCAGGTCGCCCCAACTGAACAGCCGAACGCTTCATGGAGGGTACGCGTGCCGACATCACGAGGACGATGGTTGATCTCGCTACTGCATTGAAGGCCGCCGCGGCCGATGACCGCAGAAAACGCGGCTCCTCCGGCGAGAAGAAGAAGCCGGGTGGCAAGGTCGGACTTGAACCATTTAACCCGATTGAACAGTATGAGAAGGAAGTGGCAGATAGTTGGTCAATGTGGTTAGTTATCCTCTTCGGTTTGGGTGTCAGCCTAATCATGCGCTATGTGGTAATGCCGATGCTTGATGGCGAGGCAAATGTGCTCTGGTCACTGCCTCTTTTACTCGCGCTCACCATTCCGACTCTCCACAAAGCCATCCTGCGCAAATTTGCTGATAAGTACACCTTTGGCAATTGGTTTCGGGCAATTTTTCTCTATATTTTTACTTGGCTCGCGGTGACTTTCATCGTGGTCAATCCACCTTTGGCTGACCTTGCTCCACCAGAAGTCGGCGGCAAAATTTTCCTTGTTGACAGCGACGACCCCAATTCTTTGTTGACTAGAGACCTAACCATCACTCTTGATGAGAATCAAAGTGGGACTGCGGATTCTACCGTGTTGGTATTCTCAATCAGAGATAATTTGGACACTGATAGCGTGATGCTGGCGATTACAGTCAGTAAAAACGGCCAATTAATTACGAACAGAAGCCTTGCAGGAGGAATTGCTAATTTCACTTCGGGCTGGGCAGAACTTGACGGTTTGGACGGAAATGAGTCACGAGTCGCTCCTCACGAGCGTGATGTGCCGGTGGTTATCCCGATTGGCTCCCTTGATTCAGGGGCGCAGCAGGCCACTTGGAAAGTTGTAGTGACGATGTCACAACAAGGAAATCCGTGGCATTTGGAGTATGTGAAAACCATAACAATCACCGTAGTGGCTGCATAAACCAGTTTTTGTTTGATAGAAGGGTCACTGAGCGGTATTTCCGTTACTCAGTTTTAGTTCCACTTTCAGTCGGTGAACGCAATACTGCATCACTTTCAGTCCAAATCCGTTCGTACCCTCATCCGAATTGGGGTGTAGGTGAACCTGCTGAGGTGGTTTACAAGAGGGATGCAAAATGCTAGACAATGAAACCAAGGAACAACTGACAGAGATAATGACTGCTCTTGCACGACGAGCAAAATTGGACCGGGCCGGCACCGCTAGTGATATGCTATGCTGGACTCCGCTCGCGCCGGTGATTCGTGAGGCTCGTAGAGCGCGAGTAGGCGAGGAAACTCGAGCTGTGCAAGTGCAGAAAAAAGCCGCTCGGATATGCGCCGATATATCCGCTAATCACGGCGATTTGATACGACCTGTTTGGTCTTGATTCAAGCGGTTAGTTGGGCACAGATGGTCGCTGTCAGGGCGTCCAATTGTAGACTTTCACCACCGCCCTCCACCAAGCGGAAATCAATCTCTGCCATCATTTCAGTCAGGTCGAGTTTTTGCTTTTCAGTCAGAAATTCGGCCGTGTATAACGCGCGGTGAAGTTGGTTGACGAAATCGGTTCCTGCTAGTCCGAATTGGTCGAGAATCTGTCGGAGTCGCCTGCGCGCCGGATGGAATCCATCCTCGCGGCAGGCGAGCAGGTATCCATGCAATGCTTCAGGTGATGCGGTCGCAGTAGTTTCGTAAATTAGTTCACGGGTGACATGATTGGACAACGATGCGCTGACTTGTAGCGCAGTAATCGCTTTTCGCAGGTCACCCAGACTGACATGGACAATCGCATCGCAGGCATCCTCGTCCAATTTCACGCCTTCTATTCCAGCGACCATTTGGATTTGTTCTCGCACCTGTTCATCCTCAATTGGACGGAATCTGAAAACCGCACAGCGAGACTGAATTGGCTCGATTACTTTTGAGGAATAATTGCATGAGAGGATGAACCTACAAGTTGCTGAATACTGTTCCATGATTCTTCGCAACGCCCCTTGAGCATCGGCGGTTAGCGCATCGGCCTCATCCAAGAAAATCACCTTGAAAGTCGCTCCACCGAGTGGGGTAGTACGAGCGAACTGCTTGACCTTGGTCCGAATGCTCTCCAACTTACGCTCGTCACTTGCATTCATCTCAAGTAAATTATCCCGTACATTTTCCCCGAATACATCGCGACAAAGCGCGAGCGCAGCCGTGGTCTTACCGGTGCCGGGCGGGCCCGCCAGCAACAGATGAGGAAAGGTTCCTTTATTGCTATATGCGGCTAGTCTTGCGACGGTTGCCTTTTGGCCTTTTATGTCGCCAACCGTCTGCGGACGGTGCTTCTCAACCCACATCTCACTCATCGTAACGGCGAGTCTTGCAGAGCGAGCGTCAAAGAACCCTTCGCCCTATTCACCTTGCAATGATTCCTCCAGCACTATCCTTACTGCGTAAGGTAGTGGACCGTAACTAACAAACGGGTGGACGTTGACACGCAAACGAGTCGTATGTCGAGCGGAGCGGATGTTTGGAAGTCAGCGGGTGGAGCAGTCCTGTTGGTTTCAATGATGATAATGAGCAGTTGGCTATCGGTATTTACCGATGTTGAAATGCTGCAGAAGGATAGTGGTCCGTTGTGGATTAATTCAACGCAGTCGGTCGGTTATGATACACAAACTAATTCCAGTTTGCCAAATAATACTTATGGAAGTTCGCAGAATCTGATGCTTGGTGATTCTTCAGTTACCAACGCACGCCTGCTGATGAATATCGCTTTAACTACTGCCGCAAATGGTCCGATGCCGTCAACCGCAGTAGTCAGTGAAGCAATTCTGAGTATTCATTGCATCAGATTCCCAAATGCTCCCGCTGAGAGAACTTTGGTTTATCCGGCCCGCCTACTTACTGACTTTGATGAGGGCAATGCCACTCATAATCTCAATGATACCAATAGCAATTGGAATGTTGGTGGTGCTGATGGTGAAGGTGTTGATCGTGAGTCTTGGGAGCCACCAACCCAATCCAATACCGCATCGGGTTGGTTTGGACTCAACGTTACAGCCATCGTGCAAAGAGCACTTGCAGATAGCGACACCAATGTCTCATTGGTCATTTCTGCGGTAGGTATTCCATTGATTTGCAAGTCTACCGAACATCCATCCACGTCCCTGCGGCCCGAACTTGACCTGACTTACGCGATTCAAGTTACTCCAGCATCTGGCAGTTTGGTAGTAGTATCTCCCGAAGATGGTGAAATTCTCTCGGAGTCAACATCGCTGACTATCGCACCCGATACCACTCCAGAAATCACTTGGACAAACCTCTCCAATGGTGACGGCGTGGCTGTACAATTCTCTACTTCACCCGACTATCGCTCAAATGATGACGGGGCTAATTGGCATTGGAATTCATGGGATAACTCCGGCGCATTCTCGATGAGTGGAAGTACCTTTGAGACTCCTAATGCGGGTATTGGCAATAGCACTTGGATTCACTACCGAATGCGAGTTGCCAATGGTTCTACTCTCGGACCTTGGATTCATGGTTATTTTGGGACCTCGGCAGAACTTGGCGATATTAACTGGGAAGGCGACGTGGAAGTGGTACTGCGAAACGATTCGGTGGGGCTTGGAATCGGAACTGTTCACGACACTTGGGTAACTAGCGGCAACACATCGTTCAACGGCTACGATGACCTGCGCATGCTTGTTGGCAACTCCAATAACAACAGCATAGATGACGGCATTATCCATGTTCGGGTCAACATGGGTACCGTCGCATTGCACGACAATGTAAGCATCTTAGATGCGACTCTTAATTTGCGCCGGACTGGAAGGAATGGCGATGCTATCGTCTCAGCATTCATTCAGGATCCGAGTGCTGGCAATCCGGATTATCAAGCCTTGAATTGGACTGACGATGGGACTGGGAATGCTTGGTCCGAAGGTGGAACCTCATTCATTGGGGATTTTATTCAAGGTGTAAATGGAAACCAATCATACGCAACCCTCTCTTTTGATGTGACCACTTGGTTGCAAAAGTATCTCTGGGATGGTCGGAGCGATGATATTGACTTCTTGATTTCAGCAGAAGGTTTGCCGGGAGAATGGGTTGAATTTGCTAGTGGCTCCGAGCCAATTTCGTATCGTCCACACCTTGACTTCACCTACAATTGGGGCGATGGTGTCGCAACTTCAGGGGTAACTGATGTCGCTCCCAATGACGGTAACGCTGCTTGGGAGATGAGCGGCTGGAATCTCAGCAGCACGGTAACTCCGACTTTGACTTGGAATGCGAGTGCTGCTGGCAATAGCGACGTGATTATCCAAATGTTTACCAATGGTGGAAATCCAAGTTCGTCAATAACTACGATTGTTGATAGCCGGTCTGATAGCGGCTTTAGCCTATCTTCTGGCACCTATACCGTACCATCTTCTTGGGGGGTTCCATGGGGTGAAGAAATCCAATGGAGAATGCAACTTGTTGCCTCCGATGATGAGCGCGGTCCATTTACTTCGGAGTCATTTTTCACTACTACGGTGAACTCATCTTATTTGGGCAATTCAGAATATCAACTCAATTATCGTCACAATAATGGAAGCGCTGGAAATCCAGCAATTCAGAGTCCTGATTGTGGCGATACCTACATCGAGGGCGGAACGGTGAATGCTTCCAATTTCGAGTCATCTGATATCATTGTCTCAAGTACACAGGTCGGCTTGCTGGGTTGTCAACTACAGACGCATCAACTCCCAGATGGCCTCGCTGTTTTGTCGGCCACACTTCGTCTGCGCACTGACCCACAAGGTGGACTCTCTCAAGGAGTGCAAATTACCGTTCACGAAAGCCAAGAGGCGGGCTGGGACCCAAGTGCTGTAAATTGGAATACCTATGATGGAGTCAATTCGTGGAATGGGGCTGGGGCAAGCGGCACCGAGCGAGTTCAGGCCCTTGATACCACCACAGTTTCAAGCGATGGAACTTGGTATGAATGGAATGTCACCGTCGCTTTACAAAAGGCTGCACGATGGGGTTTGCCTGCAAATTTCATCATCTCGAGCAGCAGTACCACTGCAGTTCTATTCTCAGATAATCAGCAAGGGAGCAATGGTCCTGAACTGGTGATAGTTTACACCAATGGCTCAAGCAATGTACCGGTTTCTCCAATCGGCTTGAATCCAGCAAACGGTGTTTGGATACTCTCTGGCGATGTCACCTTTGCTGTTGACCAAACGCCTACCTTCACTTGGAATACTTCGGGAACGCCTCCTGCCGACCGCTGGGAAGTACAGATAGATGGAATTGGTAGCATGGATTCCATCGGCTTGCAACATTATACTTCATGGGGGGATAGTAGCCTATTCAGCGGCGGCTCTTTTTCAATTGTAAATGCACTTGACAATGGCCAAGTTTGGTATTGGCGTGTGCGTGGTCTGACCTCAACAGGACAGGTAGGAAATTGGTCCGCGGTTGCAGATTTCGTAATTCCCGACCTTACCAGTGTGCAGATTGACACCGATACTTACGAATTTGAGATGTGGCCTGAGCAGATTTTACCTTCAGAAAATTTCCCACAATTCTCCGATACTTGGGTTACTGGCCTTGCTGGCGACCGTAACGATAGCCATGCCAATTCTCACTGGATTTAC
>Ga0066376_10002533_pt1 | contig 16971 bp, 11 predicted proteins | sample Knorr_S15_td_Bot_FD_77009 | JGI IMG/M metagenome (GOLD analysis project Ga0066376, IMG submission 77009) | Marine microbial communities from Southern Atlantic Ocean transect - Knorr_S15_td_Bottom_ad_5009_LV_A | ecosystem: Environmental > Aquatic > Marine > Oceanic | place: Southern Atlantic... | reverse complement strand
CTTTTTGACGGTTAATTAGATAGGTATAGCATGAAATTAAAATGACGATAGCAATGCCGAGCAGCACAAGAGGCAAAGAAATTTTGACGCGAATGCTTTGTAACTTTATACATTAACCTAATTCAAATACTAATCAGCACGTTCATTAGAATGTTAGTAGAAAAACTAAAAAAGTGTATGAAATTAAAAGTGCCAACTCGCTGAAAATTGCAATTGCTGCTGCGAGTTATGCTCATTGAATCCCATACCGGGTCTATTTTGAGCGTCACTGCTCAGCACTGAATATTCAGCACCTACTTGCCACTTGGTTGACAGTTGATAACGCCAACTTGCGGTTAAAGCTTCTCCACGACTTTGGTTAGGATCAAATTGCCAATCATCATGATCGCTAACCTTAAAATAATCATACCTAATTGTGAGACGATGCTGGTCTAACTTGTGGCTTAATAGAACAAAGTGACTATAAAAATCATTGTCTACCCCACGATTTTTGCCCATTGCAGTTTTGCCATCGAGTATCTGCACTATGACACGCGTTTGGCTGTTAAATTTATACAACCACGCCGCACTTAAAAAACGTGTATCCCATGCATATTGACCAGTACGAGTATTCAACGCACCTGGATCGCCATTGTTGTCATAATAATAAACACGTAACTGCGATTTCTTTTGATAATCCCAGTGTGCACCAAAATAATAGCCAAAGCGCCCATCTACTTCTTCGAAAGGCTCCACATGCTCAGCTTGCTTATCTAACTGCGTCCATTCAAAAGAATGTGGAACAGCGAAATCGATTTGTTCGTTAAAGGTGGTTTGCCGGTCATGCATAGCAAATCCTCGCCATGACAGGAGTGTTCCGGCAGGGTCGTTACCTTTAAAAACCGAAGCAAAGCCCTCAAAGGTATGATTACTTCTAAATTGTCGACCAGGGCGCTTAATGCTTGCCTCTAAACCAAAAGCGCGCACCTCTTCGCCAATCCAAGTATTAATTGCAGAATTAGTGTAGTTATAAGGTGACATCCAGCCATTTTGCGGGTTTTCAAGTGACATTTTCGGATAAAAGCCACCGGCTTTCACTGCCCATTTGTAACGACTTGCCGTGAGCGGTTGATATTGTAAATAGGCCTGACTAAAGCCAACGGTTAGTTCAGGATCAGGATGAGCATTAAGCACAGTGTGTGCAGACCAATCACTCGTTAACTCAAAACGACTACTCAGCATAGCTTGGGATATCACAACACCATCATGCTCTTGGTCATAACGGTATAAGCCAATTCCTTTGCGCTGATAGCTCGTTAGTTGGTCACCACGCACAGCCGAAACCGTTACCAGCCCATCATGCTCAGCAAATGCCACTGCAGGCAACCCAAAAACACTCGCCAATGCTAAGGCTTGCCATTTATTCATAATCATCAAACTCGTCGCTGCTTAGTTCTAGTTTTGGTAATAAGGCTTGTTTTAACTGATAACTCAACGGCTTCGCATTGCTCGTCATCTCGATGGTTTCCGGTGTGCTGATATCGTTAAAGCGATCATGCCAAACGGCCAAAGTAAACGTCCCATCGGGTAAGTTTAGATCAACCATGCCTTGCTCATCCGTTTGCCCATAAATCCCACCATCGACGACCACAATGTAACCCAGCATCCAGTCATGAATATTACAACCAAGCTCAACAACTCCCGTTTGTGCAAAGTTAATCGGTTGCTCTGGTTTATCGTGGTAAAGCTTTAACTCAAATTGTTTTGTTTTAGAAAATGAATAAACGTGGTGCATGATTGAATCAAGGTTAGGAAACTCAACATTAGCCCCTTGCGGTACTGCCAATACATGAGGCACAAAGGCACGCTTTTTTTGGCTCATTGTGTAATGGCTATCAGGAGCAGCTAGTTGTTTTGAACCTTTAATCCAAACCACGGCATTTTTGACAGGCTGATTCTGCTTATCCACTATTTGTATTTGCTGTGCCAATAAACTTTGGCTAAACAATAGTAGTAGCAACAGGGTTATTCTTATCATTTTGCTAAACCTTTTTCAGTGCTGGGCTTGATATCGCGACGTTCACTTTGTTGAATACGTATGCAGATCCCTCGTATTAACCGGCAAGTCACTTTATGCTTTAAGGATATATGTGAATACGTGACAACAATCCATAACCATAAGCCGCCAAGGAACAACAATGCGATTAACTGCCTTAATGTTAGCAGCCTTTTCAGGTACTTGCCTAGCACAAACCACAACCGTCAGCTCACCTGATGGGCAGATCAAAGTAACCATTTCTGATGAACAACACACACCTAGCTACGAAATCAGCTTTGCAGGTAAACAGGTCATCGCTAACTCAGCGTTAGGCCTTGTTTTTAAACAACAACCAGCAATGAGCGAAGGTTACAAAATTAGCGGCCAAACCACTGATTCTGTAAAAAGTAGCTGGGAGCAACCTTGGGGTGAACGCCAAACTGTGGTTGATAACCATAACGAAGTTGCTGTTACTTTTAAAAAGCCACAACCACAAGGTGGCACGTTCACAGTACGCTTTCGCGCTTTTAATGATGGTGTAGGCTTTCGATACGAATTACCAAAGCAAGCAGGCTATGATGATGTAGAAATCACCAAAGAGCTGACTGAATTCGCTATTACAGACTCATCAGATGCAACGGCATGGTGGATACCAGCGCGTGGTTGGAACCGTTATGAGTATGTTTATAACACCACGCCACTACATAAAGCTGCACTTGTGCACACACCATTTACTTTAAAAAATAAAGAGGGTGTGCATATCAGTATTCACGAAGCTGCCCTTGTTGATTATGCAGGCATGGTATTAAATCAACGCCGTGATGGTACTTTCCAAGCTGATTTAACACCTTGGTCAGATGGTGTCGCGGTTAAAAAGCACGGCGCATTTAATACTCCTTGGCGTACAATTCAAATTGGCGATGAAGCTGTTGATTTAATCAACTCAGATATCATCTTAAATCTAAACGAACCAAATAAACTGGGCGATGTATCTTGGGTTAAACCGGGTAAATACGTAGGTATTTGGTGGGGTATGCACATCAATGAAAATACTTGGGGTAGCGGTAAAATTCATGGTGCAACCACTGCAAACACAAAATATTACATGGACTTCGCAGCTAAATATGGCTTCGATGGTGTGCTAGTCGAAGGCTGGAATATTGGCTGGGATGGTGACTGGTTCTATAACGGTGATGTTTTTAGCTTTACGCAACCTTATGACGACTTTGATATCGAAGAGCTGACACGTTACGGTAAAGAAAAAGGCGTGCAACTTATTGGTCACCACGAAACGTCGGGCAACGTAACAAACTACCGCAACCAAATGGAAGGCGCATTTGAGTTATATGAAAAATCAAATGTAAGCCAAGTTAAAACAGGTTATGTCGCCGACGGTGGCAATATCAAGCGCATCGATGAAAATGGCATTGTACGCAAAGAGTGGCACGATGGTCAGTTCATGGTAAACGAGTACCTATACAACGTGAAACTTGCTGCTAAACATAAGATTAGTATCAATACGCATGAGCCAGTAAAAGACACCGGTCTACGTCGTACATACCCGAACTGGATTGCCCGTGAAGGTGCTCGTGGCCAAGAGTTTAACGCATGGGGTACACCGCCGAACCCACCTGAGCACATTCCAATGCTTGCTTTCACGCGTATGCTTGCAGGCCCTATGGACTTCACGCCAGGTATTTTTGATATGAGCTTTAACGGTTTAGGTGCCGATACCAACCGTCCGCAAACAACCCTAGCGAAGCAATTAGCGCTATATGTTGTAATGTACAGCCCAATTCAAATGGCCGCAGATTTACCTCGTAACTACTTAGCGAAGCCTGATGCATTCCAGTTTATTCAGGATGTACCGACTGATTGGCAACAAAGTATTGCATTACAAGGCGAAGTTGGCGATTACGTTGTGTTTGCACGTAAAGAACGCAAGCGTGATCAATACTCAGGTAACGACTGGTATTTAGGCGCAGTTACAGACGAAAAAGCCCGCACTTTAGAAGTGAAGTTAGACTTCTTAGATAAAGGTAAAAAGTTTGAAGCGCAAATCTACCGCGACGGTGACAAAGCTGAATGGGTAAATAACCCTTACGACTTAAAAGTAGAAAAACGCATAGTGACTGCTGATGATAAGCTAACGTTAAAGCTTGCCACCAGCGGCGGCACAGCGATTCGTTTTAAAGCAATCTAAGCTAAAAGCTGTAAGTTTTAAGCTTTACGTAAAAAAGAGCGCGGCATTTGATGTCGCGCTTTTTTATGGCAATAAAAAAGCAGCCTACTCGGGCTGCTTGAAACTTATAGCTTAAGGCTTAAAGCTAAATACTTTTAAAACGGTAAATAAATCTGGGCACTGAGGCCACCTTCTGGGCGATTAAGTAGCTGCACTCGGCCGCCGTGCATATCGACAATACGTTTAATTATCGCAAGACCTAAGCCACTGCCTTCACTACCACGTGCCGCATCACCTTGTTTGAACGGTTCAAATACGGTTTCAAGTTCGCTTTCAGGGATCCCCGGGCCGTGATCATTAACCACCACCATGGCAAACTTTTTATTACTGCTCACGCGGGTTTCGACCTCTATATCACCATCTGAATAGCGAATTGCGTTTTCAATCATATTAGTAACAACACGCTTTATTGCCACCGTGCTTACTGGCACTTCACCTAAGCTTGGGTTTTCTTTGAAGGTAATGGTGCGATTATGCTTTTGCTCAGCCTCAACGACCTCTGAAACAATCGCGTTTAAATCTTCTAACTCAAGTTCTTCACGTTTGTGATGACGTAAGTATTCAATGAATTGGTCAATAATGGCGTTCATGTCTTCAATGTCATGAATGATCCCTTCTCTCAAGTAATCTTCATCGTCCGACATCATTTCAGTGGCTAAGCGAATACGCGTAAGCGGCGTGCGCAAGTCATGAGAAACACCTGCCATTAATAACCGACGATCGTTCTCAAGGGCAGCAATCCCCCGTGACATTTGGTTAAACGCACGGGTTACTTCAATCACTTCAGTAGAGCCTTGCTCTTCTAATTTGGTAGAAAAGTCACCTACCCCTACTTTAACAGCCGCTTGTTGCAGTGCTTTCAAAGGTCTATTTAGATGACGCGCGAATAACCACCCACCGAGTACACTTAAAAAGCCAATACTCGATAAATAAAAGGTTAAGAATGTTAGGTTGTTTTCTTGCAGGCCAGTGAGCGGCACGCGCACCCAATACCCCGGAGCTTGCGGGGCTTCAACCCAATAAACAAGTGGATCGGTCTGACTAATGCGTACTCGAGCAGAACCATTGAGCTCTTTCGACATACTGCGCGACAGCATAGAGTACTCGCGAGTTTCAGCAAGCCCCTCACTCATCGCTTGGCGCTGCGTCATCACTTCTATGCCGGTGATCTCAAAAAACTTGTCAGAGGCTTCTTTGCTAACCTCAACGCCCTCTTCCCATTCAATAAACACGGTTTTCACCTGTTTCGATAGGATCAAGTTAACTTGCTCTATGGTCGGTTTAACAACATAAAAACTGACAGTGATATAAGAGACAATTTGATTGATTAACAGCAGGGCTGCAACCAAAAATACCGTTTGTCCAAACGCACTACGTGGAAACATGCCCATTACTGTTATTTTTCACCATCTGGCACAAATACGTAGCCTAAGCCCCATACTGTTTGGATATAACGAGGATTTGCCGCATCCACTTCAATCATACGACGTAAGCGCGATACCTGAACATCGATACTGCGCTCTAGCGCACTGTAGTCACGACCACGTGCTAAATTCATTAACTTGTCGCGACTAAGCGGTTCACGAGGATGTGTTACCAACGCTTTTAATACTGCAAACTCACCACTGGTTAACGACATTGTTTTGTCACCATGACTCATTTCGCGGGTCGCAAGGTTAAGAGTAAACTCACCAAAGCTAATTTCGTTTTCTTCGGCAGCAGGGGCACCCGGCACTTCTTTAGCACGACGACGTAAAATTGCTTTGATACGCGCGAGTAATTCACGTGGATTGAATGGTTTAGGAATGTAATCATCTGCACCGAGCTCTAAACCAATGATGCGGTCTACTTCATCGCCTTTCGCTGTAAGCATAACAATAGGAATGTCATTTTCTTTTTGACGTAAACGACGGCAAATTGAAAGACCATCTTCACCTGGTAACATTAAATCTAATACAATCAAGTGGAAGTTTTCGCGCTCTAATAAGCGATCCATTTGCTCTGAATTTGCTGCTGTACGAACAATAAAACCTTGTTCTACAAGGTAACGCTCTAGCAAACTGCGTAAGCGCATATCATCATCAACAACCAATACTTTTGTCGTTTCGTGTCCCATAACTTTCATTCTTTTTGTAATATGTTACTTCTTAATATAAATGAAAAAGTTAAGAATAAAAAACGAATTGCGCGCTTAGATTGTTACTGAACATTTCAAAATCCCACTCAACAAAGGGTATACTTTGCAGCTGGTTTTCTTTTTTGGCTAAGTAAAATGGCAAAGACAAATTTAATAACCCGTGAAGGGTATCAACAATTACAACAAGAACATGATTACTTATGGCATGAAAAGCGCCCAGAAATTACCAAAATTGTTACCTGGGCGGCAAGCCTGGGCGATCGTTCTGAAAACGCCGATTATCAGTTTAATAAACGTGTTTTACGACAGATCGACCGCCGTGTACGCTATCTTCGTAAACGTATGCCAGACCTTAAAATCATTGATTACAACCCACAGCAAGCGGGTAAAGTATTCTTTGGCGCTTGGGTCGAAATTGAGAATGAACAAGGTGAAACAAAGCGTTTTCGTATTGTCGGGCCTGACGAAATTTACGAACGTAAAGACTACATTTCTATTGATGCACCGATGGCTCGAGCGCTACTTGGCAAGCAGGTGGATGATGACTTTTCGGTGATGACGCCTGAAGGTGCAAAGGAGTGGTTCATCAATGAAATAACGTATCCAGATGCAAAATAATTTTTCCCAGAAAATTCAGAAAGCGTTAATTAGTGATTGTTTAGTCTAAAAATGTGATCTATAACTAAAGGTACTCAAGATAAATCATTACTTGAGGTTTAGAAGGTAGTAACTATGTCAAACGCAATACAACGCATAATAAGTAATGCCATTGTATTCGCACTTTTAATGAGTGTGAGTTTGATATCTTATGCCAGCGACATAGAAAGCCATTCAGACAGTGTTACGCCAACCGCTCATTTTATTGCGTGTGATAGTGCAGAGCCTGCCAACGTAGACACCGACCTCGACAAACATACTGCTGCGTTCATCGCTGATGTAGCCCAACCACTGCCAGATGCACGTGTTGTTTTGTATGTTAATGCTTGTTCTAAGGCGTCTGTTTATAGCGCGCACCAGCGAGGGCCACCTGTTTTTTAATTAACTCAAATTTTTCTATTTCAGTTTTATTAAAATGTATGGTGACCAAAATGAATAATTTCAAAGAATTACGTCTTCAAGATATCTCTAATGGCGCATTATCTAATGCAGTGAATGAAGTTGAGCCAACACTCGATCTCACTTCTCCAGCTTTAAAAGTACTTAACAGCTTTACGCAAAAAGACCCATTACGCGCTCATTACGGCACTACCATTGTTGATGCGTTAAAACAAACGAATAGCTGTTGCTCAGATTTTATTTTAGTTGTTGATAACGAAGATAAACTACTCGGTATTACCTCTAGTGCAGACTTACAAAGCTCAAAAATTATGATTCTTGCGCAGCGTTTAAACTTACATCGTGACGAAATCACCTTGCATGATGTGATGACTCCTCTAGGCAATTTAGCGGGTGTGAGCCTGCAAAGTATCAGCTACGCTTGTATTGGTGATGCGCTACAAACAATGGAGCACCAAGGTATGATGTTCCTACTGGTGACCAGTGCTAAACAAGAAATTTGTGGTTTGATTTCAGCCCGTGAAATCGCTAAAAAATTACATATCCCTGTTAATATCAACCCAATCGCTAATGGCTTTAGCGAAGTATTACAACAGGTAGATCACCCACACTAAGCGTTAAAAACTGCGTTGTGTAAGACTATTTTTGCAGGCCTTAAAAGCAGTGCTTTTAAGGCCTTCTTATTGTGATATTATTCAGGCAATTAATCTTCAGTTTTACTGATTTTCTATTTTTAAAAAGGTTTATGCATGAGCAATATCTCTGCACGCTTAGCGACCGAGCTAAATGCCCAGCAATCACAAGTTGTTGCTGCAATCAAATTACTTGATGAAGGTGCCACAGTCCCTTTTATCGCCCGTTATCGTAAAGAAGTGACTGGTGGTCTAGACGACACCCAATTACGTTTACTTGAGCAGCGTCTATCTTATTTACGTGAATTAGAAGAACGCCGCAGCTTTATCCTTGCTACTATCGAAGAGCAAGGTAAGTTAACTGCCGAGCTAAGTGCTGACATTAATAGTGCTGACAGTAAAACTGAGCTTGAAGACTTATATCTGCCTTTCAAACCAAAACGCCGTACGAAAGGACAAATAGCCATTGAAGCAGGTATTGAACCGCTTGCTGATGCACTATTTAACGACCCTAGCCTCGACCCAGAACAACACGCGACTGATTACATTAACGCAGAGGCAGGCTTTGCTGATACAAAAGCGGTACTCGATGGCGCTAAATTTATTTTGATGGAGCGTTTTGCAGAAGACGCCAAACTACTTGCTAAATTCCGCAGCCACATTGCTCAGCATGGTCAAATTGAAAGTACTGTAATCGCTGGCCAAGAAAATGAAGGGGCTAAGTACCGCGACTACTTTGAGCATCAAGAACCACTGAAAAAAGTACCATCACACCGTGCACTTGCTATGCTGCGTGCTCGTAATGAAGGCGTATTACAACTTAGTATCAACCCTGAGCCAAGTGCTGAAAATCCGGCACAAGTGTGTGCACAAATGATTGCCGATCATTACCGCTTAGATGTTAGCAACTCGGCAGCAAGCAGTTGGTTAATGGGCGTAGTGCAATGGGCATGGAAAATTAAGTTAAGTCTGCATCTTGAGAATGAATTTTTAGGTGCAATGCGTGAAAAAGCAGAAACCGGCGCCATAGATGTTTTTGCGAAGAACTTAAAAGATTTATTAATGGCTGCACCTGCAGGTCCACGCACTACGTTAGGCCTTGATCCTGGTTTACGTACTGGTTGTAAAATTGCCGTTGTTGACAGCACAGGTAAGCTATTAACAACACAAACTATTTTCCCGCATGCACCGCAAAACCACTGGGAAAAATCACTTCGTACTTTAGAACAATTATGCCGCCAGCATAAAGTTGAGCTAATCGCTATTGGTAATGGTACGGCTTCACGTGAATCTGACAAGTTAGTTGCAGAGCTGATCAAAGCGAACAGTGAGCTTAAGCTAAATAAAATTATGGTTAGTGAAGCGGGTGCATCTGTTTATTCAGCGTCTGAGTTTGCCGCTAATGAATTCCCTAACCTTGATGTTTCACTACGTGGTGCTGTATCTATTGCGCGTCGCCTTCAAGATCCACTTGCTGAGCTGGTAAAAATTGAACCTAAATCAATCGGTGTAGGTCAGTATCAGCACGATGTATCGCAAAGCCAACTTGGTCAAACGCTAACATCCGTGGTCGAAGACTGTGTAAACTCAGTGGGTGTAGACTTAAATATGGCATCTGTGCCGCTATTGACTCGCGTATCTGGCTTAAACAAAACATTAGCGCAAAATATTGTTAGCTACCGTGATGCGAATGGCTCATTTAGTAAACGCTCTGAACTTAAAAAAGTTGAACGCTTAGGTCCAAAAGCCTTTGAACAAGCGGCCGGCTTCTTACGTATCAGCACAGGCTCAGATCCTCTCGATAACTCGTCAGTTCACCCTGAAGCCTACCCGGTTGTTAAGCGTATCTGCGAAAAGAACAGCTTAGATGTAAACAGCCTAATTGGTAATTCTGACATTCTAAACAAGCTCGTTGCGAACGACTACACAGACGAAAAGTTTGGTTTACCAACCGTTACCGATATTATCAAAGAGCTTGATAAGCCGGGTCGTGACCCGCGCCCTGAGTTTAAAACAGCTGAGTTTAAGGCCGGTGTTGAAACCATTAACGACCTAAAACCAGGTATGATTTTAGAAGGTGTCGTGTCTAACGTTGCTAACTTTGGTGCCTTCGTTGATGTGGGCGTACACCAAGACGGTTTAGTGCATATTTCTGCAATTACTAACAAGTTTATCTCTGATCCGCGTGAAGTGGTTAAAGCTGGCGATATTGTTAAAGTAAAAGTCGTTGAGGTAGATGCTGCGCGTAAACGTATTAGCTTTACCATGCGTTTAGACGATGAAGTTGATACCAGTAATAAAGCTGCACCCGCTAGCAAACCTAAGCCGGCTGCTAAAGCGAAAAGTGCACCTAAGCAAAAACGCGAATTTGGCAATGTTGCCATGGGTAATGCCTTTGCGGATGCATTTGCCAATGCAAAAGTGAAAAAATAATACCAGTTCACTTAATCAAACTGGTATCAATCGATAATAAAAAACCGCGTGAGTGTAAACTTACGCGGTTTTTTATTTGTATAACAACTTACTTAATCAAATACGTTGCTATGAAAGGCTCATGAGCTGAGCCTTTATCGCTATTACTTACGACGACGAAGTGCAAGTAATGGCAGCAGTAACACTATAAAGTGACCTAATGAGCCGCTTGAAGAGCTCTTAGCTTTCGCTTCAGTTTCTGGTGTTACTTGTGAAGCGTATTCACAGCTACCATCATCTTCATTCGCTGTCGCATCATAGTTAGTTGCTGCAGCATCAGTACAACCAAGCTCTACACCATCAGATTCAACCATAAGTAAGAACTCTTTACTTACTTTGTCTGCTGGGTTTGCTTTATCTTGCACTGTGACAGTCACCATTGTTTCACCATGGAAATGTGCATCAGGGATTAGGTTAAACGACATTCCGTCAACTTCAGCCGTTACATTCTCACCCGTTACCACTAATTCATTTGGCGACTGATCTGCATCAACAACCATCACATCAACACCATCGATACGGCCATTTTCAGCTACCGTCATATCAGCAATGTCGCTCATTTTCAGGTTGCTTTGCACACCGATAGAGTGCATTAACGACCCACCTTCTTGGCTACCAAGTTGGTAATCAAGAGTGATATCTTGCACTGAACCTTTCGCATCAGGCATAACCGTAGCAGTAAAGTTAAACTCAACTTCACTTTGCTCTGGGCCGACATAATCAAAACAGATCACTAAGTCATCTTGTAAGATCTTGCCAAGGTCGTCATAACCAATCACATTGCTTAATGCACCCTCTTTAAAGCCAGCCGTTGTTGAATAAACACTATCGCCACCTTCAATAAAGATGGTTCCTTCGTCAACACCAGCGCCTAGGTTATCGTAAGCAAAGATAGCTTCGAACATACCTTCATGGTCATCAATACCACTACGCAAAATCACTTCGTAGTCGAACGTGTCACCGGTATTTTTATCAGTCACATTATCGAATTCCATGAATACGAGATCACCTAAGTCAGGACGCTCTTCTTTGTATTGAGAAGCAATCGTTAGGCCTGTTGGATCAGTCGGATGGCGAAGGTTTTCGATTTCAAACGAACCACGCCAGAATGGTGCCAATGCTTCAACTAAGAAACCAGGACCACGGTGCGCACTCATCATCCACCAGATAGGTGTGAACTGCATTGCTCCTGTTGGGTGTAAACGTACTTCGTTATTATTTACTTGATTGTAAATTTCAAACTTCGCACCATTTTTATAGAATAACCAATCGATTGGAACATCAAAGAACACATTTGAACCACCTTCATACCAAGCAGCTTCAGGTTGAATGCGGAAATCACCCCATAAATCGATATATCCTCCTGTCGAGAATTCATCAATCATTGGCGTTTTACACATTTCGTTAGTGATGTTGTTGGTTACCACATAATCACGTTGTACGTTACGTGTTGCGTCTTGTGTACCTTGAATTGTCAGGGTATTGCCTTCAACGATTAACGAAGCAGCCACCGACTCATTATTTGAAGTTAGTGTTTGTGGCCAAACTTGCATGCCCTCAGGAATCGTCAATGACAATGAATAGTCACGCGCTTTTGATTCATAGTTGGCTTTAAGTTTTACATTAACGTTAACTAGGTCCATAGCGCGAGCCGTGTCTTGGTCAACATTTAGTGTGAGTGCTTCGGCATCACGCTTTAAGTTAACCGATGTAAAACCGAGGGTGCCTTCAGCACCTTCAGCATTACCTAATGCAAAGCCACCATAGTAAACATCATTCGGTTGCGCTTCAGGTAGGTCCCAATTTACCGCAATTTCATAGTTACCATTGCCGCTGTGCTGCTGTGGCGCTGATACACTGAATTCACCGGTATTTTGCTCTTTAACAATCGCATAATGTGTAACGGTTTGATAACCAACATCACGTAAACCTGCTAGAGCTGCGGTCGCAAACCAATATTTACCAGGCTTAGGATCGATAATGTTACAGTAGTTATCTTCAACACTACTTGAAGAGTAACAAATCATCTCTTCATTAAGTGCTTTGATCAGTGCTGTAGAATCTTCCGAAATCTCTTCATCAGACACCATGAATGAGCCACTTTCATTAGCATCATAACCCACTATTAAGTGTGCTTTTTTCATTTGCCAACGAGGTTCAACAAGGTCTGCCAAATCTGTAGTTTGTTCGGTAGATGCAACTTTAACCATTAAGCGTTTTGTACCTTCTGGTACTTCAAACGATTGAATATCCCACGCTTTTTCAACGCGGTCTTTCGTCACGTAAGGTGCAACACCTAAGATATTTGCAGTAACTTCAGTTGGTTTTACAAGACCATAATAAGTCGGCGTAAACTCACTGTAGCTATCGGTATTAACAACGATTGATTCTGATGCACTGGCACGTGCCATATCGATATCAACCATGGTTGGTAGCTCATCAATAACATTCTTAGCAACCAATGTGAAATGAGCGTCTGGTAAGTCGCCGTCAGTGTTCTTAAATAGCACTTTGCCGTTGAACCAAGCATCTTTATTTAAGATGTTATCCCAAGGCGCACCCTCTTCAACGGGATCAAGTTTAGACTCGATGATATTTGGCAACTTCATAGTAACCATTACATCTTGTGTCTCCCCTGCTTTCAGCGTGAAGTTACTTGGTGTTACGCTAACTTCTACACCAAAGCTTTCGTCTTCACCCTCAACAGCCCAACCATAAGCAGTTGCATCCCAAGTACCATCTTTTGTTGCCTTTACAGTACGCATCCATGAACATTCAAGCTCACAGTCTTTGTTCACTAAAGAAGGTAAATTCAACCACTCAACTAAACCACCGTTACGAGGGTTAGCATTATGGTAGTTTTCAATAGTCTCATCCATGATAAGACCTGCATTTGCAGCTTGTGCTACGTCAATTGCACCGCCACCAGCCATAAAGTTGTAATATGGGTCAATTAAAGTCACACCGTTAGAAATACGTACTTTATTTGCAGTCATCATTAGTGCTGATTGAATTTCTGCAGGCGTCCAATCTGGGTGCATTTGCATCAATAGCGTCATTGCGCCAGTAACATGTGGCGTAGCCATTGAGGTACCGCTCATGAAAGTCCAATCTGATGCACTTGGGTAAGCTGTAAATGGTTGGTCATCAGCATTCGCAGCATAAATATCAACACCCGGTGCAGTCACGTCCGGAACAAGGTTATTGATGTAATAACTTGGCCCCATAGAACTAAAGATAGCAAGCTGATTACCCGCTTCTGCATCGAATGAATAGTTATTTTCTGGCTCGCCAATCGTCGCAATAGCAGCACCACCAGGATTAGCATTCACCCAGTTACGAATTGTGTAACGAGCACTTGCTGGTAAGTGAATACCCGGGATCACGTAGTTATCAGCAACAATACTCTCTGCCGAACTAATGTTTTGTAAAATGAAGCCACCTGCTCCACCTGCAGCAACGTTCTTGGCTTTATCAACACGCGCAATGTCACCACGTAAACATACTACAATTTGGTCAGCCGTAAACGTGCCTGCAGGGAAAGGTGCGTTACAGCTTGCAGCATCGTAACCATCACTTTCATTAGGGTCGTCGTATTTTTCAGCAAGAACAACTTCGCCAGTAATACCGCCTGAGAAACTCTTACCTGTGTACTCACCAGCATAAGGCGTGCGAGTGCCTTGGAAGTTATTAATGGTTTTAACACCTAAATCCATCACGCGGTCATGGGTTGATGCACCAACAGTGGTTACCCAAGGTGATGTATGATCCGCTGAAATATAATAAGGACCCGAGTTACCCGCTGCCGCTGCCACTGAAATGCCCGCTTCGCGCGCACTTAAGAAAGCCATTTCCATTGGGTCTTCCCATGGGAAGCTTTCGCTACCACCAATTGAGAAGTTAATAGCATCGACACCATCTTCAATCGCATCTTCAAATGCAGATAAAATTGCTGATTCAGGACAGCCTGAGTATAGATCGCCAGAACGGCCAGCATAACAAACTTGGTACGAAATGATATGCGCACGCGGTGCCACACCGCTGGTGCTTTCAAACGTGAATGGTAAGTTTTCACCATCACTGACTTTCTCACCGGTTGCAGCTTGAAGTGGCGTGTTTTCTATGTAGTTACCCGCCGTGGTACTCGCTGTGTGAGAGCCGTGACCATTGTAATCTTCACCATTTTCAGCACGACGATCAGCTCGGGCAAATTGATAATCCGCATTCATCGCTGTGACTTCTGGATAAGAGCGAACACCAATCAGCTTGTCATTACATAGCTCAGGTTCTTCTTCACAGTCACCTAAAAAGTTACCGGCACCTAATGGATTTTTTTTGCTGTACTCTTCGTCGCTTGCAAATGCCGGGTGGTCTGTATTGATACCAGTATCAATAATACCGACAACCATACCTTCACCTTTAACACCAACCGATGAAGCAGGTGTTGAACCCTGCCATAATTGGTCTGCGCCAATAAACTCAGGACCGCGGTCTGTGCGTAATTCAAAAATACGGTTAGGAGTAATACGCTTTACGCCTGATTGAGTCGCAAGAAGCTCTGCATCAGCTTGTGTCATTTCAACAACAACCGCGTTATTTGCAAGGGTAAATTGCTTTTTAATCGCAATATTGGCACCCATTGCACGCGCCTTACTTAATACTGTTGATTGACGCTGTTTTAAAAAGCTTTGATACGCGCGCACGCTTTGCGAAGCTGTATCAATGCGCTCTTTTACCATTAAAGAACGTGACTCTGTAATGGCTGTAGCGCTGAAGCCTTGAATATCACCTTGATAACTTGCTACAGGTTCATCATGCATTTGTACAATGTATGTTTGAATACCTGTCACCCCATCTTGAGGTTGAAAAACATGTTCCGGCTGCTGACTTTGGTAATGCTGATTTAAGCGCTGAGCACTCCCCTTTAATAAGCTTGGATGATCTTCGATTTGTTTTTCTTGTTGATAATTCGCGATATCTTCCGCTGTAAATGTTGGCTGATAAAAGCCTTTATCTGACACTTTGTTAAAGCCTGGCTCTGCCGCAGCATAGCCTGTAGCACCGACGTACAATGCTGTAAGTACGGCAACTGAGCTTTTCTTCAAGTGTGTGATTTTCTTATTGCAAGGTTGCATATGATTCCCACTGATTTAATTCTAAACAGCTCATAAATTACTTGAGCTGACACACTAAATTATTTAGCAGGCAAACATATACAGAGGGGGTTTTGCATGGTCAAACCGAGTTGTACACAGTTAGGATACAAAATTAACAGCAAATAAACATAATAGTGTTAATAACAAACGCTTTGCGGGATATTTATACAAAATGTAGCATTTTGTAGAGAATGCGATTACAGAAACAAAAATGGGGAAGGGAAAGCAGCTAGAGAAAAACTTCTCTAGCCGCTAACTAGTTAGAAATTGTAACGAACTGCCAGTGAGATATCTGAGTAATCATTTGCATCACGATAGCTTGCGCTGACAAGCCAAGCTGGCGTGAAGGCATAGTTTGCACCTACATGAAATACTGCATTATTTTCGCTCTCTTCATCATGTAAACGCTCGTAGCCAACGCCTCCATTGATCTCAAATGAATCAGTTAATAAGTGCCTGATTTGTACGTTAGCAGATAAAATATCTGCAGTTTCTGAATCTGAGTAGCTATCTGAGTAACTTTCAAGTACATAATCTTGATATGTTTCTTCCACTGAAAAACTTGATTCCACCTCAAATTTAAGCTGACCAATTTTTGCTGAGAAATCAAGGTTAGTGCGATCAGAAAGAGAGTAGATATAGCCTAGGCCTAGCTCAAAGCGAGTAATATCAAGGTCGACTTTGCCTAAATATGAAATTTGAGATTCACCAATCAAATTGCCAAATGAATCATAGACGTTATAGCCATCGTAGTAGCTTGATTCTTTATCGTCATCCGAAGCTGTTGAGTAGTGTCCTAATACAAACCAATTCTCAGCAAATTGCTTACTAAAATTAATACCAATACCTGAAAGAGAAAAATCGTTTAGCTCATCAATTTCTGTCTTTTTATATCCAGCTTCAACATAGTCATAGCTTAATGGTGAAGTGTTTTCTGCCATTACTGTTGTCGAGGCAAGTGATAATGCGCAAGCAAGAAGAGTGTATTTCATTGTTTAATCATCCTAATTATAAATCGGGCACAATCTACCAAAGCGAAGACAAACCCACAATAGAAACAACATTCATTTTTGTAGGCTAAATGCAAGAAATTGTTATAAAAATTCGATTAAAAACTTAATTAACTGAGCTATTTTGAGGTAATAAAACCTCGTTAAGAATAGGTTTAACCCACTAAATGATGAATTATTAATGTGAATTAGTATGGGCTTAAATAAAAGCAGAGAACTGATTTTGATTAGCTGGAGAGGTTGCTGCTT
>Ga0066376_10002531_pt1 | contig 16973 bp, 18 predicted proteins | sample Knorr_S15_td_Bot_FD_77009 | JGI IMG/M metagenome (GOLD analysis project Ga0066376, IMG submission 77009) | Marine microbial communities from Southern Atlantic Ocean transect - Knorr_S15_td_Bottom_ad_5009_LV_A | ecosystem: Environmental > Aquatic > Marine > Oceanic | place: Southern Atlantic... | reverse complement strand
CAATATTTTTTCTATATTTTGATAAAAAAATTAAAAACTCAACTAATGTTTCATTATTTTCGCCTTATTTTGAAATAACTATTATTCCATTTTTTTTTAAATTAATTTTTTTAAATAAGTCGTTAAAATCTTGAAAGTCAATATTTTCTAAAAAAGTAATTTGCGGCAATTTAGGATTTCTTCCAAAAGTTCTATAAGCTATTTGAACAAAAGTTCGTCCTGCTTTACTTGAACCTCCTGTTCCTAAAATGATCACATCTTTAAAATTTTTTTGGTGGTATAAAGCTAATTTATTGATTTTTTTCTTTCCATAATTAGAAAATTGATTAAGAAAAGCTAAAAGAAGTGGATCTTTTGATTTTTTAATTTCATCAATTATAAAATTTGTTTTTTTTAAGCTAGATTCAAATAAATCTTTTTTTATAACAGAATCTATAAAACAATTATCAATATTATGTTTCATAAAAAAGAATAACTAAAAAATTTTTAAATTTTATTTATATTTTTTAAATTAGATGGATTTCCTACAATAAGAAAAAAAATTTTATTTTCATCTAAAATTCTATTAGCAACTTTTTTTATATCTTCTACTGAAACAGAATTTATATAATCATTTCTTTTTTCAAAAAAGTCTATATTCAAACCATCCAACTGCGTATTTAAAAGTATTGATGCAACTTTTTTATTACTATCTAATCTTAAAACATAGGAATTAATTAGATAGTTTTTTGCATTTTTTAATTCTTTTTTAGTTACGCCCTCCTTTTTGATTTTTATTAGCTCTTCTTTTATAATCTTAATAACTTTATCAACATTTTCATTACTTGTTTGTGCTCCGCCTGAAAAAAAATTATATTTATCATATCGATATAAATAAGAATATACAGAATAAACTAAACCTCTTTTTTCTCTTATTTCAGTAGTGAGTTTAGAAATAAAACCTCCTCCACCTAAAATATAATTCATTATATATGCAGAGTAAAAATATGGATCTTCTCTTGAAATCCCCTCTCCAGCAAAAAGAATGTTACTTTGTCTTAAATCTTTTTGATGCAAAAAAATTTTAGGCTGGATTTCTTTTTTATGTACAGGAATATAAGATTTTTTTGTATTTTTCTTATCAAATTTTTTTAAATATTTATTAAGATATTTCTTTAATTCAACTTTACTTATATCACCAGAAGCCGCTACATAAAGATTGTCTGTTCTTAAATTATTTTGTAAAAAATTTTCTAAATCTTCTTTATTAATTTGATCAACATCCTCAGATAATCCTAATATATCATATTGATAAGGATGTCCTTCAAATAAAATTTCTCTAAATAATCTTGAGCCAATTTCATCTGGATCTTTATATGATTGTTCTAAAATTAATTTAATATTACTTTTTATTCTATTAATTTCATCTAACTTAAATAAAGGTTTTGTTAAAGCTAAATCTAAAAGTTGAAATGAAAGATCCAAATTTTCTTTTAAAGTATAAAGGTCTATATAAAAATTATCATGACTTACATTAAAATTAAGTGTAATAGAATTATCAGCTAATATTTTTTTAAATTCTTTTGCGGAATAATTTCCTGCCCCCTCATCTAAGAGGGATGCAGATAAATTTGCCGTTCCCTTTTTCCCCTTTGGATCAATACCAGACCCAGCTTTAAAAGCAAATTTAATAGCTACAATCGGTAAATTTCCATCATTAACAAGCCATGCTTTTTTGTCTTTGTAATAATTAACTTCTTTAACATCTAATGCATTTAAAGGTGTAAAATTACTTAAGATTAAAAAAAATAATATAAAAAAAAGTTTTTTCATAATTTATTTCTTAATAGGTAATAAATATCCGGTCACAGATTTATTACTATTAAAAATATTTGGGACAAAATTTTGCAAATCATTAGTTGAAATCTTACTTATATCTTTTGGCCAAGCAGTTATTTCTTTTAAAGAATATCCTGTAGTTAATGAAGAGCCAAATATTCTCATTCCCATGTACAAACTATCCTGTGCAAAAATTGTATTATTAACTAATCTTTTTTTTACCTTTTCTAATTCCTCTTTATTAAAAACTAATTTTCTAATTTGATCTAAATATTCATTTAAATGTAATTCTATTTCTTCCAAACTGACATTTTTTTTCGGAATTATACTTATTGTAAAACTTGTATCACCAAATCCATCTGGATAATAAAAAGCAGAAGCGCTTATTGCTAATTTTTTATTTTTTACAAATTCTTCAAATAATATTCCTGTTGATGGATTACCAAAAATTTCAGAAAATACTTCCAAAGTTAAAGATTCTTTTTTTGACTTCGTATAAGTTGGAACTAAATAATGTCTTTTAAAAATCGGTATTGCTGTATCTTGTGACTTTAGAGTGACTTTTCTTGGGGCATGTTGAGTTGGCTCATTTGTCCAAATTCTTTTTTCAATTTTTGATGGTTTAATTTTCCCAAAATATTTTTTTGCTAATTTAACAACTTCATCAAGATTTATATCTCCGCAAATAACAATAATGGCATTATTTGGGGCGTAATACTTCTTGTAGAATTTTAAAACATCATCCAAATTTAAATTTTTTATTTCGTGCTCCCAACCAATAATTGGTTTTCTATATGGATGATTCATATATAACGCAGCATTTATTTGTTCTGATAGTAAAGCTGATGGATTATTATCAACTCTTGAATATCTTTCTTCTAGAACGACTTTTTTTTCATTTTTAAACTCATCTTCAGTTAATTTTATATTTTTCATTCTATCAGCTTCTAAAGACATAACTAATTCAAGTTTAGATTTGTGTATTAATTGAAAATAACCCGTATAATTCTTGCTAGTAAAGGCATTTTCTTTTCCTCCATTTATAGAAACTATTTGAGAAAACTCTCCTGGTTTTAATTTATCAGTACCTTTAAACATTAAATGTTCTAAAAAATGAGCTATGCCTGATTTTCCGTTTGGCTCATCCGCCGAACCCACTTTATACCAAATAGAATGTGCAACAGCAGGAACGCGGTTATTTTCTAATACAATAATTTCCAACCTATTATCAAGAGTATGATGCTGTGGTTTAAAAAAATTCGCCTCAGCAGCTTCTATAAAGAAAAGTAAAATTAATATAAACAAAAATCTCATAACATTTATTAATATTTTCTTATTTAATAAATAAATAGATGATTATTTTTAATAAAAAGGAAAGATGTTAATCTGAATCGCCTCTAGTCTCAAAATCTTTTATATCATCACTAGTTTCAAAATCTTCTATGATAATTTCTTTTAATAAACTTTCTTCCTCTTTAGATAAATTTTGATTATTCTGCATTCCAATTCTATTTCGAACAATATTATTCCCTGTTCCAAAATAATTTTTAGAAGCCTTTTTTTGTTGATTTATATTATTTAATCTACTCATATCAACATCATAGACATCAGACGGGACCAAGACTCTTCTTGGTTGCCTAGATAATTTAGCTTTGCTATTTTCTATTTGTTGTGGAATAAAGGCTTGTACTTTATTTGGATCAAATGTTTCAAAATCTTGGATATTATTTGAATCAAATGTATTAATTGTTTCTTGACTATCCTGAAGTAAATATGGAGCTTCTTGTTCTAAAGTTGGAATGTTAGCAAAATTCTCATTATCTTCCTGAACTAAAATATCAGCGGGCGATGGGGCCCCTAGGTCGTTATTCGGTGGTTCTTGAACATCAAAATCAGGTGGAATTGTCAGTGGTGGACCTGATAAAACAGCAGCTTCATTAGGAACTACTTTTTCTTGTCCAATGCCACATGCATTTAATATAAGTAAGAAAACTATAAAAAAAAAATATTTTTTTATTATAAAAGTCTTCATTATTTATAATTTAAACATAATTAAACTTTTTACTATCAAAAATACTAATTAAATATATAAATGCACCAATTGTTATGTATGTATCTGCAAAATTAAAAGCTGGCCAATGGATATTATTTACATGAAAATCAATAAAATCTACAACTTGTTCGTATTTGAATCTGTCTATAAGATTCCCTGTTGCTCCTGAGATTATAAAAGTTAATGCTATTCTTTGAGGCAAAGAAACGGTTTTAAAAAACCATAAAAAAAGAATTAATATAATTATTAAAGTCAAAATAATCATATAAAAATTTATACCCTCAACATTAGAAAACATTCCAAAGCTTATTCCCCTGTTCCAAACCGGAGTAAAATTTAAATATTGATTAATTTCAATAATTTTTTGATTATCAAAAATATTTTTTAGGGCCCATTGTTTAGTTAGTTGATCTAAAAAAACAAATATTGGAATTAATATTAATAATTTTTTTTTATTTTTTAGAAATTCCATCAATAACACCGTTACATCTATTACAAAGATTTTGTTTATTAGTTTCTACCTCTTTATCTATTACCCAACATCTTTCGCACTTTGATCCTTCTGCTTTTCTAATATTAACTTTAACATCATTAATTTCATCTAAAGAAAAAATATCTTCAGATAATTTATCTACAATTTTTGCTGAGGAAACAATAAAAAGATCGTTTAAATTTATATTATTTATATAATCTTTTATTTTCCTAGAAACTTTAAGTTCAACCAATGCTTCCAAGCTTGAACCAATTATTTTTTTTTCTCTTTTAATTTCAATCGCACTTGTAACAACTTTTCTAATATTTATAATTTCCTTCCATTTTTCTCCAAAATTTGTATCTGCCCATTTTTTATCAGGTTTAGGAAAATCTCTTAGATGTACGCTTTCTTTGTTATTAAAATTATCAGACAACCAAGCTTCTTCTGAAGTAAAACAAAGGATTGGCGCTAACCAGGCAGTTAAAAAATCAAATATTATTTTTAAAATAGATCTACATGATTTTCTTTTTTGACTTAATTTATCATCACAATATAAACAATCTTTTCTAATATCAAAATAAAAAGAAGATAAATCATTTGAACAAAAAATAAGTAATTCTTTATACATTTTATGATAATTATTTTCTTCAATACAGTTTTCTATGATTGTATTTATTTCCCATATTCTAAATAAAATATATTTTTCTAAATCTGGTAAGCTTTTATAATCCATATTTTTTTTCTCATCAAAATCTTTAAGATTTCCAATTAAAAATCGAAGTGTATTTCTTATTCTTCTATAAGAATCAACTTGAAATTTAATTATATTTTCATCAATTTTTATATCTTCAAAATAATCTGATGCAATTGTCCATAATCTTAATATATCTGTTCCATATTTATTGATAATTTCATTTGGAGAAACAACATTTCCCTCTGATTTTGACATTTTTTTTCCTTTTCCATCAACAACAAATCCATGTGATAAAATATTTTTAAAAGGTGCTTTATTTCTTGTACCGCATGATTGCAATAAAGATGAGTGAAACCAACCACGATGTTGATCGGATCCCTCTAAGTATAAGTCAGCTGGCCATGTTAAATCATCTCTATCTTCTAAAACATATGCATGACTTGATCCGCTATCAAACCAAACTTCTACTATATCTTTAATTTGAATAAAATTGTTTTTATTATATTTCTTCCCAAGAAACTCACTTGGATCTAATTCAAACCATGAGTCACTTCCTTTTTTTTCAAAAATCTTAGCAATGTTTTCTATGACATTCTTATCTACTAGCGGTTCATTTGTTTTTTTATTAATAAATATTGGCAATGGTACTCCCCAAAACCTTTGTCTTGATACACACCAATCTGGTCTATCTTTAATCATGGAAGTAATTCTATTTTTTCCTTTTTTAGGAAAAAAAGTTATGTCTTTTAGAGCATTAAGCGCTTTGTTTCTTAAATTTTTTTTTTCCAAAGAAATGAACCACTGTGTTGTATTTCTAAAAATTAATGGTTTTTTAGAACGCCATGAATGAGGATAACTATGAAATATATCTTTTTTATATAAAAGTTTTTTATTTTTTTTTAAAAATTCAATAACTTTATCATCAACTTTAAAAACGTGCACTCCCTTAAATAAAGGAATGTTATCGTAAAAAATTCCACCCTCATCTATAGTTTGTGGAACTTCTATGTTATTTTTTTTTGCAAGATTAAAATCATCAAGACCGTGTCCTGGTGCAATGTGTACAATGCCCGTTCCTTCTTTCTTTGTAACAAAATCTCCAGCCAACAAAGGGACTTCAAATTTATATCCAAAATCATGTAATGGATGTTTACAAATAGTTTTATCAAATTTTTGTCCACTAAAATCTCTAATTTTTTTTAGTTTAAGTCCTGTATCATCTTTTAATTTATTGATCAAATCACTTGCTGCTATAAAATAAGTATCAGATAAATCCTCCTTCACCAAGGTATATGAAAAATTTTTGTTATAAGCTAGGGCTCTATTTCCTGGTATTGTCCATGGTGTAGTAGTCCATATCAAAATATTTACATTTTTTTTATCTTTTATTTTTAAATTAGTTTTATCTACTGGAAATAAAACATAGATTGCGTTATCTGAACGATTTTTATATTCTATTTCTGCATCAGCCAAGGCAGTTTTTTCGACTACTGACCACATTACTGGTCTCGAGCCTTGATAGAGGGATCCGTTTAATAAAAATTTTCCAATTTCTCTAACTATTTGAGCTTCTGCTTTATAGGACATTGTTGAATAATAGTTTTCCCAGTCACCTAAGATACCGAGTCGTTTAAATTCTTCTTTTTGAATTTTTATCCAATATTCCGCAAATTTTCTGCATTTATTACGAAATTCTTTAATTGAAATATTTTTTTTTTTATCTCCTTTTTTCATTAATCCTTGTTCAACTTCCCATTCAATTGGAAGACCGTGGCAATCCCATCCTGGAACAAATGCAGCATTAAAACCTTGCATTTGTTTTGACCTAACAACTATATCTTTTAAAATTTTGTTTAACGCGTGGCCCATATGTAAATGACCGTTCGCATATGGAGGACCATCATGTAGAGTAAATTTATTATTATTTTTTAATTTATTTCTTAATTTCTCATACAGTTTTTCTTTTGTCCATTTCTCTAGAATTATTGGCTCATTCTTTGGCAAACTAGCCTTCATACTAAATTCTGTTTCTGGTAAAAAAAGTGTATCTTTGTAATTCATTTATTTTTTTTTAAAATTTTTTTTGCTGTCTTGATATCTATTTCTATTTGTTTTTTTAATTTATTTGTATTAACAAACTTTTTTTCTTTTCTTAAAAACTGTATTAAATTTATACAAATTTCTTTTCCATAAAAAAATTTTTTTATATTAAAAAAGTGATTTTCAAGTAATATTTTATTTCCACCAAATGTCGGCCTGTTTCCTATATTTGCTATTCCATAATATTTTTTATTTTTTTTACTTCCATTAATATAACTTTCTGTTAAATAAACACCTTTACACGGAATGATATAATCTTTTAATTTTATATTAGCCGTAGGATATCCAATAATTTTGCCTCTTCCACTTCCTCTTATTACTTTACCAACAATCTGCCAGGCTCTGCCAAGCATCTCTTTTACTTTATCATATTGTCCTGATTCTAAATTCTTCCTTATTGTTGACGAATTACATATTATTCCATTTTTGGATTTGACCGGTTCGACAATGTTTAAATTATAATCATATTTTTGAGACAGTTTTTTTAATAGTTTAATGTTTCCTTTTCTTTTATAACCAAAATGGAAATTATAACCAATCACTAAATGTTTAACGTTAAGTTTATTAACTAAAATTTTTTCTATAAATTCTTCAGGCGAGAGTTGACTTAAAAATTTATTAAAATTCAAAAAAATCAAATAATCTGCACCTAATCTTTCCATCACAGTAATTTTAGTTTTTATTGAAGTTAATTTAAAGGATTTGCAATTCTTGTTAAAAAAATATCTGGGATGAGGTTTAAAAGTTACTATTGCAGAATTTAATTTATTTTTTTTTGATACTTTAATACATTTTTTAATTATCTTTTGATGTCCTTTATGTATTCCGTCAAAATTTCCGACTGTTATAGAATTTTTTTTGAAATTTTTATTTATTTGATGAAGACTATTAAAAATTTTCATCTTGAAATATTTATATAATTCTTTTTTGGTGGAACCACGACAGCTATTCCTTCAAGTACTATTTTATTTTTAACTAAGCAAGTTGTTAAAAGTTCGCACCATCCTTTTCTTTTAATTTTTTTTTTAACAGAAACCTTAACTGTTACTATATCATTGATTCTCACTGGTTTTTTAAATATTAAGTTTTGTGAAACATAAATCGTTCCAGGGCCTGGGAATTTATTTCCTATAAGAGACGATATAAATGATGCAACCAATATTCCATGAGCAATTCTACCTTTAAAAATAGTCTTCTTTGCAAATTTTTCATCTAAATGGATTGGGTTTCTGTCTCTAGATGCATAGGCAAAGCTTTTTATAATTTTTTCTGAAATTTTTCTTTTTTCTATAAATGAATTTCCTACTTTTAAATCTTTGAAAGAATACATAATAAACTTTGCTTTATAAAAAATATTTTTATTTTATTCATTAAACTTAATTACTTAATATAATATATGAATTTTTTAAACAATTTTAAAAATTTATAGTAATATTGTTACTTATTAATTTTTTTGAATAATAAAATTTTAATGAAAATTTTAACTGTAAAAAAAAGTTTCTTTCTAATATTCCCTATCTTATACGGATGTACACAAAACATAAACTCTGCTAATTTTGATAAGTATAAAAAAACAAATAGTTCTGATTACAAAGTATGTCTAAGTGATGCAAACTATAGTATTGATAAATTATACAATATTAATCAAGATAGAATTGCGGTCCTTCAAACAGATGATAGTATGGTTGATTTTTATAATATCGAGAATGATATTGATAACATTAAATTGTCTGCAAAAAGAAATAAAATGATTGATGAATGTATGAAAAATAGAATAAAAAAATAATTTTTTTGAGTTTTTATTAAATTTAAATAATGTCTTCACTCATTAATCTATATAATTTAGATCTCTTAACAAAAGGTGGGCCGGTTATGTTTATTTTACTTGGTTTCTCGGTTCTGGCCTTGTTTATAATTATACTAAAATTAATACAGTTTAGTATTGTTAGAGTTTCAAACACTAATTCAATTGACAATATCATTTCAAGATTAAATAAAACAAATGCAAAAAAATTATTATCTGAGATACAAAAAATTAAGAATCCAATAGCCAAGATTATTGAGGTTGTTATTATTACAAAACACGATAGAAGATTCAATAGAGAATCAAGGGAATCAGAAATATCAAGAATTAGTTCAATACAAATTAGAAATTTAGAAAATTATCTTGGTGGTTTAGAGGTAATTGCTAGTATAAGTCCTTTACTGGGTTTATTTGGAACTGTTTTAGGAATGATAAAAGCTTTCTTAAACTTAGAAAAAGCTGGTTCTCAGGTTGATCCAGCTCTTTTAGCAGGTGGTATTTGGGAAGCATTATTAACAACAGCGTTTGGACTTGCTGTTGCTATCCCGGCACTCACTGCATACCATTTATTTGAAAATAAAATCAGTAATACAAAAGATAAAATGAAAGACTCCATTATAAGAGTAAACACTCTTCTAGATTTTAAAAAATAGTAATTTGAAAAATAATAATTTTTTTTACGAAGAAGAAAAAAAAGAATTAATATCTATAAATATCACGCCTCTTATAGATATTGTTTTTCTCTTATTGGTTTTTTTTATGCTTGCAACATCTTTTATCCAAAAAAGCACCATAGAAGTAAATTTGAATAGTGGAAAATCTCAAATTGCTGAAAAAAAGAATGTAGTTACAATTATCTTAAAAAAAAATGGCGATATTTCTTTAAATTCAAAATTAATAGAATTGTCAAGTATTAAAAAAGAAATAAAAAACAAATTAAATCAAAATGCTGCTTACATTTTTTTGATAAAATGTCACAAAAAAGTAGAAGTACAAAAAATTATTAGATTAATTGAAGAAGTTCGTATGGCGGGAACAGATAAAATTCAGTTAATAAATTTTTAATGACATATGGCAATTAAAAAAAAAATTAAACAAATAAATTTAATACCATTAATAAATATAATTTTCTTAATGCTAATTTTTTTTATGTTAGCCGGAACAATAACAAAAGTTGATCCTTATAAAATTAACATTCCAGAATCTATTATAAAAAACGATCCTTCCACTCCTTTTTTAACATTAATAATAAAAAAAAATGGAGATATATTTATAGATAGTAAAAATAAAGAAAAAAAATTACGAAATGAATTTTACTTAGAAATTCTAAAAAAAAGAAAACCTAAAGAAATTGCTTTAAAAATAGATGCTGACGCTCCTTCTGAATATTTCATAAATATTTTAAAAATATTAGAAAATGAAAATATTAAAAAAGTAGTTATCGAAACAAATTATAAAAAAAAATAAACAAATGGAACAAAAATTAAATTCTTTAACAATAAGTTTTGCATTTTTAATATCTATTATTTTGCATTTGTTCATATTTTTATCATTAGGTAATTTTACTTTTAAACTTTCTGATCAATTAAAAAATAAAATTACAATTAGTCTTTCTGCAATAGGAAATATTGAAACAAATGTAATAAAAAAAAGTATACAAAAAGAAAAGATTGTTCCAAAAAAGGTTCCTAAATTAAAAAAAATCGATAAAAAGTCCAAAAAAAAAATTGAAAAAAAAATTGATTTAAAAAACGTAATTCCACAAAAAAAATCTATAGAACAAAAAAAAAGTAAAGAAGAAATAGTAGGAGGAACTTTAAAAGGAATTGAGGGTGGAATTTCCAAAGAAATTATTAATCAATATGTTACTCAAATTTATAAATTAATTGATTCAAAAAAAAAATATCCAAGGCAATCATTGATTAGAAATGAGGTAGGCTCTGTTTTATTACAAATAACTATAGGGAATAATGGAAAATTAATTAGTGTAAAATCCCTGAAGGCAAAATATCAACGTTTAGTAGATTCATCTTTTGATGCAGTAGAAGACGCTGCCCCATTCCCCCCATTTCCATTAGAAATTAAAAGAAAAAAGATGATAATTGAGGTTCCAGTAATTTATAAAATTAGATAAACTGTTACTTCATATGATGCTTTGAATCAACCGGTTTAACTAAAAAATTAGCAATTAAGGCCACGCCTAACAAACATGCCATTACTATCATAGTTTTATTATATACTTGGCTTGTAGGATCCGGAGTGCCAGGTGGTAAAATTTCTAAAAGATTTTGAATTGTTACTGTTTTTGCTTTTACAAGCTCGTTTAAATTTTCAATTCCCGTTCCAAATTTCTCAGAAAATGTTTGTGGGTTTACTTTAGATGATAAATCGTTAATGGCATTGTTAATTGAACTTCCTCTAATAGAAGTTATAATCACTGGTCCTAAAACCCCCGCTGTACTCCAAGCGGTTAGCAATCTTCCATGAATACCTCCTACATACCTGGTCCCAAACATATCCGCAAGGTAAGCTGGTATTGTTGCAAAACCTCCACCATACATTGTAAAAATAATCAGAGTAGCGCCGTAAAATAATATTAACCATACTATTACCGGCGCTATATCTAATGTTTGTGCTGAAATAGGTATAGAAGAATACAGAATAATTCCAAGAATAAAAAAACAATAATATGTGTTTTTTCTACCTATATAATCTGATGCACTTGCCCAAATGAAACGGCCTGCCATATTAAATATACTAATAAGCATGACATACCACGTAGTGAATGCGCTTGTAACAATTAAAGCTGCTTTCTTTTGAAATATTTCCGTAATCATTGTTTTCGCTACACCAAGCACTCCAATCCCTGCAGTAACATTAAAACAAAGAATTACCCATAAAAGATAAAATTGTGGTGTTCTTAATGCTTCATCAATATGAACATGCTTAGTTGTTATCATTTTTTTTTGAATCTCAGCATCACTTGGGGGTACCCAGCCTTTTGGAAACCAGTCTTTGGAAGGAATTCTGTATGATAAAGCAGCAATAGTCATAACTAAGAAATATATTGCACCAAGTGTAAAAAATGTTTGTGAAACACCAACTGAACCGGTTCCAACTAAATATACTCCAACATCTCCGGGAACTATCATATTTGCAACATCATTTACTCCTATAACAACAACTTCTTTCAATCCTTCTGCTGTTTCAGCGAACCTCTTTCCAGCTTTTGTTATTAAATCTGATTCAGAAATATTTGATAAAATTTCTGGCGCTTTATAATAATATTGAATAAAAAAATCTTTAATACGTGCTCCAAAAAACGCACCGCCTCCAAAACCCATTATAGCCATACCAGTTGCCATACCTCTCCTGTCAGGAAACCATCTGATTAAAGTCGCAACTGGTGACACATATCCTAATCCAAGGCCGCAACCGCCTATGACACCATAACCTAGATAAATTAACCAAAGCTGATGATAAATGATTCCTAGTCCGCCAATCAAAAAACCACCACCCCAACAAAATGCTGCAACTAATCCGACCATTCTTGGACCAACTTTTTCAAGCCAGGAGCCAGCAAAAGCAGCTGACAATCCTAAAAATACAATAGCTGTAGAATAAATCCAAACTACTTCTTTTAGCACCCAGTCGTTTGCAGAGCTTGTTACAATTCCAATGGTTTTAATTAATGCAGGATTAAATATACTCCATGCATAAACAGACCCTATACATAAATGTATTGAGACGGAGGCAACAGGGACCCACCATCTATTAAATCCTGGTTTAGCAACAATTTGTTCTTTTAACAAAAGTTTGCCTAAACCGCTTTCAGTAAATCCTATAAATTTGAAAAGTTTTATAACTGAAAAAATAAAGGTTAATCCCACTAGAACAGCTAAGGTAATATTCTGCCACAAAGCAAGTTGTCCTAAATCTAGACTCATTTTTACCCAGTTAAATATACATTCTTATATAAAAAAAGAAATTTAAATATACCAAAGATTTATGACAAATGAATTAAAAAAATGATTTTTATTTACAGTATGAATTGTTAAGGGATTCAATAATAATTTTTGATGCATCTAAATTTTCTTTATCTGGGTTTTGTTTTACATATTTAATAAATACATCTTTATGTCTATGCAAATTTAGAACTCTAGATAAACATAAATCTGGTAATTTTTCATTACCTTTCGATTTTATTAATTGATATGTATTTATAGCTGATTGAATATATCTAATACATGATACCTCTTTTTTGGCTTCTTGTTGTACAGCAGTTTCGCCAGATATCCATGCCTTACATTCAAACACTAATTCTTTTGCTTTAAAAGGATATGTAATGTTTTCTATATTTTTTGAATATATTGGATTTATAATTAATAAATAAATAAACAAAAAAACAGTAATTCTCATAATTTACCTTGCAAAAAAAATAAATGCATTTGCATGAAAATCTGGTCCATAATCTATTCGATGATTTTTGTTACCATCAAAAAATTTTAATGGTGTCAGAATTTCACCAATTAATGCAAAACCACGATATCCTAAATTAAGAATTTTGCTAAGTGATTTCTCTATAGGCTCAGAAATATACCTTTCTTCAATTTCAATAAGTAAAGTTGGTTTATATTTTGTTATTAATTTTTTTGCACCTTTTAAAACTTTAAGTTCAACTCCTTCTGCATCAATCTTTATAAATCCGATGTTTTTTAATTTTAGGTCATCAATTTTTTTTGTTTCTACTTTTATTTTACCAAAATTTTTATCTAACTTTACATTTCTTAAAGATCCTCCTTGATTAGAGTACCCCTTTTTACCTTTAGGAATTTTTAAAAAACTTATGCCAGATTTATCTGAAATGGCAAATGGAAACGCTTTTACATTTTTTCTAACACTTTTTTTTAAAATATTAAAAGATTTTGGATTGGGTTCGAACGCATAAACTTTTTTTGAATATTTTGCTAATAAAAAAGTATAAACTCCTTTATATGCTCCTATATCAATTGAATTTTTCTTTTTATTAATCAAATATTTTAATATTTTTATATCTTTTCTTCCTTTTACCCATTCCTTTAAAACCAATCTTCTGATATATAATTTACTTGGTATTAATAAATGTTTTATTTTTTCTTCCAAACTACTTGGTGGAATCCAAATACCTTTTGTTTTTAATTGTTCCATTATGTTAAAAAAAAAAACTGAAATTATTTTAACTTTTTTATTAGTTATTTTTTCATTACTTGTTTTTTCAAAAAATTTTTATAATGAAATATTAATCAAATATATAGAAAATAAAGAATTTTTTAAAGAATTTTTTCCTGATTTCTTTTCACTCTATAAAGGAAGCCAATTTTTACTTAACAACAAGAATCCATATGAAGAATCGCTAAACTTACAAAATTTTCCTTTTTTTATTAATCCACTTTTATTTTATATCTTTAAATATTCAGGTAATTTTAATTACATAACGGTTCTAAAATTTTGGTTTTTTTTTTCATCTATTTCATTTATCTCAATACCTTTGATTGCAAGAAAAATTTATAATTTAGATTATAAAGTTATTTTAATTTTTCTTATAAGTTTTGGAGGAATAAATCTTTCAGTTTTTTTAACAGGGAATATATCAATACTTTTAAGTTCATTATTCATTTTGGCACTATATTACTTAAGTAAAAATAATGAATTTCTTTATTTTTTTATTATTTCTTTATTATCATTAATAAAATTTCCATACTTGATATTTTTTGGTTTGCCTTTGCTACTAAAAAAAATTAATTTAGAGCTTTTTTTAAAAATTGTTATTTATCTTTTATTAATTTTTATAAGTTACTTAATTGTTTTTTATTTGGATAAAGAATTATTTTTAAGTTGGATAGAATCTCTTAAATTTTTTAAATCCATAGGAGATAATGGTGACTTTGGAAGAGGTTTATTCAGAATAATAAACAATATGTTTCCGCAAAAATATTCCTTAAATCTTTTTATATATTTTGCTATATCATTTGTGTTATTCTTTTTCTATTACTATATTTTCCACAAATCCAAAATTTTAAAAAATAAAAAATTAGCAATAGCACTTGGAGTGATTGCTCTAACTGCTTGTCTTCCTAGACTAAAATCCTACAATTTGTTGGTTGTAATTCCATCCATATTTTTCCTTATAAATTTTCTAAAGTTTAAAATTTCAAGCATTTCTAACACATACATAAAATTTGCATTGCTTTTTCTTTTAATTTGTTGGACAAGCCCGTATGCCCCATTAAGCTTAATGTTTATATTAATATTTTTGTTCTTTATTGATTTAAAATTAAATTTCCTTCGATGGAAAAAAAATGATACGAATATCTAGTGTGTTGCTTTTTTATTTTTTGGTTTATTTTTAATAAATGGAGATAGCACTATCACATTTCCGTTTATTTTTGCAACTTACATGATTACAATTTTTTCATTAAAAAAATTAAATTTTCTATACTTTCTTTAATATTAGAAATATACTAAATAAACATGCTGGTAATAGTTGCATTTGCCATCTTCCATAAGTAGCTTGAATTATTCCATGTATATCATCGTAGGGCATTTGTAAAAAAATTATAATAAAGAAGGAAATTGAAAATAAAAAATATAATAAAAATATTTTAAATATTTCAAAATTTGCTTTTTTATTAATTCCAATAATAGAAATAATAATAAAAAGAAAAATAATTAAATAATTTCCATTTATAAAAAATATATTAATTATACTTTTTAAAACAGTGGTTAACCTATCAAAATCTGTAATAAAATATATTTTTTCTTTCAAATTAAGTGAAAGGTAATGATTTGGAGATGGGTAAAAAAATTTTTTAAGTAATGCTGGTATAGTTGCTATAAAAGAACCTATTAGAAAAAATAAAACTTTTTTGCTAAAAATCTTTTTTTTAAAATAATCTAAACATAATATGGATAACAACAAAGATAATGTATAAATTAATCCTTCATTTTTAATCCAACTAGTTATACCTATAGAAAAACCTGCTAAAAAAAACAATTCTAATTTAACTTGCTTATTTACTTGAGAAATAGCTAAAAAAATAAAAGAGCACAAAATAAAATATGAAATAGGTATATCTGCATATTGATTTACACTTAATTGTAAAAATAAAACTGAGCTACATAAAAAAACACAACTAATTACTACATTAATATTTTTTTTTAAGAAAAATTTTAAAGAATAAAACAAAAGTAAAATCGTAGATATATAGTGTATTAAATGAAAAAAAATTGGTACTAATGTTGTCTCTAGATTTAAATATGACCATACCCTTGAAATAGTAGCGCCAAGATATAGAGGATGGCCAGAATGAAAATTAGTCTCAAGAAGAAAATTATTTAACCAAAATTCACCACCATCTCTAAACATAAATCTTGCTGCTCTATTCCAAACCAAAGCAGCGTCAATTTCTCCATGTGGTGAGCGAAAACTTTTAATTAAAAAAATTGAAATAACAAATATAAATAGAAAATAAAAAAATAAATTTAATATTTTAGTTAATTTATTATTTTTATTATTTAATAATTTTTTAAATAAAATTTTTTTATATTTAAATCTATAAGAAAAAATAAAAAAAAGAGAGGATATTAATAAGATCTCTAAGAAAATTAATGTTATCTTTGAACTTTCAAATAAAATTAAATTATAAAAATATATTATTGATGAAAAATAAAAACTAAATGGAATTAAAATAAAAGTACTAACAATTGAATTCTGTTCATTTTTTGAAATATAAAAAAAAATAATTTTTTTTAAAATAAATGCTAAAGATACAGTTAGAAATATAAATAGAATTAAATTTATAAATAAAAACATTATTTTCAATCTCTTTGAATAAGCATGACCCCATCATCAAATTCTTTAACTATTGTAAAATTTGCATCGCTCATACAATTATATTTTTTTACTTTATTTCCAGATCTTTTAAAAAAAGGTGAATAAATAACAGTTTTATCTTTAGGCCATTCGTTTTTTATATTATTATTTGTTTTT
>Ga0066376_10002530_pt1 | contig 16978 bp, 16 predicted proteins | sample Knorr_S15_td_Bot_FD_77009 | JGI IMG/M metagenome (GOLD analysis project Ga0066376, IMG submission 77009) | Marine microbial communities from Southern Atlantic Ocean transect - Knorr_S15_td_Bottom_ad_5009_LV_A | ecosystem: Environmental > Aquatic > Marine > Oceanic | place: Southern Atlantic... | reverse complement strand
TTGATCGATGCAGACCCGACGACGGGCGGGGCTTAAAAGTTTCCCCTGGCAGCCTCGGCCAGGATCAACTTATCCAAAGTCAGATCCGATACAGCTCTGCTTAGCCGTTCGTTCTCCTTCTGAAGACGGTTGAGTTCCTTCAGTTGAACCGTGCCCATCCCACCGTACTGCTTGCGCCATCGCTAAAACGTCTGCTCCGTTATGCAAACTTCTCTGATCGCATCAAGCCGCGCCACCCCTTGGCCGACGAGCACTTCAACCTGCCGTAGCTTGGTGACAATCTGTTCCGGTCTGTGTCGTTTGAGTCCCATGTCTTGATCCTCCTCTACTAACTATAGGGATGGACCAACTCATAGGGGGAAGACCAGGGCATGGTGCATATTTTCGGCGCGGACTATATGGACCCGACGAGCCGCGCGAAGCTCGCCTTCCTGCCCGAAAATTCCAACCCCCGCCACTCTTGACCGGCGCGGAATTCATTCGCTTCAGCCTGTCCTCATTCGGCTTGGAGTATGATCTTGTTCAGGCCAAAGAAATGGCGGACAATCTTGGCCTTGAGGCATCCGCACTCGACAAGCGCATGGGGGTCTATTCGAAGGGTATGAGCCAAAAGCTCGGGCTTCTTGCCACTTTCATGACCGACCAGCCGTTGCTCATCCTTGATGAGCCCATGAGTGGCCTCGATCCCAAGGCGCGTATCTTACTCAAACAGCAGGTGGCAAAATACCGCGAAGCCGGCAACACGATCTTTCTCAGCTCTCACATTCTCGCCGACCTGGATGAGATGTGTGATCGCGTCGGCATTCTTCATAGCGGGAAGCTTGCCTACGACGGTACACCCGCGGACCTCAAGAAAAAAGCCGACACGGAATCGCTCGAGCATGCATTTCTAGAAGTTATCGGAGCATAGGCCGTCGATTAAGCGTCAACGAAGCTGCTGACCTTCCCGGTGCGGGCTCTTTCCTCGAGCAGCTTGTCGAGCCAGTCGGGGTCCATCTCGGGAACAGACGAGAGCAGAAGATCGGTGTATTCGTGATGGGGCGGGGTGAAAATTTCGTCCTTCGCTCCCTGTTCCACGACCTCTCCCTGCAGCATGACGACGACCTCGTCGGCGATCGCTTTCACCGTGGCGAGATCATGGGTGATGAACATGTAGGAGACCTGCAGTTCATCCTGAAGCCGTTGCAGCAATTTTAGGATTTCCTCGGCGACAAGCTGGTCGAGGGCCGAGGTGACTTCATCGCAGATGATCAGTTCGGGCTCGGCGGCCAGCGCCCTGGCGATGCAGACACGCTGCTTCTGGCCGCCCGACAGCTCGCCCGGATAGCGGTGGTTGAATTCAGCGGGCTCAAGCTCGATCATCGTCATCAGATCGTTGAGGCGTTCGTCTTTCTTCTTACCCGTGAGCCCGAGATATAATTCCAGGGGGCGGCTGATGATCTCACTAACTCGCTGGCGCGGATTGAGCGCCGTATCGGGCATCTGATAGATCATCTGCATACGGCGGAGCTGGTCGCGATTGCGCCCGACAAGCGCCAGGGGCAAGACCTCGCCGTTATAGGCGACATGGCCCTCCATGGGCGGCAGAAGCCCGGTGATGACACGCGCCAATGTGCTTTTGCCGCTGCCCGATTCGCCGACCACGGCAACCGTCTGGGCGCGATATATCTCCATGTCGACATTCTTGAGTATTAGCACCCCGCCGGAACCGCCGTAGCTCGCGGTGACGTTTTCGACCTTCAACAGAGGCACGTCGCTCTTGTCTTCGATGACCGCCTGTTTCTGGAAGCTGCGCACGGCGACCAGCCGGGCCGTATATTCTTCCTTGGGGTTGGCGATCAGGTCGCGGGCATTGCCTTCCTCGACCAGATGGCCATATCGCAGCACCATGATGCGATCCGCCATCTGCGCCACCACCGCGAGATCATGGGTAATGTAAATCGCGGCGGTATTGAATTGCTTGACGATGTCCTTGATCGCCGCCAGAACCTCGATCTGAGTGGTCACGTCGAGCGCTGTTGTCGGCTCGTCGAAGATGATCAGGTCGGGCCGGCACGACATGGCCATGGCGATCATCGCCCTCTGCAACTGGCCGCCGGAGACCTGGTGCGGATAGCGGAAACCGATGTTCTCGGGGTCGGGCAGCATCAGCCTGCGGTAGATTTCCACGGCATCGGCCTCGGCCTCGCGGCGCCCCTTGACGCCGTGCTGGATCGGCATTTCAGTATATTGATCGATCAGCTTATGGGCCGGGTTGAAGGCCGCCGCAGCACTCTGCGCAACATAGGCGATGCGCGAGCCGCGCAGCTTGCGGCGCTCATCTTCTGATATCGCTAAGAGGTCGATGCCGTCGAACATTATGGTGCCGCCGACGATGCGGCAGCCGGGCCGGGCGAACCCCATGCTGGCGATGCCGATGGTTGATTTGCCGGCGCCGGATTCGCCGATCAGGCCGAGAACTTCGCCGCGGCGCAGCTTGACATTCACGCCATGGACGATGCCGTGCCATACATCGTCGGCCTGGCCTTCGATCCTGAGATCCCGCATTTCCAGCAGGATATCGCCCTTGGTTCCCATTTTATCATCAAGTGTCATCGCGCAGCCCGCTGGTGATTTGCAGGAACCAGTCGACGACGAAATTGACGCCCACGGTCAGCAGGGCGATAGCCGCCGCCGGCAGAAGCGGGGTGATGTCGCCGAAGGTGATCAGGGTGGCATTGTCGCGCACCATGCTGCCCCAGTCGGCGAGCGGCGGCTGGATGCCCAGGCCGAGGAAGCTCAGCGCGCTTAAGGTCAGGAAGACGAAGCAGAAGCGCAGGCCGAACTCCGCGACCAGCGGGGCCATGGCATTGGGCAGCACCTCGCGACGCATCACCCACCACATGCCCTCGCCGCGCAGGCGCGCCACCTCGACGTAATCCATCACCACGATGTTCATGGCCACCGCGCGAGCGAGGCGGAACACCCGGGTTGAATCGAGCACGCCGATGACCACGATCAACGCCGGGATCGAAGTGCCGGTTATGGTCAGGATCATGAGAATGAAGATCAAAGACGGGATCGCCATCATCACATCGACCAGGCGGCCGAGGGCCTGATCGACCCAGCCGCCCCGGGCGGCTGCCAGGAATCCGCCTATGGCGCCGATGAAGAAGGCAAGACAGGTAGTGACGAAGGCAATGCCGATGGTATTGCGGGCGCCGTAGACCAGGCGGGTGAGCATGTCGCGGCCAAGATTGTCGGTGCCCAGCAGAAACCCCTCTTTGCCCCAGGGCTCGTATTCATAACCGACCACCTCGGATTCGCCGAACGGGGCGATGACCGGCGCGGCAACCGCAAGCATCACATAGATCAGAATAACCACCAGCCCGAACCAGGCGGTCGGCGGCGCCTTGCTCAATCCCCGCCAGTATAAGACCGCCGCGAAAGCGCTGCCCTGCATCACAGCGAGGCCCAGGAAAGTCGACCAGGGCCAAACGCTGAAGCCGTCCCAGAACAGCCCGGCGATGAGCAGATACTCCAGGGTCAAGGTGATAATCACCGTATCCCCCGCCGTGGTGCGCTCCAAACTGTTCCAGAAGCGCAATACAACCACGCTGTAGACATGAATGGCGATGAAGCCCAGCAAGGCCGACCAGGTATCGGTGTTGAAATTCTTCAGAAACAGCACCAGCACGAAGAAATGAACCGCCGTCACGGCGACGTGGCTGGCCCAGGGCGATGGCTGGCTGGGGGGATTGCCTTCGGCGGCCACGGTCATGTCATCACCGGGGATGCATCAAGCGCGGGTTTGTCGCGATCGATAACACGTCCGCGGTGAGATTGAGCAGGATATAGGTTCCCGCAAACAGCAGGGCGCTCGCCTGGACCACGGGGATGTCGCGCTTGGACACCGAATCGACCAGAAGCTGGCCGAGGCCGGGATAGACGAACACCACTTCGACGACGACCACGCCGACAACCAGATAGGCAAGGTTGATGACGATCACATTGATGATCGGCGCCAGGGCGTTGGGCAGGGCGTGCTTGACGATGATGCGCCCCCGCGACATGCCCTTGAGGCTCGCCATTTCGATATAGGGGCTGGCCAGAAGATTGATGATTGCCGCCCGGGTCATGCGCATCATATGGGCGATAACCACCAGGGTCAGGACCAGGGCCGGCAGAGCGCAGCGATAAGCCTGTTCCAAGATGCTCAGACCGGGGCTGACGTTCGAGATGCTGGGGAACCAGCCGGCTTTCACCGCGAGGAACAGGATCAGGATATAGGCGACGAAGAATTCCGGGAAGGAAATCGAGCTCAGGGTCAACACATTCACGGCGCGGTCATAGAAGCTGTTGCGATAGAGTGCCGCCAGGATGCCGAGGGTGACCGCAAGGGGCACCGATATGACAGCGGCCAGCGTCGCCAGGAATATGGTGTTCTTAAGCCGCCCGCTGATCAGTTCGGAAATCTCGCGCTGGTTGGCGAGGGAGACCCCCATATCGCCCTGCATCATACCGAACAACCAGTCGAAATAGCGCTGGTAGAGCGGCAAATCCAGGCCGAGCTCCTTACGGAAGGCGGCGACGGTCTCCGGCGTCGCCGCCTGTCCAAGGATTGCTTGGGCGAGATCGCCGGGCAATAACTCGACGCCCAGCGAAATAATCAGTGAGACGACAATAAGGGTAAGAACGCCCAGCGCCAAGCGCCGGGCGATCATAGCAGCTAACTTACCCAAGGGCGTTATGCCCTACAGTGACTGCTGTTGCCTCCTCTTATGAGAACCACCAGCGTTCCATCCCTTTAACGCCGTCCAGGTCCCAGTTCGCCGCCAGGTTGCCATGGCTTAGTTTGGCCGTCATGGCGAACACATAGTTGGAGAAGATCGGGATGACTTCACCGCCTTCGTTGCTGACGATGGTCTGCATCTCGACATAGATCTCTTTGCGCTTGGCTTCATCCAGCTCGGCCCGGCCCGACTTGAGTAGCATGTTGAAACGGTCATGCTTGAAGTGGGTTTCGTTCCAGTTGGCGCCTTCGGCGTAGGCGATGGAGAACATCCAGTCCGCCGTCGGCCGGCCGCCCCAATAGGACATGCACCAGGGCTTCACCATCCAGACGTTCGACCAGTAACCGTCGGCCGGCTCGCGGATGACGTTGATTTCGATGCCGGCCTTGGAAGCATGCTCCTTATAGAGCACGGCGGCGTCGACGGCGCCGGCGTAGGCGGCGCTGGAGGCGCTCAAATCGACCGAGACGCTGGTCAGCCCGGACTGCTTGAGATACCACCTGGCCTTGTCGGGATCATAGGCCCGTTGCGGCAGATCGGACGCGTGGTAGGGGTTCGAGGTGCCGATCGGATGATCGTTGCCGAGTGCCCCATGACCGCGCAGAACCGTGCGCAGCATGGCTTCGCGGTCGAGGCCCAGCTTCAACGCCATGCGCACATTGTTATCGTCGAAGGGTGCGATGTCGGTCAGCATCGGTGAGGTGAAATGCTGATTGCCGGTGGTCTCCTCGATGCGGATTTCCTTGTTGCGCTCGAGCAGGTTCAACGTCTTGATGTCGCAACGGTCCATGGCGTCGAGCTCACCAGTGGTCAGACCGTTGGTGCGCGCCACCACATCGGCGATGACCAGGGCTTCGCCGCTATCCACATGGCCCGCACCCTCTTTCCAAAAGTTGGGATTGCGCTTGTACGAGCTGCGCACGCCGGGATCATAGTCATCCAAGATATAGGCGCCGGTGCCGACGCCCGATTTCCAGTCGACCACGCCGTCCTTCGACGGCAACATGGGAATGTGGTAATCGCTGGCGATATAGGGGAAGTCGGCGTTGCCTTCTCTCAGGGTGAAGACCACGGTGTTCTTGCCGTCGGCCTTGATATCTTTGATCGGATCGACCACGCCCTTGGCGGCGGACGTGGAATCTTCGCCCCGGTGATGATTGTACGAGGCCACCACGTCGTCGGCGTCCATGGTCTTGCCGTTGTGAAACTCGACATCCCGGCGCAGCTCAAAGGTCCATTGGCTGGCATCGTCCGATGCGGACCAGCCCGTGCAGAGCTCGGGCGCAAGATCGCCGTCGTTGTTGACTTCGGTCAGATGGTTGCGCAGGGCATAGCCGACCCATTGCATGTAACTGTCGGTGAAAGTGCCTGGATCGAGCGAATCCGACGTCGAACCGGCGCCGATGCCAATGCGCATATGACCGCCCTTTTTCGGCGTTGCGGCCTTGAGCGCTTTGCTCGCCATGGTCGACGCCAAGCCGGCGGTGATACCAAAGGCCGCAGCGCGGCCAATGAATTCACGGCGTGAAATCTTGCCAAGCTCAAGAAGCTTGGCGTAATGCATTACTTGTTCCATTGGAGACCTCCCAGTCACAGGATTTAATTAGAATTTTTACTTTATTTACAGTGGGGGTAGTTGCCTTGGTCTGTCAAGAGGTGGTTATTTAATCACACGGCCCCGAAATCATTGCCGAGGGAGTTCAGTCATGGCGACCCGAGACGACATAGAGGCCCGCAAACGAGAGATGCAGCCCTGGTATTGGTGAGGCATTCCGACATTTTTCAAATGCCCCTGGAACGAGGATCCGGCGGCTTGTGACATCGCCCTGATCGGGGTGCCGCACAGCGCCGGCAATGGATCGACCGAGCGCGACCAGCATCTCGGGCCGCGGGCGATCCGTCATGTGTCGGGGCGTTTGCGGCGAGCCCATCAGGCGTTTCGGCTGATCCCCTGGGACGAATTCAAGATCCACGACCTCGGCGATGTGCCCTTGCCCCAGGCCATGGACAATGAGGCCAGCGTCGGCCATATCGAGGATTATTACCGGCTGGTGGATGAGTCCGGCGCCCGCCCGGTGTCGTTCGGCGGCGATCATGCGGTAACCGGGCCGATCCTCAAGGCTCTGGCCGGCGAGGGGGCCAAGGCGAGCGGCGGGCGCAAGTGCGCCCTGGTCCATTTTGACGCCCATCGCGATGATTATGACCATATGGCCCATTGGCTCGGCGCCGTGCGTTCGGCCGCCCATTGGGCCGCCTATACAGTCCATGAGGGCCATGTGGATGCCGACCGCAGTATCCAGATCGGCATTCGCGGAAACCCTATGAAACCGCGCGATGATCCGGCGGAAAGCTCGACCGGATACCGCGTGTTGCCGGCCGATGAAATCTTCGACATCGGTCTTGAGAAGACCATCGAGATCATGCGCGAGAGGGCCGGCGATGCGCCGGTCTATATCTCCTTCGATCTCGACGTCCTCGATCCGGCAGACGCGCCGGGGGTGGCAAACCTGGAGGCCGGCTATCGTGGGTTGCGCACCTGGGAGGCGATCAGGATACTGCATGGCCTGCGGGGGTTTAATATCATCGGCGCCGATATCGTCTGCCCCATGCCGACGGTGGATAACCCGAACCAGATCACCGCCTTGACCGGCTCGGTCCTGATGTTCGAGATGCTCTGCCTGATCGGATATTGCTCTAATTTTTAAGAAGCTAGAGCATCTTTATCCGTGTGTTGGGTCGCTGAAAGCGACCCAAGCTGATCGGATGATGCTCTAGACACAATCCCGGGGCACGCTGGTTTCCCAGGTCTTGTGGTGGACGCGGTCGCCGTTTTCGTAAGCTTCGAGTTCGGCGCGGATGTGGAAGTTTTCCGCATCGGCCCACATCACCGTCCAGGTTTCCGTGCGCACCTGCCAATCGCCGCGCTCCAGTGTTTCGGTCCAATGGGTCTCCATGCGCGCGCTCAGCGGATCATGGGGCTTGATAGTGTAGGTTTCGCGGGCGATTTCGCCGGTCGCCAGGCCGAATTCGTCGGCACGGCGCTCGCCGAAATCATTGAGCACCCGCACAATTTGTTCGCCGCTGGCCACATCGCGCTCGACGGTGCGGCTTTTGCGTGGCGCGCGAAGCTCCGTGACAGCCTGTGGCGGCGCCCCTTCCGGGTCCGGGAAGACCGGCGCCGTCTCGTCTCGAAGCGGGCGCAGGGGAAGCTCAAGCATACTCACGCCGCCATAGAGCGTCAGGGTGACCGGCTCGGGCGACGGCCAGATCAGCGGCCAATAGGCGGTCGATAGGGCGAGGCGAATGCGATGGCCTGCTGCGAAGGAATGGGCCGCGTCATCCAGTTGAAGCCGCAGCCGGTAGCGCTTGCCGGGCTCCAGGATTTGCGGGTTCTCATGGCCGTCGCGGTGGCACAGATTGAGGACGCCGTAGGTGACGCGGCTCGAAGCGCCGCCCGGCGCCACATCGCACAACCGGGCTGCCAGGAAAGCCTGGGGCCGATCGACCGACAGCTCGACCTCGATCACCGGGGCGCCGAAGATCTCCGTTATTTCATCGAGGGGTAGGCTATCGAAAACCAGGGAGCCGGCGTCGTCCTCGCGTTGATCGGTCGGCATTTCGGGGCCCATCCACATAGCGCAAAAGGCGCCGCTAGCGACCCCTGTGGTCTGCGGCGAGCAGACAGTCAGCGCCGTCTCGGACGCCGCCTGGTCTCCCAGGCCGTCTCGGTTGAGGAAATAGATGCCGCGCTCGATGTTCGGCGATGGCCAGGCGGGCTCGGAAATCCAGCGTCCGGGTCGCTCGTCATACCAGGGCCGAGGCTCCGTGCTGTCTTGCATATAGGCGATATAGGCCGGATCGTCCGTGACCCCGGTATCGATGCCCTTGAGCCAGCAATCCCACCAGCGCAAGGACTCCTGCAGAAATCCGATGGCCGGGGCGGGCAGGGCAATATGGGGATATTTATGAGCCCAAGGGCCGGTCAGGCCTTTGACCGGCGCCGTTATCCCCGCCAGCAGCCGGGGCACCGCATTGGAATAGGCGTCGGCCCAGCCGCCGACGGCGAACACCGCCGCCTCGATGGCGCTGAAATCTTCGCAGATCGAACCATGCTTCCAATAGGCGTCGCGATGGGGATGGCTGAGCCAGGTCTCGATCAGCAACGGCATATTTTCGAGCCGATTGAGCCAGCTCTCACGCCACTCTTCGCCAACCAGCTCCGGGTCCGGCGGGCGTGACGAATAGGACAGCATGGTCGAGGCCCAGCCCAGGTTTTCGCAGAGCAGGGCACCGCCCTTGTAATGGATGTCGTCGCCATAGCGGTCGTCGGTCGAGCAGACGGTGATGATCGCCTTCAGGGCCGGCGGCCGGCGGGCGGCGACCTGAAGCGCGTTGAAGCCGCCCCAGGATATGCCCATCATGCCGACCATGCCGCTACACCAGGATTGGGCGGCGGCCCAGGCGATTACTTCGAGCGCATCGTCCTGTTCCTGGAGCAGATACTCGTCATGCATGAGCCCGTCGGATTCTCCACTACCGCGCAGATCGACGCGCAGACAGGCATAGCCGTGACCGGCGAAATAGGGGTGGGTCAGGGCATCGCGCACGGCGGTGCCGTCACGCTTGCGGTAGGGCAGATATTCGAGAATCACAGGGACCGGGGCGTCCTCGGCATCGGCGGGGCGCCACAGACGCGCCGCCAGACGGCACCCGTCGGACAGGGCGATCCAATAGTTTTCAATCTCTTCGACCCGCCTGGGGAATTGTCCGACCGACTTCATGACCAACAGGGTTGGCGGAAACCAATCCCAGAGCAAGAAAATATTTGATTTAAATTATTGAAAGCGGATTCGAGCTATGTAATATGATTCAGTGACATAGTGAGTAAGTGGATATTTTTCGGGGGATTTGGTTATGGCGTATGGCGAAGCGCGTGTTGCAGCGCTTTCCAGCAGCTTTAAAGCGCTGCAAGATAAGATCGAGTTTGAAGTGAATCTTCCCACGCCCGATACGGACAAGCTGGCCGGTTTTAAACGCAAGCTGAACCGTATCAAAGACGAGATCGACGCCCATCGCATCAAGCTGGTCTCCGCGGTCTAACCGCTGGAGTTAGTCGCGCTGGGCGATATCGGGCGGATCGAAGGCTTCGACTCTAGGGGCGGGGCCGGCAAATTTCTCTATTTCCACCAGGGTTGTGTGGGCACTGGAGCCTTGAGCGAGGCGCGACGTGCCCTTATCCAGAGTTAACACATTGGGATTGCCGTGACGGTCGAGGCCGGCCGGGACCTCCGGGTCATACCAGGCGCCGGTCGGCAGCACCACGGCGCCACGCATCACCGCGGGGCTGACCCTGGCTCCGGCGAGGCAGGCGCCGCGATCGTTGAACAGACGGATCACATCGCCGTCGCTGATGCCGCGTAAGTCTGCGTCGTCGGGGTGGATCATCGCCGCCTCGCGCCCCGCCACCTTATCCGCCGTGCTGGTGGCGCCGCAGTCGAGCTGGCTATGGAGCCGCGTGGTGGGCTGGTTCGACACGAGATGCAGCGGATAGTCGTCGGCCCGCGACGCGCCCAGCCATTCGGCGGGTTCCATCCAGGTGGCATGGCCCGGACAGTCGTCATAGGCGAAGCCCTCAATTGTGCTTGAGTAAATCTCGATGCGCCCGGACGGCGTGCCTAAGGGATGGGACGTAGGATCGCGTCGAAAATCCTCGAAGATCACCCGATTGGGCTCGGCCGTCGGCAGCTCGATATGGCCGTCCGCCCAGAAGTCGTCGAACTCGGGAAGCTCTATGCGCTGCTCCGAGACGGATTGCCGGAAAACATCATAGAGATGGCGTAGCCAGGCGGCCTCGTCGCGGCCCTCGGTAAAACGGTCGTGAAAGCCCAGGCGCGCCGCCAGGCCGCTGAAGATGTCGTAATCGGCGCGCGCTTCGCCCCGCGGCGTCACCGCCCGATGCATGGCGAAGATATGCGCATCGTTACTGGCGCGGCCGACATCGTTGCGCTCCAGCGCCGTGGTTGCCGGTAGCACGATGTCGGCATGGCGGGCGGTAGCGGTCCACCAGGGCTCATGGACGATCATTGTCTCCGGCTTCTTCCAGGCTTCGACCAGCCGGTTAAGGTTCTGGTGATGATGGAAGGGATTGCCGCCGCACCAATAGACCAGGCGGATGTCGGGATAATGCAGAGCCTGGCCGTTGTAATCGAACGCACCACCGGGATTGAGCAGCATATCGGCGATGCGCGCCACCGGAATGAAGTCGGCCACCGGATTGTCGCCTTGCGGCAGGGTCAGGCCGGACAGCCGCTTGACCGGATTGCCCATGGAACCCTCGGCGGCATAGCCGTACCCGATACCACCGCCAGGCAGGCCGATCTGGCCGAGCATGGCGGCCAGTGTCGCCGACATCCAATAGGGCTGTTCGCCGTGATCGCCGCGCTGGAGTGACCAGGCCAGGGTGATCAGGGTACGGCGGCCCGCCATGCGGCGCGCCAGCTCACGAATATCATCTGCCGCGATGCCGGTAATTGCCGAGGCCCAGTCAGCATTTTTGGGGGCGCCGTCCGTCTCGCCCATGAGATAGGGCTCAAAACGCTCAAACCCCTTGCAGTGGCTGGCCAGGAACGCCTCGTCATGGAGCCCCTCGGTGAACAGGGTATGCGCGAGGCCGAGCATCAGCGCCGTATCCGTGCCGGGCCGCGCCGCCAGCCAGTGCGCATCGAGAAAATCGGCGGCGTCGGTGGCCAGCGGGCTGATATTGACGAACTCGACGCCGTTTTCGCGCGCCTTCTTGAGCCAGCCGCGGGTCACATGGCGGCCGACGCCGCCGCCGCCGACCTGGGCGTTCTTGAGCGGCATGCCGCCGAACATGACGACCAACTCGCTATGCTCGGCGATCACCGGCCATACGGTCAGGGAATCGAGCATGTCGAGGAACTTTGTGCCAAAGACATGCGGGATGATGACCTGGGCGGCGGCGGTCGAGTAGCTGTTCTTCGAATAGCTGTAGCCGCCATGCTGATTGAGGAAGCGGTGGAGCTGGCTCTGGGAATGGTGGAAGCGCCCGGCGCTGGCCCAACCGTAGGAGCCGCCGAAGATCGCCGCATTGCCGTGCGCCGCCGCCACCCGATCGAGCTCGCCGGCGACCAGGTCGAGCGCCTGATCCCAGGGAACCGCGACGAAAGGCTCGGCGCCGCGCCCCTCACGGCTGTCCGGGCCGTTCTCAAGCCAGCCTTTGCGCACCATGGGCCGGTCGATGCGCACGCGATGATCGATCGCGTCTGTATAAGACTGACCGATCAGAGACGGATCGGAATCGTCCGCATCCGCATGGACCGCGACAATGCGGTCGTCCTCGACCTCAATGTCATAGGCCCCCCAATGGGTATAGGTCTGGATACGCTCGCCTGCCGGTTTGTCCATGAGTCTTCGCCTTATTTACGTAATGGCCGCCGTATTCGCCGCCTGCGCTATCTCTATCTCCGGCCCGGGGTAGACTTCGGGGCGGCCGAAGGGCATCTTTTCCACATAGAGCGAGGTCGACGGGAAGGCGAATCCGGTGCCCGCGCCCTCGACGATCTCCTTGACCTTGTAGGCCAGGGCTTCCTTGATCACCATCCAGTCGCCCCACTTCGTGGTCATGGTGAAGCAATAGAACATGATGTCGATGGACGAGCTGTTGAAGCTGTCCACATTGATCAGGGTGGTCGCCTTGGCCGGGTCGGTCTGGAAATCGTCGTTGCCGCGCACATAATCGGAGATGCCGGTGACGATCTCTTTTAACTGGGCCTCGCTGGCGGTGTATTCGATACCGATCATCCAATAAATGCGGCGATGGGTCATGCGCGAGAAATTGATCACCGCATCGTCAGTCAGCCGGGCGTTGGGGATGGTGGCGAGCGACATATCGAAGCGCCTGATCTTGGTGGTGCGAAAGCCGATCTCCTCGACCGTGCCTTCCACGTCGGGGGTGCGGATCCAGTCGCCCTTCTCGAACATATGATCGAGGAAGATGAAAAAGCCGGCGAACAGATTGGAGATCAGGTTCTGGGCGCCGAAGGCGACCGCCATGACGACCAGGCCGAGGCCGCCGAGCAGCGCCGCGACGTTGAAATCCCATTCTTCCAGAACCGCGACCACGCCCAGGCAAGCGACGACGAATTTGCCGAGCTTGGTAAAGAAGCCGCGCAAGCTGTCGCGCAGGCCGCTTGCGCCGAACACCCCGGTCAGCTTGTCGAGCATGCGGGACAACGGCTCAACGCAGCGATAGACGGTCCAGAAGATGGTGAAGATAATCAGGGATCGCACCAGCGTGTCGATGAAACTGTTGACCGTTTCGGGGAACGGCGCCACCTCACCGGCGGCATAAATCCCCGCCACCACGAAGACGAAGCGCAGGGGCTCTTCAATAGCGGCGAGGATGGCGTCGTCGATATCCGTCTCGGTGCGCTTGGTTACGGTCTTGATGAAATGGATGATGAAGCGCGAAAATAGCCGCCTGAGGAACCAGGAACAGGAAGAAGATGGCGACAGCGGCTAGAACGTCGCCGAGACTGACGCCGAACATGCCGCTTGACCAGACGTCGTTGACTTTTTGCCAGAACCCCGCCATTCGTTTTATGGTTAACCCCGTTGGTGTGAAATTTCGCCGGCATTATGGCACAAGCGGGCAGCTTGGCCACAAGCCTTGTGCGGAAGTTGCGGATGTTGTGCGGTCGCGTTATAAAGTCGGTTAAGAAATAATTAATAAGTCGTTAATAGGCTGTTTTAAGAGGGATGCAAACTACTCACTGAGATATAATGAATGGATTGAAAACACTCGTTTTTTCGATCATCTCAACACTCATTCTAGCGGCCCCGCCCGCGGCGGCCGAGGTCGGTAAGTACGGCTTCTTCATGCATTTCTCCACCGTCGGCGAGCAGGTCGACGACTTCGAATACAACGATGAGCGTGTCGGCATAATGCGCACCGCCGATTACGCCGCGGACTCCGCGGGCATGGTTCAATTCGGCTATAGCCTGGGCAATCTTCGCGCGGACGTGGAATTTGGCGTGCGCACTCTGGACGTGGAAAACATCACCGGTGCGATCAACGGCAGCGGCGACATGAATGTCTACACGGCGATGATCAACGGCGCCTGGGACTTCCTCCCCATGGGCGACATGACGCCTTACCTAGCTTTCGGCTTTGGCGGCATCATGGGCGCCGGAAAAATCTCCTACACGGACAGCAACGGCGACGCGGATAAAGCGAACGCCGGCGATATCATGCCGACCGGCCATGTGGGCATCGGCGGCCGCTTCGCCCTCTCCGACTCGGCCGCCATGACGCTGGGTTATGCTTTCCTCATGGCGGCTTCAAACGCCGAAGACCAGGGCAGTGTCAGCCCGACTCACAGCGTGACCCTGGGTCTCGACTACAAGTTCTAGAGCATATTCCGATCTTATAGGACCATTTGATGGTCCATAGGCGTTCATTCGGGTAGGCGCGCTGCGCCGCGCGATGCAGCGCATCGGGCAAGCAGCGGAACGCACCCGATGAGCGCCTATGGACCACCGAAGGCCGGGTTCTTTTGCCTCCTGGCCGCGTTCCGCCTCTCGACCGATGCTCTGCATCTCTCTTCGAAGCGCGCCTTGCCAGGAGACAAAATAATCCCGGTCAAATGGTCCTATAAGATCGGAACATGCTCTAGGCACAACCGGCGACACGGCTTGTGGCGGCGCGGTGATCTCGCGTATGAAAGGGTCATGCCGCACACACCGCTCGCCATCTCCGCCGCCGAAGGGCGGCGTTTGATTCTCCATCTCAATGGCCTGTCCGGCGCGCCCAAGGGTCGTATGAACAGCTCGGCCTTGCTGGCGCTGATCGAGCACCTCGGCTTCGTCCAGCTGGATTCAGTGCAGGTGGTGGCGCGCGCTCATCACATGATCCTGTTTGCCCGCGCGCCAAGCTATCGGCCGGCCATGCTGCGCCGTCTGATCGAGAAAAAATGCGATCTGTTCGAACATTGGACCCACGACGCGGCGATCATCCCGACCGCCCTCTATCCCTATTGGCGGCACGCATTCCGGCGCCAGCAGGGTGCTCTCGCCAAGCGATTTCGGAAATGGCACGGGCCGGGCTTCGAGGACGCCATCGAGCGGGTGCTCGGCCATTTGCAGACCAACGGCGCGGTCATGTCGCGGGATTTTGCCAGCAAGCGGGAGCCCGGGGCGGCTGCGGGTTGGTGGGAATGGAACGACGGCAAGACCGCCCTTGAATTTCTCTGGCGCACGGGCCGTCTGGCCATCGCCAAGCGTCAGGGCTTCCAGAAGATTTATGATCTCGCCGAGCGGGTCATCCCGGAGGGCCCGCGCAACGCCGAGGTCTCGCCCGAGGCCTTCATCGATTGGGCCTGCCAGGGCGCGCTCCAGCGTCTCGGCTTCGTCACGCCGGGTGAAATCGCCGGATTCTGGGGGCTGATCACCACCGCCGAGGCCAAAGCCTGGTGCGATGGTCAATTGGGCAAAGGCGGTAAAGTTATCCCCGTGGAAGTCGGCGCCGCCAAGAAGGCAAAGCCCCGGCGCCTGTTCGCCCGCGCCGATATCGCCGAGGCCATCGCCGCCGCGCCTCCGCCCCCCGGCCGCCTCCGCGTGATCAACCCGTTCGACCCTATCTTACGCGACCGCAAGCGCCTGGCCCGCCTGTTCGGCTTCGATTTCCGCATCGAGATTTTCGTGCCCGCGCCTGAGCGCCAATACGGCTATTACGTCTTCGCCCTGCTCGAAGGCGACCGCCTGGTCGGGCGCATCGACATGAAGGCCGATCAGGCCAAGGACCAGCTCGCCGTCGCCGCCCTCTGGATGGAACCCGGCCTGCGCCTCACGCCCGCGCGCCGCAAACGCCTGGAGACAGAGCTAAACCGCCACCGCCGCTTCACCGGCCTGGCCAACCTCACCTTCGCGGATGGGTTTCTTAAGCGGGACGGTTAGGGCGGGCTGTCAGCGATCAGCTTTCAGCTATCAGCCGTTAGCGAAGTAATCACCGCTTGGCTGAAAGCTGATCGCTGATAGCTGAAGGCCGAGCGCGACACGCTTTAAAGCACCCGAAGGGGCGTTCTGCCCGCTCATCCTGCACTTATTTCGCCCGAGATTAATCGCACAAAAATGTACGATTTTCTTTGACGTTCGTACAAATTTGTCCGACACTGCTTGTCATGGACAGCAAGCAATTCATCCGCTCGATCCGCCGCCTGGCCCGCAAGAACAGCCTCGCCTTCAATCTCGACACCGAGAAAGGCAAGGGAAGCCACGTTATGATCACCCTCGGCGACCGCCAGACAACCCTGGTTGAGCGGCGTGGCGACATCGGCCTTATGCCGAGCTGGCCGCCATGTGCCGCCAGCTCGGCATAAGGCCGAAGGATTTGTGAGATGATTTGCGAGATGACTCGAGAAAGGAGACCATCACCATGACCCGCTTTATCTACCCCGTCCGCCTGACCCCCGACGAGGACGGCCGCGTTGTCGTCGAATTTCCCGATTTCGACTATGCCCTGACCGATGGTGCCGACGTGACCGAGGCCCTCCATATGGCCAGCGACTGCCTCGAGACGGCCCTCGCCCATTGCATAAATACGGGCAAGGATATCCCCGAGCCCAGCGCCCTGGAGCCGACGTTCGGCGATCCCTGGTTGACCACCGTCGCCCCCGGCCCGGTGATCGCCGCCAAGGCGGCGCTCTATACGGCCATGCGGGCGGGGCGCATCACCAAGGTCGGCCTGGCGGCCCATCTCGCCGTCAATGAGGGCGAAGTCCGCCGTTGGCTCGATCCGCGCCACGCCACCAAGATCGCCACCCTCGATCGCGCGTTGGCGTCCCTCGGCAAGCGCCTCGAGATCACCGTCAGCGATGCGCCCCACGACATCGACGACGACAGCACCCTCGATGCCGAGAACGCCCGCGAGCGTCGCGCCCGCATCCCGCCCGGCCGTCCGCCCAAAAAGTCCGGCCGAGCCGAGCGGGTCATGAATGCCGGCGGCGAGGGCCGGGCGGACAGCGTCAAAAAGGGCAAAGCGATCAGCGCATCCATGATGACGGTGCGCCACGACAGCCCTGGTGCGAGCGGCGCCACAGCGGTCAGCCGCTCCGGCAAGAAACGCGCCTGAGCCGCGAGCCCGACTAGACGCCCCGCCACAGCGTGTGGCTGAGCGGCGAAGCCGGGGC
>Ga0066376_10002529_pt1 | contig 16978 bp, 17 predicted proteins | sample Knorr_S15_td_Bot_FD_77009 | JGI IMG/M metagenome (GOLD analysis project Ga0066376, IMG submission 77009) | Marine microbial communities from Southern Atlantic Ocean transect - Knorr_S15_td_Bottom_ad_5009_LV_A | ecosystem: Environmental > Aquatic > Marine > Oceanic | place: Southern Atlantic... | reverse complement strand
CGAGCTAAGAATACGTATGAAGCCGTTGTGCCAAGTGTTACATCGGCAGCTCTGCATCAGGAGCTAGCAGGAAAATTAGAGAAAGACAGTGTGTTGTGTAGTGATGGCTATAAGCCCTACATAGCTCTTTCTGAAAAAAATGATTTAATACACAAGCGCTGAGATGTGGCAGGAGGTGTTAAGGTGATAGATAAAGTCTTTCACATTCAGAATGTTAACGCCTATCACAGCCGTCAGAAAGCGTGGATAAAACGGTTTCACGGAGTAGCCACAAAATACCTAGAACACTACCTTGGTTGGTTCAGGTTTATGGATACTCCAGAAAACCTTAACGAAAACAGGCTCTTTTCGATTCAACAACAGTTAATCCGAACATAGCCAATAGTATTTAACTCATAAATGGCTGTTTTCGAGACATCAAAATACATCTCTAATCTCCACCAATGAAGGCCGACCACTCTCAACTGTAATCAAATCATAAGACTTATTTATTTCAGTAAAGGAAAGTAGTGGAAAAGAATATTCGAAGGCGTTTTCAGGCTTACACCATTCATTCGTTTCAGTCATGGTAACATGTCTTCTGCATACAAAAGGCCGAGCATCATAAATAGAGCAGGCACCATCTTTGAGAAACGAACATGGCGTAAACTTACTGCGTTCTTGTTTCAGTATTATTGGTTTTCTTTTTATCCCAGTACTGTTTTCAATATTCTGTATTTCGACATCCGACACCGTGACTGGATAAGTGCAGCAGTGATTGCAGCCTTTAGCACAGGGCGTAAACTTCTCAATATGTGCAGATAAATCATCCATCAAGGCATATAACCTGTTGAGTTTTTTCAACACTGGCATATTAGCTTTGCTTAATCGTTTTGCTATCTTGGCTTCTTTTTGGCTCAACGCGACCGCAAGAGAATCTGAAAAATTTTTGAAATTGGTTTTGGCTACTTTATTGGCTTCTTCATAAGTTTGCTCTTGGTTTGGCATGCACTATTCCTTGTTATAACGGCACATCGTTTGACTGTGAATATATACAGTAATGCGTTAAAATCACAAGTTCTCAAAGAACTAAATATTTACGGTTATGATTAAAGTAGTACATATTTCCGAAACAAGTCCCAGTGAAATCATAGAACATGTTAATGCGCATGGCATTTTGGCTATTCATGGCGGGAGGCTTGAGGTTCGAGACGCCCTCAATCAAGCTGATGACCTGGCTGCTTCAGAAAGCTCAAACAAATGCATATACAGTCTGACATACAATCACGACAAAACCGAACTTGGCTACCCGCATGATCCAAACGTATACACTGTCTAACATGCAGCAAATCTCGCGATTGCTGCCTTTAAACGAGATGACTTAAAAAAGATTCATCCTAAAGAAGACATTCCGGTCAACACAATCACGTCTGACCAACAGGAAACCCTGCGAAAGTTGGTAAAACAAATAGAGGGTTTAGAAAAAATGGAATCTGTCGGCACCGGTGAAGAGCCTTGGGAAATTTGGGATCAATTGTCAGATTATTGTGATGCGATTAAGACGGAGGGTAGGGCGCGCTACAAAAACATTGCCATGGACAATTTTGACAAAGGACACTCGTTTTTGCTAACGTGGTCGGTTAAATTGCTGCAGAACAACATTGCATCACTAAAAAAGAACGAGTGAATTTATTGGCTATTCCGAAATAGAACGATTTGTCATCTGATAACCACATTCATCTAAACCCGCAAACACACTATGTCAGTAGAAAGAGAACTTTTAAAAGTAAAAAGACGCCTGCGCTATTTTGATAGATCCTCAGTGCTCATTGAAATTGATCGGTTTTTGTCTGAGTATCCTGAACACAGTGTAGAACGCTTTCGAAGATTGCCCTTTTTGAGCTTCCTAGTGGTTGAGTGGCTTTTTGAAGTCACTCCCCACAAATCAACTCGGGTTGCCAGTAAAAAGGATGTGTATTGGTTTGTGAATAGGTTGTTCGAGTTAAATGGCAAAACAACAGCGGAGAACAATTCAGACTCGCTCATTTTATTTATGCGACCGCTTATCAATAATCAATTCTGGATCCAACACCGAAACGAATATTGGTTGCGTGCATTGATCAATCAATTCGAGATATTCCATCCCGACAATACAAGCCCATTCGACAACGAATTTAAGCAAGCAACAGGCATAAAGCTGACCGATTTCTTTGTCATTGTGTCTTATGTATATTTTGGTATGAGAGCAGAAAACCGACGGCTAAACTATATTAAGATCGTTAAACACCTGCACCCAAGTTATAGCTTGGAGACGATAGCCAAAAGTATTCGCGTTATTGCTGGCACACCAACACAACTACAAGACTTCCTTTGCACCACTTTCCCCAGAGACGTCACCGATACTGTAACAATTGCTGAGACGCGGCTTTTGCATAAACCCATTCTGATTACTGAGAGTTGTTTGTACTGTGCAGATGTAACCTTGCTTGGGCGAGGTATCGCTGAGGCTGCACTCAATCATTTTGTGCGCAAAAATACATCAGGCTTTCGCAAGCGTTTTGGTCTTGCGTTTGAGCATTACGTCAACGTTTGTCTGTCACGCCCAGATATTTCTTATCTGAGAGAAACTGACGTTGAGGGTATATACAAAGCTGCAGGGATCTCGGGCAAAGTGACCGACTTTCTTGTGACAGGCGACGATGGGTGTGTATTTGTTGAGGCAAAAGGCGTTGTGCCTCGTGCTGAAACCTTGTGCACCGCAACCCCCTATCTGATAAAGCGCCAGTTAAAAGATTCCATCATTAAGGGGATCAAACAGATTGTGGAATGCGCTTTTTTGTTGGACCGCGCGTCGAGTCAAATCTCTGCTTTGGAGAAAGAACGCTTTGGCCTTATCGTGACGCAGGGAGAATTTTTGCTCAAGCGCGGTATGGATATCGCTCAGGATATTGCGCCCAAAGAAATCAAGTCGCTCACTGAAAAATTTGGTGAGCCGATTCCCTATCACAATATTTTTGTGTGCAGTATCCAAGACTTTGAGTTCCTAACGGGTATTGCCAAGCAACATCCTGATTTTTTACTTGCGTTTCTGCGTCACTGCTGCCGTGAAGATGCCGATCCTGCGACGATGAAAATGATGATGGTGCAGCATATTGAAACGTTTTTTAAAGTCTTAATGCCAGGCGATGAGGAATATACAAGGCTTGAGAGTAGGGGACTTAAAGACAATCGTCTATTTGATAAAACAATGGATGTCATAACCGACTGCCAAGCCTATTGGAAAGGCAAATTAGTCAATGCTACTTATGACAAATCCATCGAATTACAACGTATGTTGAAAGCTACCTAATGAGCTAACGTTTGCCATTTCGTTATGGTTATTTTCCTGTCTTACGAGGACAATAAAATATCGATATCATGCATACGCTCAAACGCAAAATGCTGAGAATCTTCCAATTGAGAATCTGAAAAGTCGATTTCACCATGGATCACTATGTGGTCCCACGCATTGGCTGAGGACGCTTTGATCTTTTCGATTAAAGCACGTCGCTCGGCTGTATTCTCAGAATTAATGAGTCTTTGTGTTAGATACATGTAGTTCCAACAAACAATGGCGTTCTTGATCACTCTTTTACAGTTTTCAACGGCTGTTTGCTCTTCTTTTTCTACATAGTCTAACCCTGACGAGCCGATGGCCAGCGCCCTATCTAGTCTGTTGCCACTTTCTCCTTTATTAAGCTGTTTATGAATAACCTGTCGCAATTCCAGGTTGTCTATGTAGTCCAAAATATACTGCGTCTTCATAATTTGCCCGTATGCCGTTAATGCCTTTTTGAGTGGGTTTCTGTCGCTGGTATAGGAGTTTAACCGTTTGAAAAGCTGCGACGCGGTGGTGTAACCCAGCTTGATGGACACGACCATGCGAATAAGCTCATCCCAACCTGCCAGTATGTGTTCCGGTGTAGTGTTTTTGTTTGGGGGAATGGGATACTCCTTGTGTGCGTATGACTTTTTCTTTCCTTTAGGAGCGTAGCGTTGAAGACGATGAATATTTTTTATTCTGGGCGCAAAGGTAATGCTGAGTAAATCGGTGGCACCAAATACCATTTCCGTGTAGCCATGCGTATCGGTAACGTGCATTTTCGACTTCACCACTTCTTGATTCTGAACACAATCAATCATGTAGGGAGCTTCCCTCTCTGCACCGCCTATCACGTTGGCATGAGTGAACAGGTTTCGACAATCACTAGCAAGATACGCATTGACCACTTGCTCTTTGCCGCCGTAGCGAAACGAGTTTCGGGCGTTCAGCGACCCTTTTGAATTGGTATATTTTACGCCATCGCTTGAGGTGATGGGCTCTCCGTTGACCAAAAAAAGATCTGCCAATGGCATTTTGTCAATGAAATGCATAATAGCATTACTGGCCAGAATACAGTTTTCATTGGAAAGGAAGCTCTTTTGTACAGTAGCCACAGTCGATGTATTGGTCTGACGCATGATTTTGGCAAACTTATGCTCAGTAAAATGGAGCCCTTTACCAATGAGTCCCGCGACCAACTCGCGATTGTGTGGACGCTTTTTATTGTAGCGTTGGCTGTGAGGCTGGAGTTCATTTAAGAATCCTGTACAGGTATGCACGGTACTCAACAATTCCGGCAAGGTCACACGGAGTGCTTGTGGAAATAGATCAACATCGGCCTCCTTCATTTCCTGAAGCTGAACCGCGTTCATTTTACTGTGTGCGAGGCGAAATCCACCTAAGTGTAGCGGCCTGACTTCTTATATCGCCTGACCCGACTTTATCCGCACATTCCGACCCGCAATCATTGATTCTATCCTGCGCAGTCGGCTCACATTAAGCGAGAATGAACCCACATTGATTGACACTGGGACTGATTTCATCGGGTTAGGCCCACATTAATCGACACCATGATTAGTGATCTTTAGGAACACTGATAGCGCCAGATTGGATACCCTGTGCCATGTTTTCGAGCATCTGTGCAAACCTATATAGCCCAGGATGTTCATTGCAAAGAAAATTAAGTTCTTCTTGGTCGCAGCTATCCATCAATTGTTTAAACGTGTCCATGTAATCATATGAAGCCTGTAATAGCTGGATATCGCCGTGTTCATTGTTAGGATATTGCTTCACTCCTTTATCAATGATTTTTGCCAGTTTTCTCTTTTTAGAGGATATCTTCATATTGGTAAACCTGCCTCGCGCATTTCCGCTGTCATTTCTTTAGCTCTGGTAGGGTCAAGGTCGCCTTTAAAGAGCTTGCGAACATCAGCCGGTTTGTATCTAAACTGATCGGCAATAACACGCTCGTTGTAGCCGTGTCTGATAAGTGTAGGTTCAATTTCATCAATTCGACTTGATAGCGTTTCTTCTAGCAAATCGACGTTAATAGGTTTAACACCAACGGCATAGGCTTCTTCTAACGCTAATGTAAGGTGCTGCTCTACCTGGAGAGGTGTTGTTAAATGCTCTGCTAGGTAATCTACCGCCTGATCTTCAATAATATCTTTAACCTTCATTTTGTCATCAGTGCATTTATCTAGGAGCCAATTAATGTAATCACGCAGAATACCTTGTGAAGCGTCAAGTGACATAGTTAAAGCCCGATAACCAACTTCTTCCATCGTGGGTGATTTAAGGTCATTCCGAAGCTTTGGGTGTCCGGCTAGAACAATTGATAATTTACCACCGCCTTCATGTATGACCTCCATAAGCCGTTTTAAGCCTGTTAATGTCCGGTGGTGTAAGTCGTGAGCTTCGTCACAGAACAGAACTACGGGCTTTTTGCTCTTCTTAATGAGTTCCTGTAAATCTCGTTCCCGCTTTTCACCAAGCTTAGGTACCCGGTAATCATTATCGCCTGATACATCGTAAAACAAGGCCGTGATCAGAGTGGTCAAATTGGTCTTTGATTTTTCAACTGATAATGACTTGGCCACAATCACATTTTTCTCCGCAGCCAACTGCTTTTGAATGCGTTCTAGATAAGTTGTTTTACCAATGCCCACAACACCAGTCAATGCGATAAGCTGGCCTTCAGGTATGATTTTCTTGAGTTGTTTAAACAGCCGCTTAGCCGTGTCGGTTTCAAAGAAATCTGCGTCTCGAAAATACTTCTTGATGCCAAAGTGCTCCATGACTTCAATTTGCATGTTCCCCACTCCTATTATTGAAATATTCTTTTATTTGTTTCATCACAACACCTTTGTCTAATGACTGAGACAAGATAGCGTCAATCATATCTCTGTCGCCTTGCTCCAATATTGCTAATGGTTTTCCTAGATATTTGGATATGGCGAGCTTAGCCTTCAATATGTTCTCATACTGTTTTTCATTGAATGGATCTGGATCGTCGAATTCTCGCGTAGGAACTGGCTCAACGACATTTTTCATAGACAGTATAACCTCGTGGTTTTGATCACTTTCAGACTCAGGCAGTTTTAACGACTTCGCTAAGGTTTCTAGTTTGCCAAGCCGTTTTTCCGTCTTGGTTTGCTTAAATTTACGGTAGCGGTATAAAGGAATTGGGCCACTGACGGGAAAATAAGCGCCGTAACGTTGACCATCATGTTCGACATAGAGTTCGTCATCAAACAGTCCCCACCAAAGAACGACTTGTTCGCCAGCTAAGTCGGGGTCCACCTCATACATGCTCCCATCAATGGGAATTCTGGCGTCAATGCCTACTGTTCTTTTTTCAGGCTCGCGAGCAAAAGATGAAAAACGCTCCCAGCTGCACATTTGTTTAACAGCGCCGTCAATATTCTGAAGCCAGTCTTCCGTTCGAGAATGCGGCTCTGCTCGATGTTGGTGATCATTGTATTTCTTCAAATATTCACTCAACATCTGATTAGCTTCAATTTCGTTCTTGGGTTCACGCAAATGATAAAGCACTTCATGGCATTCCTTAACCGTGCGAAAGGCTCGTTCAACTTTACCTTTTGACCTAGCTGTTTTACGCCGTTTATCCTTGCTATCTGGCATATGCACCTTTACATCAATGCCCAAATACTTCATTACAGATTGAAATACCCGACTTCGGGCAATAGGCCCGTTGTCCATATAAATCATTTGTGGGATGCCTTGAAAAGGTACATCTGGGTCTGACTTGGGTGACATAGCATTAAAAAGAAAGCGCAGCGCGTTGCCTGCATCCTCGCCGTGGACGTTGCGATATTCCTGATAACACACACCACTTCTATCATCTACTACTGAGTAGAGCATAAGCATTGGCAATCCCTTAGACTCATCATACCAAAGCGGCTCTTCAACACTTTTTAAGTCTGACGGGCTAAGATCAAACTGCCAGCATTCATTGCTGTGCCTAGCTTGAAATCTCACTGCTGGCGCATTCTTGATTAGATTGTGTTTATCAAGGCCAAACTGAGATAGATACCTGTTAACGGTTGTCTTGTTAAGCTTGCCTTTTTCAAGCTTAATAAAACCATATTCTGACTCAACGCCTGTGCTTTCCAATAAATCAATCGCTACATTGGTTGATATATGCCGCCCGTTCTTGTTTGTGGTGCGAATTTTCAATGCGGCTATAATTTCGCAGTACCTTTCCATCTCTGAAATAGGGATAACTCGTGACTTTCCCGAATCCGTTCGTTTAAGGGACTTTGGTTTGTTGACTGCCCTCAGCTGACGATAAAGTGTGCTTTCAGAAACACCATATAACTCACATGCCGACTTAACGATTTTTTTACGCTCTTCAGAACGCGCAGGGTATTGGTCCATCCGTGAAGACAGATCAAGCAATACCTCTGACGCAATCCGTTTGGCTTTCATACTGAATTATTGTCTTCCTCTTCATTCCATATTTTATAGACGGTTGAGCGACCAATACCTAGTTGCTTTGCTACTTCTGTGGCTCCAACATTTTGGTGTTTTAGCTCCATCACTTTAGTCCTGTCTATAGAACGTTTGCGACCAAATTTTACGCCTTTGGCCATTGCATCTAAACGCCCCTCGTTCGTCCTTTCAAGAATTCGTTCTCTTTCAGCATCGGCTACGGCACTTAGGATAGTGACAACCATTTTCCCCATTGAACCTTCAGTGCTTAATCCTTCTTTAATAAAACGGATATAGACACCTTGTTGGGAAAAATCCTTTATCAATTTAATCATCTCAGCAGTATCACTACCAAGTCTGTCTAATCGAGTTACTAATACCAAGTCACCTTCTTCAACCTTTATGCGAAGCAAATTCAAACCTTCACGATCTAAATCTGCGCGACTTCCAATATCGGTAAATATTCTTGAGCTTTTTACACCTTCTTTTAATAGGGCTTCTTTTTGGGCAACAAGTGACTGTTGACTGGTTGATACGCGAGCGTATCCAAATTTTCTCATACTTATTGTCTACTAAATCGAATTATAGAATATGTGTCCACTAAATAATAATATACGAAATAATAGACATTAGAAAGATGGCTTGCTAAACTGTACATTATGTTATGATATATTAGACGTTCAGATTTGTTTTAGATAAGGATAAATTATGACCAGCGATGCAAAACTACCAATTCCTAACCATTTGCGTGCACCAACAAAAGGTTTACACGGTAAATATTCGATTGAGCGAGCCGATGGAAAAGCCTTGCCTGATACGTTTGAAGCATTTGTGTTACGTTTAGACTCTGGTGCAGAGCCTAATCACCTAAAAGCTTGCAGAGCGGCAATACTGACCTACGCGAATGAGATTGAAGCGCATTTGCCAGAACTGGCAAAGGACATCAGAGATAAGTGGGGGAGAAATGACTTCAGACAAAGAGCGATATCGTGAAGAGAGAAAAAAGGACGCTCTGTTGTACATCACCATGTTAGTTGTCATTTCTGGAGGGTTTTATTTATTTCCAATGTTTAGCCCAGAATCACTTATTCCAACCATAGTGTTGACAGTATGGGGGTTAGGAATAGCGCGTCGTGGTTACTTATATGGAGCACATTTAGAAAAAATTGAGCCAGAGCTTAAACAAATGGTTGCTAATGGTATGAGTGAGCATGATGCTATGTTGAAGTTGGGGTGTGACAAGTATCATTACAAGCCGTTTTGGGCGATAAAATAGATATGGAGAAGTAGGTACGTTATGCAAGTCATCAAAGGATACTCATTTGAATTTAAAGACCTGTGCGGAACCCTGTATAACTTCCAGTGCAATGAAAAGGATAAGTATTATATATCGACCAATAACGGCCAGTTGCATCGAAGAAAATAATTGAAACTTTCAGAGTTACATCAACTCATCTACGTCGAGGTCAGTAAAATTAAATAAAGTGGGCCTAACCCGATGAAATCAGTCCCAGTGTCAATCAATGTGGTCTCATTCTTAACTAATGTGAACCATCGCCATAGGATAGAGTCAATGATTGTGGGTCAGGAAGTGCGGATAAAATCGGGTCAGACAGGATAATAAGTCGGGCCGCTACACCTAAGCCATCGCCTTTCACGTAGTCATTGGCTTCTGCCATCACATGTTCATTTGTCTGTTGATAGCTGATATCGAGTTTCGCTAACACATCTTGTAGAACATGCGCTTTATCTTTTAAATGAAGCGCATCAGATTGGGCAAGCAGTGAGTCAAAATTGTCGTTCAGTACCTGCTGCGGGATCAAATAGTTATCAAGCGCGCGACATTCATAAGAGTAGGGCAGAGACAAGCCATCGCCAAAAATAGCATCCGATATATACTTGAAAAGTACAACCTTGTAGAGCTGTGTTCTAAATGTCTCTTTCTTATCGACATGTTTGCGATCTTTTACCGACAAAAAGTCGACCGCAAATGAGGCATCGACTTTCCCTTCAGTTTCTTGGAAACGCTGGATAACACTTAAAAGGGCTTTATCCACACTGTCATCACTGAATTTTAAGCAGCTAACCAAGGCATTGCATCGCAGCTGAAGCTTTCGCGAGCCCTCTTCCAAAAAATGATAAAACAAGGCATCACCACTGAGCGAATCCAAATCAGTTTTAACATCTTCAATGGTCTTTGCCGTTTTATTGTGATTAGGCTTCGTCTTTTGCACTGCCTCACTGACTTTGGCCAGTTTTTGCTCAGCACTTAAGGTCGCATCATTGAGTATACTTTCGATTTGTTGCACGGCTTTGTATAGGTCAGTGGTGCATGCCACTAAACTTTGTGCATGCGCGTGCTGCGTCTGTCTTGCTTTGTAAAAGTGTTCTCTGGCTTGTTTTTCAGCGGCATTATAGGCGGTGGTGACAGATTGCCTTAAGGTCTCCGCCAAGATGTCCTGCAGCGTAAAGAAACGATCCGCGATGAAGCTTACCAAATGCAAATAGCGATCAGCTTCAGTGCGTCGTTCAATCTGGAATACTTGCGTTTTTTGCACGGTTTTAGCGTAATACTTGATGGCCGCCGTAGGTAAATGCAGTGCTTTCAAGGCAGGTTCAATCAAGGTAAAGAGTGCGTGGAGCTGTTTAAAACTCTCAACATTTCGTGCAATTTCTCGTGGCCTGAGCTTTTGTGAAAAGGTTTTGAGTAACGTTAGTTGGTATTGTCCGTGCACACCTCCGGGGGATTTATCGAAGAGTTTATCCAATTCGCGTTTGGCATCCGCATCTAATGCACTCTCGACAGTCTTAATTCGCTTATTGACAACCTCTTGATAGGTCTTTTTGATCTTCGTCTCAAGGGTTCGAAAGTCTGGGATTTCGATGTGTTTTTCACGCAAAAAAACAACCGAGGATTTAAATGCTTGTTTAAAGGGGAGCTGGCATTGTGCGAAGTGAATGAGTTTGTCCAAGACCAGTTGCTGGGCGTCATCATCAACAAACGGTTTAACGCCCATGTATTCCAGAATAATATGCTTGTGACGTTTTTTCGTGTCGGCTTGATAGTCTTCCCAACTCGGCGGATTAGCGACGCCCAGCTGCTGCGCGATAAAACGAATATCGTCGTCAATGGCGATGTCAAAAAACTGATTCGACATACAGAAATAGCGATACGCTAAGCACAAGAACACGCGGTTACTGTTCTTACGTACGTCTTTTAACGGGCCTTGTATAAAAGCTTCATCGAGTTGGAGATGGTATCGTCGATCGACGGCATTAAACACCGGCGGGGTATCGTGATGCGCTTGTGTAAAGAGTGTTGGGTTTTGCATGGCTGGTTTTGATTCCTATTCCAAAACCCTAAGCGTAGATAAGAATTCAGTCCTCTTCCTGAAATTTTAAATTGCAATCTAAACAGCCAACATTTAATCCTGGTTTCGCCCAAAATAAACAAGAACATCCCTTGCACATATACTTGACGCGACCTGAGTGACGTTTCGGACGCGTAGTGCTGACTTTAACAGGTGCGGTACTCGATATTTGCTCACTGTGAATTGCTAACATGTTTGTTTCATCAGCGTCATGTGGCTGGACGGCGATAACAGAAAGATCATCTTTGTAAGCTGACATGGGGGCTGATGGGGCGTCTTTTAATTGGTAGCGCTGATCGAGCGTGACGGGATTATCCTTCTCATCATACACTGTGATTGGGGCATCCACTCTAAACACGGGGAAGCGGTCGAGCAAAGGAAATGAAAAGCCTTGCTTTATTAGGGCTTTGCACGCGCGCATGAACGGCCCATCGAGCAAGACATAGTCCATCATTGCTTCGCCTGTTACTGCCCCCCCTGGTTTTCCTGTTGAAGAAGGCATCAAACCGATTTCCTGCATCTTGTTTGCCCACTGTTGGTTATGGTATCCGCGTCGCCCAGGCTTACCAAAATGCCCCTGCCAAATGTGCGTCATCTCATGCACAAGCGTTTGACATATTTCAATTAACGGGTATTTTGTAAAGTATTCAGGGTTGATGGCAATTTCATCGACATAGGTGTTGTTACCTTGTTCCCAGCGCTGAAATGAGGCATAACCCATGACGCGATTTTGTCTGTGGTAGGTGAAAACGACCTCCGGCAAACGGGCATTGAACAGTTTTTTATTGAAATAGTCATAGGCATATTGTAGCTGCCCATACGTTTTTTCAGTCGGCTTGTTTGACGCCATCGCCATTGGTTCCGTTCACTTCATTTTGGATCGTACGATCCAAAATATTCTTATCAAAAACTTATTTTATTTATATATTTCATAGGGTTAAACAAAAACAATCTGGTCTGACCATTAGGTTTTCTAGAATAACCGCTCTTCTGAGATTATAGAATTAAATCATACGTTGATCCAAAAAATTACATACAAGTAGCCAACAAAAGCAAAAATGAATATTAGTTGGAAAATCCTTGTTGAACTCGCGGACGTTGGCGAATAGCCGCAAACATGCAAGTTTTACATAGATGAATAAACATGGGTGGATGCAGAAGAGACAGTGAACTAGATGTAACGTAAAACCTCTTCTTTGTATTTTCCGTAGGCACTCACAATCACCTCGCTCGATGACACTGTATCTGTGGAAGAGAGTAAGTATGTTTGTCTCACTGGAGAATTGACCCAGCTGGTGCTGTCTTCGGCGTTGTTCTCATCAAAAACCTTGTCAGAAACGTGCTCAACTGGGGGAGGTGAGGGTGTTGGGGACAGTGAGACGCCTATTGTTTTTGTCGACGTCAATTTTGGGCGTTCAATCACAACGGCATCCGGCACTTCACATTGTAGGCGATTGGCAAAGATGACCAGATCAGGTTGAGCAGGAATAATAAATACGGCCGTGTTGGCATCGTGCTTCCCGCGACATCGAAGCACCCGACCAAGTACTTGCCTAAAATGCAGCTCCGTACAAATCCGACTTAAATGACAACATACCTGCAAACGGGGGATATCGGCGCCCTCTGTGACCATTCCGACCGTGACCAGCCATTTTTGGCGATTTTTTCGATATCGTTTGAGTTTGTTTTGGCTATCGGGATCCTCGCTCGTAACGATGCAAACCGATTCATTCGTCATGTTCTGAAGTTCAGCTTGAATGTATTTTGCGTGCGCAATGGAAGATGCAATAACCAAACCGCCCGCATCGGCATAACGCCTACGTCTTTTTGTTAATTCTTGGTTTGACAGGCTAAGCATATGACTAACAAACAGTGGATTTTCCAGCACCATCTCGTAACGAAGACCATCATGGGCAACGATGCTAAAGAAGTGTGATGAGTGGTGCCGTCTTGCTCAGTGGTGACTGTCCAGTGTTCGTTATCGATGACCGACACCATCGGCGCGCGGCAGACTCCATCGGCTATGGCTTCGTTTAAGCCATAACAATAGTGCATCTGTGGCAATAACAATGCATTGTAGCGTAGCGTAGCGTGGTGACCGGCAAACGGTCAGAACGCCAGGGTGTCCCGGATAAGGACAAGGTATACGCTCGTTCATTTTGATAGGTCAAAGCCAAAAGGGGATCTGCCCATGCCGTCGCCTCAGCTTTATCCTGGCCACCGCAGTGATGAATTTCATCCAAGACGATAGCGAGTCGATAGCTACGCAGCCGACTCAGAAGCGCAGGAGGTAGACTCGCTAAACTTTGGTATGTCATGCTAACGCCCACGGCATTAAACTGCCCATCCATAGGGAGGGACAGTACCTGTTCAAACGTGCTTTTTAATCCCGTTTTGACGGTAACTGAGGGGGCGACACATATCACATAATCGATCATATCCAAGTCGAATAGACGCTTTATTGTGACTGCTGCAAAGATGGTTTTACCCGCGCCCGGCGTCGCTAGACAGCCGAATTGGTGATAGCCACTTTTAAAGTGCTCAATAGTTAGGTCGTGGCAAGTTTGTTGCCAGCGTCGTAGATCGAGCACGGTTGTACTAATATGGCTTCAAGCGCTTTAATCTTACCTAAGGTGCGTACGTTTTGATCCTTAAACGCATCCAATTGTTGGTCAATACGTGGTGCTAACGCGGGAAATTCTTTGCGCAAGTTTTCAAGTTCTTCGGTCGCGCCCAGACTGATCAAAATATCGTGCTGTCTTGCAGCAAGACGTTTTTGGATCTCAGTATGATTATAAACTTCATCGTTTTGGACGGGGGGCTTTGCCTTTGTATTGGGTTTGACGGCATCATGCAATTTTTTGGTTGCCTGATAATGCGCTGCCTTATCCTGCTTTTGTGTGACATCCACCAATAACTCATGCTTCACAAAGGTACGCATAAAGCTGTGCACCCAACGTCTTACTTCATTCTTATTCTGTGAGTCAGGGTACAATGCCATGTAACGGTCGCGTAATTCGGTCACACGAAATCGTGTCATATTCAAAGAGTATATAGCCTCGATTAGGCCAGGGTGGGGCGTAAATTGACGCATAACTTACCTTTTTAACTGCAAAGGGAATTTTAAAAATGCGGATTATAGTCCGTGGTTTATTAAGCAGCAAGTAGAGATATTACTGACTTTTAGACGGGTCAGTTTATGTCACATTTATCCCTTGCGCTGGGACGTAATATTCGCGCATCGCGCAAATCCGTGGGGTTATCACAAGAGGCGTTTGCGTTAAAAGCAAAAATTGATAGAAGTTACATGGGACGTATTGAGCGTGGCGAAACGAATATCACTGTAGAGCTGTTGTTCCAACTGGCAGACGTGATCGGCGTCACGCCGGAGACGCTATTACCCGACACTAACGATTTAGGTTCGTCGACGCCAGAGCGTTAACATGTTGGAAAGTGGGATGAATAGAATCCAGGTACACCATTGCGGTTCGCGTGTCTTTCCAGCCAACGTGCGTCATCAGATCGCTCAAGCTCCAATTCTGCTGCGCTGCCCAATGCGCAAAACCGCGACGTAAAGAATGACTGCTAAACATCTGCGCGTCACTGACGCCAGCGGCTTCAATGCGTTGTCTCAAGAGTCGGCTAATGCTTCGTGGATTAAGCGCGTGTTCGGCAACAGCGCCCCAGCGATCAATTTTTCTGAATACTGGGCCTTCCTGTTCACCCATCATCGCTTGCCATGCCTGCAATGCACTCGTTGGACACAGCGCATTTAGCACGGGCAGTGTGAGGTGTTTTCCGGCATTGAGCCTGTCACCTTTAGATTGGGGTAAATAGAGCGTCAACACATTATCAGCAGACGTCTCAATGTGTTGCAGTGTCAGGCGCGTCAGTTCGTCACTTCGAAACCCTCGCCAGAATCCGACCCATATCAAAGCGCGGTCGCGTGCTGCCCGTAAAGCGATGGGTCGTTTATTGCTCTGACAAGCTTCGCTCAGAAGGTTATCTATGCGCTGTAGCACAGACATCGCCAGCGGCGCCGCCTTTTTAACCGGGGCAGGGTGCAGCGCCCGAATGCCTTTGAGCACCTTTTTGACGTGTGCGGCTTTGGTCGGATCGACAAACCCCTGACTTTGATGCCACTGAGATAACGCGGCCAGCCGGGTCTTTAAGGTATTGAAGGACAGTGATGCGGCATAATGAGACAAATATCGACAAAGCGTCTCACTTGATGTTGGCAACACGCCGCCCCAATCCACTTCAAAATGCTCCACCGCGCCTTGGTATGTGCGCCGCGTATTGTCACGCGTGGCGGCATGAATGTAGTCATCAACTGAATGTACTTGTACGTTTCGTTTTGAGCCTGGCATGTACTGAATTTTCCACGACGCATTACTGTTCGATAACACAGTATGTATCACTCTGACAGTTTATCAAAGCTGTAGCGGTGTCAAGATAACATAATACTGCATTATCATATGCATATAATCTGAGAAAATGATCAACTCTTGAGTTAATATTCTTATGTAAATATATATTACGTAATATGGCATGAATGATCATGGCAAGAGTTGGTATAACCAAAAAGCAGGTTGAAATAGCGAAAGAGGCACTGTTGGCGCGTCAAGAGGCAGTTACCATCGATGCGGTGCGGCAGGAGCTTGGCAATACTGGTTCAAAAACCACTATCAGCCGCTTTCTCAACGAATTAGCCGCAAACACTAGGAAAGGACCTGATAGCCTCACATCACTTTCGGAAGAGCTAGGACTACTGGTCTCCAAAATCGCTAACCGACTAGAGAGTGAAGCCAAGGAAATCGTCGTTCAAAAAGAAGTTAGGCACCAGGAGGAAATTACCCAGTGGCAAGAGAAATGTGCCTCGCTGGCAGGTGACGTCGTACAGTATCAAGATCAGTCTAGTTCCCTCACAGCCAAGTTAAGTGAACAGGAAAGCGTTAATCACGGATTGGAAGAAGAACTCAACGCCCTTAAATTGGCTAATGCACAATTAGTAGAGAAAGAAGCTGCTTCACAACAGCGTCTGGCAGAAAAACAAACTCACATCGCGTCTTTGGAAGAGAAACATATCCATGCTAGAGAAGCACTTCAGCATTTCAGAGACGCAGCGAAGGAGCAGAGAATTCAAGAGCAAACACGACATGAATACCAGCTACAGCAGGTTCGGGCCGAGCTGCGACAAGCCGATCAAATGCTGGTAACCAAGCAAGGTGAACTTGCAATTAAAGCCAAAGCGTTGATAGCATTAGAGACCAAAATGGTCGTCAGAAATAGTCAACTGGCCGATACCAAGACGCAAATTGAAAAATAAGCTAGAAGACAATATAGAGCATCTCAACAATACCCAATCTGCGCTGGCCGACAAAGAAAAACACAACGCCGCTTATGATGAACGACTACGCCAATCCGAATCTACATCCGCTAGCCTTCAAGCGACTATAGACAAACTTGTTCAAGAAAACATTGCAGTGAAAACTACGTTGCAAGTAAAAGAAGAGATGCTTGATGGCTTAATGCAGTTTACTCAAGATTCTCTGCAAAAGTCGGTTGTTACTAGAGGACATGACTGATCCCATTTTTAATCTCGCCAGAATTAGTCCCATAGATTACATTTCAACCAATGACATAACTTGTAGTACGTTGTTGCACTGAAGTTTAGAGGGATACTAATTGAGGTGGTTTAATTGAATTGACCAGTCCAGTTAAGGATATAATCAACCTTTAGCTGGAGAGAGTAAATGGCCGAAAGAAAACGGTATACAAAAGAATTTAAATTAGATGCTGTGAGCTTGGT
>Ga0066376_10002528_pt1 | contig 16983 bp, 18 predicted proteins | sample Knorr_S15_td_Bot_FD_77009 | JGI IMG/M metagenome (GOLD analysis project Ga0066376, IMG submission 77009) | Marine microbial communities from Southern Atlantic Ocean transect - Knorr_S15_td_Bottom_ad_5009_LV_A | ecosystem: Environmental > Aquatic > Marine > Oceanic | place: Southern Atlantic... | reverse complement strand
CTTGCACAGAAACTTCACAGCGTTCCGGGAAGGGGCTGCGTCGTGGTGACGGGGGCTGGCATCAGGGCGATTAGCGACCTGTTTTCGCAACCCGGTACTTCGCGCACGATACTCGAAGCACAGGTGCCATACGCACGAAAGGCCCTTGATGAGTTCGTAGGCGTCCAGGCCGACCAGCACGTTTCAGCCGAGGAATCCTTGCTGATCGCCGAGGCCGCCCTGAAACGCGCCCGTCACCTTGCCGATGACAACGGGACCAACGATGAGGAGGAAGAGCTGCTGTTTGGCATTGGCTGTACTGCCGCAATCGCAACTGATCGAGTCAGGCGGGGAGAAGACCGTGCACATGTCGCGTGGACCGACGGCACTCGATCGGGCGGTGCCTCGATATGGTTCGACAAGAGCGCCCGCACCCGGGAAGAAGAAGACATTCTCGTGTCTGCTATCGTTCTGAACTCAATCGCAGAGGCAATTGGCGTCGATGAGCGGCTCGAGATCGATGTGCTTGATACGGAACGGCTTGATGAGCTCGATTGACAGGTTGTACACCGAGGAAATTCCAGCACTGGTTATCGCGCCATCCGGCGATATTAGTGAGACGTTGCCAGAAAGCCCGCTCGTGCTCGCAGGCTCGTTTAACCCCCTCCACGACGGCCACCGCGAAATGCTCGCCGCGGCATCGGAACTCACCGGGAAGGACGGCTACCTGGAAATTTCCATTCAGAACGTCGACAAGCCACTGCTCCCACGGCCCGAACTGGGCAGGCGGGCAGCGGCAATTACGTCGATTGGCCTGTCTCTAATCGTGACGAGCGCCCCCCGGTTTACCGAAAAATCATCCGTACTCCCTGGCACGAGTTTTGTGATCGGATTCGATACGTTCGTCCGGCTGCTTGATGAAAAGTATTATCCCGACCATGTAGCGGGCGAGGCTTCGGCGGTGGAAAATTCCCTCAACCTCATCGAAGAGAACCGCTGCAAATTCGTTGTTGCCGGCCGAAAAGATGATCAGGAAGTGTTCAACGAATTGTCGTTGGCCGAAATTCCGGCGCGGTACCGGAAGATGTTCACCGGATTGAGCGAATCACAGTTCCGTTCGGATATATCGTCAACTGAATTGCGAGACCGATCGAAATAACAGACAGCGGATGAACCAGCACCCCAGTACCTCTCTCAGGTATCTAACCGCCGTTATTATTCGCGTTACTCAAAGATTCAAGTAAGGAATAAAAATGGTCGCAACCGACCTCAAGAACTCACGAAAGCCCACCGCGTCGGTCGAACCGATGTTCGTCGAACGGTGGTCATCGAGATCGTTCACGGACAAGCCGTTGACCGGCGATCACATCGCCTCGCTGTTTGAGGCCGCCCACTGGGCACCCTCAAGCGGTAACGCGCAACCCTGGCTGTTCGTCTACGCTACTGACGGTCCGGACCGCGAACGCCTGAACTCCGTTCTCAATGAGGGCAACTCCCGGTGGGCACCGAAAGCACCGATGCTGGTGCTTGTATTTGCGCGCAAGGTCACCGAGGACGGACAGAACATCCGTACCGCCCATTTCGACACCGGGGCCGCCTGGATGTCGCTTGCGCTGCAGGCAAACCGTATGGGCCTGAACACCCGGGGGATGGGAGGGATCGACCTGGACGCGGCTTACGACGCAGCGGGAGTCCCGCGCGAAACGTTCGAGTCGATATGTGCGATCGCGGTGGGTACGCGAGGAACCGATTCCGATCTTGACCCACGCATAGTGAAACAGAATTTTGCGAACGACCGCAAACCCGCCGGAGAGATTGCGTTTAAGGGTCGCTTTTCCGGGTAAGCGCTCTCAGCCGGGCAGGCGTCTATCGGGATGCTCGCGAGCATATTTGGCCTGTCGCAGACCGAACGTTTCCTGCAACTGCACTGTCAGACCGCCGTCGATGGCGAGCGTGTGACCCGTGATGAACGACGCCTCGCCGGAACAGAGAAAGGCGATGCCGTTTGCAATGTCGTCGGGGGTTCCAGTCCGGCGGACCGGGTACTGCTCGGCAAAAAACGCCAGGCCGTCGGGGTTATCTTCCCACATCTTCGCCAGACCCTCACTCACGATGTGACCGGGGGCGATTGCGTTCACCCTGATGTCATCGGGGCCGTACTCGGTCGCCATCTGCCGGGTCAGCCCTACAACACCAGCCTTTGCGGCCTCGTAGACCAGCATTCCGGGCTCCTGGAGCAAACTGTGGACCGAGGCAAGGTTGATAATGTTCCCGCCGCCTGACGCCTTCATGTGGGGGATGGCGTGCTTCGCACCCAGGTACAACGCCTTCAGCAACACGTCGAAACCGTAATCCCAGTCGCTTTCATCAACAGTAGTGGCGCTACCGTGAATCCTTGATTCGCCGGCGATCACACCAAACGCGTTCTGAACAAGAATGTCCAGGCGTCCGTACCGGTCAACGGCTTCGCTCACCATTCGGGCAATATCGTCACTCTTGGCAACATCGATATGACTCGCCGAAGCTGTACCACCGGCCCCCTCGATCCGCTCCACGTTCTCAGCCGCCGCTGCGTCGTCGATATCAGCGATGAATATCGAGGCCCCCTGAGACGCCAGTTTTTGTGCGGTCGCGCCACCGATTCCGAGCGCACCACCAGTAATAATCGCAACCTGGCCTTCAAACCTGCTCATGACTCTCCCAATAACCACTCTCTGGTGATGATTCTATTTTTGCGGACTAATGGTCCACATGAAAAACTGAACAGGCGAAATGGTAACCGACCGTTCAATTTTGGGTGGACGATACACGCAACAGGCGTGACACTTCCCGGATGTCGAAAATCCCGGTTCGCCGAGAAGAAATTACAGAGATATGGCTGGCGAATCGGCTATCAGGACCGGGTAATTGCGAGATAGCTTCGCTCGATCACGAAGAATTGACCGGCCACAACCCGGACCTTTCACAACTGTTCCGCACACACATCACGTACACAACTAAAACCCCGGAACATCCGGACGTGGTGATAGTGAAGATCCCGCCTGTCGATGCCGGAATTCGCGTTCGAGAGGCAGCCCTGGGCCCGTACACCAGCGAAGTTGGTGCCTATCGACTCCTTGAATCGTTCCAGGGGCGCGAGGTGGCGCGCATGTACTCGGCAGTCGAAGACCCGGACGAGCAAACCGCCTGTTTCGTATTCGAGGACCTTGGGTCGTTGCCGGACGGGCAAAAATACGCTCGGGTTTATCTCAATGTAGCCCTTGCGGCAGTCGAATTCATGGCTGCCTACCACGCCAGGTTCTGGAATGACGGCATGTTGGCAGAGAACAGCTGGATCCGCGGAAATGACTGGGCGAACCTGTTCAATGCCGACCCCCGTGAAGCTGCTGTTGGCTGGCAGGCCATACAAAACGACGATCGATTTGAGAAGACCGGTGGTTTGCTTGCAGCAGGGGAATACCTGGGAGAGCGCCTGATAGCACTGCAAATGGCGATGAGGAGCCGTCCAAACACCCTGACTCACAACGACTTCCACCAGGGCAACATCCTGCTGCGTGAAACCGATTCCGGGCCAAAACCCGTCATCATCGACTGGCAGTTGACGGCCTGTGCAGGCGGCACAAACGATCTCGCAAAGTTTCTGATGACGGCAGTTCCGTTTGCGACACTTGCCCACAGCGAACGGAGTCTGGTCGAGCATTACTCCGATTGTCTGTGGGCGCAGGGCGTGCGCGGCTACTCGGTCGACGAGTGCTGGCGGGACTATCGCCGGGCGCAGGTCATGGTGTTCGGTAACTACGCGATAGGCGTCATCGAGCGATCTGCGGACGGCTCGGTGGCCCATTCTTCAGGCGATTCAACCCACGCGGTCATAAGGGCTCTTGGCCTGATCGACCCGGGCGAGCTGAACGGGTTTTTACCCTAGCCTGCTGCTTTCGACCGTTGCTTGAACAGGGCGAAGCTGGCCGTGTACCCATGCAGGAAAGTCTGATCCCCGATGGGTCCGATCTCGCCGTTTGAAAAGAACCCGGCGATCGGAATATCGGCCACCATCTCGGTGAACATGCCGATGTCGTGGTCGGGAGAACCGTACAGATACTGCCCGCGGCCCAGACAGCTGAACAGCAGGGCAGAGGCCGGGGCATCGCCCTCGTCGAGGTTGTCGATGTACTCTTCGAGCATCATGCGCAGGTCTTCGTCCGCCGCCTGAGCATCCCTGATGAAAAATTGCACGATCTGGCCTTCCTGGACCAGCTCGCCAACTGCCAGCGTGCCATCTTCTTCATCGGCACCTAAAACGTTCCGAATTAAGAACTCACCCTCTCTGCGGTCCTGCGCCAGCCGGTCCATGACGATTCCGATCTGGAGCGATCGCCTGATCAACCGTTTTTCTCGCGCCGTGGCAGTCTCGAAAATGTCGCGGAGCACTTCCATCGGCGTCTTGTCACCGAGCCTGGAAATTACGTTCAGTTCCGATTCGGTCACCATCAGCGGCTTGCCGATAGGTCGGCAACCCTGGGCCACTACTGTTTCCACGGCAAGGTCACCGGTAAATGCAACTCCGACCGCTCCCGTTCCGATCATTTTCTCGTTCAGGAAAAGCGCATTCGTCCCGGGCTGCCCGCCACCACTCGCGAGCCCGCCTATTTTCACTGTAGACGGGTATGCAAAATCGAGTCCCGCCAGCAGGTGGTCGCTACGGAGAGTGAACGGATCGGGCAGCAGCATGATCGCCGGGCAGTCTTCGGGCCGAATCCCGAGAAGGGCCTGCCACTCTTCAGGAGCGGCATCGGGACTTGGAAGTTCGTCCTGGTTCAGATGGAACGGAATGATATCGACACCCGGTAATATCGCCGCGGAAATGGCGATTCCCGGCCGCCGCTCCACCTCCTGGCCGCCACCTATTACACCCGCGGCAGAACAGCCGATCAACACGCGGGCACCGAGCGCTTCCGCAAACGCCCCGGGCGCGGAAGAATACGACGTGGAATGGTGAGATGAAACGAACACCACGGCGAGGTCAGGCTGTTGGCCGTCCAGACTCGCAATAATTTGCTCAGATGCCTCGTTGACCGCCTCGGTAAACGAGGCCGAATCAGAAACGGTAGAACTCCACTGCAAGTTTTACATCTCCTGTCCTGCTCTGGGCACCGGTTAGAAAACCAGGTCCAGGCAGGGAGAGTCCAACCGCAGCGCGCCCCGAACCCTGCCAACAGTGCGGAGCGTTGTTGCCCTACAGAGTCGGCAAGACGGCAGCCACTGCCGCGATTGTCTCGTCTATATCTTCGTTTGTATGAGCCGACGAAAGGTGAGTCCGTCCGTTTGAAGCAAGCCGGATTCCCTGTTTCAGCATTTCCCTGGCGAACCGCCCGTATTTGTCATCATCGCAATTCCGTGCGTGATCTCGCCAGTTCGTGATTTCTTGTTTCGTTGTGAACGATATCGCGAACATGGAGCCAAGACCTTGAACATGCAAGTCGGACTCGTGCGATTTTGCGACGCCGCGCAAGCCGTCCATCAGGCGATGTCCTTTTTCGTTCAAATTACGGTAGAACTCGTCCCCCTCGTCCTGGAGGTATTTAAGCGACGCATACGCAGCCGCGATCGACATGACGTTCGAGTTGAAACTTCCCCCGTGATAGACGGTCCCGTTGCCGATGTAATCCATCACGTCTCGGCGGCCCGCGATCATGGCGATCGGGAATCCCCCCGCCATCGCCTTTGCATAGGTTGCCAGATCAGGGGTGATCCCCAGCATTTCCTGTGCCCCGCCAGCAGCAACACGAAAACCGGTAATCACCTCATCGAACGCCAGGAGCGCACCGTTTTCGCGGCACAATCGCTGCATCCCTTCCATATAGCCCGGAATCGGAATGATGCAGTTTGTGTTCGCCAGAATTGGCTCGGTGATGACCCCCGCGATCTCACCCCGGTGATCGGCGAACACTTTTTCCAGTTTTTCGAGATCGTTCCACTGGCAAATGACCAGGCCCTCGGCGGTCGCCTGCTCCATGCCTGCCGACTCGCCGACTGCCACCGGTGCATCTTCCGGCCCGGCCTCATCGAGCGGTGGGTGAACGCTCCAGTTCACCGAATCCATCCAGCCGTGGTAGTGGCCCTCAAACTTGATGATCTTTGGCCGCCCCGTAAAACCCCGCATGGTCCGGAACAGCAGCTGATCGATCTCGGTGCCTGACGATGCGAAACGAACCGTAGCGTCTTCCATCGGGATCATGTTCAGTGCCATTTCGGCAACTTCGAGTTCGCGCTCGAACTGGGCTGCGAAAATGTAGCCCTTCGCCATGTCCTCACTCACCTGTCGGTTAATGAAATCGGGCGAGTGTCCGAACAGGTTCGGACCCATGCCCTGGACATAGTCGATATATTCGTTTCCGTCGACATCCCACATCCGAGAGCCACGGGCGTGAGTGAAGAACAATGGCACATCGGCCGGTTCGTTAACCCTGATCTGGCTGGAAATACCCCCCGCCACCAGCAACTTTGCCCTTTCAAATAGACGTACGGAACGCTCGTGATTCATGAATAGATAGCCTGCTGCAAATGCCGGGTTCGAAAGTGCCAGCCCGAAGTGTAAAGCCCGATTTACCGGGCTGCAGCCCGATCGACATGAGAACTGTAGCCTGCTTGGGCGAAATCTAACGGGTAAGCGCCGCGTTAGAGGCCGGGGAAACGATCTGCGGCCATAACGATTCACTGTCGGCAGTCGTTGAGCGAGCTTGTTCACCATCGTCCTCAGCGTCGATGAGTTCGAAGCTGGACGCCGGCAGTTTCAGCACGAACGTGCTTCCGCTCGCAGCGTCACCGCTGGTTTCCTGCGAAATCGTCAGCGTGCCATCGTGTAGCTCGGTCAGGTACCTGGCGATAGAGAGCCCAAGGCCCGACCCCTGGACCGGAGACGTATCAGCGAGCTTTCCGCGATAGTAGGGTGAGAACACCGCATCGACCTCGCTGTCATCGATCCCAGGACCCTGGTCGATCACACGAACCACCTGGTCTTCGCCGTCGCGGAGAATTTCTATGCGGATAAGACCGCCCTTGGGTGAGTACTTGTGGGCGTTGCTAACAAGGTTGGCGATCACACGCTCAATTCGTGGCTCATCAATCATCAGTGGGTGCAGCGAGTCGATTACATCAAGTTCAACTTTCTGATCACGTGCTGAAATCGAAGGCTGGAGCAATGCCACGGCCTGCTCAACGACACTGCTAAGCCGTACGGGCTCGCGGTTGAGTTCAAGGTGGGCGCTCTGCATTGCGGCGTAGTCGAGCGATTCTGATGTAAGCCGTTCGAGCCGCTGGATCCCGTTCTGCAACGTCCTGATCAATCGGTCACGCTGCTGTTCCGAGGCATTCCCATTCAGTACGTGATCGAGCAGTTCCGTAGACAGTTTTATTGCGGTTATCGGTGATTTCAACTCGTGCGAGACCGTCTGCAGCAAAATCGATTTCAAGTTGTCGAGACGCTCAAGCTCTTCACGCCGCTGGGCCTCTATTGCATATGCCCGGGCGTTGTTGATGGCCATGGCCGACTGATCGGCAGCGGCAGCCACAAAATCGAGCTCGGCCGACGAATAATCGCCGCCTACAAGTTTCGGACCCACATAAAGGAACCCGGTCAGTTCACCGCCGGCCTTCAGCGGCACGATCATTTCGGCTCCCAGCTCAAGTATCGTGGCGCGTTCAAGTTCGTTCGTGGCCTGCAGATAAGGATCTGTCGCCATATCGATGCGGAAAAGCGGAGCTTCGGCGGTCTGTAGTCGACGAGCGAACAAACCTTCAAGATCAACCGCCAGTCGCCCGGTATGCCCACGAGTGTCGTAGTAGACCTCGAAAACCTTCTCATCCGAATCGGGCAGTGCGACCCCTACCCAGTCGGTACGCAAAATCTTCCGAACGTTGTCGCCAAGGTGTGAAACCACCGCTTCGAAGTCGGTGATGTCGCGCAGGTCCGAGTTCAACTGGACAAGGGCGTTCAACATGTCGAAACGCTCACGGAAAAAGAGCCGGTCGACAGTCGTCTGAACCTTTTGCAGTAGAGGCTGAATGAACAACCCGGTAATAAATATCGTGGAAATCGCAGCAAGCAACGCGGCAGCGGTGCTCAAATTCGGCAGCACGAGCCAGAGTATTCCCACGGCAATTCCGTAAACACCGAGCGTGATAGTGCTTATAGCCGTGTATGCAAGACCCTTCCGGACGACCATCCGCAGTTCCATCAGCCGGTATCGGGTAAGCGCAAAGGTGGCGATGACACCGAAGCCAATGTTGCCCAGCACGCCCATCGGATAGATGTTCAACCCGAGCGACGGAATAAAATCGCTCGTCGCACCCAGCAGCGAGACGATTGCACCAAGCCGCAACAGGCGGAGTTGGGTCCGCTTGCGCGATCCCGCTTCGCGCAGCGCTTTTCGAATGTCGTAAATGGCGAGGGCCACCGGTGGGTAAGAAGCCAGCAACACAAGACCGAAGTAGGGTGTGATGGCCGGTGCAAACCCGTAGAACTTCACAACCATTCCCGACGCCGTGAGACCGAGTAGCGATAAGACTGCGGATCCAACTCCGAGTGCGTAGAAGCTGATGAGTACAGACCTGTTTCGCTTCAGTCCCGCAAAAGCGTAGGTGAAGTGATAGAAGAAGATGCTGGTGAAGGGAATCGCCGCGAGCGCGAATTTTTCTACTGTGTACGCGCGGTCAGCGTCGGGGAACGCATCTCGCATCAGGAATATCGTTATGCCCCACGTCCCAAGTGCCACCAGGAACAATGTGAACAGCCGGTTCAGGCGATCACGGGGCGCACTGAGAAGCACAATGCTGACCAGGAAGATGCTGGTCACGAATTGCACCATCGGGAGGAGTACGTAGATTTCGTTCATACAAGCTGTCTCGGAGGGGTGACCGGGGTCTTCTTTGTTATCGTGCCAGGTTCACCAGTTCAGAAACGTCGCTTTCGCTCGAGTTCATACGTGGTGGGACGAGGTCGTGCAGTTCGAGCCCCTGCCGTAGCCGATTATCGTAATACCTATCCCACGTGCCGGACGGCAGTAAAGTGACCTCAAGGGGTCGAATTCCCAGCATGTCTTCAAGATCACGATAGAAGTCGTCCTCAGAACGGAGCGCCAGATGGAGCTTGTGCTCCGCATCGGCCTTCTCTACGCCGCCATCTGCTTCTGCATATAAGTGGAGAATTGGCGCGCCGTCGCGGTGCTCGGCCCTGGCCGTCCATGAACCTATCGGCAGTCCGGTGTCCTGCACCGCCTGCCACATCGTCTTCTCGTCGATTCGCGTGAACCCTGCAATGTCGAGCCGGTCGTCCGAGCGCCCCAGGAATTCAAATTCAGGCAATGATTCAACACCTGACGGGGGCAAGAACCGAACCTGGTGGCCGAGTCTGTACCGCACGAACGGCATGCCGTAGAAGCTCGAAATGATCACTTCGTACTTTCCGCCAATTCTCACTTCGCTCAGAAGGTGAGTCTTGGCCGGGTACGCTGGGTCGGCTTCAAGTTTGGCCGCTTCCGACACGGGCAGGAACTCGAGGAAATTCATATAAGGGTTGAATACCATCCCGTTGGCGCCCTTCGACTGAACGCCCATCACTCCCCCCTCGGTACAGGCGTAGATCTCAAGTGGAGCCATTCCCCGTTGGAACACTAAAGGGTTCGCTCAAAGCCATTCTGGCCGTTACTCCGCCTGTTGGAGACCCATTGGTTGGTACTGCGAAATTGAGAATCCGGAGCACTGAGCTAGAAACTACCTACATGTGCATTAGCGGAATCGATGGTTCTGGTGATCCAATCCCCGAATTGATTCAGACATGTCGGGACGCGGAAGGCCCGCAAAGCTTCATCGTCGATCTCACTGGTTTCCCGGTCGGGCCTGTGTTGGTCGCTGCAGATCTACATGTGCTCGATAAGGGCACGTTCAAAGTGAGTAACGAATCTGCAAAAATTAGAGGGAAGATTGCTGTAAAAATTGACTCCGCTCCTGCGGGGGACCCGCAAGGCACAATCTCGATCACAAAGGGTAAGGCATCGTTTGCGATCGAGTAGATAGAACACTAACTAGTCCCGTCAGAATGGGTATTAGAGTCCTCGAGAGTAATCCCGAGGGCTTTTTTATTTAGTTTGAACATCTCTTGTGGCTCTGCTGGAGCTTATTCTGGTGCTTCATCTTCCGGAGTATCAGGGGGATTTGCCACGAACCGCCGAATCGTTCGTCCAAGCTCCTCGACTGAATGCACATCAGCGTGCGGTGCTTCGGCCCACGATCGAGGCCGCTGGGCAGCGTGACGCCCCGATACGAACCGAATCGCACCCATGCCAAGCATTTTCGCCGGAACGATGTCGTTGTCGATCCTGTCACCGACCATGATCGCCTCTTCCGGCAACACCCCCAGGCCTTCACAAGAATGCAGCAGCAGACGCGGGTCGGGCTTATACAGGCCCGTCGAGTCGGAAACTTCCCGGTATTCGAAATACCGGAGAATACCGACCCGTTCCAGCTTGTTGAGAGTGCTGGACGGCTGGTTGGCAGCGAGGCCCAGAAGCAGACCCTGGCGTGAAAGTTTTTCCAGCAATTCGGGAATTCCATCACGCAACTCGAAATCCCCCCGGGCTTTATTTCGGTCTGGAACCGTCTCATATAGCTCGGCAAGCACCGAGTCCGCAAGGCCCTGGTCTGACCCGGCGATCTTCCAGATGATCGCATCGTAGGTCCTCGGAGCGAATACCTCGACTGCCCACGCTACGACCACGTTGTACTCGCCATCTGTAACCGCGACTCCTCGCGAACGAAACGAACTCTTGATCTGCTCGTCGATCTCACGGTCCATGATCGTTTCAGTGTCGAGCGGTCCGCCCACGTCGAAAAGAACTACTTTTATGCTCTTCTTCGCTGGCACCATCACCTACACCAGGTATTTTTTGGCTACTTTGGCAACGTAGCTGTAGCTGGGATTCACAAACTGCGTTACGCGCGCCTCAAGGCACTGCGGAAGGAACATGTACGCCTCGCCCTGGCTCATCCCATAACTCGCCTCCAGCCAGAGGATCATCTCTGTGAGTGCGATTCTGAACGCGTCTTCGGCCGGCTTCTCGCAGGCGGTGGTCATGATGTACTCGTCGTTCTCGATCCGGGGCCACGTCATCTCGGGAGGCTTTTCGCCCAATTCGACCTTCATCGTTACCGTGCCACCGGTTTCGATCCCGCCCCCGCCGCAGATCTCGCCGTCGCCCTGTCGTGCGTGCATATCGCCAACGTGAAGCAAAGCACCTTCGTGGTGAATCGGGATACTGAGGCGCGCCCCGTTCGTAACTTCCTGGATATCGAAATTACCACCCCATTCACCGGCCCAACCGTTATGCCGCGCTTCTCGTTTGGGAGCTACCCCAACAACGCCCAGCATGGGCTGCACGGGGAATCGCAGCTTATCGTTCCAGATAATCTCGTCGTTCTCAATTCGGCAAATCCTGAACGGAGTGCCGATATTCGAAGGTCCAAGGTACCCAGGCATCGCACCGGTAGAGCCGGCGTAGCGTGTCCAACCGACCGGGTGAACCTTGACTTCCCTGATATGGACTGTGAGGAGGTCGCCGGGCTTCGCACCATCGACATATATACAACCCGAAGCTGCGTTTCCGCGGTCTGTCGGCTGGCTGTCCGACCGGTACTGGTTGTACAAATCCCTTATGTCGTCCGGAACAAGGGCCGCGTCGGGACCCCGGTTCATCTGGGTTTCCACCTCGAACCACTCACCGGGTTTGATGGTAAGAGTCACCGGGTTCGCTGCGGAATGTTCGTAGTAAAGGGTGTCGGTCGTGGCTTTCTGCATGGAAAAAGATTCTCTTGCGCAGGGCATGGTGGTTTCGTGGATGCGCAGTGTAGCCATTCCGGTGCGGCCGCGTCGTCAGCCACACCCGACCCGATGCAGAAGTCGTTAAAACAATCAGGGCCCCAACCGAAGTCGGGAGCCCTGAGTGTTTTAGCTTTCAGTCCGTGTTAGGCGGCCTTGCTGATTGGAGTGACCTTTCCCTTGCGGGCAGTTGTCTTCTTCGCAGCCGACTTTCGCACGGAAGCACGCTTTGCCTTCGGAGGCGCCGCCACAGGTGCGTTTGTCCTCGCCATCTCATCGGATGCGTTTTCAGCGGCCAGACCGTGCGAGAAGGCTCGTACCCGGGCCGTCTCGGTAAGGATGCGCTGGGTTTCCAACTCGTCCTCTGCTGATGCCCGAGCGATCTCCACATCGGTGAGGATCTTGCGGATGTCTTCAGCGGTCTCAAGTCGCATTCGGCTTGCCATCTCATCGGCACCGGCCCGTGTCTGTGTCATCGGCGCTTCGGCTGTGACACGTGCACTGTTCTGAACATCTTCTGCGTAGTTGTCCGCGTCTTCGCGAAGTTTCGTCGCGGTTGCCAGCTCGGCCTCGATGTTGGCCTGGACTCGCGTTGCATACGAGTCGGCGCTGCTTTTGACCCGCTGGGCCTCGGTACGAGTATCTTCAGCTTCCTGGAGCTTCACCCGGCTCTCGGCCTGGAGATCGGCACACAGTTGCTTGGTGGCTGTAATGGCCTCGTTCTCAGCCGCTTCCTTGGCAGCTTCTGCCTCTGCGCGGCGCTTTCGGGCGACGACGCGCTCGTCCCGAGAGAGTTTTCGGAGAAGCAGTGCCTGTCGCCATGCTGCCTCGGCCGATGCATTATCTGTCGGCAACGAGCTCAGACTGGCTAGCAATGAGCTTTTCTTAGATCGCTGGGCCATGGTTCTCCTCATTTGCGGTTGTTGCCCCCGGCCGTTCGGCGCCCGTTCGTGAGCTGTACTCGCGCGATTCATTGGTCACACCTTGTTCACACCTGACGCTACATATCGTAGCCTTGGGATTTCGCTCCACCCACGTCGCTAACTGCGGTATTCACTGTGTGTGCGCACGCAAAAATTACGGATCCTGGCGAAAATGCACCACCGGAACCGGAACGAGAACTGACAGGCACAGTCCATGCGAAGCGAGTTTGAGAACCTTGCGGGTCCATTGACCGATTCGGGTAAAAAGATCGGCCGGGTAATTCACCATTTCGAGACGGTTACCTCGACCATGGATGTCGCATGGGAATGTGCAAACAAAGGCGCAGTCGACGGGACGGTTATCGTGGCCGATCACCAGTCTCGAGGACGCGGCAGGTTCGATCGTTCATGGGTATCCGGTCCGGGGCAGGACATTCTCTGTTCGGTTGTGCTGCGGCCAAGAGTGTCCGTGGCCGGCGAACTCCTGATGCTTGCCGCGCTTGCGGTGGCAGACGTCGCAGAGTCGTTCGGAATAAATGCCGGGATCAAATGGCCCAACGACGTTCAAGTAGCCGGAAAAAAGCTGGCCGGGGTCATTGCAGAATCGGTCTCCGGGCCAGTTGCGCACGAACCAGACGATTCGACCGAACCCGGTTCGGGCGACGACCCCCGGGGCCAGGATAGTGCCGAACATAGCGTGGTAGTTGTCGGAATAGGCCTGAATGTAAATTTCGACCTCGCGGAATATGTGCAGACCATGCCGGAGCCGACGAGCATTAGCGCCGAACTCGGGATGCAAGTCGATCGCGTTTTGGTGTTCGACAGGTTGCTGCGATCTCTCGACAGCCACTATTCCGAACTTTTGGCGGGCGGCACCGTCGTGCCTGCCTGGCGCACAAAACTCACGACGCTTGGCCAGATGGTGACCGTGGTGAGCGGTAACGAAGCCGGTACGACGAACCTGCACGGACTCGCTCGTGACGTCGATTCGATTGGACGACTGATAGTTCGAGACGCAGACGGCCGCGATTGGCCCGTTTCGGCGGGTGAGGTCACGCTGCAGGACTCCCCGTGACGAAAGTTCACCACCTTCAAATGCCACAGAAGACTCCAAAAAATCATATATCCCAGGAGACCGGGGAAACCCGAATTAACGTCCGTCTCCAGCCGCGGGCGTCAAGAGACGAGGTCCTTGGCTGGAACGAAGCTGGCGCGTTGCGGGCGCGGGTCAAGGCGCCACCGGTAGCTGGAGTTGCAAATGCCGCGCTAATTCGACTGCTGGCAAAACAACTGGGAATCGCCAAAAGCAAGGTAACCCTGGTTTCAGGTGCGACCACGCGCAACAAGATCATCGAGATACAGGGCTTGACGGAAGACGCCGTTAGAAAGTTGATCTGCCGCCCAGCGCGTTGGAAATGAACAAAAGGCCCAGTACCAGAATCATCGGACTGAGATCAATCATTCCGATGCGGGGAATAATTCTTGAAAGCGGAATCATCACCGGATCCGTGATCTGGTAAAGTAGCTGAACGATCGCGTACTGCCGGGCGTTCGGGAACCAGGTCGTCAGTGCCCTGGCTATCACCAGGTAGGCGAATATCCGAAGAATGAAGCCGATAAATTCCAGTGGCGATCCGCTCATTTGCCACCGGCCAGTTCTTCGCCCCGCTCGAATGCCGCACGCACGGCCTCGGCGACATTAGCCCTGAAACCGCCCATTTCAAGCGCCGCCAGACCTGCCGCCGTGGTTCCGCCGGGCGACGTGACCATGTCGCGCAATTCGGCCGGGTGCTTACCCGATTCCCGCTGCAGGGCCGCGCTGCCAAGGACGGTTTGCGAGGCAAGGTGGCGGGCCACATGGGCAGGCAATCCCAGCTCGACGCCGGCTTCAGTTAGGGCTTCGATAAATACAAATACGTAACCGGGACCGCTACCGCTCAGGGCAGTCGCAATATCGACGCTTTTTTCATCGCTGAACTTGAGCTCGTCGCCGATCGCCCTGAGCATGCTGGCCACAAAGTCGATTGTGGCTTGATCGACGTCATCAGAGGCCGTCCACGCCGATATGCCTTTACGGATCTGGGCAGGTGTGTTCGGCATCACCCTGATAATTCGGGTGTGATTGAGCTTGAGGCCTATTGAATGCATTTTCACGCCGGCGATAATCGACAGAACGGTCTGGCCGGCTTTCAGCGCGCCGTTCAACTCTTCGGCAACCGCGTCCAACTGCTGAGGTTTCACCGATAGCACGACGATATCGGCCCCGGCAATGGCCTCACGATTGCTCGCTGTGACCTCGACGCCGAGGTCGTCCTTCAACGAATCGCGGCGCGCCTCAACGGGCTCGCCAACTATGATGCTGGCATCGAGACCTGCGTCTTTAACTCCAGATATGATGGCCTGCGCCATCACTCCTCCGCCAATGAATGCAATTCGCATGTTCGTAAACCGTGTCCGGTGTTGTCCACCTTGAATATTTCAGCGCGAAACAACACGCTGCGTGTTCCGATTATACGTACGACCTGCGACAGAATTCCTGCCATAGCGGCGCTTCGTTAAGGTGTCTACAGGGTGTTTTCCGGTTGTCTGGCGGCTGCCCCGCTAAACCTGAAGACCTTTGCGGGAAGCCAGTGAAGCTCCGAGTTTCAGCGCTTCGATCATGCTGGTTTCTCCCGCTATGCCCTTGCCAGCGATATCGAACGCTGTTCCGTGATCGACCGAAGTCCTTAGGAACGGCAGCCCGAGGTTTACGGTGACCGATTCCTCTACGCCGTATACCTTAATGGGGATGTGCCCCTGGTCGTGGTACATAACGAGTACGACGTCGTATTTGCCTCCTGCCGCCTGGTTGAAGACCGAATCGGCCGGGTGTGGTCCTGAGGCATCGATTCCCTCGCCCTTCGCCTGGGCTACCGCGGGTGCGATTTCATCGGCTTCTTCGCTGCCGATCAGGCCGTTGTCAGAAGCATGCGGGTTGAGGGCTGCCACAGCGATGCGGGGCCGGGCGAATCCCCATTCATTGAAATGCTTCTGCGTAAGTCTCAGCGCGGTCATGATGTTTTCGGTCGTCACATATTTGACCGCTTCACCCAGTGATTTGTGGGTCGAAAGGTGCATGCACCGCATCGGCCCGCTCACCAGCATGGTCGCCACGTAGTCGGACCCGCTCAGGCGCTTGAACACCTCCATGTGCCCGGTGTCCTTGCTGCCACCCATGTGCCACGACTCTTTGTTTACCGGGGCGGTCACCATGCCGGCAACCTGGCCCTCAATGCACATTCTTGCGGCGGTTTCGACCCACAGGTGAGATGCCGAGCCGGAGCCCGCATCGTGAATACCGGTAGGGAACTCCGTGTCCTCCCAATCACCCGGCGATACGACTTCGAAGGTGCCGGGAAGTCCCTTTGCATCGGCCGGTGATTCCACGGCAACCACCGCGTCGGGCGACTGGATCGCATTCACAGCTTTTTGCACGTCGAGGACCGTACCGACAAGTACGGGCTGCATCAGGTCGTACAGCTCACGGTGCTGGAACGCTTTAACCACCACCTCCGGGCCGATCCCGGAAGGGTCGCCAATAGTTATCGCTAGCAAGGGCTTGTCAGTCATATAAACGGTCTTCCCGGAGGCAGGGGGCTGGTAGTGGGGCCGGGGCGAAACGGCCGGGGAGGCTCTCCCATCACCACATCAGGGTATAGCTTCGCCGGCCAGTACTCCGGTGGGATTGCCGTCCGCCACCGCCAATTCCCCATTGATTGTGACTTGTCTGATGGCTGCTGCAGGGGCTGGTGGGTGCTCGAACGCCGACAGGTTGTCGATTCGGCCGCTATCGAACACCACGATATTGGCAATGTTGCCAGGCTTGATCTCGCCTCTACCGGTCAGCCAGAAGCGGCGCGGGAGATTTCCGGTTGCGTGGAGGGGTTGTTCGAGCTGAACGCCGTACCGACCGCGTGACCGTCCCAGGACTGTTTGTTTGCCGGGTCTGCCGATCGGTGTCAACCAGCCGGGAGTTAACAAGAGGTTGGTACGCCCCCGTGACCTGACCCCCTCAAACGAGTCCAGTTGAAAGATCAGATACTGGATGAATTGAAGGGAGGCAGAAATGCCAAGGATAGGTCATAGTCCGGAGCAGGTCCTCAACAAGCTCCGTCAAGTTGAGATTGCCGTTGCAGGTGGGAAGAGCGTAGGAGTGGCGGTGCGCGAGATCGG
>Ga0066376_10002527_pt1 | contig 16984 bp, 10 predicted proteins | sample Knorr_S15_td_Bot_FD_77009 | JGI IMG/M metagenome (GOLD analysis project Ga0066376, IMG submission 77009) | Marine microbial communities from Southern Atlantic Ocean transect - Knorr_S15_td_Bottom_ad_5009_LV_A | ecosystem: Environmental > Aquatic > Marine > Oceanic | place: Southern Atlantic... | reverse complement strand
TGGGGGCTGGTTTGGTGTGGCGGTCCCAGTGAATGACCAGTTGTGCGGAGCCCCCATCTCAGAGGCGGTCGGCGCATAGCCGAACTTTAGGTCGTCTGGGTAACTGTCAAAGTCCGGATAATCAGGTCCGGCTTCCAATACCAAGACCGAGAGGTTTGGGTTTTCGGATAGCCTCGCTGCCACGGTTCCACCAGCAGAGCCTGCGCCGATAACGATAACGTCGTATTTCATATTGACCTTTTTGGTATCGAGACTGCGGAATTATTAGCCGAGCAAAGTGGGCTGGCCCGATGCTGCAGTTCCTAGAGTTTAATATTTAATCGATTGTGGGTCAACGATTCCGAATCAATCCCTACGCTCCGGCTGCCAATACCCATACCCTCTAAGTACCCCACCCGGATATGGTTCCCTGGTGGGGGTCTGCAATCGAGATTCAGCGGGTGGATCTGCTAACACTTTTGCTAACGAACTAGACTAAACCAATCGATACCAGACAAGACACCGGCTTGTCATGGACGCCTAATTGCCACTCGATTCGGAAGCATAATGGACTAGAGGATACCAGGAGGTAGGCATGCCATTAGGCTTCGAACCCAGGGGTTGTGAGTTCGAGTCTCGCCGGGCGCACCATTTTTAGAGATCAACAAGGCTCTCGGATAATACCGGGAGCCTTTTTTGTTTCCGGATAATCATTATCCCCGGCGACATTTCTATATACGAGGGATAAACGGCCCTTGGATGTCATGGTTCTGACAACAAATCGCCCGCGGGACCGCACGGCTCCGCGGCCGACCCCCTAAGGCGCTGGCGTCAGGGTCGTTCCGGGGCGAAACAGGCCGCCGCATGAAGTACGTCGCCACCAGCAGGACGATCCCTCCCCCCAGGCCGCCGATGATTGAGAGCACCGCTACTATCAACGGGCCTGATGTGCTCTTGCCAAGAGCGAAGATAAAGAACGAGCCCGCGCGCCCCTCGGGAAAGCCGCCACCCACGGTGTACGTGCCCGCCGAATCGATGGAGAACGTTATCACTGAATAACCGGCCCTGCCGTCGAATTCGTATGTTTCGTTGGTGCTGGGGGTCTCCAGTTCAACGCCGGGCTCGTCGGGGGCATCACGAAAAAACGTATCGCGGGGACGTTGGGATCTGTGCTAAAGGCTGACGCATTGAACACGGTTTGGTGTTCATAGAAAAGAGTGTAATCGCCCTTATCCAGCTCGATCTCCTGGGAACCGGGCAATACCATCCGATAGTCCGGGTCGGTCGTGCTTATCTGAAGGACCACGAACACCGCCAGTCCGGCGGCTGCCAGCAGCGCCCCCAATAAGTATAGCCATCTGCTTGGAATCGTCCGCATCTGCTGATCCAAGCCATTTCTTCGCCAAATAAAGTTCCCAGATAAGTTGCTGGCTTGAAGTATAGGAAATCAATTAAATGCGGGTCAACTTAACGGGCTTCCGGAATTTTCACAAACGATAAGCACATGCAGAGATGAAAGTGAATCGCCGAGGAGGACCGGTCAAAGCTATGAGGGCAGCGTGGAAACGATGAGGAGGGGAACGAAAACGAGGAGCAGACCGAGGTTCATGCCGAGGATAGCGCACAAACCCAAGGTCGAATCGTAAGGTTTCGGGATTACAGCCGATGTTGCCATGGGGACATTTTCGCAGATTTGGGCGAACTTGCCGAGTACACAGAGTGCCAAGGGTTGTGGGCTGTTTGGACCGGCCGGGCTGCCCAAACGGGTCCGTCCGCCCTACGACGCTGCCGTGGGGTCCGCGGGAAACGGCACAACACCGGTGCCGTCGATCAGATGCCTGGGCATGAAATACTCGCGGGTGTCGGGGCCGCCGAAGCCTTCGATGAACGACTGGACGATGCCGTCGGATTCCAAGGCGGCACGCACGATCTGCTTGTTGAAATTCGCGATGCTATCGGAGGCGATGAACTCATCCACCGGCATCCAAAGACACTCCTGAATCTCATCGGCCTGCATGACGATCTCCTTGCTCAATGGCCGCAGTTTGCCCACGAAGTAGATGTCCGACTTTCCGTACCGGTAGCCGTGCCACTGGCGGAAACAGGCGATGGACTCGAACACAGCTTTGACCCCGGTCTCTTCAAGCACTTCCCGCTCGACTGCCTGCCCCAGGTGTTCTCCGGCCTGCAGCGCTCCGCCGGGCAGCTTCAAAGTGGGCGGGCGTCCGCCGACTCCGTACTTCTCCCGCACCACCAATAACTCTTTCTCCGGTGTCAGGACCACGCCGCCGATGCCGATGTAATGGGTTGCGAACGGAGGGATATGCGACCCCGCCACCAACAGACAGGTCAGTAAGATGTAGTCGTCGCCCGTGTGGTGGAAATCAAAGCCGTGGTCGATGGCCTTGGGTATGAGAGCGGACTGGGTTTTGGGGATGTCCAACCAGATAGTCAGGAATCCGTCCGCGGTCCATTGCTTGATCGAGGCGGCAAGCCTGGCACCGAATTCCTCGGGGTCAGCCGGCAATGCCGCCCGGTCGATAACCGCCCCGTTGAACGGATTGGGCTTGAATTCTAAGATCTCTGCCATGTTCGCCTCAACTCTATTGTTCGTAACCGCTCGTCGAGCCTGTTTTCGGGAGGCCGGAAGCATAGCATACCCCAATAGCGTTGCCGAAAAACACTTACACCACCGACTGGCAAAACCGGCTGGAAAACTGACAATGGGCCGTGGCGTTATGGGTCGTCAATGCAGATTATGTAAAGGCTTCCAGATTCGACCCTGTGCTAAAATTCCGTCATGCCTCTCTCTCAGTTCCATCCCCTGGTCCAAGAGTGGTTCAACAGTAGGTTCTCCGAGCCTACCGACGCTCAGAAAGAAGGCTGGCCCGCCATCGCCCAAGGCCGCCACACGCTGATCGCGGCGCCCACCGGCTCGGGCAAGACCCTGGCGGCGTTCATGACCTGCATCGACAGTCTCGTCCGCCAAGGGCTCGCCGGCGAGATACCCGACTCCACCCAAGTGGTCTACGTCTCCCCGCTCAAGGCCCTCTCCAACGACATCCAGAAGAACCTAGCCACGCCTTTGGAAGAGATAACCGCCTTGGCCGAGGCCGCGGGCACTCCCCTGCCGGAGATTCGGGTGGGCGTTCGCACCGGGGACACGAAAGCCTCGGAACGGGCCAAGATGGCCAAGAGACCGCCCCATATCCTGATAACCACCCCCGAGTCTCTGTATATCTTGCTGACTTCACGGAGCGGCCGCCAGGGCCTGACCGGAGTCCACACCCTGATATTGGACGAGATTCACGCCGTCGCCGACGACAAACGCGGCCCCCATCTTTCGTTGTCCGTCGAGCGGCTCTGCGCCTTGGCCGAAAACCCCATCGTCCGAATCGGACTGTCCGCCACCCAACGCCCCATAGACGAGATAGGGCGCCTGTTGGTTGGCGGCGATTCCATCGACCCAGACGGGAAGCCCGATTGCTTGATAGTCGATACCGGACACGCACGGACCATCGACCTCGCCATCCAGTTGCCCCAACGCGAATTGGGACCTATCGCCTCCCACGAGCTGTGGGACGAGGCGTTGGAGTCAGTCGCCGGCCTGGTCCGTGCCCACGGCACAACCCTGGTATTCGTCAACACCCGCCGGATGGTGGAGCGTATCTCGCACCAGCTTTCGGCGCGACTGGGCGATGATGCAGTGGTCGCCCATCACGGCAGCTTGTCCCGCACCACCCGGCTGGCCGCCGAGCAGAAGCTGAAGGGCGGACAGGTCAAGGTCTGCGTCGCCACCGCATCCCTGGAATTGGGCATCGACATCGGAGTCGTTGATCTGGTCTGCCAGATCGGCTCGCCCCGGTCCATCGGGGTGTTGTTGCAACGGGTGGGCCGCTCCGGGCATCAGGTCGGCGGCACCTCCAAAGGCCGGCTTTACCCGCTGACCAGGGACGAGTTAGCCGAGTGCATCGCCCTGGCTCGGGCGGTCAAACACGGCAACCTGGACACGCTGGTGATTCCGCCGTGGCCGGTGGATGTCTTGGCCCAGCAAATCGTCGCATCATGCGCCCAGGAAGAATGGACCGAGACAGACCTGTTCGACCTCTGCCGGAAGGCCTACCCGTACCGTGACCTGCCCAGGGAGAAATTCGATCATGTGGTGGAGGTCTTATCCGAAGGGTTCACCCTCCGCCAAGGCCGCCGCGGGGCCTTCCTCCACCGGGACGGCATCAACCTGAAGGTCAAGGGGAGACGCGGCGCGCCCATCGCCGCCATGACCAGCGGCGGAGCCATACCCGACAACGCCGATTACGACGTGATCCTCGACCCGGAAGAGACATTTGTTGGCACCGTCAACGAAGACTTCGCCATCGAGAGTCTGGCCGGCGACGTGTTCCTGCTGGGGAATACCGCCTGGAAGATTCGCCGGGTTGAGCGCGGCAAGGTCCGGGTGGAAGATGCCCAGGGCCAGCCGCCAACGGTGCCATTCTGGCTGGGGGAAGCGCCCGGCCGCACCTGGGAGTTGTCCCAGGAAGTCTCCGAGCTCAGAGAGGGCATCGATCAGCGCCTGGACGACCACGCTGCGGCCCAGGAGTGGGTCATGGCCGAATCAGGCGTGGATGAAGAGTCCAGCCGGCAGTTGGTCGCTTACTTGGAAGAAGGAAAGCGCGTCTTGGGAGTGGTCCCGTCCAAGACCAAGGTGGTCGTCGAACGGTTCTTCGACGAAAGCGGCGGGATGCAACTGGTGATTCACGCCCCCTTTGGCGCTAGGGTCAACCGTGCCTGGGGCATGGCCCTCCGGAAGAAGATCTGCCGCGACTTTGACTTTGAATTACAGGCTTCCGCCACCGACGACGGTCTGAACTTCTCCTTAGGTCCAGGCTTGTCCATGCCTGTGGACGAGGTATTTACCTGCCTGAACGAAAGCAACATACAGGGCGTGCTCGAGCAGGCTATCCTGCAAGCGCCCCTGTTCGTGACCCGCTGGCGTTGGAACGCTACCAGATCGCTGGCCATCCTACGGCACACCGGCGGACGCAAGGTGCCTGCGCCCCTGATCCGCATGCGGTCTGAAGACCTGCTGGCAGCGGTGTTCCCCGCCCAGGTGGCCTGCCAGGACAACGCCATGCCCGGCGACATCGAGGTCCCCGACCACCCGCTGGTGTTCGAGACGATGCGGGACTGCCTAACAGAGGCGATGGACGTTGAGGGCTGCAAGGAACTGCTGGGCGGCATCAGCGACGGCAGCATCGAGATATTCGGCCGGGACACGGTCCAGCCGTCGGCCTTCTCCCACCAGATACTGAACGCCATGCCCTACGCCTTCTTGGACGACGCCCCCCTGGAAGAGCGCCGCGCCAGGGCGGTTTCCCTCCGGCGGGCATTGCCTGAAGACTCACGGGACCTCAGCGCCTTGGACCCCGCGGCCATCGAACGCGAATCAGCCAACGCCTGGCCCAGGATGCAGGACGCCGACGAACTCCATGACGCGTTGCTGGTGTTGGGAGTGCTGCCCGAAGCCACCGCCTTGGCCAGCGCCGCCATTGACGGGATGGGCGCAATCGAGCAGTGGTTCGAGTCTCTGAAAGATGCAGGCCGTGTCTACCGCATGGAATCTGACGGCGTCACCTATTGGACCGCCGCCGAACGACTTTCGCTCTTGGCGCCGGTGTATCCAGACGCAATATTCGATCCCACTCCGCCGTCTCACCTTCTGGAACAGACCGGCGACCCTGTCGAAAATGCACGGGAAGAGAACATCTTCTGGGTGTTGCGCGGCTGGGTGGAGTGTAACGGCCCGCTGACCGCCTCGGAGCTGGCTAGCTCACTGGGCATTCCGATGGATGACATCGTGTATGCCTTGGGCCGGCTGGAGAACGAGGGGGTGATCCTTAGGGGCAGTTTCAAGACCGAGGTCGAGGAAGAAGAGTTCTGCGACCGCCGGATACTGTCCCGCATCCACCGCTCGACCATCGACACCCTGCGCCGGGAGATCGAGCCGGTCCCGCCGTCCGGCTTCATGCGCTTCCTGCTGCGCTGGCAGCACGTTGACCCAGCGGTGCAGTTGCAGGGTGAGGGTGGGCTGCTGGCCGCCATCGAACAACTCCAGGGGTTCGAGTCCGCCTCCGGGGCCATCGAAGAAGAAGTCCTGCTCTCCCGGGTGTCCGATTACGACCCGATGATGCTGGACCGGCTGTGCCTGGGCGGCGAGGTTCTCTGGGGCCGCGTGTCATTGCAGGCCAACGAACGTCAGAACGGAGCAGAATCACCGCTGGGCCGTTCGTCTTTCTCCCGGGCCACGCCCATCACCATGGTTCTTAGGGATTCCCTGGACTGGATCCTGGGGCCCACCGGTCAGGACGCTGATGGACTGACCGGCGCCGCCAAAGAGGTTGTCGAAGTCTTGGCCCGGCGCGGGGCGTCATTCCTATCCGACATCGTCTCAGCCACCCAGCGGTTGCCTTCGGATGTGGAAGAAGCGCTCTGGACCCTGGCCTCATCCGGGCGGGTGACGGTTGACGGAGTAGAAGCATTGCGGCAGAGGCTGGGCGGCGCTGCCCGAAGGCCCCGGCGCGAGAACGGACGCAACGCCAGCCTTAGGCGCGACGGTCAACGCCGCCGAAGAGGCTACAGCCGTTGGTCGCTGCTGGAGCCTTTCGACCCGGTGGCCGACCGCAGTGAGCCCATCGCCCGGCAGCTTCTGGACCGCTACGGGGTGATCTTTCCCGAGCTCTTGGCCCGTGACGCCCTAACCTACCGGTGGCGGGACCTGGTTCGGGTCCTGCGTCGTCTGGAGGCGCGGGGCGAGATTCGAGGCGGGCGGTTCGTGTCCGGCTTCGTCGGGGAGCAATTCGCTCTTCCGGAGGCGGTTGAACTGCTCCGCAAGACCAGGAATTCCGAGCCGGACGGCCGTTGCATAGTCATTTCCGCCTGCGACCCCTTGAACCTGGCCGGGATAATCTCACCGGGGCGCCGGGTGCCGTCGGTCGTGCGCAACCGGCTGGTGGTGCGCGACGGGCTTCCCATCGCCTCCATGGAGAACGGCTCGATCGTTGAATTGGCCAACCTAAGCGCCGAGATCATCGAGCAGGCCAAAGTGGTGTTGAGCGTGCCCATCTCCCACGCTGGCTACCGGATGGACCGGCCAGACTTGGTGACCGTCTAGGCTTTTTCCGGCCCTCTAATTGATAATCGAGGGGGGCTATGCTAACGTTGCTTAACACATTCCGTGCCTTCCCACCCTCGATTTAGCCTAAATAATTAGACTGGATAATTCGAGGCAAAATCACAAAGGCGGCCCCATTGTCCGAGTTCCGTTTTTCGCCCAACCCAAACCAGGCCCAAATGGTCAACTGGCTGCCCTGGGGCCCGGCTGCATTCGCCAAAGCCCAGGAAGAAGACAAGCCCGTTCTGCTGTCGATCTCCGCCGTTTGGTGCTACTGGTGCCATGTGATGGACGAGGAAACCTACTCCGACCCTGAAGTGCGGGACCTGCTCAACGAGCATTTCATCAACATCCGGGTGGACAACGACCACCGGCCGGACATCAACTCCAGGTACAACGTTGGCGGTTGGCCCACCACGGCCTTCCTCACCGGGCACGGCGGCTTGATCGGTGGGGCAACCTACCTCCCACCGGAGCAATTGATATCCATGGTCGCCGAGTTCGCCGAGGCCTATAAGAACGACCGGCCCACCCTCTACACCCAGGCCAGAGACCTGATGAACAGCCGCAAAGACCACGCAGGCCGGTTCGTTGCCAGCGAGGAACTTGATGAGTCCATGGTGGACCGGGTCGCCCGGGTCGTAGCCGGCGCTTACGACGCGGCCAACGGCGGGTTCGGCAGCGAGCCCAAGTTCCCAAACGCCTCCATACTTCGCTTCGTGAACCATCTGTACCGAACCAGCGGCGAGGAATTCTACGCAACCATGCTCACCAAGACCCTGGACGGCATGTCCGATGGACAGGTGTGGGACAGCTCCGACGGCGGGTTTTTCCGGCACTGCGCTCATGCCGATTGGGGCCAGCCGCAACTAGAGAAGATGCTGGAAGACAACCTTGGCCTGGCCCGCGAGTTTCTGGGCGCTGGCATCCTGCTGGACCGGCCCCAATACCGTGAGATAGCCAAGCGGACTTTCAACTACCTGATGGAGCAGCTTTACGACCCGGCCGTGCCTGGGTTCCGGGGCAGTCAGGGCGCGCACTCGGACTACTTCTCCTTAAGCCCGGACCAACGCACGGAAGATGCCAGGCCTGCTGCTGACCCTTCTTGTTACGCCAATGGCAACGGTCTGGCGGTGACGGTGCTGCTGGACGCGGCTTGGAAGCTGGGCGACCTTTCGCTGCAGACCGCGGCCCTCCAGGTCCTGGAAAAACTGGACTCCATGGCCCAGTCAGGTTCTTTCAGTCACGTTTATTCGGAGCAGGGGCCGTCTGATGTGCCGGCGCTGCTCACCGACTGGGCCTGGCTGCTGACGGCCTTGATGCAAGCGCATGGCAACACCGCCGACGAATCCTATCTTGAGCGGGCGGTCGCCGTGGCCCAGATAATGATGGAGCGCTTCTTCGACCAGAAAGGCGGCGGTTTCTACGACATAGAAGAGCAGTCCGAGGCCATCGGGCACCTGCAGATACGCGAGAAGACCCTGGCCGACAACACGGTGGCGGCCCAAGCGTTGGTGCGCCTGTACCAGAGCACCAGGAACGAGGACTACCGCCAGGTCGCGGAGGCCGCTCTAAGCGTGTTCGTAGATACCTTTAGAGAACAGGGCGAGTTCGCCGCCGATTACGGGCTTGCGGTGCACCTGCTGAAGAACGACATGGTCGAAGTGACCATCGAGGGCCGGCCCGAAGACCCCGGCTGCCAGGAGTTCTTGGCCGCCGCCGCCCGTCTCCCCCAGCCCAACCTGGACATCAAGACCGTCGTGGCGGCTGATGGCGATAACGTCGCCCGCGCCCACGTCTGTCTGGACACCGTATGTCTGCCGCCGGTGGACTCTCCGGCGGAATTGGCCGAGGCGGTCGCGGGGCTGACTAAACAACAAGAAAGCCCGTTTCAAGATATCTTCCAGGTCTTACCCGGCAATTAGAAACGGTAGATCAACAACCAGACTGTGGGCCTTCGCGCCCCCGATTGGCGTATCATCTCACCCAACGATAATGGAGGAATTGCGTGCTGCGTAGCGCGGACTGCGGCTCTTTTAGGGTCGAAAATGCCGGCGATCAAGTTACCCTGGCGGGTTGGGTCGGCCGGAGGCGTGACCACGGCGGAATAATCTTTCTTGACCTGCGCGACAGGTCAGGCACGGTGCAAGTGGTTTTCAACCCGGAGACCGCCGCCGATGCCACACGCATCGCCGAGGAGGTCAGGGGGGAATGGGTCGTCCAGGTCAAAGGCACGGTCAACCGCCGCCCCGAGGGCAGCGAGAACCCGGTCATGGCCACTGGGGACATCGAGATAATGACCGTGGAGATCACCGTGCTGAACCGCTCGCTGACTCCTCCTTTCTATATCGAAGAAGACGCCGAGGCCGACGAAAGCCTGCGCCTGAGGTACCGCTATCTGGACCTGCGGCGTCCGCCCATGCTGCGTAACCTCATCCTGCGGCATAAAGTGGTCAAGTACATCCGGGATTTCCTGAGCGACCGGGACTTTCTCGAGATCGAAACACCCATCCTCATCAAGAGCACTCCTGAAGGAGCGAGGGATTTCCTGGTGCCCAGCAGGATGCAGCCCGGCAACTTCTACGCTCTGCCCCAATCGCCTCAGCAGATGAAACAACTGCTGATGGTGGCCGGTGTCGAGCGTTATTTCCAGATCGCCCGCTGTTTCCGCGACGAGGACCTGCGTGCCGACCGGCAACTGGAGTTCACCCAGCTCGACTTGGAGATGAGCTTCGTCGAAGAGCATGACATCTTGGACCTGACCGAAGCCCTGTATATCGGGATGATCGAGTCGGTGTCGCCGGAGAAGAAACTACGCAAGCCGTTCCCCAGGATCACCCATGCCGAGGCAATGGAACGCTACGCCTCAGACAAACCGGACCTTCGGTTTGGCCTAGAGATGACCGACATCTCGAAATTGGCCAGTGAGACCGCATTCAGAGTTTTTCTATCCACGATCGAAGGCGGCGGACAGATAAAAGGGTTTGTGGCGCCAGGTCAGGCCGGGTTCGTCACCGGTCAGATGAAAGACCTGGATGACACTGCCAAGGCCGCGGGGGCCGGCGGTCTGGCCCACATCCGGTACCGGGGCACCAACCCCGTTGGCCAGTTGACGGAAGAAGAGATCCTCCAGTCGGCCGGACTGCGCATGCCCGCGGAATGGCACCAGCGGTTGGCGGACAAGATGGGCGCCGGACCCGGAGACCTGATTCTGCTGATGGCCGGAAAACAACCCCGGTTGAACACCTGGCTCTCAGCGATGCGGACCCACGTCAGCGAACTGCTGGAACTGACCGACCCCGACGAACTGGCTTTCGCCTTCGTCACCAAGTTCCCGATGTTCGATTGGAACGAAGACGCCAAGCGCTGGGACTCGTCTCACCACCCATTCACCGCTCCGGATGACGGCCAGGAGGCTGAGTTGGACGGCGATAACCTGGGAGACATCAAGTCCAAGGCCTATGACCTGGTCTGCAACGGTTCCGAACTGGCCAGCGGTAGCATTCGGATCCACAACCGCCAGCTCCAAGAGAAGATCTTCTCCATCCTTGGGCTATCGGAAGAGGAGACCCAGGCCCAGTTCGGCCAGATACTCGAGGCGTTCGAGTACGGGGCGCCGCCCCACGGTGGCATCGCGCCGGGCATCGACCGGCTGGTGGCCATCCTCACGAACAGTTCATCCATCCGCGACGTGATCGCCTTCCCCAAGACCCAGAGCGGTTCCGACCTGCTGTTCAACGCACCGGCCCCAGTTGACCCAAAGCAACTAGAAGAGCTGTCGCTGCAGATAACCAAACAGCCCGAATAAATCTTGCCGTCCTTCCAGCGAAAGCTGGAACCCACTGCGCCCTCACAGATGCAGCTAAACTGACCTAGCCTACATGGATTCCGGACTTCGCCGGAATGACGAAGGGGAAATTTCCCACAAGCAAGAGACGGATCCCCTCTCACGTCGCAACGAGCGAGGGTTAGGTCCGACGAAGTCGAGACTCTCGACGTAGTCGGAGGTGGGGGCAACGGTTCTCCGGAAGCCATCCAGCAACTGCGAGACATGGTTTGCCTGGATTCCAACTTTCGCGGGAATGACGAAATCGGAGAAAACAAAAGGCCCGCGTAATCTATCCATGGGCCTTTTTATTAACCAGGAGTGAAACCCTCTATCTAGGCAGCGCCTCTGCGGGCGGCGCCGGTTAGCTTGGCCCTGGTGTAGAAGGCCAGGGCGGCAGCCTCGGTGTTCTCTGCTTTACCGGCCCAGGCGGCCAGAGGGGCTCCCTGGAGGCTCCGTCCAAACGAGAAGCTAAACTCCCAGGGCGCGTTGGCGTCGGCGGCCTGTTGGTTGAGGGCGTTCAGGTTGGCGGTCACCGAATCGTCGGGCTCGCCTCCGGAGAGAAACACGATTCCAGGCACAGCGGCCGGAAGTGTCCGCATGAAACACTCGATGGTACGTTCGGCGACTTCCTGTGGGTCGGCTCGTTTGGCGGCGGAACCGCCGGAGATCACCATGCTCGGCTTCAGCAGCATGCCTTCTAGAAGAACTTTCTGCTGGGCCAGTTGGTCGAAGACTTCCCTAAGCGTTTCCTCGGAGACCTCGAAACACCGGTCGATGTCATGGTCTCCATCGCGCAGGATCTCTGGTTCCACGATCGGCACCAGACCAGCTTCCTGGCTCAACGCAGCGAAGCGGGCCAGGGCGTGGGCATTAGCGGCTATGCTGTAAGACGTGGGGGTGTCGCCGGTGATACTGATCACCGCCCGCCACTTGGTGAAGCCGGCGCCCAGTTCGTTGTACTCCTTCAGCCGGTCACGCAGACCGTCCAGGCCCTCGGTCACCAATTCATCAGGGGCTTCCGGCAGCGGGATCGTGCCTTTGTCGACCTTGATGCCCGGGATGATCCCCTGGTCAGTCAGTACCTTGACCATGGGCGTGCCGTCGGCGGCGTCTTGGCGGATGGTCTCGTCGAACAGGATCACACCGCTGATGAACTCGTTAACACCGGCGGTGCGAAATAGCATCTCGCGGTAATTGCGGCGGCTGTCCTCGGTGGACTCCACGTTGATGCTGTCAAACCTTCTCTTGATGGTGCCGCCGCTCTCGTCGGCGGCCAGGATACCCTTCCCCTCCGCGACCAGGGCCTGAGCGGTTTGTACTAATCGCTGCTTATCCATGAATCACCTCTCGTTCCCGTATTATCCTGGTTATGTCTGGTGGCAAGCAAGGCCTTTCTTGTTAGATTTGACCTCTGCTAAAGAAGGAATGTAGGGGTTTGACCCCTGCTAAGAAAAGAGAACTTAGCTACCACTAATCACCGACACCATCTCCTCAACAACGTCCTTGTTGCCCAGGATCAGGGGAGTCCGCTGGTGCAATCGCTCCGGCACTATGTCCAATATCCGTTGGTACCCGGTTGAAGCGGCCCCGCCGGCCTGCTCGGCCACGTATCCCAGAGGGTTCGCCTCGTACATCAGTCTGAGGCGGCCGTCTTTGCGGTTGACGTCGGCCGGGTAGGCAAAGATACCGCCCTTAAGGAGGTTCCGGTGGAAATCGGCCACGAGGGAACCCACGTACCGTTGGGAGTATTTATCGCGGAGAAGGGCGATGGCCTTTTTGGTCGACTCGTCCAAGACCTTGTTGTTGCCCTCGTTGGTGCTGTAATAAGGACATTCTTCCGGGATCCTGATGTTGGGGTGAGTCACGGCGAAGCTGCCGGACTCGGGGTCCAACGTGAACCCGCAAACGTTGTCTTTCGTGGCAATGACCAACACGGTGCTCGAGCCGTAGACCACGTAGGCCGCGGCGACCTGCTCTTTGCCTACTCGCAGCAGGGAGTCGTCGTTCACTGTCTCATCGGGCCGTTTCTGCCAGATGCCGAAGATCGAGCCGATGCTAACCGCGACATCGATGTTGGATGAGCCGTCCAAGGGGTCCATAAGCACGATATAGCCGTCGGCGACTTCGCCCTCCACGATGACCGGCTTTTCGATCTCTTCGCAGCCGATGGCGGCCACGTGGCCCGACTTGGAGAGTGTCTCAACGAAGATGTCCGAACTGGCCGCATCCAGGCGCTGGACGATCTCACCCTGAACGTTGGTCTCGCCCGTTGTGCCGAGGACGTCGGCCAAGGAGGCTTGCCGGACCTGTATCTGGATGCGTCGCGAGCCCTCGGCGATGGCCATGATCACGGCGTCCAGGCCCTCGTGTTGACCTTTGTCCAGCCACTCTGAAGCCACGTATTCTTGAAGAGTAGTTCTCTTTTCTGCTACCGGCACGCGTCACCTCCCCCGCTGAATTACCAGAATCACCAGCTCATGCCCATGTTGGGGCACACCCGGTCTACTACTACTTTTCATGACAGACTCGGGATACTGCCATGATTCGTAATATATTTGAACGATGTTGAAGCGAACCAACGAGCCTATTACCCGATTCGTCAGGCACGTAACAGGCGTGGTTTGGCTCCCCGGTCTGGGTCGCGCCCAATTCTAGCAGTCTGAATTTTGACCTGTCAATTTTCGTCGTAGTTTACTTGTTATGGAAACGAATCTAGTCATGTGCGGTAGACCGGGGTCCTTCGTTCAAATGGCACCGGCTTACCATGCTCAGAGCCGCGAGTTGATATTCTATCAGCGCTCCCTGTCGCGGCCTGTCCGTGCCTTTCTTTGATCCGTTCAGCTCCGGTTCCGGCGTTGCCGAGCGCTCGATACGGGTGTATATTCAATATCAGAATACTCGCCATTCCCTCAAACAAGGGGAAAATCCGTGCCCATGTGGTTTCGGCCGCCGGGGGCATCATCAAGGACATAGATATTGGCTGAAGTCTTTCAATATTTGGTGGTATTTCTGCTGGCCACGTGGACCGCTCGTTTGGCCAAAACCAAAGGGCGCAACGCCTGGGGTTGGGGTGGAGCGGCGCTGGTGCTGGGCCTGTTGCCCTGGCACTTGTTTGGCGTCCTTCCCGTGCTCATCCTGCTGTTCATCAAGCTTCCCGCGGACTCACCGGCCGTACAGGCGGAAAGATTGGCCTGTGCCCGGTGCGCCAAGACACACTCTGAGGGTCAGCATTTCTGCACCGGCTGCGGCTGGGACCTGAACGAGGCCTACTCACCGGAAGAAACGGACGAAAGCCTGCCGTTCCCGTCGCGGCCACAAGTCCAGACCACGCTCCCCTCCACCGGCGTTGCTCAACCGCCAGAAGCTCCGGAAGCTCCTGAGATTCCTGAGACGCCTGAAGGCGAACCTGCCGTGGCTGAAACCCCGGCTCCCGAAGTGGTGGATGCAACCGTTGCCGACGCTCCGCAGCAGCCGGAGGGCGAGCCCAATCAGACCGGCGAAACTCCGCCTGAACCGGCCGAAGCCGAGCCTGAAAAAGAATACGTACCCTGGGGAACCTACGACCCGGGTGTGGCGCCCACAGCGGCAGTCATGACTTCACGAGGGATCGAACGCTTCGACGCCGGCAAGTACCAAGAGGCCATCGACCAGTTCACCAAAGCCATCGCCCTCGACCCCAATTACGCCGATGCCTGGCAGCGCCGCGCCGAAGCTTACTCCCAATTGGGCCGGGCACAGCAGGCTGAAGAAGACCGCCGGCATCTACAGGGACTGGACCCAAGTTCCTCGCCCGGCTAACCCCGGCTTAAGAACTGATCGCAGAAAGAAAGGGACCACCTTAAGCGTGGTCCTTTTCTTTTTAGACCGCCATGATGTGGTAGCCAGCGTCGACCGGTATGATCGTGCCGGTGATGCCGCTGGAGAGGCCGCTACAGAGGAATAAGGCGGTCTGGGCGACCTCATCCACCGTGATATTCCGCTTGAGAGGGGCCTTTTCGGCGGCGTTGTGCTGCATGTCCCTGAAGCCGCTGATCCCTCGGGCCGCCAGGGTCTGCAACGGTCCCGCCGAGATGGCGTTGACCCTTACGTTCTGCTCTCCGAACTCGAAGGCCAACTGCCGCACGCTGTGTTCCAAGGCGGCTTTGGCAGTGCCCATCACGTTATATCCGGGGTAGACCTTTTGGGAGGCGTCAAATGTCATCGCCACCACGCTTCCGCCGCCGGTCATCAGCGGCGCGGCGTGGCGCACCAAGGGCAGCAGAGAGTAAGAGCTCACTTCGAGGGCGAGCCTGAACCCGTCGCGGGAAGTGTCCACGAACCGGCCTTCCAAGTCTTCCTTGTTGGCGAAGGCGATGCTATGCACCAGGAAAGAGATATCCCCGAACTCTTCTTTCAGCGACTGGAACACCTGGGCGATCTGGTCGTCGTCAGTGGCGTCGCAAGGGAGTGTGAGAGCGCCGTCCAAGGTGGCCGCCAAGCTCTCGACGCGCTCTTTAAGGCGGTCTCCCTGGTAGGTTAGGGCGATACGCGCTCCGGCCTGGGAGAGGGCTTGTGTGATGCCCCAGGCGATGCTGCGGTCGTTGGCCACGCCGAATACGATTCCTTTCTTGCCTGACAGGTCTATGGGAAACACCTGATCACCTCGCTAACACTTCATCACTGGCCGTTTTTATTTTCACGCCGGGTTCATCACCGGTCGATCCTGTTGCTGGATCAAGCGTAGACCGGGGCCACCTTTTCCAAGAACATATCGAGTTGTCTCTCTGGTTCGAAGCTGGCGAAGCGCACGATCACCGTGTCCGCGCCGGCCGCCACGTATTCCGCGATCCGCGCCTCGACTCTCTCCGGGCCGCCGAAGGGGCCCCAGCGGGTGCCCCAGTGGTCTACGCCGTAATATCCGAGAAGCCACTCCAAGGCGTCGGCTTCTGCTTTTTCCAGGTCCGGGTCCATATTCACAGTGAGATAGAAGGTCTTCTCCAGGCTATTTGGGTCGCGGCCAATCTCGGCGGCCTGTTCATTCACCTGCTGGATGACCTGGGCGAATTCCTCCGGCGAGTCGGTGATGGATATGATCCCCGCTCCCAGCCGCGCCGCCCGCCGTATCTGGGCTTTGCTCTGGGCCCGGTAATGGGTGCCGAGCAGAAAGGGAATTCCATTGGGCTGAGATGGGACAGGCCGCAGAAGGGCCGAATCCAGGTCGAAATCCCGTCCATGAAAGTCGAAGGGCTTTCCCGAACCCAGGCCTTGTACGATCTCGATTATCTCTGCGAACCGGCGTCCTCTTCCCTTGGCCGGCACTCCGGCTGCTTCCCATTCACGCTTCTGCTCGTCGTTGAACGCCCCGCCCACGCCCGCGCCGATGACCAAGCGGCCCCCGGAGATCAGGTCGACCGTATTCAACGTTTGGGCCAGCAGCACCGGGTGCCGGAGGGCCGGGAGCAGGACTGCCGTGCCCAACCTGACGCGGTTGGTGCGTGCGGCCAGAGCCCCCAAAACCGCCAAGGGCTCCATACGCGGTTTGGCCAGCAGGCTATCGCCGACCCATACCGAGTCCAGGCCAGCCAGCTCGACAGTCTCGGCCAGCGCGATGATGCGGTCGATGTTGGGCGGCTGTTCTCCCCGCAGCAGCAATCCGCGCGTCGGCAGCAAGATGCCAATCTTGGTTTTGCTATCGATCAACGTCATGTCCGTGCCGCGTGAGGATCACTTGCCGGCTTCGTCTTCGCCGGTCTCGTCTTTTAGTATGGGAGGGCCCAACTTGGGCTCATTGGACAACCGCTCAAGCAGCCCGGGTTCCATGTGCTGGAACGTTTCCAGGTCGTCCACCACGTCCAAGTCAAAACCGAGTCCCTGGCTGAAGTTGATGGCCACAGAGGTCTCGAGCCGGGCGGCTTGGGTCAGGTGTTTCATGAAACTGCCCTGGCCCAATTCAGGCTGCATGGGCACGCCGTGGGGGACCAGTATCGAGTTGGTGCCGCCATCCCTTCTTGCCGGCGCCAGGGTTACGT
>Ga0066376_10002525_pt1 | contig 16987 bp, 11 predicted proteins | sample Knorr_S15_td_Bot_FD_77009 | JGI IMG/M metagenome (GOLD analysis project Ga0066376, IMG submission 77009) | Marine microbial communities from Southern Atlantic Ocean transect - Knorr_S15_td_Bottom_ad_5009_LV_A | ecosystem: Environmental > Aquatic > Marine > Oceanic | place: Southern Atlantic... | reverse complement strand
GGTGAACCAGACTTTAGTTGTGAGGAGTTTGAGTGTGATGGTGGAGATTGTGTGGGTGATGAGTGCGGAGGATTATTTGGAGATGACTCCAACCCAAATACTCGTGAGGAAGATTTTGTGGGTTATAATCTCTACAGGTCTCTAAGCGCTGGCAGTGGATATGAGCTTATTGATTCATTAGAAGGCCAGCAGGACAGCTATACAGATAGCGGTTTAGAAAATGGAACGACGTACTACTATGTGGTGACCTCACAGTTTGAGGAAACAGAGTCTGCAAACTCAAATGAGGCATCTGCTCAGCCAATGGATTTTATACAGCTTTCTATGAGTGAAGTGGATGGAGTGTATGCATCGGGTGACACCTTTGATGTAACTATTTCATGGGAGAATCCAGGTACAGTAGCAGGCATTCAGCTGGTGCTTGAGGATCTTCCTGAATCGGTGACTATGACTAATGTTGAAGGACTAGGTGTCTTAGCTGATGAAAATCTAAATGCTTTTAGTTCTGATTTTAATGGCGTTGCGACCATACTGTGGTTTAATTTAACTGGAGCCACACTTGATGCTGGAAGTGGTGATATCATGAGAGTTACTTTCCAAGTCAATGAGGATGCAGGCTGCGGTAGCTTTGATCTTGATTTTTCAGATGAACTTACTGGAACCGTGTTCTCTGATAGCAGTGGTCTTGCCTATTTCTGGGAGGGTGAGGGCCAGAGTATCGCTATAGCGTGTGATGCAAATCTATCACTAGTTCGGATATCAGAAACTGTGTTTGAGGTGCACATGAGCAACACCGTGGATGTGGCTGGATTCCAGTTTGATCTTGTGGATAATCCAGATAATTTCTCCATTGCAACTAATGGAGCATCAACCACAGATAGAACAGATGATTATATAGTCAGTGCAAACGCGAGTGGTACCGTGATTGGCTTCTCAATAAGTGGAGGAATCATTGATCCAGGAGAGGGAGCCATTGTTGTGATTACAGCAGATAGCTCTATTGATGACACAGAGGTATGCTTTGAGGGTATTGTTCTCGCTGACCCATCCGGCATTGAGATCGAAGCGGGCTCTGAGTGCATTACATTTGGTGAAGGACTAGATAATGATGAGATGGAAATTCCACAGGAGTTTTCTATTAGCAAGATCTATCCAAATCCATTTAACCCAAGCACAACAATTGAGTGGACAATGAAGGATTTTGGAAGTCATAGACTGGACGTGTATAATACAAATGGTCAATTAGTTGAAGTGATTAGTCAGGGATACACAAGTCCTGGCTACAAGCAGAGCACATGGGATGCCAGCAATCATGCTTCAGGTATTTATATTATCAGATTGGTAGTTGATAATAATCTCATTAGCTCTAACAAGGTAATGCTTGTTAAATAGTGTGATTTAGTTAACATCTGTTAACAAAAAGACATAATAACTTCCTCTGATGATGAATATATTGTTTATTATCAGAGGAAGTTATTTAGAGAGGATATTATATGATTAAGAAGTTTATTCTATTAATGTTTTTTTCGTCAATTTTTGCTCAATATTTTGAGGTGACAATCAATCAAACAGGAGAAAGTCATCTTGTTATCCATCTAAGTTCTGTAACTGGGTTAGATGTTGGTGATGAGGTTGGAGTGTTTGATTTAAATGGTGTCCTTGAGACAGTTGATAATGGAGAAAACCCAGAATATGGAGAAGTGTTAGTCGGTGCAGGAATTTGGAATGCTGAGCAGCTTGAGATTAGCGCAATTATGTCAATTGATTTGTCTGATTTTAATGGACCAATACTAAATGGAGCAATAGATGGGAATGCTGTTGTGGTTAAGGTATATGATACCAGTGAGGATGTTATTCTTGATACAGAATTAACTATTGATAATGGGGGTGAGTTTGGAGATTTCTTTACGGTAATATCAGAGCTAGAGATTATTCAGCCTCAAGCACCAGAGGAATTTGCTTTTAATGCATCAACGATGCAGGCATTTTATTTTATTATAGATGCAAATATAGATGGAGATTCTCTTGAGATTGGCCAAGACTATATCGCAGCATTTAATGGTGATATATGTGTAGGAAATATTGTTTGGGAAGGGGCGTATACTACAGTTCCAGCTATGGGCTATGATGGAGAGGATTACTCTGAAGGATATTTATCAAATGGAGATGTACCAACATTCAAAATATATGATGCATCTGAAAATAGTATAATTGATGGCTGCCCAGATACTGATGCAAATTTAGGTTTCTCAAATTTAGAATTTATTTACATTGACATGCTCGTTGGAAACCAAAGTTGCACAGTTTCATACGATATTCCAATGCACTACGGGGCAAATTTAGTTAGTTTTCATGCTCTTCCAGAAGATGTATCAATAGGAAATGTAATGGAATCCCTTGGTGATGCTGTTACTGGTGTGATTGGAGAAGGAGTTGCGGCTAGTCCAAATCCAGCTTTAGGATGGGTAGGCAGTTTATCTGAAATTGAACGAACATCTGGATACTGGATTAAATTGGAGGATGTTGTTTCAATGGAAATTACTGATGCCACACCATCAGATCCTGCACTTTTATATAATATGCACTATGGAGCAAATTTAATATCATTCCCAATTCCTGGCTCGGTAGGTGTTGGTGATGGAATTCCTGATGATGTAGAGGAATTTTTTACAGGTGTAATTGGTGAGGGTGTTGCAGCCAGTCCAAATCCTGTGTTGGGTTGGGTTGGAAGTTTAAGTGAATTTGAAGGAACAAAGGGATATTGGGCCAAGGTTGATGATGGATTTGAATTTTCTTATGACTTATCTAATGCCTCAAGTGATAGAGTAAGTACTAATGAGGAAGTAGATATCCCCTACGAATTCACCCAGTCCACCCAGCAGGCTTTCTATTTTATTGAAAAAATTGATGCAGAAATTAATAATGGAGATTGGATTTTAGCTTATAATGATGGCGTGTTAGTTGGATCTAGACAGTGGAGGGGAATTTACACAGATATTCCAGCAATGGGATATGATGACATCTCAACCTCTGGATATTGTGAGATTGGAGATATCCCTCAATTTATATGGATTGATTCAGATGGAAAGGCTCATTTGCTAACTGGAGATATTCCTGCATGGTCAAATAATGAGATATATAATATTTTATTAGAATTAGATTCTGATAGTTTGCTCCCAAGTGAATATAATTTAATTCAAAACTATCCAAATCCATTTAATCCCAGTACAACGATATCCTTTACGGTGCCTAGTGAAGGCCATGTGATTATTAGTGTGTTTGATTTAAATGGTAGATTAGTTTCTACTCTATTAGATCAGAGTATTGATGCTGGATATCACAGCATCCATTGGGATGGAGTGGATTCAAATGGATTAAATGTTTCAGCGGGGTTATATATATATACCCTTCAGGCTGATGGTATTTCACTATCTAGTAAGATGATACTAATGAAATAGGATTGATATTTATTTATCAATAACATTTCCAGTATTTAATAAAAAATTTGGATCAAAACCTTCTTTACATATTCTAATCTGTTTAACAGCTGATTCACCATAACAATCTATAAAATCCTGCTTCTTTCGTTTACCAGTTCCATGCTCTGCTGAATAAACACCCCCCAAATCAGATGATAGGCCAATTATTTTATGATAGCAATCTATCGCAATAGCTTCATTCTTCTGATCAGGAATAAGATGGAAATGTAGATGGCAATCTCCTAAGTGACCAAATAAAAGATAATCTATATTTTTATTTATAATTAGCTTATGAGTTTTTTTTATAAATTCATTAAATGAAGAAGGTGGAACAATTGTATCTGTGATGATACTTGCTGTTTTATACTCTTTTGCTTTTTGCAGTGCATTTGCTGGTATAGAATGCCTTGCTTCAAAAAATGTCTTCCAATTCCGCAAATCATTTAATGAAAGGAGTTGCTCATCGTCATTTATATACTCAAAGCTCATCAAGATTTCATACCACTTCTCAATAATATCATCCATATTTTCATTATATACTGGTATCTGAATGTATACCCCAACATTATACTCTTTATCAAATAAATACTCACTATGAACCATATAAGATGAGCAATTTTCTCCAAAATATTCAAATCCAGATAGGTAGCTCATATCACCAGAAAAATGATTACTAAAATCTATATAAAGCTGAAAAGCTTCATTCTCATTTTTTAGTTTTATAAAAAGATTTAAATAGTCTGAGGGCCTATCTTGAAGTTTAAGAGTTGCTCTCGAAATAAAACCAAATATTCCTTCACTTCCAACGATAAGATCAACAAAATCCATTATTCCATCTATAGATGAAAAGGGACCACTTGCATTCTTTAAATTTATTCTTTCGTAGGTAGGCACTTTAATAATACTTTGCGTATTATTTACTCTATCGATAATAAATTCTCCATTTTTACTTATATATTGTCCTCTATTGATTTTAATCATTTCTCCATTAGGAAGTAAAAATTCTAATCCATTTACCCAATATCTCATTGCACCCTTTACACCAGGAACAAAGCCAGAGGCATTACATGAAATAGCCCCACCAACCATCGCTTCTTTTCGGCTTGTGGGATCCACTGAAAAAATTAATTTATTATTTGATTCATTAATAACATGATTTCTTAGATCTTCTAGATATGCCCCAGGAGAGCATTCTATTTCATTATTCTTAAAATTTATTACTCCAATATCCTTCATCTTAGCTATTGAGATAATAATTCCTCCTTCAGGAGTTGCACTTCCAGTTAAATTTGTTCTTCCAGCAGATATAGTCATTGGGATATTTAGTAGATAGCATACTCTCATTATAATAGCGCATTCTATATTATTATTTGGTCTGCATAGAGCATCAGCATTTCCTCTCATATTTGACCAATCATGATCATATCCCTTAATAATATCCCTATCTATTGTAATGTCAATTGAAAACGTACCACTTAAAAATGCTGCTATATTCTCTATATTCTGTGAATCAGTTGAATGAAAGTAATCTCTGATTTTATTATGGGCAATTTCACCAATTATATCAATAGCATTGATTATATTGCTTACCTCCATAATCTATAAGTTGAGTTCCTGACGTTTCTTTATTCGCTCTGCACGACCTTCAGGATTTGGCTGAGGGATTGCAGCTAACAGAGTTTTGGTGTATTGATGCTGTGGATTCTTGAAAATTTCTTCTGTTTTATTATATTCAACCACCTCTCCAAGATACATCACAGCAATTTCAGTTGATATATGATTCACTACAGAGAGATCATGAGCAATAAAAAGTATCGTTAGATTAAATTCATCCTGAAGATCCATCATGAGATTGATAACCTGTGCTTGTATAGACACATCTAATGCTGAAACCGGTTCATCAGCAATAATAATTCGGGGTTCAGTGGCAAGTGACCTAGCAATTCCAATTCTCTGTCTTTGACCACCAGAAAACTCATGTGGATATCGTGTTGCCTGTTCACCAGATAAGCCAACCTTCTCCATTAGCCAACTGACTTTATCCTTTTTCTCACTTTCATTTAAGGTTGTATGAATATCCATAGGCTCTTTAATAATATCCTGAACAATCATTCTAGGATTTAGCGAAGAGAATGGGTCTTGAAAAATCATTTGAATTTGGGGTCTATACTGAACAATATCTGATCGATTTAATTTTAATAGATCAACTTGCTTACCATAGTTATCAAGAAATATCTCACCTGTAACTCTTACATCTGGAGCTGTTATTCTTAATATATTCAGTATTGCTTTACCCAGTGTTGATTTTCCAGAACCAGACTCACCAACAATTCCAATAGTTTCACCCTTATTTACACTAAGACTTAAATTTTTCACTGCATGAACATGAGAGACCTCCCTTTGAAGTATTCCACCAAACAGTGGAAACTCAACATTTAGGTTATTAATTTTTAGTATCTCTCTATTTTTATTGTTCATACAAGTACCTTAGGGTCACATCTAACAAAATGATTTTCCGTTATTTCAATAATATCAGGTTCATTACCTGTTCCAGCACAAGCGCAATCTTCTGGATCAAATCGTGAACATAGTTTACATCCATCACCCAAATCTAAAATTGAAGGGACCATACCCTTAAGTGCTTTCAGTCTGTCCACTTTGACATTCATATTAGGGATAGAATCCATCAGCGCTTTTGTATATGGATGAAGAGGATTTTTGAAAAGTTCATCTACGGTAGCAATTTCCTGTATTTTCCCCCCATACATTACAATTACTCGATCGCAGGTTTCAGCTATCACAGCCAGATCATGAGTAATAAGGAGTATAGCAGCTCCCTCTCTCTTTTCTTTTAGATCTATCATCAGATCAAGAATCTGTGCTTGAATGGTAACATCAAGCGCTGTGGTAGGTTCATCAGCTATTAATAAAGCAGGATTACAGAGCAGAGCCATAGCAATCATTACTCTTTGTCTCATTCCACCAGAAAATTGGTGTGGATACTCATAAATTCGTTTATCTGGGTCAGGAATTCCTACATCCTCAAGCATCTCCACACTTTTTTTAGTTGCTTCTTTTTCTGATAACCCCAGATGTCTAATCATAACCTCATTCATCTGGACAGATATTCTAAGCACTGGATTTAATGAAGTCATGGGTTCCTGGAATATCATTGAAATATCTTTTCCTCTATAGTTTCTCATATCTTCATATGATAGCTCAAGAAGATTAACTCCATTATAGATAATTTCTCCGGAGACAATCTTTCCAGGAGGATTGGGTATTAATCTGTTAATTGAAAGAGATGTTACAGATTTTCCAGAGCCAGATTCTCCTACAATTCCAAGAACCTCTCCCTTATATATATCAAAGGATACACCATCTACTGCTTTTGCTGTTCCCGCTTCTGTGTAGAAGTGTGTATGTAAATCTTTGATTTCTATTAATTTATCTTTACTCATTATCTTAGCCTTGAGTGTACTTTCGGATCAAAGGCCTCTCTAACGGCTTCACCAATAAATGTAATTAAAAATAAAGTCCCCCCCATTGCACAAATCGGAGCAAGAATTAAATGCCAGTACTGTAAATTTGTTCTTCCTTGGGCCATCAGTTCTCCCCAGCTTGGTGTTGGGGGTTGCAAACCAAAACCTAAATAATCAAGAGATACTAACGCACCTATATATCCTATAATTGCAAAAGGTGCAAAGGTAATAATTGGAGTCAATGAATTTGGTAGAATATGTTTAAACATAACTTTCCAGTGACTCTGTCCAATCGAAACAGCTGCTGAAACATAGTCCTTTGATTTTTCTCTTAGAAACTCACCTCGTATGTACCATGTGATTCCAATCCAACCAGTAAGGAACACATACATAGATGCAAGTATGTATACATTTGGTTTTATAAATGTAGCTAAAATCATCAACATAAATAAAAATGGAATGGATCCATAAATTTCAATTATTCTCATTCCAAGAATATCTATTTTCCCTCCAAAATATCCGATTATTCCTCCCATTATAATTCCAATAAAGTAAGATAAAGACCAGCAGACAAGCGCAAATGTCATGGAAATATTAAAACCATAAACAAGTCTTGATAGAACATCTCTTCCCTGATTATCTGTTCCCAGGATATGTTGAGAATTTGGGAAATTAGTATATTTGTATTGATCTCTAATTCCATTATCATTTTCATCTACAAAGAATTCGCCACTATCCCATATACCATTTGAATTATTATCAGTAAACTCTTCATCTTTCTCAGACATTACATCCTCAAATGGATCATATGGGTACAGAGCAAGTATAACCCAGTTACCATTATTTTCTTTTTGATATTGTTTCTTAAGAAGCCTGTAGTGAGGTCCTCCATATTTTTTCTTTCCCTTTATTTCAAATTGCCCAAGATCCTTTGCTTCAATATTCTCTATATTTATTATTGATTTAAGAAAGTCATTGCAGATAGGAAAGTAGTACTCATTTTCATATTTTACGATAAGAGCTTTGCTATTGAAAATTAGTGGAGCACAAATTGATAGCACATATAAGGTAATTAGTATTATTAATGAGTAGTATCCACGTTTAATAGATTTAAATCTTTTAATTCTTTTTTGGAAAATTGATTCTGATATATTTAGTTTATTTGTCATTATTTAAACCTGATCCTTGGATCGATCATAGCATATGTAATATCTGAAATTAAAGTTCCAATTAATCTGATTAAAGTAAAAATTACAAGAAATCCCATCATAATATTATAGTCTTTATCAAGTAGAGCATTTAGACTAAGCATACCTATACCATCAATTCCAAATGTTTTTTCAATCAGATAAGATCCAGCTAAGAGCACACCAATCATACCTCCTATACCAGTAGCAAGAGGTATCAATGAGTTTCGTACTGCATGGAAAAATATTACTCTCTTTTCTGATAATCCTTTTGCAAATGCTGTTCTTACATAATCTTGACTAAGATTCTCCATAAGAGAATTTTTCATTAGCACTGTCATAGTTGCAAAACTAGCAACCATCCAGCATATCACAGGGAGAAATGCATGGTGAATCTGATCTATTATTTTCCCAAGTAATGAAAGTTCATCAAAGTTAGGTGATCGCCATCCATGAAGAGGGAATATATCTCCACCATAGTATGATAGTAGAAGTACACCAAGTGCATATCCAGGGATGGAATATCCAGTAAACACAATAATGCTTGATATTACATCAAATTTTTGTCCATGCTTAAGGGCTTTCATAATACCCAGAGGAATACATATTAAATATGTTAATATTAATGATGTTATACCAAAGAAAGCTGAGATATGCATTCTTTCTGCTATTAGAGTAGAGACATTTTTACCTTTTTTATCTGAGTATCCTAGGAAGCCCTGAAGAATTCCATAAAATTTTCTTTTAGTTAGTGTGACTGTGCTTTTATTTTCATTTATTTTTTTTATCTTCCAATCTGAGAAGAACCAGGTTTCTATCATACCTGCTTTTGAGGGTAATTCCTGATACTCTTTTTGAAAGTGAATATATTTTTCACGATTAAAATTTTTACCAATTTCAAGTTCACTTATTTCAGGCAAACTAAATTCTAAACCAACTCCCGTTTCTATTACTTCATATTTTCCATTTTCTTCTATTACACGAACATATTTTTGAAGCAGATAGTTTTCAAACTGGGAAACACTCACATCATCGACAGCCTCTCTAAATGCTTTTCCAATTTTCACTACTTTACTTTTATTTTCTTTTGGCCAAAAACCCAGCCAGATTAGATATCTAATGATGATAGGCTTGTCAAGGCCATATTGCATTCTAAGTTTATCTAAAAGCTCAGGAGTCAGTAGAGAGCTGTCTCCAGTGACATCAGAGCTCATCGAAACACCACTCTCAGATTGTCCATCAGCATGCTTTAGTTGTCTTACAGCCCTATCAAAAGGACCATCTGGTGCTACCTGCAGTATAAAGAACACCATAAATGTGATTCCCAGAAAGGTTGGGATCATTAAAAGTAGTCTTCGTATGATGTATTGAAACATATACTCTACTTCTCTAAATTATTCCAGTAGTCAATAATTTCATCTTCAATATCAATAGTCCCATTAGGATCTTTTCTAGCTTCTATTAATCTTTGTTTTTTTTCAGGATCAATCCACCAGAAGGTTATCGGTGAAAGCCAGTTTCCAGAGTATCCAATTCCATGCTCTGGCATACCAAACTTGTCCCAGTTAACACATCTGTATCCATAAGGAGCACCCCATCCAAAGGCCCAATGATACTCTTTTGTTGCAATCTCATCAATCTTTTGAAGAATTTTTACACGCTCATCCATACTCCAATTAGAGTTGTAATCTTCAATGAGCTCATCAATCTCTTCATTTGCCATGCCCGTCACATTTGTTACATCTAATTTCTCAGAAAACTTTGAGTGTAACATTCCCTCTGGGTTTGGAAGCAGAGATCCTGTCCATGATGCAAATTGAACTTGAAACTTACGATCCATTAGTTTCTCAAATGTATTTTGAAGAACCACTAGGTTTATTTTTATCCCCACATCTTCAAGATCTTTAACAAGTGGATTAAAAATTCGATCCCATCCCTGTGAAATATAGAAATTTTCAATCTCAAAAAACTCACCATTCTTTGATAAAAGTTTATCCCCGGGATTCTTTGTCCATCCAGCATCAGCTAGAAGTGATAACGCTAGATCTGGATTATAATCTTGATTTGGATTATTTGGATTTTCATACTTGCTTCTAGGGAACCATGATTTTTTTCTAACATATTCATGGTAAAAAAGTTTATCCATGAGCTTATCAACATCCCAAAGATGACAGAAAGCCTTTCGAACTCTTATATCATCAAATGGAGATTCTAGGGTATTAAATGCTAGACCCCCAACACCAGTTGGAAGAAAATTAATAAATTTCTTTCTCTGGATTAGCCCTCTTTCAATTTCTTTATATTCAGATGCCACAAATTTTTCTGCCCACCACTGAGCTCTTGAAACTGAGTAAGTATCATAGTCTCCAGCAAAGAATCTCTCTACTTCTTGGGTTTCATCATTAATAAAGATAAATTCAATTACGTCATAGTTATAAAGCCCTGTATTTCGAGGGTGTTCAATTGCCCAATAATCCAGCCTTCTATCTAAGACAACAAGCCCATTGTTCTCTTGTGTTGTTCTATTTGAGTTTAGGGTATATGGCCCAGATCCAGGCATCATTTCAAATTGATATTTATCAACATAGGTAGCTCCATCAATTTATTAAGATAGTAGGATGGATATATATAAAGCCCTGAAAAACTATATAAATTTCTCCATTCTGTTTTCTTTGCCTTTACGCTAACTATATACTTACTAACGGCAACAGGTAAATTAAATTTCTCTGTCCAAAATGTATAAACATTTGGATCTCCATGGCCTTCATCTACTTTAATAATATAGGTTGCAACCACATCCTCAGCTGTTACCTCTCTTCCATCAGAGAATCGAGCTCTAGGATCAATTCTAAATAAAAAGGTCAAAGAATCATCTTCTACCTTCCAGTGAGTAGCTAATGCAGGTTGAAGTGTTAAAGTCTCAGCATCTAAACTTAGCAGGGGCTCATAGATAATATCCTCAATTACACCAGTAAGCTGAGATCTAGTTTCCTTACCAAACGCTCTGAGAGTATTTGGAAACACCAATCCTGCAAGGAATCGTAGGGTATCTCCTTTAATTGCATTTGAATCTCCAGTTATATTTGGTGAGAGATTTGTAACCCAGCCATTTTTTTTAGCGATGTTTTCAAATCCATATCCACCATTTTCCTTTGAGTCTGATAGGGATTGGCTTTCGTCATGATATGTTTCAGCGGTATCAAATTTCTTATACACCTTCTTATCACTGCTATCACATCCAATTTGAAATAATAAAAATATAAACAGAATAACCAACTTAAAATGAACTAACATAAATTCTCCTAATTAATTGATAAAATTTGGAATGGACTTAACTTAATGATTTCTTTTTAATTCTAGAAATGTTAAAAAACGAATAGCCTCTAAAGTAATTTAATAATTATATTAAGCTAACTTTCAAGGATGTTATTATGAATTTAAGTGATATGATAAGCAAGCTAGATATTAATGTAGATTGGGTTGGTCTGCGGGAGTATAATGAGAACACAACCTTTCATGTAGTTAGAGATAAAAACCCTCTTACCAATGAGACTGAGATTGATCATGGAGTGATGGTTGAGGTTCTTAAAAATGGTCAATTTGGATATTCAGGGACAGCAGATATCTCATTTAATGGAATTAGAAAGGCTGCAGATATGGCACTTGAAAGTGCAGCAAAAGCCTCTGATCATTCTGTTTTTTCATTTAATAAAGATGTCAGGCCAAAATCACAAGGCTCATATGAGACCCCACTAGAGCTCCCATTTGATTCGCTCAGTGCTGGTGAAATAAATGATATTTTAATGAAGGCAAATGATTGGCTAAAAATAGATGACAGAATAATGTCGGTCACTGCAATGGCAATGCTGGTAGAGACAACAATTAACTACGTTTGCTCAAATGGGAGTGACATTAGCCAAAGAATGAACATTGTTGGATCAGATTATTCAGCGACTGCAAAGAATGGAGATATTATACAAACAAGAAGTGATGGAAGATCCGGAAATCAAATGGGTCTTGAACGATTTAATGAAGATACTGTAAGAGAAAGATGTGAAAAAGTTTCTTCACAGGTCATTGAGTTAATTGAGGCTGAAGAGTGCCCCACAGGCACAATGTCACTTGTTTTAGCTCCGGATCAAATGATGCTACAAATTCATGAGAGCATTGGTCATGCACTTGAGATTGATAGAATTCTAGGAGATGAGAGGAACTATGCTGGATGGAGTTTTGTTGGTTTAGAGGATTTTGGGAATTTGAAGTATGGCTCTGATATTATGAATGTAACCTTTGATCCAACAATATCAAATGAGATGGCATCATATGGATTTGATGATGGTGGATTTAAGGCAAAAAAGGAGTACATAATTAAGGATGGAATTTTATATAGGGGTTTGGGTGCGCTTGAGAGCAAAGCTAGAAGTGGTGTTCCAGCGGTTGCAAATTTCAGGTCATGCTCATGGAATAGAGCTCCAATTGATAGAATGGCAAATCTTAATCTTGAGCCAGGAACATCTAGCTTTGATGATATCATCTCATCTATTGAGTATGGTGTGTATATGGAAACAAATAGATCCTGGTCGATTGATGATTACAGAAACAAGTTTCAGTTTGGATCTGAATATGGAAAGCTTATAGAGAAGGGAAAAGTAACAAAAACATTAAGAGACCCCAACTACAGAGCAATTACCGTTCCATTTTGGAACAGTCTTGCGATGGTTGGAGATCTATCAACCTTTGAGGTTCATGGGACTCCTAACTGTGGAAAGGGTGAGCCAAACCAAGTTATTAGAGTAGGTCATGCATCTCCTACCTGTTTATTTAATAATATTCAGGTATTTGGTGGAGCATAAGGAGAGTTTATGAAAGAATATTTCTTTAGTATATCAGAAAAAATTATGAACAGTATAGCTTCAGATGAGCATCTCACTTTATCGATTAATGGAGAGGATAGTGAGTTTATACGAATCAACAATGCCAAAATTCGTCAAATAGGAACAGTAAGGGATGCATCATTAAGCATGGAACTCATAAAAAACAATAGAAAAATTGAAATTTCATTTACTATCCAAAGAGATATTAAGAGAGATTTTGAGCTTGCAAAAGATCATTTAGAGGTACTAAGAAATAGCATTGAATCTCTTCCAGAGGACGCATTATGTGTTATTCCAAAGGATTATGGTTCACTTGACGAGGAATACAATGGTGACCTATTAGATCCAAGAGATTCAGTAGACTCACTGCTTCCAGTAATGCAGGGAGTAGATTTAACTGGAATCTGGGCATCTGGTGATGTATTTGTTGGGAATGCTAACAGTGCAGGACAAAAGAATTGGTTTTCCACTCAAACATTTTCTCTTGATTATTCGCTTATTAATCCATTAAAGAAAATGGTTAAGGAAACTTATGCCGGGACACATTGGAATCAGAGTGACTACGAAACATTTGTAAATCTTTCAAAAGAGAAGCTATTAATGCTTGATCAAAAATCTAAAAAAATAGATCCAGGATCATATAGAACCTATATAGCATCAGCAGGGGTTTCTGATCTTGTTGATATGCTATCATGGGGTGGGGTTAGTGAGAATGCTATTCGAAAGGGACAAAGTTCTTTTATTAAGATGAAAGAGAAGCAGGAGAAGCTATCCCCCTGTTTCTCATTAAAAGAAGATTTTTCATCTGGGACTGTTCCACGATTTAATAGCGCAGGTGAGATTGCTGACATTGAGTTGCCACTTATTATAAATGGTGCATTAAAAAATACATTAATTTCTACTAGAACAGCAAATGAGTATAATCTTAATTCAAACTTTGCATCATCTGGAGAGTATCTGCGTTCACCTGTTATGGAGAGTGGTTCTGTAAGTGAGAGTGATGTACTATCAGAACTTGGAACGGGTGTATATCTGTCTAACCTTCATTATCTAAATTGGAGTGATCAGTTAGGTGGTCGGGTTACTGGAATGACAAGATATGCATGCTTCTGGGTTGAGGATGGTCAAATTATTTCACCGATTGAAGATATGAGATTTGATGATACAGTCTATAACTTCTTCGGGAAAAATCTTGAATCTGCCACAGATAAATCAAGATTAAATCCAAACGTAGGAAGCTATGGAGGAAGAGATTTGGGTGGAGTTCATTGTCCTGGAATCATTTTGTCATCTTTCCAGTTAACGCTTTAATTAATTTATGCGAGTCCTGATTGACCTGAAAAATTATTAATATTTATATCAAGATCAGATATAGCCATATTCCATTTATCTTTATCAGTTTTTGAAAATATTAATTCTTTTGAGCTTGGCATAACCATCCAATCACCATTTTCCATTTCTTCTTCCAATTGTCCAGCATCCCATCCTGAGTATCCCATTATTAATCTAAACATACTTGGCCCTAATCCATTTTTAATATCATTTATAATTTCATCACTATATGATATTGCCGCAGTTTTTGAGATTAGCATAGTCTCATTTTTTTTATAATCACAATCATGGAGGATAAAACCTTTCTCAGGAGAAACTGGACCACCAAAATAAACATTATGTTTTTTATACACCTGTTTTAATCCCATTTCTTTTAAAATACTAGAAGATTGTGTTTTCTGGAATGGTTTATTAATTATCAATCCCATCGCTCCTTCTTCATTATGCTCACACATATATATTAAGCTCTGACCAAAAATTGGATCTTGGTTTAGGTGTGGCATATTAATTAGGAATAAATTAGAAAGATTTTTCATACCTTTATTCTACAATTTGTTATTAAAATAATAAAGAAAAATATTAAGTTTTGGTGTGAAAAAAATAAATTACCTGATATTATCATTTTTTATAATTGGCTGTGCTGTTCAAGGACCAATACCTGGTGGAGATATAGATAAAACAGGCCCCAAACTAATTCAAGTATATCCTGCTAATTACTCTACGGATATAAATCTAAATGAAAAAATCACTTTATTTTTTGATGAGCTTATTGATCCAAATTCAGTTTACAAATCTCTTAAAATTAGAGATAGTGAGTTTAAAGTTACTGTAATAGGAAAAAAAATTATCATACGCCCAGAAGATCAGTGGGATATAGAGTCGATTTTAAATATTAATATATCTAGAGAATTAAGTGATTATCAAAAAAATTTAATTCATGAACCAATTAGTATATTTTATTCTTTTGGGCAGGAAATTCCTAACGGGTTAATTAGAGGAAAAATTTTAGATATTAATAATATTATTAATAATCATCTCAATGAGCCTTTTGAATCAAAAACATATGCGGTTGGGTTGTATAAAGTAAATGGACTAGAAAGGGAATTGGAACGAAAAACTCAAACAGATCAAAACCTAGAGTTTATTTTTAATGCGATTGATAATGGGACCTATTCTATTATAGCCATCAATAAGATTATTATTGATCCTAAGACTGATATTACTCAAAGAGAGTTTTCTGTTTCATATCATGATTTAATTGTTGCTGATGATAATCTAGAGCATAATATTTTATTAAATTTAGGACCAGCAATCTCAAAAAAAGATATCACATCAATTGATTTTATAAATAAATACTACGTTAATTATACTTTTACTGATGGATCTAATCAATTTGGTGTAATTGACACCATCTATAATAATTTTAATAATGATTTTTCAAATATAAAATTAAATGCTTCACTTAACTTAAAAAATCAATTTAAAGAATATACAACACAACTCTTTGAATTTATAGTTCCAGTTATTATTGATACAGTACCCCCCCAAATAAATTCATGTCAGCTAAATAATTTTAGCATATCAATAAGTATCTCTGAACCACTAGACCATTTTTCTTTAGATAGCACCTTCTATTTTTATAATGAAGTTGATTCTAGCAGAATTTATATTGAAGAAGTAAGCCATAAGAATTGGGAATCCAAATCCCCTTTAAATGAGATAATATTACCATTTATCTTTAATGAAATGAGTGACTCTATTATATACATTAGAAATAATACAATAAAAGATTTATCTGAAAATTATATGAACAATACTATTATCTATCTTGATCATTGTGCTGATACTATAAACACAGATGATCAATCTAATTTTAGTTATGGTGGACTAATTGGAGAGGTAGAGACAGAAAGCACAAATCAATTAATAATTGTAGCGTACAATTCCTTAACAGGAATGACTAAGAGAGCTATCATTGAAAATAATAAATTTTCATTTGAGATGCTTCATCCTGGAGAATATTTCTTACAGGTATATGAAAACTATGAATCAAGTACAGATGTAATTTATCCGTATTTCCCAGGTCAATGGGATCCTTTTGAACATTCAGTAAATTTCTCAGAAATTGTTGGTCCAATAGAGGTTAGAAGGAATTGGGATATAGAGGGAATAAATATTAGATTAAAATAAAAGAAAGGGAGAAATGAAAAATTCAATAATCATTTTATCTGGTGGATTTGATCCAGTGCATAAGGGACATGTTCAAATGTTTAAAGATGCAAAGGCATTTCCCGCCGCAGTGATTGTAGGGTTAAATTCAGATAAATGGCTAATTAGAAAAAAAGGAAAGCCATTTATGGATTGGGATGAGAGGAAAGAGATACTTAATGCAATGAGTTGCATTGATAGCATCCATTCCTTTAATGACGATGACGAGAGTGCATGTGATTTAATTCGAAAAGTAAAGGAATTATACAAAGATTCTCCAGAAGTAAAATTATATTTTGGGAATGGTGGAGATCGGACTGATGGAAACTCTCCTGAAGTAGATTATTGCAATGAAAATGGAATTGAATTATTATGGGGAGTTGGAGGCGGAAAGATACAATCATCATCGGATCTTATTAAAAATT
>Ga0066376_10002524_pt1 | contig 16994 bp, 13 predicted proteins | sample Knorr_S15_td_Bot_FD_77009 | JGI IMG/M metagenome (GOLD analysis project Ga0066376, IMG submission 77009) | Marine microbial communities from Southern Atlantic Ocean transect - Knorr_S15_td_Bottom_ad_5009_LV_A | ecosystem: Environmental > Aquatic > Marine > Oceanic | place: Southern Atlantic... | reverse complement strand
GGTCAACGTTCGGTTTGGAATTCACCCTGTTGCGGGACGTATGCCCGGACATATGAATGTGCTGTTGGCCGAAGCGCGAGTCCCGTACGACATCGTCTACGAGATGGACGAGATCAACGATGATTTTCCGAACATCGATGTCTCGATCGTCATCGGCGCAAACGACATCGTGAATCCATCCGCCCAGGATGAACCCGACAGCCCGATCGCCGGGATGCCGGTGTTAGAGGTCTGGAAAGGCAAGACCACGATTGTTCTGAAACGGAGCATGGCCACCGGCTACGCGGGTGTCCAGAACCCGCTGTTCTTCAAAGACAATACGCGCATGTTGTTTGGTGACGCTAAAGAGAGCCTCGACGCCGTCTTGAAGGAGTTGTAGCGGCGTATCGCGGTCGGGCCCGCGATTCTGTTGGCATTTTACGGCACCAGCCATTGATGTTTGCTGTCGTCTCGGTGACACTTGCCACCGCCGACACACAACGGCGGGTGCAGCATGGAACTATGTGCCGTAACCCAGGAGGTGTTGCGTACCGATGTCGCGGGCATGCCTCTGGAGTGGATCGACTACCGCGACGCAGTTCGGCTCTACCACACCGAACAGGTCGCCTACGCCTGCGGTTCTCTGATCTATGAAATCCGCGGCGGACGCAACGCAGTCAGCGGCCGGCGCAGTATCGTTAAGGTTAGTTCGATCGTTGCTACCCACGGCGATACGCATACGCTGGAGCGGAACCGGGATAGTTATACCCCGCCGCTAAACAACCGGACCCTGTTCAAGCGCGATGCCAATCTTTGTCTGTATTGTGCACAGCAATTTCGTACTTCCGATCTGACTCGAGATCACATCACGCCGATCAGCCGTGGCGGGCGTGACGTATGGGCGAACGTAGTGACAGCGTGCAGGCGTTGCAATAACTTCAAAGGTGGAAAAAGGCCTGAGCAAGCCGGGATGCAGCTCGTTGCGGTCCCGTTTACTCCGACCTACGCAGAATACATTTATCTCAAGGGACGCCGGGTATTAGCCGATCAGATGGAGTATCTTCTTACCCATTTTCCACGAACCTCGCCGTTGCATGCACGACTCAGCGGGCGGTTGGTGCGCGAGCGTATAGCTTCGTAACCAGCTCTTGAATCTGACCGAAGCCACCGACGAACTCCAACACGATACGGAAATAACGGCAAGGCCGGCTGAGGCTGTCGCGGTCAGCGGTGGCAGCATTAGCCAGGCTTACCGTGTGCCGAGTAGTCGCGGCCCGCTGTTCGTGAAATTGAATCATGCTGCCGACGTCGCGATGTTCGAAGCTGAAGCGGACGGCTTGGAGGCGTTGCGTGACGCACATTCTCTCGCAATACCGGCGGTGTACTCTGTCGGTCGTGTCAACGAGACGGCGTATCTATTTCTCGAGTGGCTCGACCTGGAATCAAAATCTACGCCCGCCGAAATAGCGCTCGGCAAAGGGCTGGCCCGCCAGCACCGGATCTCGAGCGATCGTTTCGGTTGGGCGCGCGACAATGTCATCGGCCCGACTCGCCAGCCGAATACTCCAACTGAGAACTGGATCGCGTTTCTGCGCGATCAACGACTCGGCTTCCAACTCGACCTGGCTACGAAAAACGGGCTACCGCGTGCAGAACGAGAGGCAAGCGTCGAGCTTCTCGCCGGACTCGACAGATTTTTCGAAGGTGACCCGCCGGTGCCATCACTGCTGCATGGGGATCTGTGGTCCGGAAACTGGGGCGCTACGGCGTCCGTCGTTCCGTACGTTTTCGACCCGGCCGTCTACTTCGGCGACCGCGAGGCGGATCTCGCGATGACACGATTATTTGGCGGCTTCAGTCATGAGTTCTACGCCGCGTATCTAGCCGAATGGCCGTTACCGACAGGCTGGCAGCGTCGCGTCGATCTCTACAACCTTTACCATCTGCTGAATCATTTCAATCTGTTCGGCGGCGGTTACCTGCCGCAGATCTCCGCCGCACTTGCGAGACTCGACAGCTAGGCGGTAGAAGCGAACGCTCGGTCGCGATTCCAGGTTGGCGGCCGCGCCGGGACTTTCTAATCCTCCGAATCAGCGAAGAGATAGATCGGCGTGCCGTCGGGTGTCACTAACGTGGCGGCGGCCTTCCGAGATCCTGCTGTCGCTGACCTTCGGTAACGCGGGTAACATTGGCCTGCCGCTGTGCCTGTTCGCTTTCGGTGAGCAGGGCCTGGGTCTCGCTGCCGCGGTTTTTCTCGTCGCGGTCATAACGCAGTTCACATTGGCGCTCGCTCTACAGGATAGCAAGCCGCCGTTGCGGACCTTGCTCACGACGCCTGTCGTTTACGGGTCGGCTATCGGCGTAATATTGCTGTCCACAGGCGCGCGCCTGCCAGAATGGCTGGACACGACTGTCGGTCTGTTGGCCGGCGTCGCGATTCCGCTGTCGCTATTGACGTTAGGGTTCTGTCTCGCCGAGCTGCGTATCAAGCGGGCTCCTCTCGCCCTCGGTTTAGGGCTGGCTCGATTGTCGCTCGGTTTCGGCGTTGCGTTAGCGGTCAGCCACCTGCTCGGCCTGACCGGCATCGCTCATGGCGTACTCGTTCTGCAAGGTGGAATGCCCACAGCAGTGTTCAGTTATCTGCTCTCGGCTCGCTACGATCGGGATCCCGAAGACGTTGCCGGCATCGTGCTTGTGTCGACGTTAGTCAGCGCCGCGTCTTTGCCGTTTCTGATCTCCTATGTCCTGTGGATCAGCTAATCACTCCACATCGCGTCCGCTGATCAGATCTTCCAGCGTGGGTGGCGGGTGATCCGGCCCCATCTTCCCCGACTTCAGCCGCGTGATGTAGTTGTGATATGCGCGCATCGCCTGGCGGCCGAAGATCCACATGATAGGAACATTGACGAACAGCATGACACCGGTGCCCACGCCGGTGAGATTGTCCAGATCTGCGTCGGTTTCGATAAAACCCCAGGTCGCGACAATAATCAGCGCGCAGTAGACGACCTTGTAAGTGAGGACCATCCGCTCGCCGAAAAGATAGATGATTCCCTGCTCGCCGTAGTAGCTCCAGGAGATCATCGTCGAGATTGCGAATAACCAGACCGCTAAGGTGACCAGCCACTTGCCGAGGCCGGGCGTCACAGAATCAAAAGCTTTCGCCGTCAGTGTGGCGCCGACATAGCTCGCATAGATGCCGGGGCTATCGACCTGCGGGCGGGCGTTGCTGGTCAGAGTCTGCCACTCGATCACGAGCGCGCCATTTTGCTCGGCGACCGCGCCGCCGAGGCGGTGAAGATTGTTGCCGGACTGTGCGTTGGCGCCCGCGCTCAACACGATGAAGACGCCGTCGCCGTCGGCCCACTCATCGCCGATACGTTCCGGTGCCGAAAGCGTCTCCAGACTCCACTCGGTCGCCCCGACCGGCAGGACCGCAGGCAGTGCGGCATAGGTCGCTTCCGGCGCGCGATTCCATATACCGGTAGACAGAATGACGAGGGCCGTAAACGTGCAGACGATCAGCGTGTCGATGAATGGCTCTAGCCCGGCGACGAGAGCCTCACGAACGGGCTCGTCGGTTTTCGCGGCAGAGTGCGCAATCGGCGATGAACCCTGGCCCGCTTCATTGGAAAATAACGCGCGTTTCATGCCGAACAGAAAGGCATAACCTGCAGTGCCGCCGATAAACGCGCCGCTGAATTCCTGTGGTGAGAACGCAGATCTGAATATCAGCGCAAACGTGCTCGGTATCTGTCCGGCGCTTACGATTAGCACATAGGCGCCGGCCAGCAGATAGAGTGCGACCATGATAGGCACGAGGCGACCCGCCACCGCGCCGATCCGCTTGATGCCGCCGATGATTACCATACCGACCAGTAGCGCGAGAACGATACCGGCAGCGACGCTCGGAATTCCGAAGTACTCTTCAGTAATCTCGCCGACATTCCACGCCTGAAACATATTTCCACCCGTAACCGTCGATACGAGCAGAGTGACGCAGAACAAGCTGCCAATGAATTTTCCGAGAGGCGCAAGCGACGGATTCATGCGAGCCAGACCTTTGCTGACGACCCACATTGGGCCGCCGTGCGGATTGTCGGGATCGTCGGTGTTGCGATAGAGCATCGAGAGCGTAACTTCGGTCAGTTTGATCGACATTCCAAAGAAGCCCACGACCCACATCCAGAAGACGGCGCCGGGCCCGCCGAGAGATATCGCTAGTGCAACCCCGCCGATATTCCCAAGACCGACCGTTGCGGAGAGTGCAGCAGACAGCGCTTGAAAGTGATTGATCGCGCCAGGGTCATCGGGGTTGTCATAGGAACCGCGCACCACCCGCACGCCATGAGTAAGTGCCCTGTACTGACTAAAGCCACTCCAGAAAGTGAAAACTATGCCGGTACCGAGCAGTATCAGCAGCGCCGAGTCGTGCCACAGGATGCCGTTCAGGGTAATGAGCAGCGCATCGAATCCGGTCATTGATTGACTCCCGGAGGGTGAATCAGGGTGCTTCGAGGATCGCCGTGACTCCCATGCCACCGGCCGTGCAGACGGAGATCAGGCCGCGGCCCGAACCTTTTTCATGCAGAAGTTTCGCTAACGAGCCGACGATTCTGGCCCCGGTGGCGGCGAATGGGTGCCCAAGAGCGACGCTGCCGCCTTTGACGTTTAGTTTGTCCCGGTCGATGGAGCCTAAGCTAACGGTTCTCCCGAGGCGTTCCTTGCAGAAAGTCTCGGACTCCCACGCTTTGAGCGTTGCCAACGTCTGCGCTGCGAACGCTTCGTGAATCTCGTAGAAGTCGAAGTCCTGCAGCGATAGATTCGCGTCCGCCAGCAAGGCCGAAACCGCGTACGCGGGCGCCATCAGCAGGCCTTCGCCATTCACGAAATCGACGGCCGCGACTTTCGCATAGGTCAGGTAGGCGAGAATCGGCAGGCTCCGGGCCTGTGCCCACTCCTCCGACGCCAGCAGCACCGCGGATGCGCCGTCGGTAAGCGGGGTACTGTTACCCGCCGTAATCGTGCCGGTCTCGCTGCGGTCGAATACGGGTTTGAGTCGAGCCAGCTGCTCGAGGCTGGAGTCTGCTCTGACGTTATTGTCCCGGGTTACTCCATTGAATTCGACGACGAGGTCGTCGTAGTAGCCTTCCTCGTAGGCCCGCGCCGCTTTCTGATGGCTCTCCAACGCCAGTTGATCTTGATCTGCTCGTGTCAGTCGCCACTCCTTAGCCGTTAGCTCCATGCTCTGACCCATCGAGAGGTTGGTGCGCGGCTCGACGACACCGGGGAACACGGGTTTGAAGTGACGGGGGCGTAATCCCAACCATGGTTTGATTTTCTCGCCGATACTTCGTCCGCGCGCACTCTCGAGCAGCAAGTGCCGATAGGCATCTGGATAGACGATGGGTAGATCGCTCAGCGTGTCCGCCCCGCCGGCCAACCCGGAATCGATGAGTCCCGTAGAGATCTTCGAGGCGATCAATACGGCGGCTGACAGGCTTGTTCCGCAGGCACGCTGTAGGTCGAACGCCGGGGTCTCCGGCGCTAGGCCGGAGGACAGTAAGCTCTCACGGGCTAGGTTCCAGTCTCGGGAGTGTTTCATTACTGCGCCGAACGCCGCGTCCCCGAGTTTCTCGCCTGTTAGATCATATCTCTCCACCAGCGCGCGCAAGACTGCTGTCAGCATGTCCTGATTCGAGCAGTGACGGTAGGCCGTGTACGATCTGCAGAACGGTATCCGCAGACCGCCAACAATCGCCACAGGACGCGCAACTTGATTTCGCATTACGTGGTCGCTTCTGCTCGAGAGCTCTGTGCCAGGACTAGAGCTTGAAAAAAACTACTGGCCAAATGTCGGCGCCCCCTCCTCAAGATACTCGCGCTCATCGGCGGTGGACTCTCTGTTCAGAACCGCATTGCGGTGCGGGAAGCGGCCGAATCCCGCGATGATATCGCGATGAAGGCGAGCGAAGTCCGCTGTATTGCGCATGGCCGTGATCATAAATGCCAGGACATCGGTGCGTGCGAGTTCCGAGAAAATTTCCACGGACCCTTCCTGACTGTCCAGAGATTCCGCGCGCTGCATGGGCATGTAGAAGAACATGCGTTCAAACGGCTCGAGCTGCCGATCCATGCCGTCAGCCAGTCCATCCAATGTCCAGGAGAGTGCGAGCGCATCTTGCTCGAATGCCGCCGGGTATCCGCGGTGGGTACTCCTAGGACACTGATCGAGGAGCAGTCTTAGCGCGAGACGTCCTCGGGCGGTCTCTGCCCAGCCGTCGAGTTCACCGCTGGCCGCGGCCGTCATCGCGGCGCCGAATCGGCGCGACAGCTCAGCGCCGAACCATCGGCGCATACGGCTGGCGACCGCGTCCTCGTCTGTCGGTGCTGCGCCGAACCAGAAACCGAGTATGTCTTCAGTACTTGGTGCCATACCCAATACAATAGCCCATTCCGAGTCATGAGTTTTCGGCTGTCCGTCCGTGAGAGCGCTCGCCGGAGACCCGGGACGATGACGAAGTGATGGAGGGCAGTGGCAAAACGTTCGCGACTACTCGGCACGTTAGTGCTGACGTTGGCGGCAAGTATCTCGTTAAAGGCGTGCTCGTCGGTGCCAAGGCGGCTGGCGCCGCCACAGGCAAACCTACTCGGGCTGAGTATTATTGAGACAAGTCCGGAGGGGCAGTTGTTTGCGTTGCGTCTTCAACTCGTCAATCCGAATATGGCGGAGATCCCGGTGGTCCGCCTGGATTTCGACATCCGCTTAGGCGGCGAGGGGCGCCTTATCGGCGATCACGCCACTCCGTTCACGCTGCCGGGAATGGGTAGCGAGACGCTCGAATTCGAAGTTTTCAGTGAACTCGTGTCCTCCGCCTCGCGGCTGATGGCGTTCGTACAGGGTCCGGACAATGCGCTGGCCTACGAATTCCATGGCGAACTCGTGCTCGAGGCCACGCTCAGGGACCCAATCGAGATATTCAGACGCGGCCAGGTACCACTGATTATCGACACAGAATCTCAGTAACTCATTGATTTTCATGGCTCCGACGAATGCCGCGCTGCGCTCGATATTTGACGTAACCGCCACCGACTTCTTATGATAGTTGGCTCTGGCGATGGCCTACCGAATCCAAAAGAGCGGCTGTCTTGCCGCCAGCAGATACTGGTGGCCTGCCCGAGAGTAAAGCGCTGGCCGTCCACAAGCCCTGCAAGGATGACAATGACGCGTGGAGCAGCAGCTCCACCCAGGGAATGCCATGACTCTACGTGTTGCGAATATAAGCCCATGAGGCCTCGAAGTCGGCGACGACTACCCGCGGCTCGTGGTCTATACGATCCTTCTCTGGAGCGAGATAGCTGCGGGGTTGGCTTCGTTGCGCATATCAAAGGGCAGCCGAGCCACCAGATAATTCGTGACGCGGATCACCTCTTGTGCCGGATGGACCATCGTGGCGCGCGTGGCGCCGAGTCGAATTCCGGTGACGGCGCGGGCATTTTGACGGCATTACCGCACGATTTCCTGACCCGAGTGGCCAGGGATGAGCTGGATACCGAGCTTCCGGAGCCGGGAAAGTTTGCCGCAGGAGTCGTCTTTCTCCCGACCGATGCGGCTGAGCGTGAGCGTTGCAAAGAGGCGATCAGCACGATCTGTGCGGCCGAAGGTCAGAAACTCGTCGGCTGGCGGCAAGTCCCGACGGACCCGGATAAGGCTGATCTAGGTCCCACGGCACGACAGGCGGCCCCGCATATTGAGCAGGTTTTCATTGCTGCCGGAGATGAACTCGCCGGAGACGCGTTCGAGCGAAAACTGTACTTGATTCGCAAACGCGCCAGCCATCAACTAAGAGCCGAGTCGGAGCTGACGCAAGCGGAGTTGTTCTACGTCTGTAGCCTGTCAACGAAGGTTTTGATCTACAAGGGCATGTTGACGCCCGGTCAGCTCATGGATTTCTTCCCGGATCTCACTGATCCGGACTACGCGTCCCACCTGGCGATGGTTCATTCGCGGTTCTCTACGAATACCTTTCCAAGTTGGGATCGAGCGCAGCCCAATCGGTTCATGTCGCACAACGGCGAGATCAATACCCTTCGTGGCAACGTCAACTGGATGAGCGCTAGGGAAGGCGTCGCGCGGACCGAGCTGTTCGGTGACTCTCTACGAGACGTCTTTCCGGTCGTCGAGCCCGACGTCTCGGATTCCGGCGCTTTCGATAACGTCCTGGAGTTCCTGCTGATGACGGGCCGCACGCTCCAGGAGTCGGTCATGATGATGGTTCCGGAGGCGTGGCAGAAAAACGAGTTGATGGATAAGAACAAGCGCGCCTTCTACGAATATCTATCCTGTGTGTTGGAGCCTTGGGACGGGCCGGCTTCTATCGCGTTTACCGATGGCCAGTACATCGGCGCGGTCCTGGATCGCAACGGGTTGCGGCCGAGTCGCTACTACCTGACCCACGACGACCGCGTCGTCATGGCCAGCGAAGTCGGCGTTCTTCCGCTGGACCCGGCGATCGTCAAATACAAAGGACGGCTTGAGCCCGGCCGAATGTTCCTGGTCGACTTCGATCAGGGTCGATTGATTCCGGATGACGAGCTGAAGAACGATTTTGCCAATCGTCGGCCGTTCCGCGACTGGCTGCAGTCGCAGCGTCTGAAGCTCCATGACATCGTAGGCGAGGCAGTCGCACCGCGTTTGAATGAGGACACGCTGCTACCCCGTATGCGGGCGTTCGGCTACACGATCGAGACGATGCACTTCATGCTGCAGCCGTTGATTCAGCAACTGCGTGATCCGGTTGGGTCGATGGGTAACGACTCGGCGCTGGCTTGCCTGAGCGATAAGCCGCGGATGCTGTACGACTACTTCAAGCAGCTGTTCGCTCAGGTGACCAATCCGCCGATCGACTCGATCCGCGAAGAGATCATCATGTCCCTGGAGTGTTACGTTGGTCCCGAGAGCAACCTTCTGGATACTACCGAGAAGCATTGCCATCGGCTGCGGCTGCGTCACCCGATCCTGACGAATGAAGAGGCGGCGGCCATCAAGGAAATGGATCACCGCGGCTGGAAAGCCAAGACGATCGATATCACGTTCGCGTGCATCAGCGAAGCGGGTGCCTACGTCGAGGCGCTCAAGCGAATCTGTCGGGAAGCCGAGCAGGCGTTGGACGCGGGCTATCACTTTGTGGTGTTGTCGGATCGCGGTATGAATGCGGACCGCGTTGCCGTTAGTGCACTCGCGGCGTGCGGGGCGGTTCACCATCATCTCGTGCGCCAGGCGAAGCGAACACGTATCGGAATCGTCGTGGAGACAGGCGAGGCGCGCGAGGTGCATCATCACTGCCTGCTGGTCGGTTACGGTGCCGACGCGATCAATCCCTATCTGGCATTCGAGGCGTTGTGGAAGGCGCGGCGTGACGGCTTGCTCGATCCGAGATCGCTCGCCGATGACGAAAGCGTCGTTGCCGCTTATCGAAAGGGTGTCGCCAAGGGAATGCTCAAGGTGATGGCCAAGATGGGTATCTCTACGCTGCAATCCTACAAGGGCGCGCAGATCTTTGAGGCACTTGGTCTTGCCGATGACGTTGTAGATCGATGCTTCGCGGGTACCGCGAGCCGTCTACAAGGAGTGCGATTCCCGGTCCTCGAGGAGGAGGCCCGGCGACGGCACGCGCTCGGTTACGCCACCAGCGATGACGACTCCTCGGGGACATTGCCGAATCCGGGTGAGTTTCACTGGCGCAGTGGCGGTGAGCGACATGCCTGGGACCCGATCGTTATCGCGTCGCTGCAGACGGCAGCGCGTTCCGATGACGCGTCTGCGTACAAGCAATTTGCGGAACAGGCAAACGATGACGCGCGCGCGAATTGCACGCTGAGAGGACTGCTGCGATTCAAGACCGGCGTTGCTGGACCGGCCGTGCCGCTGGACGAAGTAGAGCCCGCGAGCGAGATCGTCAAGCGATTCTGTACCGGCGCGATGAGCTTCGGCTCGATCTCGGCCGAGGCGCATGAGTCTCTGGCCGTGGCGATGAATCGCATGGGCGGTCGCAGCAATACCGGTGAAGGCGGCGAGGATTCCGAGCGCTATAAGATCCTGCCCTCAGGCGACTCGCGGCGGTCGGCCATCAAGCAGGTCGCGTCCGGGCGGTTCGGCGTGACCATCTGGTATCTGACTAATGCCGATGAACTGCAGATCAAGATGGCGCAGGGCGCGAAGCCCGGCGAGGGCGGTGAACTACCCGGTCGAAAAGTGGACGAGATCATCGCACGCATTCGCTACTCGACACCGGGGGTCGGGCTGATCAGTCCTCCACCGCATCACGACATCTATTCGATCGAGGATCTGGCGCAGCTGATCTACGATCTGAAGAATTCCAATCCGGATGCGCGAATCAGCGTCAAGCTCGTGTCCGAGGTTGGCGTCGGCACCATCGCGGCCGGTGTCGTAAAGGCGCACGCCGACCACATCCTGATCTCCGGCGACTCGGGTGGCACCGGAGCATCGCCGCTCACGAGTATCAAGCACGCCGGTCTGCCATGGGAACTCGGTATCGCAGAGACGCACCAGACACTGGTGATGAACGATCTGCGGAGTCGTGTGGTCCTGCAGACTGACGGCGGGTTCAAGACCGGCAGGGATGTCATTATCGGTGCGTTGCTCGGTGCCGAGGAGATGGGGTTCTCTACCGGCCCGCTGATCGCACTCGGTTGCATCATGATGCGCAAGTGCCACCTCAACACCTGCCCGGTCGGGATCGCCACTCAAGATCGAGTATTGCGGAAGAAATTCGCGGGCCAACCTGAGCACGTCGTTAACTATCTCTTTATGGTTGCCGAAGAGGCCCGCGAGCTCATGGCTGAGCTCGGTTTCCGAAGTATTGTGAAGTTGATCGGGCGTACGGATGTACTCGAGACCCGCGCGGCCGTAGATCACTGGAAAGCGGACGGACTGGATCTGACACCGATTCTGACTCCGGCGCTCAAAAGTCATGCTGATGTCGACGTCTATTGTACGACCCAGCAGGATCACGGCCTGGAGCACGCTCTGGACAAAAAACTGATCGAGCTGTCCCAGGATGCGATCCATCATGGCAAGCGGGTGCTGCTCGAGCTGCCGATCGTCAACATCAATCGTACCGTGGGGACGATGCTGAGCCACAACGTCGTTAAGGTTTGGGGCGAGCGAGGCCTGCCCGTCGATACCGTTCACATCAAGTTCTCGGGATCAGCGGGCCAAAGTTTCGGCGCCTTTCTCGCGAGGGGTATCACGCTCGAACTGGAAGGCGATAGCAATGACTATGTGGGCAAAGGCCTTTCGGGCGGACGGTTGATCCTCTATCCACCTCACGTGAGTACTTTTGTCGCCGAGGACAATGTGTTGATCGGCAATGTGGCCCTCTATGGGGCGACGAGCGGGCGCGCGTTTTTCAGAGGCCGTGCAGCGGAACGTTTCTGCGTGAGGAACAGCGGCGCGAAGGCGGTGGTTGAGGGCGTCGGTGATCATGCCTGCGAGTACATGACGGGCGGTCGAACGGTGATACTCGGGCCTACAGGCCGCAATTTCGCAGCGGGCATGTCCGGTGGCATTGCTTACATCTGGGACGAACACGGTGATTTCGAATCGAAGTGCAACCTGGGCACAGTCGATCTGGATCCGGTGGATGCCGAGGAAGACGCGGCGGAGCTGCGTGAACTCGTCGAGGCGCACGGGAAATACACCGGCTCGCAACAAGCAGAACGAGTCCTAGACGCGTGGCCTGACGTGCTGAGTCAATTTGTGAAGGTAATGCCTACCGACTACAAGCGAATTCTAGGTGAGCGTAAGAAGCACGATGAGGAGATTGAGGCTGCGTCCGACCACGGCTTTTATTCACGACACCCAGACCGGCGAGTTTTCCGGCGTGAGCGGTTGAGGTAGGCGACGATGGGAAAGGCGACCGGGTTCATGGAGTACCGCAAGAAAAGCGTCCCCTATCGGGACGCGGCGGATCGCCAGAAAGACTTCCGCGAGATTTTTACTACACCCGACGAGGAGAGGCTCAAACGCCAGGGCGCTCGGTGTATGGACTGCGGGGTTCCCTTCTGTCAATCGGATACAGGCTGCCCAGTCGATAACCTGATTCCCGAGTGGAACGACCTCGTGCACCAGGGTCGGTGGCGTGAGGCGTTGGATCGTCTGCACCAAACCAATAATTTCCCGGAGTTCACAGGCCGGACCTGTCCGGCTCCATGTGAGGGCGCGTGTGTTCTCGGGATCACCGATCCAGCCGTAACAATCAAGAATATCGAGAACGCCATTATCGATCGCGGTTTCGCGGAAGGCTGGGTCACGCACGAGCGACCGAGTACGCGGACCGGCAAGACCGTCGGCGTTGTCGGCTCTGGGCCGTGTGGGCTGGCAGCCGCGGATCAGCTCAATCGCGCCGGCCACGAGGTCACGGTCTACGAGCGTGCGGATCGGATCGGCGGACTGCTGATGTATGGCATTCCGAATATGAAGCTCGACAAAGCCGTGGTCGACCGACGAGTCGATCTGATGCGACACGCCGGGATCAGCTTCGTGACCAATGCAGACGTTGGTCGGAACGTCGATGCGACGCAGCTCGCGACGGATCACGACGCGGTGTTGTTGGCGACGGGGTCGACCCGGCCGCAAAATCTGCCAATTAAGGGCCGCGAGCTCAGCGGGATTCATTTTGCGATGGAATTTCTTACTGCCAACACGAGAAGCCTCTTGGACAGCGATCTCAAAGACGGCAATTACATCGACGCGAAGGACAAGAGCGTCATCGTGATCGGCGGCGGCGACACCGGTGCCGATTGTATCGGTACGGCGCTGCGGCATGGCTGTCGCAACGTAATCAATCTCGAGTTGCTGCCGCAACCTCCGTACGAACGAGCGGCCGATAATCCCTGGCCACTGTGGCCCATCATTCTGCGCACGGACTATGCACACGAGGAGGCAATCAAAAAGTTCGGCGCGGACCCGCGTAGCTATGGCATCGTCACGAAGGAGTTTTTCGCCGATGGTGCAGGACAAGTTACGGGTCTAAAAGCGAGCCGCGTGGAATGGCAACGAGTGGACGGTAAGATCGAGATGACCGAGATTCCGGACACTGAGCAGCAGTGGGAGGGCGACCTCGTGTTACTGGCGATGGGGTTTGTCGGCCCCGAGTCCTACCTCGGGGAAATATTCGGCGTGGCGCTCGATGAACGCACGAATTATCGAACTCAGCACGGAGCATACGCGACCACGATTCCCGGCGTGTACGCTGCAGGGGACTGCCGCCGGGGTCAGTCGCTTGTCGTCTGGGCGATTAACGAAGGGCGCGGTGCAGCACGCAGCATCGACGAGTACCTGATTGGCGCAACCGACCTTCCGGCTTCGCATGTCAGCTCGGGAGCCGCTGCAGGTCGATAACGACATGACCGCTCCACACTATGTCCACGGTCGGCCGATTGAGCCGCCGTTTCCCGAGAATACCGAGCAGGCGTTGTTCGCACTGGGTTGTTTCTGGGGCGCGGAACGGCTGTTCTGGGAGTTACCGGGCGTCTATACCACTGCGGTTGGTTATGCGGGCGGCGTCACGCCAAACCCCAGCTACGAGGACGTCTGTACCGGGCGTACCGGTCACGCTGAAGTAGTCCTCGTTGTTTTCGAGCCCGACACGGTCCGGTTCGAGCAACTGCTGCAGCTATTCTGGGAATCTCACGACCCCACACAAGGCATGCGGCAGGGCGGGGACGTCGGGACGCAGTATCGCTCTGCGATCTACACCTATGACTCGAGCCAGCATGACACTGCGCTCTCTAGTCTCGAGGCGTACCAGACGAAACTGTCCGCGGCGGGGTTCGCCCGCATCACGACAGAAATCCGCGACGCGCCCGAATTTTATTACGCAGAGTCCTACCACCAGCAGTATCTTGCGAAGAATCCTGCGGGCTACTGTGGCTTGGCCGGCACCGGCGTTGGCTGCGCGCTACCTAACTCTCGGTAACTCGATATTGAAGCGGACGCCGCTGCCATCGGGCAGGTCTTCGGCGTGGATCCGGCCCCGATGGAACTCTACGATCAGCGCTACAATATAGAGACCCAACCCCAGGTGGCGTCTCTGGCCGCGCGCCTTGCGTACGGAGACCAATGAGTCGAATAGCTGGTTGCGCATGGACTCGGGGAGTAGCGGTCCCGTGTTGGTCACGCGAAGTCCAATTTCTTTCTCGTTGGAAGTGAGCGTCACCGTAATCGAACTCACTGACGGGCTGAAACTCACGGCGTTATCGATGAGCTTATCGAGCATCTGTGCGACTAGATCCGCCGATCCGAGAACGCTCGACTCCGTGGTTTGGTCGACCAGTTCGAAAACTCGATCACTGTAGACATCACGATAGGCATGCACGCAGCTGGTAATGACGGCGCTAAGAGAAAAAATTTCGAGTTCCGTATTCGCGACCGCCTGCTCAATTAGCGTGGCCTCACTCATGGCGCCGAGAATCGCGTCCAAGCGATCCGTGCCTTCTCTGAGCCTGGACAGATAAAGAAAGAGATGACTCTCGTGCGACTCACGCTCTAGGTTGTCCAGCGACGTTGAGACAACGGCGAGCGGCGTACGTAGTTCGTGGGCGAGCTTTGCCTTCAGTGTGGTCAGGTATTCAGTGTATTCGCGTAGACGATTCAGAAGATCGGTGAAGCTTCGTGCCAGATCGCCGATTTCATCGCCGGCACGGCGGCCGGGCATGGCCGGATGGATCTCGCCTTCCGGGCTCAGCGCCGTCTCGGCGGCTCGAGCCAGGCGCCGTACGCGGAAGGACAGCAACGTCGCGTAGCTCAGAAGACCGAACGCAACGAGCAGGCTCGCAAACAGCGTGAAACTCATCAGTCGAACGAGCGCGTCATTCGTCAGAGTCAGAATCGAGTCACTACCCTGCTCCAATACGATGCCGCCGCGAATCTCATTACCTGTCCGAATCGGCACTGCCGCCGCGACGACGGCACTTGCGTCCGTCCCGCGGGCGTACCAGGTGGCGATGGATTCGCCTTGAAGAGCCGTGCTCAGCATCGCGTCGGCCAGACGGCCTGGCGGGCCCTCCAGGCTCTGATACGGAGCATCACCTCGTGCGAGAATAAAGCGATAGAAACGCTCGGCCAGGCCGATTGAGGAAGGCGCGAATGAGTCGACTAACGGCTCGATCTCGCCACCGTCGAACATAACCCAGCCCTGAGGGTCGACGATCCGCATGCGCTTCCCGGGTTGCACGAACTGGTTCCCAATCGCCTCCAGGTGCTGTGGCCGAAATATGAAAGCTCCGGGCCTCGAATCCCGCGTCGTCTGCCAGGATCTATTGAGCGAAACGCTATATGTGGCCGCCTGGGTCCCCTGCACAGCGGCGTGGTCGACATCGATGACGGCCAGTCCTAAGCGCCCGCGGACCAGGTCGAGCGGCAATCGCACTTCGACATCGTAACCATTCGCAGTTTCTCGCCAGTATCCCGTGACGCGGTCTTCATACTGTGTTGTCGGGGCGAACAACGGTGCACGCGTCTGCTGCGAGCGGACGCCGCCGGCGCCGGAACTGTGGAGCAGCAACCAATCGTCTTGCTGTCCGCCGGGAAGCAGCAGAACTCGATCTCCATAGGGCGTCTCTGTCGGCGAGCTCTGATAGATCAGATCTTCATCGGTCACGCTTAGAAACAGATAGACGGTACGTTCATACAGGCCGGACCAGTATTCCGCGAAGTTGCTCAGGCGGCGAACGGTCTCCGCCGACGAGCTCCAATCGTTTCGATAGTCGTCGATAGCCGTCGATAGCCGTCGATAGCCGGCGGCGTAACGAGCGGATGCGCGTAGATTGCGCTCTCGATACCCATCCCCTCGGCCTGATTCGGGGGCGCAAGTGGGTGCAGTTCCAACGCTGCCGCCATCGTAGTCGCGTTTGCCAGCAACGATTGCTCCAGCGCATCCCGCAGCGCTCCTTCAAGCTCCTGCACGTAACGATATCCAGCCCAGGGAAGGGCCAGGGTCAGTAGGCCCACACCGAGAAGCTGAATACGAAGCGACATGGTTGCGGCCGTTATGCGGCCTGATCGTCGACCCAGCGATAGCCCATACCGTAGACGGTATCGATGGCTGTGAAGTCCGGGTCGCCGGCCATGAACTTCGCGCGGATCCGTTTGGTCTGGGAGGTGACGGTACTGTCGTCGAGAACCACGTTCGCGGCCGTCATTAGCTGTTCTCGCGTTCGCACATGTCCGGGATGTCGCGCCAATGCGTGGACGACCCAAAACTCGGTCAGCGTGAGTGAGATGGGGGCGTCTTTCCAAGTGGTACTCATTCGCTCCAGATCGAGGACCAGAAAGCCTTTCCTCAGAAGACTCGGCTCAGCGTCTGTCCTAGTGAGCGCCTCTACTCGTCGCAGCAATGCCGTGACTCTCGCCAGTAAGTGCTCCAACCCGATGCGCTTGGTAAGGTAGTCGTCGGCGCCCAGGCGCAGGCCCGATACGATGTCCAGTTCGCTCTCACGGGCGGTGAGAATGATGATCGGTAGCTGTGTCGAGCGCGCGCGCAATTCTCGGCACAGTTCGAAACCACCTTCGACTTCCTCGCCGAGGTTGATGTCGATAATGACCAGATCGGGAAGTCGCGAGTCGAACGCGCTCAATGCGGCCTGCCGGGTCGAGTGGCCCTGGACGCGGTAGCCGTTTCGCCGCAACGCGGCCGCGTAATTCTCGCGGATGGCGAGTTCATCCTCGACGACTGCGATTAGTTTCCCGGAATTCATGCGGTCAGGTCCATCCGTTGGCGTATTGTCGAGCGTTTAGCCGAGTAGGCGGTCCGCGTCCGCCGCTAGTCTTAGGATGCCGGCGACGGACATCGCATCAGTTATCTGACCCTGATGAACCCAGTCCAGAGCTTCAGCCAAGGGTAACATTCTGATCGCTAGGTCTTCCGTATCCTCAAACTCCGTCGGGCCTTCCGCGAGATCCCGGGCCAGGAAGACGAAGCCGCTCTCGT
>Ga0066376_10002523_pt1 | contig 16999 bp, 17 predicted proteins | sample Knorr_S15_td_Bot_FD_77009 | JGI IMG/M metagenome (GOLD analysis project Ga0066376, IMG submission 77009) | Marine microbial communities from Southern Atlantic Ocean transect - Knorr_S15_td_Bottom_ad_5009_LV_A | ecosystem: Environmental > Aquatic > Marine > Oceanic | place: Southern Atlantic... | reverse complement strand
GCCGTTTACACATCGGTATGCAAACAGTCGATGTTGACACGGTTGTTCCAAAGGGATCCATAACGATTGATGGTGTTTCATTGACGGTTGCAAGCGTATCCCCTGAGTCATTTGAGGTCGTTCTTATTCCCACAACGCTTAAAGAAACGACACTCGGTCACAGAAAAGTTGGAGACGTTGTAAATATAGAAACTGATATTTTGGCTCGCACCGTTGTACAGATGATGCGTAAGAGTCAATAGTTTTAAGCAGCAAGACGAATTGCCATTGGCTTTTCATTTGCTTTCATGCAGATCATTGTTAAATCATCTTCTGCAGTTCTCGAACTCGTCTGATTTAAAAAGAGAGAAATCTCATTTAGAACATCGCCATCACTATTTTTACAAAATTCCTGCATCGCGTTTAGATACGTTGGCATCTCATTTTTGTTGTATTTCTCATCACCTAACATTGTTTCAAAGCCATCAGAGTACATGAGTACTGTGTCTCCTTTTGAAACATTAACTGTTCGTTGTGGAAAATCATCATGTTCAAAAACACCAAGTAGAGGACCATCAGATTCTAAAAGCAGTGGCTCCCCTGTAGAGCGGCTGAGCAGGCTTGGTGGATGACCCGCGCCTGCGAATGTGAATTGATTCGTCTTGCAATTCAAAATGCCATATGCTGCAGTTGCAAATCGTGCACTATCTCCAGTTCGTTCGAGAAGTGCAGCATTCAGAAACGAAAGAATATCGCAAGGCTGCGTAAAATTTCCTGTACTAGCGTCAAATCGATTCGCCGCAAGGGTCCTCGTTAGCATCATCGCAAGCATCGCTGCAGAAATGCCGTGACCAATTGCATCAGCGATAAATAGAGCAGCATGGTCGACAGCCAGCTGGGTGATGTCAAACAAACCACCACTCACAACACTTGCAGGTCGCCAGAGCGAAGAAAATGAAACGCCGTGTACTTCTTGAACATTGTTAGACATGAATTCCCGCTGTACATTTGCAGCAGTTTCGAGTTCACTTGTTATCAGCGACAGGTCTTCTTGTAGATTGCCATGGAGTGTTTTAATGAGTACAACTTTGGAACGTAGTTTTGAAACTTGTTCGTTACGTTGCACTAATCCAAATAAAACGCTTGCAATGATTGATGCGCTGGCATCATAGGAAAGTTTGACTGCTCCTAATTCATCAATACAATCTGATAAATCTCCAAAGTCATCACAACATAACAGGGTAGGAATGTGAAGAGTTTGAAGATCAATCAATGTGGGAAGTACATTTAAAAGTGATGAATGCCCGTTGACAATCACGAGAGCAGCGTCAGAATCTTTCAAATTATCTGTGAATAGTGGAGGCATTCCATGAGGCCATTTACACATTAACTCATCTGCAAGTGAAACTTGCGAAGTTGCTTCGGGCAGGCTTTCATAAATATAGAATGATGGTCGGTAAGTCATGGTTAGGATGTGCCTATTTAAATTGACAAAGCACTCGCACTGGTGCTTCTTTCATCGGAATTGGTCAATTGAGGGTGTAGTTTTGTTTCACCGCAAGAGAGAACAATTTTGCAAAATGTTCTGGTTATGCGGGTGTTCGTGGCACTTATCGGGCTAAAGATTTCAAATACGGCAAATCGAGGATAATTTTATCATTGATCTCCAAATGAAGTCTATGAATTGAGCCAGGAGCTAATTCGATTGCAAATCGGGCAGGTCCTTTTGACCAGTAATGATTTAGGCGTCCTTCATACGCCCAAATGCTTTCAACTTGCTCTTGTGGGGGTTCCATTGTCATTTCATAGAGCGAAGTGATGAGTCCTCTTGAATCTAGAAAAATGAGATCAATATCAACAAAACAATTCTTCATCCAAAATGATCGATTTTTTGAATCTGGAAAAATAAATAACATCCCACCAGAAGGTGAAATTGAAGTTCGATGCATCATGCCTTTTGTTCGTGTTTCTTGATTAATCATCAGTTCCAAGTTGAAAGTTTCTCCTGCAATGTCAATCGAAATAGAGGTAGTGGGGGGTGGAGAAGAACAACCTAACCCACAAAGCAGGATGCAACAGAGGATTGTTATTCGAGTAGCCATGCCTCATCCTCTCTCGTAAAGATGAAGTCAGTTGTACTGACAAGTTGTACGTCAAAAGTATTCACAAACTCTTCAAGAGTCATGGGATTTCTATTTTGCTTGGAGATAGTCCACATTGCAATGAGTCCAATGATACGCTCTGGAGAAACACCACGAGAGCGATATGTAGAAATTCTACTGTCCCCATGGCGTTTTGCGAGCCTTTTGCCATCCTCGCCGAGAACTAAGGGTAGATGATGCCATCTTGGTGCTGCCCATCCCATAGCCCAATAGAGTTGTTCTTGCCATGCTGCAGATTGAAACAAATCATTTCCTCTGACGACATCCGTAATCTGCTGTCGATGGTCATCTGCAACAACAGCAAGTTGATATGCGGGCTTGTTATCCTTCGTCCATACGACAAAATCTTGCACATCAGAAAACGTTTTTTTACCTCGTATTTCATCAGTAACAATGTGAGGTGAATCACTCGCAGCAAATCTCCAATTGGTAGGCTCTTGGCCAAGTTTCATATTATGGCTTTTAATGTCATGTGGTCTGCAATTAGGATATGTAGACTTGGTTTCATCATGCGGGGCAGAAAGTACTTGTTCGAGTTCTTTTCTACTCAATTGGCAGTGGTAAATAGAATCATTTTTGATGAGTTCTTCCAACAGTGAATATGATGCCTTCAAGTTTTCAGATTGAATCGTGATGGGTCCATCCCAGTCAATGCCGATCCATTGCAAAATATCAACTGTGTCTTCAATCATCCCAGATTTCTTTCTTGGTCCATCGATGTCTTCAATTCGCAAAACAATTTCCCAATTGTTTTGTTTTGCGATGACCCAATTCAGGATAAACGTGCAAATATTTCCCAAATGAAGAGCACCAGTTGGGGAAGGGGCTAGCCTGGTACGTAGAGAAGTCACGCCCCTAATTTTTCGCGGATTAGGTCAGACCTTCGGCTGTTAATTTCATCAGTTGAAAGTTCTTTACCGTATTTCCAACGTAGATGTCCGGGATGAATATCAATCATTAATCGATTAATCGTACGGATATCGATATCGGTAATCCGGTCAAGGCAAATTCCAAGACGAATGTTCCCTAAACAATTCATTGCCTCTTCAGGAGTTAATATTCGAGCATTATGCAACACGCCGATGGCGCGAAATGTTTGGTCATCGAGTTTACTTGGTTGCTCCTTTGCAATTCTCATTCGTGCTTTGCGCTCCCATTCAATAACAGGCGGCAAAAACTCATCTGAAAGAATGTTGCAAAGATGTTCTTCGGTTTCACCGAGTGTCAATTGGTTGCTGACTTGAAATAAATCAGCAATTGTTCCTGACCCCTCACCACGATATCCCCGTATAGCAAGAGACATTCCTTCTGACGCTTGATGTACGCGTTGTAAGTCTTTCACTATTCGAAGTCCGGGTAGGTGAAGCATCACACTAAACCGTGCACCAGTCCCAAGATTTGTTGGACAAGCAGTGATGAACCCGAATTGTTCATCGAATGCATATGTAATGACTTCTTCGATTGAAAGATCGAGTTTTTGGACATCATCACGAACTTCTTGTAATTGTAATCCTGGACGAATGCTTTGAATTCGAATGTGATCCTCTTCATTCACCATCACACTTCTGGAAAGTTCTGGACCAACGGCTATGGCACGTGGATGAGTAGATTCCGCAAGATGAGATGAAATCAAGTGTCTCTCGACAAACATTTGAGAAGTAATTTCATCTAGTTCATCCATATCAATCCACTCAAGTGAAAGTGGGGAATCATCTTGAGTACAAATGCGACTTACAAGGGATGCGACTTCCATGCAGTCGGAGGTTGTAGAACGGTTAACAAATGGAAAACCTTCAAGATTTCGTGCAAGCCTCGCCCTGCTGCTCAAAACCACATCGCCAAATGGAGCATAGTCGCTGTTGAATGGGCAGTTTTGTTCGGGATTAATTTTCATGGTGATCGTCAGATTCATGGAGTTCGCGTAATTGATCACGCAGGGTTGCTGCTTGTTCATATTGTTCTTGGCTTACAGCTGATTCCAGTTTTTTAAGCAACTTTCGAATTTGCAAGTGACGATTAAGGTCAACGCTCATTTGAGAAGGTACTCTTCCAACGTGTTGAGTGTTGTTGTTTTGCACCTTGTTAATGATGGGTAGGAGTACTTCCTTAAAGGTTTCGTAACAAGTTGGACAACCAAGAAGACTGCATTTTTTATATTGGGCAATCGTCATTCCGCAATCTGGACACGCCTTTGCTGATGTGTGTTCTAGAGTTTCTTCGATGGTACTGAAGACGACTGATAAATCAATTGGACCTAAATTCACACCCGCTTCCAATGCATGTTCAGCGCATAAGTGAGTTGTGTTATGTACGTTATTTACAATTCGTACGTCATGATAAATTGCAGGTCTGTCACATAGGTCGCAAGTCGTCATGTTGCATCCTCACTGTGCGTAATTCTTTCCATGGATTGCCGTATTGCAGAACAAGTAGCAATTATTTCGGGCATGATTGAAAGATTTTGCATAGTGCTCGAATCAGAAGCTGCGTTCAAGGGATCGGGATGACACTCAATGAACAATGCATCTACGCCAACAGCTGTAGCTGCTTTTGCCAACAGCATTGCGCGGTCTGGTCGACCTGCGGTTTTCATTTTATCTCCACCTGGAAGTTGTGTGGAGTGCGTAACATCAAAGCAGACTGGTGGTCCAATTTCCATCAAATCGCCAATGCCAATAAAATCATTTACAAGCCTGTTATATCCAAAGAACGTTCCTCGTTCAGTCAAAATAATATTATTGCAAGAGGACTCCCGTAATTTAGTCACGACATGTTCCATTTCTTGAGGCGAAAGGAATTGTCCCTTTTTAACATTTACAACGGCGCCGGTCTCTGCCGCTGCGACAAGCAAGTCTGTTTGCCTGCACAGGAATGCGGGGATTTGAAGAATATCGACAACCTCGCTCGCAGGGAGTGCTTGAGCAGGGTCGTGGATATCTGTGGTGGTTAAAACCCCAAGTTCTTCCTTGACCCTAGAGAGCACCTCTAATCCTCTATTGAGTCCAAGTCCACGTGCTGAATGAACGCTCGTTCGGTTCGCTTTATCAAAACTTCCCTTGAAGACAAATGTGAACCCAGCCTCTGAGCAGTGCTCAGCAAGCGTTTGGGCTATATGGATGGCCTCACCCTCATTTTCGAGGACACACGGGCCTGCAATGAGCATGAGGGGGGAATCTGTGCCTATGGCGGTCCCATTAATATCGGTATACCTCTTCATAATGTACAGGGTACCACGAGACGCAAAACGTCAGATACTTTTCGAGAAAAAGTGAACAAATGTGGTTCTTCGGCCCATTGTCATTAAGTACACGTTAAATCACGTCGAATATGACACGGGGGCGATCACTGAGGAATTCAAGAATGACCCACATGCCACGAGAACCAGAAGCATTCAGCGAACAAGTCGTGCATATTCTACGACGACATTTTCCTGATCGTGAAGTGCATCTTGCTGGACCGATGGACTTATACCTTGATGGACGTCACTTGGGTCTGAATAATCTCTACCGGATGGTATTGACAGAAGCAAACAGAGGAGTAGAAATCGTAGAAGATTTCCTTGAGCAATTACTCGAAGGTGATGATATGTCGCAATTACCAATGCCATTTTCAATCGCTAAATCTCGAATTATGCCTCGCATTCAACCATGCTCCATATTTGAGCAACTCGATGCCCAACAAGTTGCGTATCATCCATTCGTGAACAACACCGTCATACTTTACGTGATTGACATGCCTCGAATGACAGTAAGCATCACCCTTGAACAAATGATTCGATGGGGAATTGAAATCGATGAACTTGATCATATTGCACGTGAAAATTTGGCTCAATATCAACCCAATCTGAAGTTGAAAATCGTAGAAGGTACAGATGGTGGACGAGCTGCTATTTTTAATATGCAAGATGGATATGATGCTGCTCGGTTACTCCTTGAAACGTTATGGGTGAAACTCGCTCCGGAGTTTAAGGGAAACTTTTACGTTGCCGCTCCTGCTAGAGATATGTTCATGGCTATCTCATGTGGTCCAGAATCTTTCGTTGATAAATTACAGACTCGTATCGAATTGGATTACAAACGATTGCCATATCCGATTTCCAGTGACCTCTTCCTTGTAACCCAAGACGGTGTCGCAGGTACAAGAGCCGCATAAACGCGCAGTTCAGCATTCAGGGATGTATACTCAATGATGTGTTACTCATCATTGATAACTACGATTCATTTACATTCAACCTCGTGCAACGAATCGGTGAACTTGATCTTCGCGCATCAATAAGTAGAGAAATGAGGGTTGTTCGTAATGACGAGATTGACCTAGAAGAGGCAATCTCCTTCAATCCAGAACAATTAATCATTTCTCCGGGTCCTTGCACTCCTGCTGAAAGTGGAATGAGCCAAACTCTCATTCAACATTTCCAGGGAAAAATACCAATACTGGGAGTTTGTCTTGGACACCAAGCAATCGGCGCATTGCATGGGATGGATATATTGCAATATGACCATCCAGTACATGGAAAGACATCGCCTGTTTTTCACGACAACTCGGGCATCTTCTCTACTCTGCCAAATCCATTTGAAGCAACGAGGTATCACTCGCTTATCGTAGATTCATCATCAATTCCATCGACATTTACAATGAATGCTTGGACTGAAGATGGCATCTGCATGGGGTTGCGTTGGAATGGGGATGGCGCGCCGTTGCAGGGTGTTCAATTTCATCCAGAAAGTTTCTTAACCTTAGAAGGCCCTCAACTGCTTTCAAATTTCTTATTCCAAAGGAGTTAACGCGATGTTTCACTGCATTCTTCTACTCACAATTACAGTTGCACAGAACCAAATTCAAGTGAACGGTGGGCTGGTTCAGATGCGTGATATAGAGTTCGCTGATGCTGATGAAGACCAAGGACTTTCGCGAGCATTGCTCATGGACGTCGTTTTTCCGACAGAAGCAGAAGAAGCATTGCCTGCCGTACTCTTCTTGCACGGTGGTGGATGGTTTGGTGGTAAACGACAGGACGGTCTTAAAGCGATTCAAATGGTTGCACTTGGTGGTTACTTCGCTGCATCAATTGATTATCGACTCGCTGAAGAAGGTGGGTTTCCAGCAGCTGTTCATGATTGCAAAGCTGCCATTAAATTCCTGCGATTGAATTCTGATGCATTGGGTATTGATCCAACGAAGATAGGCATCTTTGGGGTTTCCGCTGGAGGGCACCTTGCCGCATTAGTAGGATTCAGTGCAGGTGATCAATATCTCGATGGCAGCATTAATGGCGACGATATTTCAACTCAAGTTACATGTATCGCTTCAATCAGTGGTGCGGTCATGCCACAACTTGCAGATGGAAGAGGGAAACAGGTCTATGAGGCATGGGCACTACAAGACCAAGCTACAGAATTAGAACGAACGCTCCCAGAATATTATCTAGATGACGAAGATCCCCCGATATATTTACTTTGTGGAGAAGATGACAGAGTTTGCCCTGTCAAAGACACCAACACATTTGTACAGATTTTGAAATCGAAGAATGTCAAGTACGATATTGATATCGTTCCAAATCAAGGACATCGAATTACAGAACCTTCTGCTTTTCTTGGATTACTTGAATTTCTCGATACACATCTCGGAGGTAATGCTCAAAGTTCCTTTAAGGAATATCTGAACAAAAAAGATACGTCAGGGAGAGGCAGGAAGTAACTCTAGAGAATCAAGTACTTTCAGAAAACTGGGACGGTGTGCATTGACCGTCGAAGTTGGTCCAAGTAATTTGAAATAAATATTTCCATCTGGTTCGCGCACTTCAGCAACGAGTAGAGAGTGGTTTCTCAGATGCCATGCAGCACCTGCGCCCATATATTCTCCTCGAAATTCTGCTATCACCGCTTCATGACCGTTCACAGTGATGACTTCAAAAGTAGGTTTAATTGGAGCACCATCATTTGTCCTGAACAGTGACTTCCAACGAGTCACGTTATCGGCAAAGTGCCCGCCTTCACCCACGTTGAATTGAGTGATGGAGAAAATGGCGTGTTCACTCTCATCGATACTCGGAACGACGTAATTAATTGTGACAACATTCGATTTTGGTGGGGTCCAGAACCAAGATGGTGGCTTTACTGAACGAAATGAACCAATTGGAATATAGAAGTCGTCTTCAGGAGGTTTAATGCGGAATTTATCAATACGATCTTCTAGACTTTCTTCCTTCGTATCAAGTAAAGATACTTTCTCATTTTCATCGACCTGTGTGCCTTCTGAATCGCTTTCTTCTGGTTCTAGGATTAGAATCTTGGGTTCAGGCGGTTCACAACCAAGAAGGAGAAACGAAAGTATCAAAATAATAAAACTTTTTAACATGTTGACATCAACTCTATGTAGAGGATACGCTGTTTTTTCATTCGGTCCAGTAGAAGTACGAACATGAGCGGAACAATCCATCTTTCAAACGGAATAATCCTAACTAATCCAGAGTCAGGTCATTTATGTGATTCCATCACAATTACGGATGGTAGAGTCGTACACCATGATATTCCGTTACCGAAAGACGCGTTCCATATTGATTTAGATGGTCGTTGTGCAGTGCCCGGTTTTATTGATTCTCATCTGCATCTCGTTCTCGCTGCAAATGGGCTTGGTGAAGCTGATTTACGAGAGTGTAATTCAATAGGCTCGTTTCAGAAGGCTCTATTGCAAGCAGAGAGTTCTCTCGATTCAGGACAATGGCTTGTCGGCTCAGGATGGTCAGACCAACGCTTTGGAGAACATCCCAACAAGTCATGGTTTCCTGAAACATTAGATATTCCTTCAATCTGCTTTCGCATAGATTTTCATACCGCGATTGTGAACTCCGCACTACTTGAACGTCTTGACACCAATCGAATTATGAAGATGACAGGCGGACATCAAATAAAAGATGGTGTCGTGATGGAAGATGCATTGTTTGATGGTCTCATTCCTATGCTTCCAAAGTCTTCACCTGAAACTCAGTTGCGTCGAGTTAAAAGTGCAATTCAGGAGTTACATAGCCAAGGAATTACGCTTGTCGGAAGTATGGAACATAAATCAGATATCGATTCAGTGTTAGTCCCTCTTCAACAGGAGTACTCTATTCGGATGCGAATCATGTGTTTGGATGAACCGACAGGCACGATGCTCGAAGCATGTAAAGCAGTTCAACAAGATGAATTTCTTCAAATTACAGGATTTAAAACCTTTCTTGACGGAACACTTGGTTCAAGAAGTGCAAAGATGTACGCTGATTGGAGTGACGCAAAGGGGAGTGGTCTCTGGGCTGGGAATGCATCCAGTGGAACATTGCAAAAATGGATTTCCACAGTTTCTGCCTCTGGATTCGCACCAGTACTTCATGCCATTGGAGATGAAGCAGTTGGGTGTGCTTTGAATCAGTTGCATGATGTTGATTCTGCACTCATTCCACGAATAGAACATGCACAATGCATAGCGGAACGTGATTTGCCAAATCTGAGAGGAATGTGGTTTGGTGTGCAACCTTTGCACCAACCAGATGATGCCAAAATTGCCGAAGTTGCTCTTGGAGTTGGACGAACACATGAGTTGCATAATTGGAGAAGAATGATTGATGCAGGAGCGATCCTTTCATTTGGTTCAGATTGGCCAGTTGCTCCACCACGACCCCTTGAAGCGATTTCTATTGCATTTGAGCAGGGCATGACTCCCCAAGAAGCACTCGTTGCAAGTACGAGAAATGGTGCGAGGTCGCTTCGATCGAATCTCGCAGGCCATTTAGAAACAGGAGCGTATGGCGATCTTGCGATTCTTACTCACAACCCCCTCAATTGTGACTGGAATAATGTGCTCCCATCGGTGACAATGACGATTCAGGAAGGTCAAATTGTCTATACCAAGGATTAGAAGATGCATAAACCACTGACACATCTCAATGAGCAAGGACAACCATCGATGGTTGATGTCTCTGATAAAAAACTACAGCGACGCACAGCGAAAGCGGAAGGGTTTTTTTGTGCGAAAAAAGAAACTATTGACGCTGTACTCTGCGGGAATCTTCCTAAAGGTGAAGCCATATCGGTTGCGAGAATTGCGGGAATTCAATCTGCAAAATGCTGTGACTCGTTAATACCCTTGTGCCATCCATTACCACTTGAATATGTTGATGTTCAATTTGATCGTCATGATGATGAACGAATTAGAATTACTTCCACTGTCATAGTGACTGGAAGAACTGGTGTAGAAATGGAAGCCCTGACTGCTGTGAGTATCGCTGCGTTAACGCTGTGGGATATGGTGAAGGCAATTGATACATCACTCTCTATCGAAGGGATTACCCTCATCGAGAAACGTAAAGAAGAATTGACTTAATAACAGTCTTGTATGGTATTGATAAATTCACATATCTTTACTGGGTCTTTCACACCAAGAGTAGATTCAACTCCACTACTGACATCTACAGCGGCGGGTCGTGCAATGTTAAGCATTTCTTCCACATTTTGAGGTGTTAAACCTCCAGCGATGATGACAGGAGTGGTAAGTGTTGGAATCAGTTTCGCCAACTCTGAAACGTCAAATGAACAACCAAGACCACCCGTTGATCCATCAACAAGGATTGCTTTAAGATTTTCGCAACCGTCCCATCGTTGCACTTCATCTGGATTCCATTGAATCGCCTTGATTACTGGGCAAGGTGCACTGGCAACTGTCTGTTCATCTTCATCGCCACAAAGTTGCAACCACCCGTTCCAAGAGGCAAAGGGTTCGAGTGAAGTGGGATTTTGCAATACCGCAACTCCAATGACTTCCTCTGGCAACTGAAGCATGAGTGTCTCTGCTTCATGACGTTCAATATAACGAGGGGAGTCTTCAACAAATACAAATCCAATCGCATGTGCACCTGAACCAACCGCAACATCGATCATTTCCTCATCTCTTAGCCCACAAATTTTTATGCCTATTTCTGAAGAGTCAGGGTCTAAAAATTGGATACTCATTCGCTTAATTCACTCTCAATCTTTCTTGCTAATTCTTGATGTTGTTCGGAAAACTTCTTTGTATATGCCTTAAGCAATTCAGTTGCTCTTTTTGGATTATCTAAGTTCCTCGCATATTTTGCAGCAAGAAGAAGCGCGACTTCAGGGCAATCTTTTGCTTCTTTGTGTTGCGATAAATACCGTTCAAATACTTCGACGCCTTCACTCGTTTTATTGTTTTGCAAAAGGGTCGAACCAATCAGGTGATGCGTTCGGCGATCAATTTTTAAGGAGGGGTGCTCACTCAATGCTTGAAAATAGTGTGTCGTTGCTTTTTCAGTGTCGCCTCGCATGGCTTCTTCCGCAATTGCAAGACATATCTCAGATTCAGGGTGTTTAGTTGTTTTACTGTCATTTTGAAATACCGGTGTCTGACTCATGTGTTGTTGCATGACACGCCTTCGACGGTATTGACGAATCATCAGGGTGAGATCAAATTCACTTGACCGAATGAGACCAACAGAAAGGGCTAAAAATGTAATGATGAATCCACTGAGATATCCAACCAAGTGAACAGCCCACGCAGTTTGGTTAGAAGTTTCGCTGACGAGACTTGCGAGTAAACTAAATGTGTCAAGTGCTATGAAGAATCCTACGAGTAGAAGACTCGGAACAGTATAAATACCAATAATAAAGAAAATGAATAGAACATGGATTTTCGTTTTTGGCGCAAGCACTATAAATGCAGCAACAACAGCGCAGACTGAACCGCTTGCTCCAACCACGGGGTTGATGTAGTTCAAGGTATGAATATACCCTCCGAGCGCCCCGCATCCGAGGTAGAACAGCGCAAACCCAATATGCCCCATTCTGTCTTCAACGGCTTTACCAAATGGGAGCAAGAAAATCATATTGACGATGATGTGCATCCAGCCCGCGTGAAGAAATTGATAGGTCACCAAAGACCAAAAATGAAAATTAATGCTTGAAAGTTGACCTTCACTCTCAAGATTTGCAATAAATCGTATTAATTCAGTTTGAGAGGTTAAACCACCAGAACGTTCAACCGCCCATTGCATCGCAAAAATGAGCAAATTCAGCCCAATAATCAAGTAAGTGACGAAGGGTTGTCTTCGATGCTGAACATCGGTACCTATTGGAATCAGCATTTTGGCATTGTAGGCTTGGAATTCAATTAATTTTTGCTAATATGCTATTTTAGAGTTTAGAAGTTCTGTTGGATTCCGGTCTTATCGAGCAGAGAATCACACCCTACTAGGAGGCTCTTTATGAGCACTACGATGCAAGAAATGCATACAGATATCGGTCTTGTCAATACGATTGTTGCACGGTCATCTCTCTCTTTTATCGATGGTGAAAAAGGCATTCTTGAATATGTTGGGTACGACATAGACGATTTAGCACGACAGAGTACCTTCGAGGAAACGACATTCTTGCTTTGGTACAAGCGATTACCGAGCCGTTCAGAATTATCCGATTTCTCAACTCAAATTCGCGCAAATTATGATCTTTCTGAAGAGATGTGGGACATGATTGTTTCGCTTCCAAGAGACGCAACTCCCATGAACGCGATTCGAACATTGGTCTCCGCCTTGTCCTTGGAAGATCCTGCAGCTGACAATCCAAGTAGCGAGGCAAACGCAAGAAAAGCACTCGCAATGCTTTCAAAGATGCCTTCACTCATCGCTGGTTTTGATCGACATCGCAAAGGACTTGATTTCATAAGACCCAACGTTGAATATTCGCTTTCTGAAAATTTCTTGTATATGCTCACCGGTGAGAAACCGACTCAGAGGATGTCACGAGCCATGGACATTTGTCTGATTCTCCATGCTGACCATGGTTTTAATGCTTCTACGTTTGCAGCATTGGTCACTATTTCTACTTTAAGCGATATGTATTCAGCAGTCACGACTGCAATTGGCACACTGAAAGGGCCACTACATGGTGGTGCAAACCAAGGGGTCATGCTTATGCTTCAAGAAATAGATGGAATTGAATCCGCCGAGGCATACGTCATGGATAAATTGAAAAATAAAGAACGAATCATGGGCTTTGGACACAGAGTCTATAAAGCGTATGATCCTCGAGCAACATATCTCAAGACTTTTGCAGAAGGAATTGCTCAAGACACGGGCAACATGAATTTATTTACGATGAGTCAGAAAATTGAATCAATTATGGATCGAGAAGTCGGTTCAAGAGGCATTTATCCAAATGTTGATTTCTACTCCGCAACTACATACTTTTCACTTGGTATTGATCTTGATCAATTTACTCCATTGTTTGCCATGAGTCGGGTAGCAGGTTGGACAGCACATTGTTTGGAATACCTTGAAGATAATCGTCTCATTCGCCCTAGATGCGACTACGTTGGTCCTCATCAACAAGAATATACCTCGATTAATCAACGTTAAAATCACCTTTGAGGTTTTATTCATTACTGCTTGTACAGCAACAACCGGTCATGCGAAAGCAAGAGGACATCGTTCTGGTTGTCATTTGTTAAATCGGTAATAATAATTTGACTTGGTTGCCATTCTCTGGGTTCACCAGAGGAAAAGATTCTCGATTCAAATATTTTGAACGCTGTTGCATAGAGCATTTTTTCATTTTTTGAGAATGTGAATATTTCAAGCATTTGTTCACCTGCATCTAATGAAATCATGTCACTGTACCCGTCGCTATTCACATCACCAACAGCAAGTTCATGTTGCACACGGCGTTCACTGTCACTTCGCCATGATTGCAATTCGTTTAAGGCGATGCGATCACCTTCAACTCGAATAATTGCGAATCCCGCATCGCTTATCGCAAGAATGTCCGCAACACCATCACCCGTAAAGTCACCGGAGTATATAGGTCCAATGTCGTAACCATGAATAAACAAACTCTCTGACTCTTCCCACTCATTATTCATGTTTTTTCGAATGACGACGATACGTTCATTTTCTTGATCAGCGACGTAGAGTACGTCTCCACTTTTAGCAAGTGAAACCAGATTTGAAGCACCATCTTGCAGGTTGATTTGGGCGACAACTTGCCAGCCCGGACTAACACCTTCTTCTGGGTTTGGTTCGTATCGAACTGCTCGAAGATAGTTGTCATCAGCAATGAGGAGTTCATTCTTACCATCAAGATCGACATCAAATAATGTTGTATTCATCTCTGATGCACTTCGTACCAGACCATATTGCCCCATTTCATCATCATCAAGGACATCAAAACCCTGCTCGGTGCTGTGGGCTAATTTCATTGGTTTGTCTCGTGTCAGGATGAGTAAATCCGTACGTCCATCTTGATCCGCATCAAATCCAATAATTTGATCAGGTCCTCGACTTAAAGAACCGAGTTCGATTGTTTCTGTATTCCCTTCATAATCAATAAGATCAATAACATATTCCCGCTTTTCTTTTGAAATGATTGCAACCCTCAGTTCATTATTTAATTCGACAATTGAAAGTGCAATTGGTGTATTCCCTGCGGAAAATGGAATTGGTCGTGGAAAGGGAACTTCTAAGGAAGTAAGGGGTGATCGTCCAACAACACCCTCGTTTTCACTGAGTACAAATAGTTCATCGTTACCATCCATATTCAAGTCGCCACTTCCAATAGAACCAACATCAGAAAGAGTCGGTGACGAAACGCCAGCAGAAAGTCCTTCTCCAGGTATTTGCTCATAGACAACGATGGTATTGTCCGACAGATTGGTCGCGATAATATCAAGAAGTCCATCATTATTTACATCAGTGACAATTTGTTTGCGACTGCCTTTACCTAAGAAAGGATAGATTTCAATTGAAGCATCACGGTCTCCTGTTGTCTCAATGGATTCGCGATTCACTTCGTACAACACGATTCTACGGGAGGCACGTTCGATAATTGCCATTCGAGCTGCTTTATTGTCAGGTAGACGCACTGCCACGAACTCTCGCAGTGGGGGCATCTCAAACCTCAGTTGAGGACCCATCGATCGAGTTCCGTCGGTTCTTCTGGAAAGCCAAAGGCGTACGGGTTCACTGCTGTCTGGAACAATTCCTGCAATATCATCTAAACCATTTCCATCATAATCCGCAAGTTCAAAAGCCATAATGCGATCTTCGGTAGCAAGTATGATTGGTTTGCCAAGAGCATCTTCATCGATGGGTAGAGCTTGTATGTTTCCTTCTACAATCGTAATTAATTCAGGATTGCTATCCCCAACGAGATCTGCAACTGTAAACGCACTTCGATTTGCACTCAGATTTCTCACCCGATGAGACCTTGTCTTCTTAAATGAACCATCCGCTTTTTGTTCTAAAAAAACAATGTAACTTGGATTTCCAGCGTAAATCAAATCCGTTCTTCCATCGTTGTTGAAGTCGTGTAACGCAATCGCAGAAACTTGATGGGAAACCATGATCCTGTCTTTTTTGAACCTCCAATGTTCAGGAATTTCGTTTGCCCTCGTTGGTGGAACAATATCTTCTGGAGATGCGCCTTGTTTTTGAATTAAAACATCAATTCGGCTTTTGCGATTATTGATAACCAGAATGTCCATAAGGCCATCAGCATTCAGATCACCCGTGTACATCGGTCCAGCGTTATCGCCAATTTTTATGATTTCTAGATCACTGAATCCAAAGTAATCTCCAAGGGTCGGAACGTCTAAACTTTCGGCATTGGAAAGAGAAGCAAGGACAAGTAGTGGGGTTAAAAAATAGTGTCCGAAGTGGTTCATAAATTTGTTCCTAGAAATTGATGTTGTTACATGCTATCACGCACTTAGGTTCGGTATAGTGTGCGAGGAGTGTATAGATGGTAAAAGTTAAACAATTATTCTTCCTCATGTTCTCAATGTCACTATTTCATGCGCATGTTGTTCAAGGAGATATTATTCTACTTTTAAGTGGTAGTGAGATTCACGGTGAAATCATAAAGAGAACCAATCATAAACTCTGGGTTGATGTCGGTGATGAGGTCATCGAAATAATCATCTCTCAAATTAAAGAAGTTCAATCTAGTATTGACTCAGAGTCACAAACAGCGGTTGACAAAACGAATCTGTTCAGAACGAGCAAGCAACTACCGGAACTGAGCCCAAAAGAACAAGCAAAAAGAGTTGGAGCTTCGGTCATAAAAGTTTCAACACCAGGAGGGTTGGGTTCTGGTGTTCTATTGAATGAAGAGGGATATGCGATAACAAATGCACATGTCATACAGGGCGAAACAGATTTGCGTGCAACTGTTTGGATACCCCAACCTGATGGCACTCTGAAAAGAACAACCATTGAAGATGTCGTCATTATTGCAGTGAATAATCACCTTGATTTAGCGTTGCTGAGGCTCACACATCCAGATGATGAACCCTTTGACTTTTCTGTACTGGAAAAAGCTGAAGATATTGAAGTTGGCCAAATGGTTTTTGCCATAGGAAATCCACTCGGTCTAGAACGCTCCATGAGTCAGGGTGTCATTTCTACAAAACAACGAAGTTTTGATGGGTTAACGTATATACAGACCGACGCAGCAATTAATCCCGGAAATTCTGGAGGACCTCTCTTCAATAGTCGGGGTGAAGTTGTTGGAATTACCAACATGGGAATTATGGTTGCTGAATCATTAAATTTTGCAATTCCCACTCGATACGTCAAAGATTTTATTCGAAATCGAGAGGCCTTTGCATACGATGAAAAAAACCCAAATGCTGGTCATCTCTACCATAAACCGCCTGAACGTTCTGAAAATGGCGTTTCCACTCTTTTAAAAGATGGTGATACCGATTCCAAATAACATATATAAAACGTTTAATCGAAGAACAGAAGAAATAGGAGTTCCCATGTTACTAGTAGCCCCAATCGTATTTGCATCACTTCTCTACGCCGATGTCCAGAT
>Ga0066376_10002520_pt1 | contig 17010 bp, 20 predicted proteins | sample Knorr_S15_td_Bot_FD_77009 | JGI IMG/M metagenome (GOLD analysis project Ga0066376, IMG submission 77009) | Marine microbial communities from Southern Atlantic Ocean transect - Knorr_S15_td_Bottom_ad_5009_LV_A | ecosystem: Environmental > Aquatic > Marine > Oceanic | place: Southern Atlantic... | reverse complement strand
TAAAATTTATAGAAGACGATTGTATAAAAGAAACGTTGGACCGAAGTCGCCTTACTAGGGTTCAGACGCCACAAGGGTTTAATGTTAAAATCCTTAAAAAAGCGTATGAAGAATTTGGTGTGAACGAAACAGATGACGCCGGACTTTTAGAAAAAATGGGCGAGCATGTTCTTACTATAAACGGCGATGAAGACCTTTTTAAAATAACAACTTATTCTGATTATAAAAGAGCATTAAACATGACACAAAACAGACCATGTATTGGACAAGGGTATGACGTTCACAAACTTGTTGACGGTAAGGAGATTATTCTGGGAGGCGTTAAAATACCTTTCGATAAATCCTTGGAGGGGCATTCTGATGCCGATGTCGTGCTACACGCGCTTACCGATGCATTGTTGGGCGCGGCTGCTCTCGCAGATATAGGATACCATTTCCCTCCATCAGATGAAAAATGGAAAGGTGCGGACTCCAAAATTATGCTGGAGCATGTGGTGGGACTTGTACAGGATAAAGGTGTGGTTGTGAATAATGCAGACATTACAATTATCTGTGAGGCGCCCAAAATATCTCCCTACAGGCAAGAAATGCAGGCCATCATTGCCAATATTCTTAAAATAGAAGTCGACTTTGTGAATATAAAGGCCACTACTACTGAAAAACTGGGCTTTGCGGGGCGCGAAGAAGGAATAGCGGCCCAAGCCGCAGTCAGTGTGTTCCGATAAAGATATGCAAATATTCGCACCGGCAAAAATAAACCTCACATTTGAAGTTAAAGGTCAGCGTTCTGACGGATTCCATGAGATCGAATCAGTTACATCTTTTTTGGATATAGGCGACGGGTTAGAAATAAATTTATCTGAATGTTTTGACTATAAAAAAGAAGGGCAATACGCTCATCATTTGCCTGATGATATTAATGAGGATCTGGTCATAAAGGCTGTAAGGCTTTTTGAAGACACCGTTAATATTGAGGCATCTGTATCGCTTCGCTTGGTAAAAAACATTCCGGCTGGCTCCGGCCTCGGAAGCGGGTCAAGTGATGCAGCCGCTGTCTTAAAAGCACTTAATACACTATATGATACGCGGTTAAGTATAAGCCAGTTATGTGATTTAGGTGCGGAACTGGGCAGTGATGTGCCGGTCTGTGTCCATGGTGGTACAGTTATGATGTCGGGCAGGGGGGAAGTTCTAAAAAATTCCGCGTTGCCTTATAATGGCTATTTTCTTTTGGTCTGGCCAGGCGTGCAAAGCGCCACAAAGGATGTTTTTGAGGCTTATCATAAAGTTTCCAAGCGCCCTGAGTTTTCGAATGATCTAACAGCGGCGGCGATCTCGGTTAATCCTGAAATAGGGGTGTGTCTGTCTTTTCTTCAAAAATTTAAGACCGCAAAACATATAGATATGACCGGCAGCGGAAGCACGTGTTTTGCTGTGTTTGAAGATGAGGCGCATGTTAAAACAGCAATGGAATACACGCAAAATAAATTTCCCGCTTGGTGGGTACGGATCGCTAAGATTATAGACTGATTTATAGTTTTAAACTTTTTTTAAGATTCGTTCCCTATGATCTAGACATAACAAAAAACAAATAAAAAGGGACAGGGATCATGCCAAAAGAAAATTCACTTATATTGGAATTCAAAGACAACAGCGACTCAATCACAGGATTTTTCGCTAATCAGCTTTATTCGGCCTGATTTAACAGGTTGTTAAGACTTTAAAGGTATTCTTTAAAAGAATTAAGGAGAATGTGATGGGCGAAAGAAAATTTAATATCAGGTTGGGAGAGTATGGGGATCTTCCTTACACGGATCCGGATGCTTTCAAAGCCATGATGGAAGAGCGTGGCCCTGTAATAATAAAAGAACCAGAGCCAGCACGGGATATTTCTCCGCAAACGCCTTCTGATGGCCCTGGCGGCATGGGATAATACCGCAACGCATATAGAATTCTACGCAAAGCAATGTTATAAAGCCCCTGTTCAATATTTAAACAGGGGTTTTTTGTATGAAAATTGGTGTTCCCAAAGAAATTAAGTCACAAGAGCATAGAGTGGGGCTTGTGCCTGCCTCTGTGAAAGAAATGATTGCAGCTGGTCATGAGGTTTTTGTGGAGACCAATGCCGGCGCAGGGATTGGTTATGACGATAAATCATATAAGGAAGCCGGAGCTCATGTTCTGAATGACGCCAAGGCCGTTTTCGACACAGCTGATATGATTATAAAGGTGAAGGAGCCTCAAGCTCAGGAATGCAAAATGTTGCGCGAAGGCCAGATTCTTTTCACATATCTTCATCTTGCTCCGGATCCGGAACAGGCCAAAGGGTTGATTGACTGCGGGTGTGTGGCCATTGCCTATGAAACAGTCTTGGGGCCTAACGGAAGAGGTTTGCCGCTATTGGCGCCAATGAGTGAGGTCGCGGGACGCCTTTCCACACAAGTTGGTGCGCATTATTTGCAAAAACATATTGGCGGCCTTGGTCGTCTGATTGGTGGTGTTCCAGGGGTAAAACCTGCTGACGTTCTTGTCTTGGGTGGCGGTGTTGCTGGATTTAATGCGGCACGTATGGCCGCGGGATTAGAAGCCAATGTCACTATTTTAGAAAGGTCTCCCGACAAGATTCGTGAGCTGGACGACTATTTTGCTGGCCGCGCACAGATTCTTTACTCAACAACCGATACACTTGAAAAATACGCAGCCGAGGCTGATATCGTAATCGGTGCTGTTCTAATACCTGGGGCATCTGCTCCAAAATTGCTCAACCGTGATATCTTAAAAACTATGAATCCAGGTTCTGTTGTTGTTGATATCGCCATTGATCAGGGTGGATGTTTTGAAACGTCAAAGGCTACAACACATAATGATCCTGTTTACACAGTAGAAGGTGTAACTCATTATTGTGTCGCAAATATGCCAGGGGCGGTTCCATTGACGTCTGCACTGGCCCTTAATAACGCTGTATTGCCCTATGCACTTCGCATTGCGAATAAAGGGTGGAAGCAGGCATTGGCAGAAGACCCTAACTTTAGGGAAGGTTTAAACGTATGTTTTGGAAAAATTACGCATAAAGGTGTTGCAGAGTCGTTAAAAATGGACTACATAGAAAATCCGCCGGAAATGGTGGCTTAAGATAGCGTATTTATAAGCGGGTGTAGTTCAGTTGGTTAGAACGCCTGCCTGTCACGCAGGAGGTCGCGGGTTCGAGTCCCGTCACTCGCGCCATCTTAAGAAAGAAAATATAAAGCAGCCTTTTATGGCTGCTTTTTTTCTTGCCTTTTTAACTCCACATATATTATACATAACCCACTTTATTAATTTGCCTATATGTTTTGTGAGTGAGTGTGAATCAAACCTTAAGAGCAGCTTTTGAATATCCTGTGCTTAAACTTTCAGGAAGTGCAGAGTGTATACCTGCGGAATTGGCTCATGTTAATTTTGTCTTTGGAGATGATGAAGATAGTGCGGTAAAGGCCGTGGGTGAGGCTGCGACAGCGCATGTTTTGAATACAAGCTATAATGCCGGGGTTTGGGTAAAGGAAAATGGTGTTGTCAGTGAAGATGGCATAAAGGCACTGACCGAATGGCGCAGAGGTAATTTTATTTATTACAATGCATCAAGGTCAGACCGTGCAAGCGATATTCAGGTGGATGAGTTGCGTGCGCGTAACCGGGAGACAGGTGCTTTTATTGATATGGATCCTGACACCAAATTAATTTTTGAAAATGTTCTTGAGTACCAGTCGTCTATTTCTTCATTGATACGCAAACAATTTGCAGATGTTTCGGTTCAGCCATTTATCCGTTCCGGAGAGGCGCATACAAGTCTGTCTTGTGGTCGCCCCGGAGGTAACGCAGCAAGCATAGACCTTCACTATGACAGCGACGGAAACAATAATAGCGGCCTTCTTTTTCGGGCGATAGAAACGATTATCGGGCCTTCTACCGTGATTTGTCCTGACAGCAGTTGTGAAAAAGGTGCAGGCAACGCCCTTATGCTTAAAGAGGGAGCGTGTAGCTATGAAGTACCAAATAATGCACTGCTTAGTATTAGCCATACCGCAATGGACAGGCCAATAGCACATGGCAGGCCGCGTGCTCCTTTATGCTCTATAGTAAAGGGTGAGGAGGTGCCTCGTGTAGTCCTTCTATGGGACGTTTATAAGAATATGTCGCCGGGCTGGTTTTATATTCCGATATTTGTAATTCTTTTCTGCTCAAACCTTGTAATTGGGGGATGTTTTCGGTAGTAGTTGTCATGTAATTTAGTGAGAACTTATAAATATGGCTTCTACAGAATTCTTAAGTGAATATTTCCCGATACTTGTTTTCCTGCTCGTTGCAGGCGGCATGTCGCTTGTAATGGTTCTTTTGTCCTTATTTGCAGCGAAGCAAAAGCCGGATGCTGAAAAAAACGCAGCCTATGAATGCGGATTCGACGCATTCGATGATGCCCGTTCAAGATTTGATGTGCGTTACTACCTCGTTGCAATACTGTTCATTATTTTTGACCTGGAAATAGCCTTTCTTTTCCCTTGGGCGGTGTCTTTGGGGAAGATTGGTCTGTTTGGCTTTTGGTCAATGGTCGTTTTTCTGGGCGTTTTAACTATCGGCTTTATCTATGAGTGGAAAAAAGGCGCATTGGATTGGGAGTGATTTATGAGCCATGAAAGAAAAGTAATTGATGCGCCCATCGCGCCATTGACGACAGATGTAAAATACCCTGACCCTCGTGAGCAGGATGTCGTTCCACAGGCCATTGCAAAATCTGTTGAAGAAAAAGGCTTTGTTTTGACATCTGCGGATAAGCTTTTCGATTGGGCCAGAACAGGATCAATCTGGCCGATGACTTTTGGTCTGGCGTGTTGTGCGGTTGAAATGATTCATTCCTATATGAGCCGCTATGACCTTGACCGGTTTGGTATGATACCTCGTCCAAGCCCACGTCAATCAGATGTTATGATTGTTGCCGGTACGCTGACTAATAAAATGGCTCCTGCGCTGCGTCGTGTTTACGACCAGATGCCAGAGCCACGCTGGGTTGTTTCCATGGGGTCTTGTGCTAATGGCGGGGGATATTACCATTATTCTTACTCAGTTGTGCGTGGATGTGACCGTATTGTTCCTGTAGACATATATGTCCCGGGGTGCCCCCCAACAGCCGAAGCTCTGGTTTACGGTCTTTTGCAGCTGCAAAAGAAAATAGCACGCGAAGATACACGGATAGTCAGATAAGACGAGGATTGCCACATGTCTTTTACACAAGATGATATTATGACGGAACTGGCTGAGCACATTCAGGAAGAAACTGATGGTGCGGTGTCCCATTTCACAATTGCTAAGGGTGAGCTGATCCTCCATACGTCTCGTGAAAGCCTGAAAAAACTTCTTATTTTCTTAAGAGATGATCCGGAATGTGAGTTTAAGCAGCTCGTAGATATATGCGGGGTAGACTACCCTCAAAAAGCAGAGCGTTTCGAGGTTGTCTATAACCTTCTTTCGATGGAGCAGAACAACCGTGTCCGTGTGAAGGTGACAACTGATGAAGATACGCCTGTGCCAAGTGTTGTTTCTGTTTTTGCCGGTGCAAACTGGGCAGAGCGTGAGGTGTGGGATATGTATGGCGTTATGTTTGAAGGGCATCCCGACCACAGGCGCATCCTGACCGATTATGGCTTTGATGGTCATCCTTTGCGCAAGGAGTTTCCTCTGACAGGTTTTGTTGAGTTGCGCTACGATGAAGCAGAGAAACGGGTGGTCTACGAACCTGTGCAACTTAATCAGGACTTTCGTGTGTATGATAACTTATCACCATGGGAGGGGCTGACAAAAATTCAGCTTCCGGGTGATGAAAAAGCTACCAAGCCTGAGACAGGGTATATGCCCTATGAGAAATCTGTAAAGGAGGCGGGAGAGTAATATGACCGAGCCTTTGACCCAGAATGTTGAAATCTCTGATGAGACCCAAATCAAGCCCTATACTATGAATTTTGGACCGCAACACCCTGCGGCACACGGCGTTCTAAGGTTAGTTCTTGAGATGGAGGGTGAGGTCGTTGAACGTGCTGACCCTCATATTGGTCTTTTGCACCGTGGTACGGAAAAACTTATCGAATATAAGACTTATTTACAGGCGATCCCTTATTTTGACAGGCTTGATTATGTCGCGCCAATGAATCAGGAGCACGCTTTTGCGCTTGGTGTTGAAAAGCTTCTTGGAATCACAGTGCCTGAGCGTGGACAATATATCCGTGTATTGTTCTGTGAGTTGGGTCGTGTTCTCAACCATCTTTTGAATATAACAACTTTTGCGCTTGATGTCGGGGCGATTACGCCATCGCTTTGGGGATTTGAAGAACGCGAAATTGGAATGGAGTTTTATGAGCGTGTCTGTGGAGCACGTTTGCACGCCAATTATTTCCGCCCTGGTGGTGTTCATCAGGACATGCCTGCCGGGCTTGCTGAGGATATTTATGAGTGGACGGAGACACTTCCAAAAGTCATAAATGATCTGGATAACCTTCTGACAAATAACCGTATTTTCAAGCAAAGGACTGTTGATATCGGGGTGGTTTCCAAACAAGAAGCGCTCGATTGGGGATTCACAGGCCCAATGCTGCGTGGATCAAATGTTGCTTGGGACCTACGTAAGAGCCAGCCTTATGATGCTTATGAAAAAATGGATTTTGATATTCCTGTAGGAAAAACGGGCGATTGTTATGCCAGGTATCTGGTGCGCATGGAAGAAATGCGGCAATCTATCAAAATTATGCGCCAGGCAATTGAGCAGATGCCGGAGGGCCCTGTTAAGGTTAATGACTATAAGATTGCCCCACCGCCTCGTGCCGAGATGAAGCGCTCAATGGAAGCAATGATTCATCACTTCAAACTGTATACTGAAGGGTATCACGTGCCTGCTGGTGAAACTTATGCGGCTGTTGAGGCGCCTAAGGGTGAATTTGCGGTATACATTGTGTCAGATGGAACAAACAGACCCTATCGATGCCGTTTACGTGCGCCGGGCTTCTATCATCTGCAGGGGCTGGATTTTATGTCGAAAGGACACATGCTTGCCGATACAGTTTCAATTATAGGCTCACTTGACATCGTATTTGGAGAAATTGACCGATGAGAAGTTCGTTTAGAAAAGATATTCTTGTGACTTTTAAAAAGTCTGCAGAGGGTGAGTGCCGTATGAGTGAATCTGCCAAGAATAAAGTGGCCCTGCAGGATACCCTGTATGGTCGAGGGCTCGGTTCTATGAGTGAGTTTACTTTCATGTCGGCTTCGGCAAAAAGAGGTAACAGAATTGTTGTAAGGGAGGCGACGCCGCGCGTAGCAAGAGCAATTCGCGATATGGAAGATGTGGTTAGCGTAAAGGATTTTCGCCGCAGTGCGACTTATGCGAAAGACAAAGTGATGTCGAAAGTTAAACAGTTTCATATCAGGGAATTTGTGTAGATGAAACCAAAGTTCGAACCAAACGCAGAGTATCAGCCCAAAGACTTTTCTTTTAAAAATAAAAAGAAAGTCGATGAAATTCTTGCGCGTTACCCTTCAAATCAGGCTCGTTCAGCAATCATGCCATTACTGGATCTGGCGCAAAGACAGGTCGGGGAAGAAGGTGCAAAGGCAAAAACACCTTACGGGGGCTGGATACCAAGGGCAGCTATGGATGAGATCGCAGATGTTGTCGGTCAACCACCGATAAAGGTCTATGAGGTGGCTACTTTCTATTCAATGTATAATCTTGCACCAGTCGGTAAATATCTGGTCCAATGCTGCACGACGACACCTTGCTGGTTGCGGGGCTCTGCAGATATCGTGAAAGCTTGTGAGAAAGAGCTTGGTGCACATCTTGGCGAGACAACAGAAGACGGGCTTTTTACTGCTATAGAAGTTGAGTGCTTAGGAGCTTGTGTAAATGCGCCTATGGTGCAGATTAATGATGATTATTATGAAGACCTTACGCCTGAAAACATGACACAAATTCTTAAAGACTTAAAAGAAGGTAAGAAAGTCTCAGTTGGGTCACAGCAAGGCCGCAGAGGTTCAATGGCTGTGGAAGGTCCTACAACTCTTGAGGATTTGGCAAAGAAAGAAAAGGTGGTTTAAATGTTACAGGACAAGGACCGCATTTTTACAAATATTTACGGCTGGCAGGATTCGGGCCTAAAGGCTGCGAAAAAACGTGGTGACTGGGATGATACAGCCGGCTTTATTAAAAAAGGAAAAGATTGGATTATTTCCGAGATGAAAGCGTCGGGGCTTCGTGGTCGCGGCGGTGCGGGATTTCCCACAGGTGTTAAGTGGTCTTTCATGCCTGATCCCGAAAAAACAGGAAAGCCCCATTACCTGGTTATTAATGCCGATGAATCAGAGCCGGGCACATGTAAAGACCGTGATATTATGCGCTTTGAACCGCATAAGCTTCTTGAGGGGGCTTTGTTGGCGGGGTTTGCCATGGGCGCACATGCTGCTTATATTTATATCCGCGGAGAGTTTTATAACGAAGGTTCGGCTTTGGTAAAAGCTATTGAAGAGGCTTATGATGCCGGGCTTTTGGGGAAGAATGCCGCTAAATCCGGTTGGGATTTTGATGTTTACCTGCATCGTGGAGCGGGAGCCTATATTTGTGGCGAGGAAACAGCATTACTTGAGTCCCTGGAAGGTAAAAAAGGCCAGCCTCGTAACAAGCCTCCTTTTCCTGCTATGGCCGGACTTTATGCGTGTCCAACGACAGTAAATAATGTAGAAACCATTGCGGTAGCGCCAACAATATTGCGTCGGGGCGGATCTTGGTTTTCAGGGTTTGGTCGGGACGAAAAGAACACAGGGACAAAGCTTTTCTGCATATCAGGGCACGTCAACCAACCCTGTAATGTCGAAGAAGAAATGGGCATTGGCCTTAAAGAACTTCTTGAAAAACATGCAGGTGGTGTGCGCGGTGGATGGGATAATCTGTTAGCAGTCATCCCCGGTGGCTCATCTACGCCACTTTTGCCGCGTGATATCTGTTCGACCGTAAAGATGGATTTTGATTCTTTGCGCGAAGTCCAGAGCGGCTTAGGTACAGCAGGGGTAATCGTTATGGATAAATCGACTGATATCGTCTATGCGATTGCAAGACTGTCTTTCTTTTATATGCATGAAAGCTGCGGGCAGTGCACGCCGTGCCGTGAAGGGACTGGCTGGCTCTGGCGTACTATGCAGCGGATGGTGACGGGAAATGCAACTGTTGAGGAAATCGACATGCTTTACGACCTGACCAAGGAAATAGAAGGCCATACAATTTGTGCGCATGGTGATGCCTCTGCCTGGCCAATACAGGGTCTTATACGTCATTTCAGACCAGTTATGGAGAAGCGGATCCTTGAATACCGCAAGACAGCAAAGGCAGCGTAATGGCACAGGTGACAAGTCAAAGCAGAAAATGTAAATGTGGGCACGATATAGAGCGTCCAGTGATGCCTTTGACTTTTACTTTTAGAGCCGGCAGCTCAGAAATTACAGTTGTCAGAAAAGATATTATGGATGCGGCCTTGAAACGCAACCGGCCGGAAGAAACCAATTGCCGATCATGTAGAAGGTAGAGATATGCCTAAGTTAAAGATAAATGGAACAGAAGTCGAAGTCGAAAACGGCACATCTATTTTGCAGGCCGCAGAGCAGGTCGGCTATGAGATACCTCGTTTTTGCTACCATGACCGCTTGAGTGTGCCTGCCAACTGCCGCATGTGTCTCGTCGAGGTTAAGGGAGCACCCAAGCCGGTTGCCTCTTGCGCGATGGCTGCGGGTGACGGCATGGAAGTTGAAACCGAGTCCGATGTCGTAAAGAAAGCGCGCCGTGGTGTGATGGAAATGCTCCTTATCAACCATCCGCTTGATTGCCCGATTTGTGATCAGGGTGGGGAATGTGATTTGCAGGATCAGGCCATGGGATATGGTTTCGACCGTTCCCGCTACCGTGAGTCAAAACGTGCCGTTCCCAATAAGGATTTAGGCCCTTTAATTAAAACGATTATGACACGCTGTATCCAATGTACCAGATGTGTCAGATTTGGCGAAGAGGTTGCGGGCACTCCGGAGCTTGGCCTTCTTAATCGCGGTGAAGATGTTGAAATCGGTACCTTTATTGAAAAGGCTGTTACTACAGAGCTTTCCGGTAATATGATCGATATTTGCCCTGTCGGGGCCCTGACCAATAAACCTTACGCTTACAAAGCGCGCCCGTGGGAGCTTACAAAAACAGAGACCATTGATGTCCATAACGGTCTTGGCAGTAATATACGTGTTGATAGCCGTGGTGGAGAGGTAATGCGTGTTTTGCCCCGTTTGCATGAAGACGTCAATGAGGAATGGATTGATGACCGTACGCGTTTTTCCTATGATGGCTTGAAAAAGCGCAGACTCGATAGACCTTATATGCGAAATGCAAAAGGTAAGCTTGAGGAATGCAGCTGGGAAGACGCCCTATCATTATGTGCAACAAGATTACAGAAGGTGCCTGCTTCCAAAATCGGCATGCGGGCAGGGGGCTTATGCGTGGTAGAAGACCTTGTCGCTTTTAAGGACCTCGCTGATGCTCTTGATGTAAAGCATATATCTGCTGTCCCGCACGGGATGATGCTTTCTACCGCAAGTCGCGGGCATTATATTATGAATTCCGGGATTGCTGGTGTTGAGAATGCTGATGCAATACTTATCATTGGCTTTAACCCAAGACATGATGCTGCCTTGTTGAATGCACGCATTCGCAAGACCTGGCTTGAAAAACGTATTCCTATTGCGATGATCGGACAGGAAATAGACCTTGGCTATCCTTGTGAGTATCTTGGTAACAACCTGAAGGAAATCGACAAAATAGGTTCTGCCAGATCCGGTTTTGCCAAAGAGTTTAAATCAGCAGAAAAGCCTTTGATTTTGCTGGGCAGTGAGGCCCTTCAGCACAAAGATGGTGAGGATATTCACAAAGCGACAGTGGCATTAGCTGAAAAAATCGGTGTTATTAATAAGGACAATGATTGGAATGGCTTTAATGTTGTCCATGCACATGCAGCCACCACCGCAGCCTTGGATATGGGGCTGGTAAGTGACTTTGATCTTAAAAAATCAGAGGTTGTATATCTTCTCAATGCAGATTCAAAAGTAGTTGAAACTATTTCAAAAGATGCTTTTGTAATTTATCAGGGGCATCACGGAGACCGAGGTGCACATCGTGCCGATGTTATTTTACCTGGCTCAGCCTTTACTGAAAAAGACTTCCTTCTTGTTAATACAGAAGGGCGTGTGCAGCTGGGTAAACGCGCAGTTTTTGCACCCGGCCAGGCAAAGGAAGATTGGAGAATTCTTCGTGCCTTGTCTGAAAAACTGAACAAAACCTTTTCTTATTCGAGCCACTATGAGCTAAGAGAGCGTATCTATAAAGAATTTTCAGAGTATCAAAATGTTGATGTTTTGCCTGAAGGGGAATGGGTAAGTGCCTCATCCAATGGAAAAATAGGGGATGTTGATATAAAAGTAGACACAGATGGTTTCTATCTGGCAAACAGCATTTGTCGTGCTTCTAATACAATGCATCAATGCTATGAAGAGTTCATACTAAAACCCTTAAACGAGAAGGCTGCTTAAAATGTCTAAAGAAACAACTCTTGAAAGAGTCGCTGAATTTCACAGAGCTTACGGGCTGCCTGTAAGTGAAGCGGTTGATATTTCCGATGAGAAAACAAATCTTCTAAGGATCAATCTGCTTGCTGAGGAGCTTGATGAGTTAAAAGAAGCATTGGAACAAAAAGACATTGTCGAAGTTCTGGATGCTCTGACAGATTTGCAATACGTACTGGATGGTGCATATCTTTCTTTCGGCCTTCAAAATCTAAAAGAAGTAGCATTCACCGAGGTACACCGGGCAAATATGAGTAAGCTGGGTGAGGATGGTAAGCCCATTCGCCGTGAAAGTGATGGGAAGGTGATGAAGGGCCCGAATTACCTGCCTCCCGATATTGAAAAAGTGATGTCAGATTTTGAAAAAGAAGAGGCTGCTTAAAACATGCTGGAATTCTGGAACTCATACGGTCAACCCTTTGCAATGATTTTACTCCATATCAGCATTACGATTAGCGTCGTAATGGGTGGTATGGCCTATATGACCTATGCAGAGCGCAAAGTTATGGGAGCGATGCAACGCAGACAGGGACCGATGACCGTCGGCCCATTTGGTCTTCTTCAGCCAATTGCTGACGGCATAAAGTTGTTAACCAAAGAAACCATTATGCCGACGCAGGCCAATAAAGGGGTTTTCCTGATTGCGCCTATGTTGACATTTACGCTCGCTCTGGCTGCCTGGGCCGTTATTCCTGTTGATGTCGGTCTTGCTCTTGCAGATATCAATGTGGGTATTCTTTATCTTTTCGCAATATCCTCGATGGGGGTATATGGTGTTGTGATGGCAGGTTGGGGATCGAATTCCCGCTATGCGTTTCTTGGTGCGATGCGCTCTGCATCACAGATGGTCTCTTATGAAGTTTCTATGGGGCTGGTCATCGTGACAGTATTGCTGTGTTGTGGTTCCCAAAACCTTACGGAAATTGTTCTGGCGGAACGCAGTTTTGGAATGAGTGTTCTTTTATTCCCAATGCTCATTATTTTCCTTGTCTCGATATTGGCAGAGACAAACCGCGCGCCTTTTGACTTACCAGAAGGGGAGTCGGAGCTGTCTGGCGGGTTCATGGTTGAATACTCTTCTTTCACTTTTGCGCTATTTTTCCTTGGTGAATATATCAACATGATTTTGATGAGTGCGATGACAACCATTTTGTTTTTGGGTGGTTGGAAGGTTCCGTTTGGAATTGAATTTCTGTCATTTGTGCCGGGATATATCTGGTTTATCCTTAAAACCTGCCTGATATTATTCTTCTTTATATGGTCAAGAGCTACATTCCCAAGATATCGTTATGATCAGCTAATGAGGCTGGGCTGGAAAGTTTTCCTTCCTCTAACGCTTCTCTGGGTTCTTGTCGTCTCCGGTTTCCTCATCTACACTAATCAATTGCCGGGGATGTGATTTATGAGTAAGCCACTTGATCTGATAGAATTATCCGATACTTTTAGACGGGCCAGTACCCAGACATTTTCAGAAATGCCACAATCACCGACACTGGTAGGTCTAACGCGCTATCTTGGTACGGCATCCACCTGGATAGATTTAACCTACCCTGAAAATCATTGGGTTAATAAAAAACCTCTAGATCAGATGGGGGCAATACTTTCGCTTTTGAAATCAGAGGCTGCTCAGGCCGGCTATACAGAAATCATACTTCCCTTTCATAAAGATAACCCGGTAAGTGAAATATTAAGCAGGCAAAGTTTTTGGAAGCAGGAGGGCTATGGGGAGCTTTTCTCTTTCAAAGAAACGGACTATTGTCGTGACCAATCCCCTCTAGGAATTATAGATTTGTCAATACCGACTATATTGGATGAGGGATTGCGCGGTGTTGCAGCAATCGATGATGATTTAAAATACAAATGGAATAACGATCTAAGGAGGCCTGCATAAGCAAGGTTCTAAGAGCATGAATAATTTTTTAAATTCTCTTCTTCTTAAAGAAATAGCCAAGGGTATGCTGTTAACCCTGAAATACATGTTTTTTGTGCCAAGAGCTACAATTAACTATCCGTTTGAGAAGGGACCTATTTCACCACGTTTTCGCGGTGAGCACGCACTTCGACGTTATCCGAATGGAGAAGAGCGTTGCATAGCCTGTAAGCTGTGCGAAGCAATTTGCCCCGCTCTTGCAATAACGATCGAATCCGAGCCTCGTGCTGATGGATCAAGACGCACAACGCGTTATGATATTGATATGACAAAATGTATCTATTGCGGATTGTGTCAGGAAGCCTGTCCGGTTGATGCGATCGTGGAAGGGCCTAATTTTGAGTTTTCTACAGAAACCCGCGAAGAGCTTTATTATAACAAGCAAAAACTGCTTGATAATGGAGATAAATGGGAAGCCCAGCTTGCGGCAAACCTTGCAGCGGATGCCCCTTACAGATAAAAACTCAAACGCTTTTGGGCTTTGTTTTTCTTAGGACAATTTCTTTCAACCGGTCTTTATCTTCCTGAATACTCATCTCAGCCAAAGCGCGTTGATATGATAGATAGGAATGCCTCTCTGCATTCTCTTTAAAATCATCAGCGGCCATTTCCGAGAGAGATTTAAAGGATTTTTGCAGGTAAAGCTGAACTTCTAAAATGGATGCCCCGTCACGGGCAATTGCGTTGAAGGCACCGTTAAACATACTTGATACATCGACACATGGCATATGGATGGACGGATATTTAATAACAGGTATTCCATCACTGTCACCGTTTTGTGACCCGTCTTTATTCTCGAGCTTGTCCTTTTCTTCGCTACTGATCGGCTCTTTCTTGTTCTGCCAATATGATAAGATACGCGTCATTGAGACTATAACCGCTATGGCGGTTCCTGGGTCGTTTATTCCCGGTGATAAGGCTTTTGACGCGATCTCTGATAAAACAATCAGACCATAGCGTGGATCTTGTGTGAAAGATCTGACTTCATCGATCATAAATGCGTTTCTGATCTTGTCGATATCATCATCACCGCAAGTTCCTTTAACAGAAGCTATAGACGTACTGCCGTCACAGAATGAGCCTGGAATTATATTGACATATATTTCAACTCCCTGATCGTCACAAACAGAATTTAAAGAAGCCATATCTATATGCTGAAGGTAGCCGATTTTATTTTGATAGACTTCGGTGACTTTCGAGGGAGGTTTATCCTTGTCTTGATTAAAAGGTTTTGCCCCGAAATAAGGGTCTTTGGCGGTATTGCTTATCGCCTCGGTTGCCGCCTGTTCTATCCTTTTAATGGTCTCACCTACGCGGCCTAGCTTAATAAGATATTCAATCCAGCTTAACATTGTGGCCACAACCAGGGTTATAACACCGATAGTGATAACAAATAAGATTATCCTGCCCGAATCTTCATAAAGTCCAAGCTTAATCGTGATGATGCCAACCAAAGAAAATATGAAAGAGCCTAAAAATGTTGAGAGGGCATTTTGCGCGGCACGGTCACTGATAAGAAGTTTTGTGGAACGTGGCGTTGCGTTATCTGTAACAGCCCTGAACGCGGCTACCATTGTTGTTAGTGAGAAAATTGTGACAGCCAGCATACTGGAGGCAATAATATTAAGAATGTCCTCAATGGCTCCAGGCTCGAGCGTTCTTGAAAACTCATCTGGAATGAAGGTTTTCCCGTAAAGAGCCAATAATGCGCTACCGATACCAGCAAGGCAGAAGATACTTGACCTGAACCACAAGCGGTTTGTTATTTTTGTTATAAGCCATTTCCAGCGAGGCATATCTATTTTTCCTTAATTTTCTTAAACTTATGTTTTAAAAGTAAATTATTCTTTTAAAAAGGCAAATAACTTTTGGGGAAATCCTGCTTTGCCCCTTGCACTGTATATGAGGAATCTATAAAACACTTCATATATGTTTATTAAACACAATTCGCGGATCACCTCATGATTGTTCAAGCCGTTGTTTTTTATTTATTTGCCTCTGTCATGCTTTTAAGCGCGACGGCGGTCATTACATTGAAAAATCCGGTTCACTCTGTTTTATGTCTGATCCTGGCTTTCTTTAATGCGGCCGGGTTGTTCCTGATGCTCGGTGCAGAATTTGTGGCCATGATTTTGGTCATTGTTTATGTAGGCGCTGTGGCGGTGCTTTTCCTCTTCGTTGTTATGATGCTGGATATTGATTTTTCGAGGCTGCGCGAAGGTGTTGTTAAATATGCCCCCATCGGAATAGTTTTAGGGGTGGTCCTCCTTGCTGAATTGCTGCTTCTTTTCCGGGCTGTTTTTGGGGAAGGGCGTTTTGAAACTCAGGCTGTTACTGATGATGTTACAAATACACAAGCATTAGGCCAGGTGCTTTACACAGATTACATATACATTTTCCAGTCTGCAGGTTTGATCCTTCTCGTCGCGATGATAGGTGCCATTGTTCTTACTCTGACACATAGAACCGGCGTTAAGCGTCAGAATGTTGGAGATCAGGTCTCCAGACGCCCCGAGGATGTTCTTGAGATTCATAAGGTTGAAAAAAGGACAGGTGTTTAAGTCCCATGTTTGAGATTACTTTAATACATTACCTTTTTCTGGCATCGGCGCTTTTCACGCTTGGTGTAATGGGAATTTTTATTAACCGGAAAAATGTGATTGTCATACTGATGTCTATCGAGTTGATCCTTCTTTCGGTTAATATCAACTTTGTTGCTTTCTCAGCCTATCTGAACGATTTATCCGGCCAGGTTTTCAGCCTCTTTATCCTTACCGTGGCTGCTGCAGAGGCGGCAATCGGTCTGGCTATACTCGTTTCGTTTTTCAGATCACGCGGCTCAATTGCCATTGAAGACATTTCGAGCTTGAAGGGGTAATGCAATGGATTATTTAGCCGTATTTTTGCCTTTAATTGCTTTTTTAATAGCGGGTTGCTTTGGTCGTGAAATTGGTGACAAGGCAGTACAATTTGTAACGTGTGCAGGTGTGATCGTCTCTGCAATTTGCTCGGTATTTCTGTTTTTTAAAGTCGGAGTAGGGCAGGCACCTTATACATTAACACTTGCAGAATGGGTGCATACCGGAGGCCTGAGTGTCGATTGGGCTTTAAAGATGGACACGCTGACCGTGGTGATGATGTGCGTCATCAATATAGTCTCAGCGTGTGTCCATGTTTATTCAATTGGCTATATGGCACATGATAAGCATAAAAGCCGGTTCATGGCTTATTTGAGCTTGTTTACTTTTGCCATGTTAATGCTGGTCACTTCCGATAACCTCCTTCAGCTTTTCTTTGGTTGGGAAGGCGTGGGGCTAGCCTCATATTTGCTTATCGGCTTCTGGAACACAAAACATTCTGCGAATGCTGCGGCCATTAAGGCTTTTGTCGTCAACCGTGTTGGTGACTTCGGTTTG
>Ga0066376_10002519_pt1 | contig 17011 bp, 13 predicted proteins | sample Knorr_S15_td_Bot_FD_77009 | JGI IMG/M metagenome (GOLD analysis project Ga0066376, IMG submission 77009) | Marine microbial communities from Southern Atlantic Ocean transect - Knorr_S15_td_Bottom_ad_5009_LV_A | ecosystem: Environmental > Aquatic > Marine > Oceanic | place: Southern Atlantic... | reverse complement strand
TTAATTCATCAAACAACTTTGGCTAATCTGAACAATGAATTTGCTCAAGTAATTAATACAGAAAAACTACTTGGATTAGTGTAAAAAACTAATTACAACAAAGTATATAAAAATAGCTGATTAAGCGAAAATCTATAAAGTTTAAGCTGTTTTATTACATTTATTCGCTCTGAGAACTTAGTGCTTGTTAAAACGCTACATTTCATATACAAACCGTTGGGGTTAATTTAATCATCACATTGGAATGTTTGTGAACTACCAGGAGTTTTATAAATATTGATAATTGCAAGAAATAATATCGTTTAAAGCGACTACCTCTAAGATATCTACAACTATTTTGAGAGCCTGGAATTGTACGACTTAATAGTTTTTATTTAACCCTTTTCGTCAAGTCAAGCGTTATCAACGCTAATTTTTAAATATGAACTTGAGGTAGTTTCAGACTTTAAAATCAACCCGACTATTGCATTATCGTTAATATTTTAATTCCTTTTACCAAAGACTCGTGGAGCAAGGAGGTTGTAAATTAGGATTTAACATTTCCAGAATATTTAACTTTTAACTGCATAAGCAAATTCTTCGCTGACTATTATCAGACACCTACATTTAATCTAAAATAATTTTTAGATTAACCTAAAAATCATCTTTCCTTTAATTATATTTGTAAAATATCCAATGCCCCAGGAATTCGTTTACTGAAGAAAATTATTTAAAAGCCATTTTTAAGCTAATCATGGGAAGCAACAAAGAAGTTTCTACGAATGCAATAGCGGAGCAATTAGACACCAAAGCTTCTTCGGTTACTGATATGATTAAAAAATTATCAGACAAAAAACTGGTGAAATATGTGAAATACAAAGGGGTTAGTTTAAATGAAAAAGGGGAGGAAATAGCAGTTTCTATCATCAGAAACCACCGATTGTGGGAAGTTTTTTTGGTAGAAAAATTAGACTTCAAATGGGATGAAGTGCATGAATTCGCGGAAGAATTGGAACACATCAAGTCAGATAAATTAACAGAAAGACTAGAGACTTTTTTAGGTTTCCCAAAATACGATCCGCACGGAGACCCTATACCTGATGAAGACGGTAACATTAATAGACACAAAGATATTACTTTAGCAAACCTTAAAATAAATGACAAAGGCGTTATTGTAGGTGTAAAAGAACACTCTAAGGCTTATTTAAAACATTTAGAGAGCCTTAATTTAATTCTGGGAACAGAAGTTGAGGTATAAGATATTGTTGATTTTGATCTTTCAATGACCCTCTCAGTCAATAAGACATTTAGCGTAAGTATATCACATCAGGCATTAAAAACCTAATCATTAAAAGTCAAAATAGAGATGAATAACAACTATTTTTTCGCAACTATCCTGATAATTGTGCTTTTTTTATCTACAGCACTTTTTTCATGTCAATATGAAACACCGGATAAAACTGCTAAAGAAAAATTAAACATTGTTACCACTACCGGAATGATTGGTGATGCTGTAAAGAATATTGTTGGCGACAGTGCTGAAGTGATTTCTTTAATGGGGCCAGGAGTTGATCCTCACCTGTACAAGGTAACACAAAGCGATATAAAGAAATTATTGAATGCGGATGTCATCTTTTACAATGGTTTGCATTTAGAAGGGAAAATGGGCGAAGTTTTGGATCAAATGAGTGAGAGAAAACCTGTATTTGCTATTTATAAGGGTCTAACTGAAAAACAATTAAGAGCTACCAGTGAATTTCAGGGGAATTATGATCCTCACATCTGGTTCAGCGTTCAACTTTGGACAGATGTAGTAAAATTTATTGGTAAAAACCTTGCTGAAATTGATCAAGTTCATGCTTCTTTTTATCAAGCTAATACTACACAACATGTAGAAGAATTAACTTTTTTACATTCATGGACTGCCGAGCAAATTAATACTATTCCTGAAAATCAAAGAGTGTTAATTACTGCACATGATGCTTTTGGTTACTTTGGAAGAGAATATAGCATGAAGGTTAAAGGATTACAAGGTCTTTCAACTGCAGCTGAATACGGATTAAAAGATGTGATTATGCTGGTTGATTTTATTTTCGAAAATAAAATTAAAGCAGTGTTTGTTGAAAGTTCTGTATCTGACAGATCCATAAAAGCAGTAATCGAAGGATGCAAAGACAAAGGACATAACGTTATAATTGGTGGAACTCTTTATTCTGATGCTATGGGAGCAGAAAATATGCCAGAAGGAACTTACATTGGAATGGTAAAATACAATGTAACAACTATTGTTGAAGCCTTGAAATAGTGAGATGATAGGGGGAATAAGTTAATGTGATGATTGTACTAAAAACCATACACTAAACAAAACTTTTATGAATATCCAAATAGATAAGCCTGTATTAGAAGTTCATGACCTTACAGTAAGTTATGATAAAAAGCCAGTTCTTTGGGATATCGACTTTACCATTCCTTACGGAAATTTGGTAGGAATTATTGGTCCGAACGGTGCAGGAAAATCTACTTTGATAAAGGCCATTATGAACCTTGTTCCTAAGGGTAGTGGTTATGTAAAACTGTACAACGATACCTTAGACAACGTAAGGCACAAAATCAGCTATGTACCTCAAAGAGAATCTGTTGATTGGGATTTCCCTGCAAGTGTTTTAGATGTTGTTTTAATGGGGAGGTATGGTAAAAGTGGCTTACTAAACAGACTATCAAAAAAAGATAAAGAAATCGCTTATGAAAGTCTGAAAAGAGTAAATATGCTCGATTTTGCTAATAGGCAAATATCTCAACTTTCTGGGGGTCAACAACAGAGAACATTTCTAGCAAGAGCATTGGCACAAGAGGCGGATCTGTACTTAATGGATGAGCCATTTGCTGGAGTTGATGCCGCTACAGAAAGATCTATTGTTGATCTTTTATTGGAGATGAGAAAAGAAGGTAAAACCATTATTGTGGTTCATCACGATTTACAATCTGCCATCGATTATTTCGACTGGACACTCTTATTAAATACGAGGTTGGTCGCTTCAGGTCCAACCGAAAAGGTGTTTACCACCGAATTATTACAAGAAACTTATGGTGGTAAATTGACCTTATTATCTAAAATTGGTGATTTATTGAAAGAAAAACAATTCCCTGTTAGGGAGAACAAATAATGTGGTTAATTAATCAAATAGTAGAATTCTTTTCTTTTCAAGATGTCAACATTCGCTATGTGGCATTCGGAACAGTATTGCTTGGAGCAAGTTCGGCATTAGTCGGCTGTTTTACATTTTTAAGAAAAAAAGCCTTGGTTGGCGATACCATCGCCCACTCAATACTTCCGGGTATTTGTTTGAGTTTCATCATTTTCGAAACCAAAGATCCCTTAATGCTATTGCTTGGTGCAATGGTTACTGGTTGGCTGTCCGTTTATATAGTTGATTATATATCAGCCAATTCCAAAATTAAACCAGACACAGCCATAGGACTTACACTATCTGTATTTTTTGGTGTTGGTGTTCTTTTATTAACACACATTCAACATTCGGGAAATGCTGCCCAAGCAGGATTAGATAAATTCTTGTTCGGAAAGGCAGCGTCATTAGTTCAAAACGATGTCATCACTTTTGGTATAGTTAGCGTATTGTTGATAGCAACTGTTATCCTCTTTTTCAAACAATTTACTTTGATTTCTTTTGATGTCCATTTCGCTAAAACAATTGGCCTTCCTGTTAGAACCTTTGAGGTAATTCTTTCCACTATTACCGTTTTGGCTGTCGCTATTGGTATCCAAACTGTTGGCGTAGTCTTAATGGCGGCCTTGCTAATTACACCTGCTGCTGCCGCGAGGTTTTGGACAGATAAATTAAAAGTAATGATCGTCATTGCAGCTATTATTGGAGGTGTTTCAGGACTATTCGGAGCATTTATTTCTTTCACTGCACCATCTATGCCAACCGGACCATGGATCGTTGTGGTCTTATCATTTATTGCAATCGGTTCTATGTTGGTTGCTCCAAAAAATGGTGCTATCTCAAAAATTAGAAAGCAAAAGAAGAATCAACGAAAAATTCTCGAAGACAACATCTTAAAGCTCTTGTATAAATTGGGAGAAAAAGAAAATGATTTCTTTAAAAATCGCTCCATCACAACACTTAAAAATTACAGAGAAATACCAGAAAACAAATTCTTAAAAGGTTTAAACATCTTAAAGAAGAAAAACCTAGTAGCACTGGTAAACGATTTATGGGTCTTGACCGAAGAAGGCAAAAAAGCTGGAATGAGAATTGTTAGAATCCATAGATTGTGGGAGCTTTATTTGACCACTTATTTACGCATTGCCCCCGATCATGTACATGAAGATGCAGAAACGATCGAACACATTATTACACCAGAGATGGAATTAAAATTAGAGCACTTATTAGATTTTCCTGAAAAGGATCCTCATAACGTTAACATCCCTTACAAAAACGAAAAAGATAGTAATGAGTGATTTTTGGATCATATTAACAGGTTGTTTGGCTGCAGTTTCTTGTGGCTTGTTGGGTTGTTTCCTTATTCTCAGAAAAATGGCCATGATTGGGGATGCTATTTCTCACGCTGTTTTGCCGGGAATTGTTATCGCTTTTTTGTTTTCTGGTTCTTTGGATTCTGTACCTATGTTGATCGGTGCCGCCACTTTTGGGATTATTACTACTTACCTTATTGAAACCTTCAACAAAAAAGGAGGCTTACAAAAAGATGCTTCCATAGGAATCACATTTACTTGGCTATTTGCTATTGGCGTAATACTAATATCGCTTTACGCGGATGATGTGCACATAGACCAAGATTGTGTTTTGTTTGGAGAGATAGCTTATGTGGCTCTCGAACCCCTCACCTCTTTCCTTCCAGGGGTAAGTGCACCAAATACAGTTTGGGTTTTAGGAATTGTGATGCTGCTAATTATTGCTATGATAATTTTTGGTTACAAAGGATTGTTCTTAACCACTTTCGATCCTTCTTTTGCTTCCACAATTGGTGTTTCTACAGTGGTGTGGCACTATTTATTGATGAGTGCAGTTTCGGTTACTACGGTGGTTTCTTTTGAATCGGTAGGAGCAATATTGGTAGTTGCCTTATTAATTGCACCAGCTGCAACAGCTTATCTAATTACTGACCAATTGCCTAAAATGCTAGTGATTTCTGCTTTGGTTGGTGTTATTTCTTCTTTTGGTGGCTATTATTTGGCAGTTTGGCTCGATGCTTCTGTGGCTGCCGCTATTGCAACCGTACTTGGTATAGAATTCACCCTCGTATTTCTTTTCTCTCCACAAAATGGGATAATTATTAAGCGATTTAGGAAATAAATTTCAGGTCTATCACACTAATTGTTGGACAGAACCCTAAGAAACACTTCTCTATCTGGATGATCTAACATTCCCCTTTTCAATCAACTTACTATACGGACGGGAAACAAAACGGTAACACCCCCTTTAATTGTTAAAATAAGAAAGTAAAGCTTACTTATTGGTCAGCACCCAAAGCTCCACAACTTCAGAAGAGCGCCAGTGAATATCTCTCTTAGATTTATTAGACGCAGCTTTAACAATTTTTGTGAAGCAATTCTCCAATATAAACCGACCACCTTCAGATAACTCTTTCTTAATGGGATGCTCTTTGCTTACATTGGTAATTTGAGCTAAGTTCGAGAATATGAGCACAAGTTTTCCTTCGGGTAAAAGCCTTTGTTTTGCTTGTTTAAAAAATTCAGGAAATAGATTTTCATTGTAATAAATAGCTTCATCAATCACATCCAAATTATGAAGTTCGGGTAACCAAGGAGGGTTAAAAACAATCAATTCAGTTTGTTTATTCCAGCTTCCAAAAAGATCACCAAAATCTAGCTCTATTTTCCTAGACAACTTTGTATCGCCCATAAAATCGGCTAGTCCAATAATTGCATTAGGATTTGAATCGGTACCAAAAACCTTTTGGAAACCGTGCTTTATCATTTGAAAGGAAAGTATGCCACTCCCAACCCCAACATCTATAGCCGATTTTTTAGCGCCTTTATAGCGTTTCAACCAATTATCAAAAAGCTGTAAGTGTTCAAAACGCGTAGGGAAATAGGTGCCATAATACGGATGTATTTTATTTCGGAGTACCGGAATAGAAATCCCATTTTCATACCACTGCCAAGAACTATTTAGTCCTTGTATTTGGGGGAATGACAATAAGAAATTACTCATTTCTGGATACAATTTCTCTAACCAGCCTATGGAAGGCGATTTCTTTACGACCAATTTGTAATTGGCAATTTCTATTAAAATAAGATTTGAAAGCTTTCGATATGCAGCTCTGTATTCTCGTTGCTCTAGAAAAGACTTATTCGGAAAACGCCTATTCAGATGTGTCTTCAACTCCTGTAGAAGTGTCAATCCATTGTTGAAAAAATCAATTATTAAAATGGGCTTACCGCTCTCCAATACCTTAATGGCAAACTGAATATCTGTTGCACCATTAAACGATTCTAATTCCCCTTCAGACACAATGGGTTCTGGTCTATTTACCTTTATATCTGTATTCATCTATTGATTTTATTTCGAATTAAAAACAGGCCCTCTTGATGATTAACCGCAGGACTATACATAAAAAATGAACGTCATGCATGTACGCTCTAATTACATATAATACTAGCAAGATGTGCTGCATCTTTAGAAACACCACCTAAGGTTGCAGAACCACGCGTATACATCAAAGGTAATCCAATAAACGACACCCCTTCAATATTACTCACTCCACGATGATTCTTCGGGTAATTATTCTCATCCAGCTCAAGTCCCTCTATCCAATGGAAATTAGGTCGATAACCCGTTGCCCAAACTATATTTTTAATAGTAGTTATTTTCTGCTTTTCAAAAAAGATATCCATACCCATAGCATCTTTTGTTCTTCCAACTACAACAACATTTTTTCTAGCGAGAATCTCTTTTACATCCGTGCCAATTACAGGCTGAGGGATAGAGCTAATCTTTTTCCCAATCCAGCTATACTTGGTAAAGCTTAAGAAACCAATTATAGTAAACCACCACCATATAGTTTTCCATAGAAATTGCTGAGGTATCGATTTTACGTTTATTAGACCTGAGAAGTAAACGGTTATAGACTTATTCTTAGAAATTTCATCAAGAATTTGATACCCAGAATCGCCACCCCCAACAACTAAAGCATCGCCTTCTTGCAATTGATGTAGAGACTTATAGAAGTTACTATGCATCTGAGTGATTTCTGACGATAGCTTTGTATGACAAGGAGGAGTATAAGGCGTGTGAAAAGGCCCTGTAGCTACAATAATATTTTTAGTTTGAATCTCCCCCTCTGAATGAGTCAAAGTGAAAAATCCTTTTTCACTTTTCACTACAGATGTGATCAGTGTATTAAACTGCAGCGGGATTTCATAATGATCTACATAGGACTTAAAATAATTGGCAACCTCAAATTTGTTTGGATAATAGCCTTTTGGAGTGTCAAATTTAAGTCCGGGTAGATTGTTGTATTCTGTTGGCGTAAATAATTTTAAAGAGTCCCATCTATTTAGCCATGAAGCACCGATTTCTGCACCACCATCAACCACTAAAAACTTCTTGTTATGTTGTTTTAAATGATAAGCCATCGATAAGCCAGCCTGCCCACTACCAATAATAACGAATTCCAACATTTAGTCTCTCTTTTTAATATAAAGAACAAAAATAGAAGCAATACAACAAATGAAACTACAAATCTGAAAAAACATTAGTCCCAATACTAAATCATCTAGCTAGATTAGGAATGAGTGTAAAATACATTTCTGGAAGTTTCATGAAAAAAGCTAGTCTTCTGTCGATTGAGCAACAAACCCTTTTAGGATCATATACTGAGCTGTACAATAAAATATCATTATCATAGAATCTGCAAAAGGAATTGGATTTACGAATTTGTTATAACCAATAATTGAATCGGATAAAATAAAGACGAAAGCTCCTATTACAGTATAGGAAAAGGCATCCATATTTACACGAGCATATCTTCCTAAGGCTGTAACTCCCATAAGTCCAATAGCTGTAACGTAAAACAATACGGGGAGCCAAATCTCACCTAAATTACTGTACATCAACAAATAAAAACTTACAGCAATTAATACCATTAAAAACTGTAAAACTGCAATGCCCTTATAAGACCTTAACTTTCTATAAGCTGACTTTTTAAAGTAATAAATATAGGCTATGTGTGAGAATAAAAAGGCTGCGAGACCACCGATAAAAAAGAGCTCATCAATTTCTTGTCCAAGTAAAAGTATATCACCCAACCAAGCAAAAAGAAAAGCGAGGAGCATGGTTTTATAAAACTTCAGATGACTTAAGTAGCGTATTAAGAAGTAGATGGCAGAAGGCATAATCAAAGGTTTAAAAATCATATGAAAATCATAGATTTCTACATCAATGTTCATTGCGATTATATCGGCTAGACTTACCACAAAAAATATGCAAGTAAACAGCTTCCAAACTTTTGTTTTTAGCATTTTGTTAGTTTAAAAATTCGACACTTAAGTTGACAACCTTTTTCAAATCTGACGGCAAATCACTACTCACAGCAGGGTGAATAGCACCAAAAGTATGTCCAGATTCTGGTATGACTTCTAATCTAGATTTGTGAACAACATTTACAATTTGTTTTGCTTCATCCATGTCTACAGCAGGATCATTCATTCCGTGTATCACCAAGATTTCTTGTTGAATATTAGCGCATTGAAAGGAGACATCCAACTGTGTTTTATGCTCAAAATAAGATTCGTATAACTGAAATTTCAAAGGCATCATCTGTTCGGTACGTCCGTTGTAAATATGCTCAACACCTTTCTCCTTCCACTCGGAAACATCTTTTGGGAATCGCGATTCGAAATCGCATACCGAAGCCCAAGTAATGGCTTTATGTATTCGATTATCCTGAGCAGTACGAATAAGAACGATTCCTCCTCCCCTACTATGCCCTATCACAGATAACTTCGAAAAGTCAATATTTAAATCCGATTGTTCTAACCAATCAATCACCAAACCCAACTCCTGAAATTCAATCCAATAATTATTATTCCCAAAGGCATCCAAATCCACAAAATCTATAGGATGTTCAGCGGTAACACCATTATGAGAAAAGTTGAACTTTAAATATAAGAAACCGTTTTCGGCGAAAGTATTCGCTACTTCGTTTGAAGAACCCCAATCTTTAAACCCCTTAAATCCATGTACGTAAATAATGGGTACTAACATTGTGTCTGCATCCATAAATCTATAATCGATGCTTATCTTTCTACCATTCAGTCCTTCAATTTCAAAATGCTTTTCAATCATCCTAATAGAGCGTCAATTAAACGAGTTAATTTATGATCCTTCTGGGTAATTGTATTCCCAGCATCGTGTGTACAAAAAGAAAGTTTCACGGTAGCGTAAACATTATAGATCTCAGGATGATGATTTTCGGTCTCACAAACTTCAGCTACACAATTGATAAATTGCATAGCTTCATTAAAATCTTTGAACTTATAGTTCTTTACTAATTTCCCCTCTTCTTCGTTCCACATAAATCTTGTCTTATTACAAGTTCTTCAAAATCCAGATAACTATTGGTACTGGATAACATTATCTTAATTACCTAAGGCTTCCTTATAGGCTGCTTCATACAATGGAAGAACTTTACTAATATCATATCTCTTAGCTACTTCATAAGCACGTTCAGAAAATTTACGATAAGCAACTTCATCACTCAAAAGAAATATTGCATCTTTCGCCATTTTTTCTACGTTACCTACAGAAGAAGTATAACCTGTTTCACCATTTATATTCACATTTGCTAAACCACCTGTGTCGCTAGACACTACAGGCACACCTGCAGCCATAGCTTCTAGTGCTACCAGACCAAAACTTTCCTTTTCTGATGGCAATACAAACAAGTCTGAGATGGCTAATATTCGCGATACATCCTTCGTTTTACCTAAAAATTTCACATCATCGCAATAACCTAAGTCTCTGCATAAATATTCGGCAATTTCTCTTTCAGGACCATCGCCAACCATGAGTAATTTTACGGGCATTTGCTCTCTCACTTTAGCGAAAATCCGAATGACATCAGGGACTCTTTTTACAGGTCTGAAATTGGAAATATGCACTAAAATCTTTTCGCCATTAGGAGCAAAATGAAAATGCAAGTCCTTATCAAAATTATAATCGTGAAGATCGAAATCGATGAAATTTGGAATCACCTTAATTTCTTTTCGAATCGAGAAAAAGTCTAATGTTTCTTCTTTCAAACTATCTGATACAGCTGTTACCACATCTGAATGGTTAATGGAAAAACTAACGGCAGGAGATAAAGCAGGACTCTTGCCTACCAAAGTGATATCGGTACCGTGTAAAGTGGTAACTACAGGAATGGTGATTCCTTCTTCGGCTAACATTTGTTTTGTTAAATAGGCCACATAAGCATGTGGTATGGCGTAATGGACATGTAGTAAATCCAATTTTTCATATTTTACTACATCGAATAATTTACAAGCCAAACTCAACTCATAAGGTGGATATTCAAATAGCGGATAATCGGCAACACGAACTTCATGAAAAACCACATTATTCATTTCTTGGCTTAAACGAACAGGTTGTCGGTATGCAATAAAATGAACCTCATGACCTTTATCAGCTAAAGCTTTCCCTAGCTCTGTAGCGACAATTCCACTACCTCCAAAAGTCGGATAACAAACAATTCCTATTTTCATCTTATTCTATTGCCTTGTAGATTACTTCTTGAATTCGGGTTCTGATATTCTCTTTTACTAAAAGTTTATTATCAGCACTTGGATGAATTCTGTTAGACAAAAATACGTAAATCAATTCATGTTCTGGATCTGCCCAGACAATGGTTCCTGTAAAACCAGAATGCCCAAAGCTAGATGCTGATGCCTGCTTACAGGTAGGACCATCAGAATCGTCTATTACCGGTTTATCAAAACCAATTCCTCTACGGTTATCTTTTCTGCAATACTGACATTCGGTAAACTCTTCGAGAGTTTTCTCATCTATATATCGTTTACCTCCATATACACCTCCGTTTAGATACATCTGCATCAACTTAGCTAAATCGTTGGCATTAGAGAATAAGCCCGCATGTCCACCAATTCCATTTTGCATAGCTGCTCCAGGATCGTGTACATAGCCTCTCAATAATTGATTTCTGAAATAGTCATCCTCTTCGGTGGGAACAATAGTATTTGGCTTAAATTTTTCTAGGGGATGATAAGTCGTGAGATTGGCTCCCAAATCTTTATAAATTCTTTCTTGAACTAAGTCTTTAAGAGAACTGCCTTCTTGCTTTTCGATAATCTCTTTGAGTATATAATAGGCTAAATCGCTATATTTATACCCCTTCTTATCGCGCATTTTAGAGTGTACTACCCTGTCTACAATAGTATCAAGATAAGTTTGATTCATGTATATATCGTGAGCTACTTTAATCTGAAATTCGCCCTCTTGTTTATTCGAATAAATAGCCGGATTAGGACCGCCTTTTTCAGTTAAAGTCTCTCTATAAAAAGGAATCCAAGGCCATAAGCGCGCATGATGTGCCAACATCTTTCTACTCGTTAATTTGGCTTTAGAGCAAGTATCTTCTATGCTTAAATAGTTAATAATAGGTTTGTCGATATCAAAACTATTGTCATCTACTTTTTGCATAATTAAGGGTAGTGTAGACGTAATTTTAGTGATAGAGGCTATATCGTAAATATCGAATTCACTTACCGCATTTAAGCTATCGTAAGTGTGATAACCAAAACTTTTATTATAAACTACTTTCCCATCTTTAGCTATCAAAACCTGACAACCGGGAGTAGCTTTTATCTTGATTGCATAATTCACAATCGAATCTATTAAAGCTAGAGTATCTCTATTCAAACTTACCTCTTCAGGCTCTGTATACTTTAGTCTATTCAGTGATTGAATCTCTAAACCTAATCCTACTTTAAATTCCTCAGTAAGACTTACGGGTAATTTTCCGTTTACATTTATAGCTCCAAAAACACTTTGAGCAGCCAAAGACTGAAGGGTTGTAGAATTTTGATAAGCCAATAAAACAGCTTTTACATCAGTGAGATAATCTGCATTTAATAGACTGTAGGGATTGGCAAACACCACTAAAGACACATTTGTTTCCTTAGAGAATTCGCGAATACGTTTCTTTTCAGATTCTGTAATCTTATAAGATTTCCAAGGTGATGCATTGGACTTATGAATGGAGATAATTATTTTATCAAAATCAGCGGCTTCATCAATGCTACTATCAAATCTATGTACATCGGTATATCTTTTAAGTTGATGAACGAACGACTCTGAGTCAGAATCCCCGAGGGTAAGAACAGCAATTTTCTGATTTTTCAAATCGGCAATGGGCAAATAGTCCTGATTATTTTTCAGTAGCGTTAAGGACGCTTCTTCCATTCGTCGCATCAAAAATCTTGAATTTTCATTTTGTGCTCTATCCAGAACATTTAGTGTATCTAATTCTACTGCTGAAGTTAAACCCAACCACTCTTTAGCTTTTAATATTTTATGACAAGATTGGTCTATTCTATCTACAGTCAATACGCTATCCTTAATAGCTTGTTTAATAGCAATGAATGCAGCTGGAATATCTTCAGGGAAAAGCAAAACATCATTTCCTGCCAACAGAGCTGCTACTTCTAAGTCGCCAGTTTCATAAAAAGAACTTACGCCCTTCATGTTCAAAGCGTCGGTAAATGCTAAACCACTAAAATTCATTTGCTGACGCAGCATGGTATCTACTACATAGGGAGACAAGGTACTTGCTCTATTTTCGGTTGAATCTAAAGACGGGATATTTAAATGCGCCACCATTACCGAGGCAACACCGGCATCAATTAAGTCTTGGAATGGAACTAAATCTACAGAATCGATTCGTGCTTTGGTATGATTGATTACCGGTAAGGTTTTATGGGAATCAGACTCCGTATCGCCGTGTCCGGGGAAATGTTTAGCACATGCTAAAACTCCTGCATCTTGCATACCCCGCATTAAAGCTAAGCCTTTTCGACTTACATTTTCAGGATTCTCGCCATAAGAACGTGCATTGATAATTGGATTTAATGGATTTGAATTTACATCTACTACAGGAGCAAAATTAAAGTGAATCCCTAGTGTTTTACATTCTTGCGCCATAGCAGCACCCATTTCATAAAGCAATTCATCATCCTGAATCGCACCCAAAGTCATATTCCAAGGAAAAGATTTCAGGCTATCAATACGCATAGCTAATCCCCATTCGCCATCAATTCCATTCATCATCGGAATATTCGATATCGACTGGAAACGATTCACTAATAAATTATGATTGTGTGGCTCAGCTTGAAAATAGATCAAACCACCCAAACCATAGTTTTCTATTAAACTATCAATCATCAAATAGTAAGCTTCATCAGTATCTCTACCATTAGCCGCCACCATAAATAACTGACCAATTTTTTCATCCAAAGTCATGCTTTGCATTAAAGAATCTGCCCAAGGAGATTCCACACGCATGTAGGGTGCTTCTACAGGTGGTTCGGGAATAGGTGATATTCCTTTGCCCCAAAAGCCCCACAAGCCTAAACTGATGATAAATACGCTTAATATTCTAAGATACATGGATAAGATAGAATTGAAATTTGGAAATTAGACGTTGAAAAATTGGAGTGTAATTCCTTAGAAAAACACCTTTCATATTCAAACATAAATCGTCTTTAAAAGTACATAGAATTGCTACAGAAATCGAACCATAGAGCAGTCAATAGAAACAATTTTATTAACAATGATTCTCTAAAGCGTGAAACGTAAATGGTAAAAAGTGAATCCTTATAATTAGGCTATTGAATGAGCAAATTAACTTGTTATTTTTCTTCGAAGTATTTGAAGAAAGTTAAAGGAGTATAATTTAGTTATTAGTCAGTTACAGTACAAATAGCTACAATCTACTTTTAACTTAAAACAATTAACTTTTCAACTTATAGCACAACTTATTCACAAGGCACTATTTGAATCTTATTATTTTATAATTTCGAAGCTCTACAAAAGGAAATTTATGAAGCTTTGTATTGCGGAAAAGCCAAGTGTGGCTAGAGAAATAGCTCAGGTTATAGGAGCGAATGAAAAGAAGATTGGTTACTATGAAGGCAATGGCTATCAGGTAAGTTGGACTTTTGGGCATTTCTGTACCCTAAAAGAGCCGCACGAATACAATCCATCTTGGAGAGCTTGGAATTTAAGCTACCTCCCAATACTTCCACCTGCTTACGAAATTAAACTCATCGAAAACCGAGGGGTTAAGGAGCAATTCGACATCATTAAATACCTGGTTCAAAACTGTGATTCTATTATAAATTGCGGAGATGCGGGGCAAGAAGGAGAATTGATTCAGCGTTGGGTTTTAGAACATGCTGGAAACACCAAGCCTATTAAGCGCTTATGGATCTCATCACTTACAAACGAAGCTATTAAAGAAGGTTTTTCGAACCTTAAAGATGGTGCCGATTTTGACAGATTGTATCATGCTGGAAAAGCTAGAGCCATTGGCGACTGGGTTTTAGGCTTTAACGCTACCCGATTATACACTTTACGTTACGGAAACGGAAAGCAAGTATTATCGATTGGGAGGGTGCAAACGCCTACTCTAGCGATGATTGTAAATCGCCAAAAGGAGATTGAAGGATTCAAACCTACTCCTTATTGGGTTTTACAAACAAAATACAAGAACACCATTTTCAATGCCGAAGCTGGTAAATTCTCAACCGTAGAAAAGGCAAAGGAGCAATTAGCTTTGATGTCAGCAGCAGAGTTTGAAATCCTTTCTAACGAAACTAAAGAAGGTAAAGAAAGTCCTCTTCGACTATTTGATCTTACTTCTCTACAAGTTTCGTGTAACAACAGATTTAATCTTTCTGCAGAAGACACTTTAAAGATTATTCAGAGTCTTTATGAAAAGAAATTGTGTTCTTATCCGCGTGTAGATACTACATTCCTTCCGAATGATGTACACCCCAAAATTGAGGGTATCTTAAAAGGACTACAAGTTTACGCTCCGATTACTCAAGTCTTAATAGGTAAAGCTATTCGCAAATCGAAAAAGGTTTTTAACGATAAAAAAGTTACCGATCACCACGCCATTATCCCTACAGGTCAGAATCCAAGTTCAGGATTGACGTATAACGAGAAGATGGTATATGACTTGATTACCAAACGATTTATTGCCGCTTTCTATCCAGACTGTACTGTATCAAATACAACCGTTAAAGGGCGAGCCAATACAGTGCCTTTTAGAATAAGTGGAAAACAAATACTAGATTTAGGTTGGCGCATTGTTTACAGTAAAGACGCTAGTGGAGATTCTGAAGACGTGATAATGCCCGATTTCCAAGTAGGAGAAAAAGGCCCACATGAACCTACTTTAGATGAGAAGGCTACCAAAGCTCCTTCGTGGCATACAGAAGGTTCTTTATTAAGAGCTATGGAAACGGCTGGTAAGCACGTGGAAGATGAAGAAGCTCGGGATTTAATGAAGGAAAACGGAATTGGTCGCCCTTCTACTCGTGCGGCTGTTATCGAAACACTCTTCAGAAGAAAATATATTGTTAAGCAAAAGAAGAAATTAGTTGCTACCCCAATGGGAGTTCAACTAATAGACACCATACAAAATGAGCTTTTGAAATCTCCTAAACTTACTGGGCAATGGGAGAAAAAGCTTAGAGATATTGAACAAGGCACATACGATCCTACGGTTTTCTTAAAAGAAATGGAAGCTCTAGTAAGTACTGTAGTTAAAGATGTGAAAAATCGGCAGTCGGTAAACCGTTTTAGCGAAGCCGATATGAAGCTTCAGAAAAAGGTAGAAACACCTTCTTGCCCTAAATGTAAAACTGGGGGAATCTTAAAAGGTAAAACGGCTTACGGATGTAGTGAATATAAATCAGGCTGTAATTTTGTTGTTCGATTTGAACAGCATAATAAGAAACTGAGCGAAAAGCAGATTTTTCAATTGCTTGAAAAGAAAAAAACCAGTTGGATTAAAGGTTTTGAATCAGATAACAATAAAGTTGAAGGGCGCTTACTCTTAAACGAAGACTTCAATGTTGAGCTTGAAATTAAAGAAGAGGGAATTCTAAAATGCCCTCGTTGTAAAGAAGGAGCCATTATAGAAGGTAAAACCGCTTTTGGCTGCGAACGTTTTCAGGCTGGCTGTAAAACAATTATCCCATTTGACATCTATGGTAAGAAACTTACCGAAACCCAAATCAAGCAATTGATAAAAAAAGGTGAAAGCCCAATAATTAAAGGCTTTGTTATTAATGGCGAAAAGAAAAATGGGAAACTCAAATTCAATGACAATTTCCAGATATTCCTAAGTGAATAATATCGAATTAGTATTACAAGCAAAAAGCCATCCTGCAATTGTAAGATGGCTTTTTGCTTGTATAAACACAAAATTAATCTTCTTTAGAAGCCATTTGTTTATTGTGTCCATAGCGTAAACTAAGCCCAAATTGGAGATAGAAATTTCTCGCATCAAATACATCTGCCGAAAGGGTGTTATCTAAAATCATGTGCATTTGTACAGGTCCAGGACTCCAAACAAAGCCCGCACCTAGGTTATTCATTCCTCTTACATTCTGATAAGAAGCTAATAATTGTAATGACTTAGCTAGATTAAACTGATAACCCAAACTAAGTGCATTATAGGCTCTATCTAATTTCTTAGTATTATGGAATAGAAATGAAAATTGGTGTTTATCAGTCAATTTATAATTCGCGCCTAAGTACAAATTAGGGCTCAATTGGGTTGTATAAGTACCGGTCTTTGTTGTGGGCTGCATGGTAGTGGTTAAAGAATCTACAATTTCTTCCATTTGCTCCTGCAGATTTTCTGCTCCCGCACTACTTTGTGTTAAGCCTTCAAATACGTACGACACCTCACCTTCGGTAGTATAATATTC
>Ga0066376_10002516_pt1 | contig 17017 bp, 15 predicted proteins | sample Knorr_S15_td_Bot_FD_77009 | JGI IMG/M metagenome (GOLD analysis project Ga0066376, IMG submission 77009) | Marine microbial communities from Southern Atlantic Ocean transect - Knorr_S15_td_Bottom_ad_5009_LV_A | ecosystem: Environmental > Aquatic > Marine > Oceanic | place: Southern Atlantic... | reverse complement strand
TACAGGGCTTGCATGGCTGAGGCCAAAAACGCCCCCCAGAAAGGCTTCGAGATGGCGTTGTCGTGGCGCGGCCTTGGCGGCGGGGATGCCGCTGAACATTGCGGGGCGGCGGCGCTGATTGGCCTGAAGCAATTCACGGAAGCTGCAAACCGGCTGGAAGCCTTGGCCGAAAAAACCAAGCAAACCGCCGAGGTTAAATCTGGACTTCTGGCCCACGCGGCCCAGGCCTGGATTTTGGCGAATAACAATTCACGCGCCGAAGCCGTGCTGACGGCGGCCATAATTTTGACGCCCTGGAACGTAGACCTATTGATCGATCGTGCCCAATCGCGAGCCGGACAAAGAAATTACAACGGCGCCATCGAGGATCTTAACAAAGCCATCGAAAATGGATCCCGCCCTGCCGATGCTTTTGTCTTTCGGGCCACGGCTTACCGGCTTCTCGACAAACTTGAACTGGCGCTGGCCGATATCGAACGGGCGCTGGCATTTCGGCCTGACCACCCGGACGGCCTGCTGGAACGGGGTATCCTGCGGCGAATGAGGAATAACGATGATGGTGCTAGGCAAGATTGGCTAAACATCATCCGCTAGGCACCCAAAAGCACGGCCGCCGATGTCGCCAGGCGCCAGCTTGAAAGCATGGACGTCAAACAGGTCCCAAAATAATGCCCAGTGGCCGGCAGCGGTCGGTCGGGCCAGCGGGGTGTGATTGAGGCGAACAGCCGTCATCAAAAATCAAGATTAGCGTAATGTTTTTGCGGCGGTGCACCAGGGATATTGTCCTCAAGAATGGAACGGAAGCTCGGACGGGACTTGATCCGCGCATACCAATCCTTGGCCTCTTCGTGCTCGGCCCACGGTACGTCACCCAAATAATCAATGCTCGAAAGATGGGCGGCGGCTGCAATATCGGCGAGGGAAAAGTCATCCCCGGCCAGCCATGTCCGACGCTCGGTCAGATACCCGATGTAGTCAAGGTGAGAGTGGATATTGGCGTGACCGGCGCGCACCGCCTTTGAACTAGGCCCGCCCTTGCCCAAGTACCGCTTAGTCATCTTCTCGCCGACCAGATTTTCCGTCACCTCTGCGTTAAACTTTTCGTCGAACCAATGAACCAGCCGTCTGACCTCAGCGCGAGCTATGGGCTGGTGACCAATCAACGGCGGTTCGGGGTGAACCTCGTCGAGAAATTCACAGATGGCGTCGCTTCCGGAAAGTGCGGTACCGTCTTCCTCTACCAGGACCGGGATATCGCTGGCCGGGTTAAGGGCCAAAAATTCATCTCGCCGTTCCCAGACGTTTTCAGCGCGAAGATCAAATTCCAATCGCTTTTCCAAAAGCGCGACACGCACCTTTCGGCACTGGGGCGACATCCAAAGGTGATACAGAATCCGCATGTTCAGAACCTATAGCCGAAAAATCACCGGTGAAAAACCGAAAGCCCAATGAAAAGCCAATAAATCAACCGCCTGGGGAAACGGCTCTCTAAGATGTGATCGAGGGTTAGGTGACAAAGGCGAAGAGAAAAGGGTATGCAAGCAGTACATAGAAACGGCTTTAATGGGATATAACCTAAGAAGGGATCTCTTATTGTTTCTAATAACTGAACAACTGATAGGAAAAGGTCCAATATGCTGATTAAGTCCAAAAAGGCTTCCGACGTTCGATCGTCCGAAATCACGTCCCCATCGGTTTATCTGGACCGCCGACGGTTCCTCCAGTCCGCTGCCATGGTCGGCGCCGGGGCCGCGTTCGGAACCATTGCCGGCCCCGCCCTTGCCGCCACCGAAAAGACCAGAGTAAAACTTGCCGGCGTCAACAAGACAAAATGGACACAGGTGTCCCTTGGTGAAAAACTGACCGATTACGGGTCTGTCACCAGATACAATAACTTTTACGAATTTGGCACCGGCAAGACCGATCCGGCCGATAACTCCAAAAAATTCATACCACGGCCCTGGAACCTTGCCGTCGACGGCGCGGTGGAAAAACCGGGTGTCTATGACCTTGAGGATTTTCTGAAACCACACCAATTGGAAGAACGCGTCTATCGGTTCCGCTGTGTCGAGGCCTGGTCCATGGTCATCCCCTGGATCGGCATTCCCTTGGCCGACGTCATTAAGCGCATGAACCCCGCCGGAAATGCCAAATACGTTGCCTTCGAAACCCTTAAGGATGCCAAACGGATGCCCGGCCAACGCCGAGCCGTCCTTGATTGGCCCTATCGGGAAGGCCTGCGCATGGACGAAGCGATGAACCCCCTGAGCTTTCTGGTGGTCGGCCTGTACGGAGAAGTGCTGCCCAACCAGAACGGCGCCCCCTTGCGCCTGATGGTGCCGTGGAAATACGGCTTCAAATCGATCAAGTCGATCGTCAAGATGACGTTCCAGGAGAAAGAACCACCGACGTCTTGGAACATGGCATCGGCCCGGGAATATGGATTTTATTCCAACGTCAACCCGACGGTAAACCACCCGCGCTGGAGCCAGGCCAGGGAACGGCGCATCGGTGATTTTCTCAAGCGCCCGACCAAGATGTTCAATGGCTACGAGGAAGAAGTCGGCCAAATGTATGCGGGCATGGACCTCCGGAAAAATTACTGACCCGGTCTTCTTTACCGTCACCACGCTCCCAAGATCGGCTATAACCCTTTGATGACCCGCGCCGACGCCATCAACAGGGCCGCCAAGCCTGTTGTTTTCGTCGCCTGCCTGGGGCCGCTGGCGTGGATCGCCTGGGCCGCCATTGCCAGCGGGCTCGACCCGTCCGGGCCTTTGGGCGCCAACCCCATCGAATACATCAACCGCTATCTCGGCGATTGGGCGATCCGGTTTTTGCTGGGGGCGCTGGCGATCACCCCCCTTCGCGGCATCACCGGTTGGGCCGCCGTCATGCGGTTTCGCCGGATGATCGGGTTGTATGCGTTTTTTTACGTCTGCCTGCACCTCAGTAGTTATATCGGTCTCGATCAGTTCTTCGACTGGCGGGAAATCTGGAACGACATCATCAAACGCAACTACATCACCTTTGGTATGGTGACGTTTGTCCTGTTGGCGCCGTTGGCGGCGACGTCGACCAACGCCATGGTCAAGCGGCTCGGCGGCAAACGATGGGTGAACCTCCACAAACTGGTCTATGGCGCCGGCATCCTGGCGTGCTTTCATTTTTATATGATGCGCAAAGGCGTGCAGCTTGAACCGATTATCTACGCCGGCATCTGCGCCGTGCTGTTGGGCTATCGGGTGGTCAAGCATCTGAAGAAAAAGGCCCAATTAAATCCCAAGGCGGGCGCTGCTTAGTGGGCCTCGTCCCAGTTGGCGCCGACGCCGGTATCGACGACCAGCGGCACGTCCAGGTGGGCGGCCCCGGACATCACCCCGGTCACCACTTCGGTGGTCGCCTCCATTTCCTTTTCCGGCACCTCGAAGATCAATTCGTCATGCACCTGCAACAACATGCGCGCCGAAAGCTTGGCGCCCGCCAAGGCATCGGGCAGGCGGATCATGGCGCGCTTGATGATGTCGGCGGCGCCGCCCTGGATCGGGGCGTTGATGGCGGCGCGTTCGCCCAACCCCCGGAGGTTGGGGTTTTTTTCGTTGATGGACCTGATATGGCATTTGCGCCCGAACAGGGTCGTCACGAACCCTTGTTGGGCGGCCTGATCTTTGGTCCGGTCCATGTAATCCCGGATACCGGGATATTTCTCGAAATAGGCGTCGATGTATTCACCGGCCTCGGAATTACCAATACCTAACTGGCGAGCCAACCCGAACGCCGAAATCCCGTAAATGATGCCGAAGTTGATGGCCTTGGCCTTCCTTCTGACCATCGGGTCCATGTCCTCCATGGCGACCCCGAAGACCTGGGCCGCGGTCATGGCGTGAATGTCCTGGCCATTATGGAAGGCGTCTTTTAACGCTTTGATATCGGCGACATGGGCCAAAAGCCGCAGTTCGATCTGCGAATAATCGGCGCTCAGTAGCTTCATGCCTTTATCGGCGACGAAAGCCTGGCGGATTTTCCGGCCTTCTTCGGTGCGCACCGGGATGTTCTGCAAATTGGGGTTCGTCGACGCCAGCCGCCCCGTCGAGGCCCCGGTCTGGGAATAGGACGTATGCACGCGGCCGGTGTCGGGGTTGATCTGCTCCATCAGCGCATCCGAATAGGTGCTTTTCAGTTTCGCCAACTGGCGCCAATCCAACACCCGGGCCGGCAGGTCGTGGCCATGATCGATGAGGGCCTCCAGGACATCGGCGCCGGTGCCATAGGCCCCGGTCTTGCCTTTCTTTCCGCCCGGCAAGCCCATCTCGTCGAACAGCACTTCCCCCAATTGCTTGGGCGAGCCGATATTGAATTCCCGCCCCGCCAGGGAATGAATTTCGATTTCCAATTCGGCCAATCGTTTGCCGAAATCATCCGACAGGCCTTTCAGCTTTTTACCATCGACCTTGATGCCTTGACGTTCCATGGCGCCCAAAATCGGGACCAGGGGCCGTTCCAGGGTTTCATAAACGCTGACCACGTGGTCTTCGACCAGGCGGGGCTTTAGAATCTTGTGCAACCGGCCGGTGATGTCGGCATCTTCGGCGGCGTAATCGAGCGCCTTGTCCAACGCCACCTGATCGAACGTCACCTTCGCCTTGCCGGTGCCGGTGACGTCGGCATATTTGATCGTCTCATGGTCCAAAAACCGCTTTGCCAAATCGTCCATGCCGTGGCCATGAAGGCCGCCGCCGAGCACATAAGACAGCAACATAGTGTCATCGACAGGCGAAATCGTCACGTCGTGACGGGACAGCACTTTCATGTCGTACTTGATGTTTTGTCCGATCTTTAGGACCGAGGGATTTTCCAGCAATGGCTTAAGCAGCTTGAGGGCTTTCTTGAGCGGGATCTGGTCGGGTGCATCGCCACCATCGCCACCGGTATTTCCATCACCGCCCAAATCTAGCGCGCCTTGCACCGCCGCCTGTTTGTGACCGAGCGGGATGTAGCACGCGCGACCCGGCGTCACCGACAACGACACCCCGACCAGTTCGGCGCGGAGCGCATCCAGAGAGGTGGTTTCGGTATCGACGGCGACGACGCCGGCGCGGATCGCCTCATCGATCCAGGCTTTCAGGGCCTTATCGGTCTGCACCAATTCGTAACCGGTGACAGTTCCGGTCCCGGTTTCAGAGACTTCGGCGTTATCCGTCGGGGCGCTGACCCCAAACTGGGCTTCCGCCGCCTTGAGCAGCGACTTAAACCCCTGTTGGACCAGGAACGGCAGCAAGGTTTCGGCAGTCCGAGGCTGCACCGCGAATGTCGACAGGTCTTCGGTCACCGGCACATCATCCATAAGCGTCACCAATTGCCGTGACAGCCGCGCTTCGTCAGCCTCGTCGATCAGGCTTTGGCGGCGTTTCGGTTGTTTGATCTCTTCGGCGCGCGCCAACACCGCGTCCAGGTCGCCGTATTCGTTGATGAGTTGCGCCGCCGTTTTGACGCCGATGCCGCGAACCCCCGGCACGTTGTCGGATGAATCGCCGGCCAGGGCTTGAACATCGATGACTTTGTCCGGGCCGACACCGAATTTTTCCATGACCTCGTCGGGACCGATGATTTTGTTTTTCATGGCGTCCATCATGACGACGCCGGGACCGACCAGCTGCATCAGGTCCTTGTCGCTGGAAACGATGGTGACGTCGGCGCCCTGTTCCCGGGCCTGGCGGGTATAGGTGGCGATCAAATCGTCGGCTTCATAGCCGTCCATATCCAGGGCGACGACGTTCAGCGCCTTGGCTGCATCGCGAACCAGATCAAATTGCGGGATCAGGTCGTCGGGCGGGGCGCCGCGGTTAGCCTTGTATTCGGCATAGATGTCGCTGCGGAAGGTCTTGCGCGCCTTGTCGAACATGATGGCGATGTGATCGGCGTTGGTGTCGTCGATCAGTTTCATCACCATCTTGGTGAATCCGAATACCGCGTTGACCGGGGTGCCGGCCGGGTTGGTCATATCCGCCTTGATGCCGTAGTAGGCGCGGAAGATAAATCCCGAGCCGTCGATCAGAAAAACATGTTGCGGTTTTTTGGCCACTTGTCGTTTGTCCCCCAAGGTTGGTTTTGCCTGTTGGTTCCAGCTTATATCAAGGGTGATGGAAAAGGACTCATAGAGATCGTCGAGTTGTCCACACGTCGTCCGGATGTCGTCCTAAAGTCGTCCTAATGTCGTCCTAATGTCGTCATTTTTGACCCTTCAAACGGGCCTACCCTATTGATCCGATGAGAAAGACGTCGAAACCTGGGGCCCCATTGTCGTCATTTGTCGTCATTCGGGAATTTATCCAATGACTTAGGGTCGGGGCCATAACCCCTGGATATACCCGTTTTGTTCGCTTATTTAAAGACTTTTTTCCTTTAATCAGCAAAATAATCCGAATTTTACTTCCCCGCCGCTTCCCTCACAGCCCATCCGATATGTCCGCTTTCGGAGATAAAGCAGACGCAATTCAGGGTGTTGCTGAATGTCCGTTAATAGCGGACATTCAGCCGCCTAGTGATTAATGTCCGCTTTACTTAATCGCTCTCAACGACTCACCTCGCTGCCAGCGGTCCCACAACTCCGTCTTCTCTGCCGCACTAAATCCCCGACGATATCTTCGCTTCATCTACAGACACTCCATCTTTGCGTTTAAGATAAAGTGTTGCTTCGACCGGTTGAGGCGGCACCCTGAAAGCGGACATTCGTAGTCCATTGTCCGTCATTCCTTAGAACGGTCCAAGTTTGGACCACGCCTGTTTAGGGCGGCAGAAATTTTTGCATATATTTTTTCGACGTTTGTTCGCTTCGCCAGATTTTGTTCGGCAAGAGAGCAAAGCTGCATGAAGGGTCGTCAATAGGGCGGTAATAGCGTTAGGGGGGTGGGGATCGCTGAATGCGTTTGATCTGGGGTAGGACCCTGATTACTTCTCTGGGCCGTTTGAAACCGCGCTACGTGCTTACCTGTTGCTTACCCGAAGAAAAATGGGTTAGCCGAATATCAGCTAACCCATTGAAAGAAATGGTGCCGCCTGCAGGATTCGAACCTGCGACCCCCGCATTACGAATGCGATGCTCTACCAACTGAGCTAAGGCGGCCCGGGTTTGGAAACTATGGCGGAAACCTACACCGGCCCCGGTTGGTGTCAAGAAAAACAAGGCGTGGCGAGGCCTACAATAGCGTCGAATCCCCGTCATAGGGAGTCATGTACCAGCCATCCGCTTGGGCCAAGGGGGCCGTCAGGTCCGGGTTGACCACCTTGTAAAAAAACGGGAACGTCGGCATCGGTCGCTCAAGGGGCTTGTGTGTTTTAACTGCGGCGCGAAGGTTTTCCGGAAGGCCGATGACTTCCAGGACATGACAGCGTTGCGCCAACCCGTACTCATAGGCGGCGGCCAGCAGCGCACTAACAGCTGCCGCATCATCACCGGCGACGAAAACGTCGGCGATCTTTAACCGCTTCAGGCCGATTTCGGGCGCGTCCTCACGGACCAGGACAGCATAGCCTTCCAGCTTGCTGCCGTCTTCGCCGGGCCCGTGCAGGCAGATCAATCGCGTGTGTTCGGAAAAACGGCCGACGCTGAAATGCCATTTCAGCGCCGCCGCGCTTCTGTTGGCCAATACCCTTGCTGGATATTCCCCGCATTTGCGTTGCCACAGGTCATCGAAGCCGGCGTCGATCTCATCGGGCCGGATAATGGTAATGCCATCAAGGGCGGCAAACGGGCGGCGCCCAAAAAGCCTGAGCCGGGCATTGAGCACCATACCGCCGAGGATGCCGCCGAAAAACGACGCCATGCCGCCGTGGCCCTTTTTACGCAGCCCGGCGCGGACGAAACCGCCCCCGTCGATGACCCAAAACAGAACCTGGTCCAGGTCCGATTGTGCCACCATTGAGGCGCCATGCCGCTCAAAAATACGCCGGGTCGGCTTGATTGCCGTGGTCACCATCAACAGGTCGACGTTGGTTTGGCCGAAATAGGCGTCGGCCAGGCGCGGGGCTTCGGTTCGGTAATTCTCAACTACCCCCCAGAGGCTGGCGTCGGACACGATCACCGGTTGGCCTGCGAATTCATACAGCAGCGGCACATTGCCGAAAAATCCGACCATCTTGCCTGCGTCTTCCAGTACCCAGCCGAGCGCCGGGTTGCTTTTCGCCGCTTGGATCGCCGGATTGGTGTTCCACAAATTGTTGAAATAGGCGCGAATGGCCTCGTCGCCTTCCGGCATGGTCAGCCCAAGCCGAACCAGCAACGCCGTCGCCTCGACGCAATCATCGAAGGTGGCGGCGCGCAGGGTTCCTTTATCCTTCATATTCATGGTGGCCATCCGCCTACCGGGAAAAAAAATAACGCAGTTGGTAATTCTCCCAACCAGCGAGCAGATGGTCACGCGGAATCCCCATCAATGATGCCCCCTGGCGGACCGCGCCCCGGGTGGTAGCCAGGAAGGTCCGGTATCCGATACGGAGGGCGATGGCGGGATGATGGTCGGGTCGGTAGTCGATATTAGCGCGCCCGAAGGGGCAGCAGAAATGAACGCAGGCCCGGCCCAGTTCGGCTTCAATCAATTGCTTTGAGTCCGCTAATTCGGCTTCGACCCCATCGTCATCCAGGTCGATCAGGTGAACGTGGTTCATGGTGTGCGAACCGATGGTCATGCCGGCGTCGGCCATTTCCCGGCAATCGTCCCAACTGAGGAATTCCATCAGCAGGTCTCGGCTATCGTAAAACCCCAATAATTTTTCCCGATCGCGTTCCACCGAAGTGCCAATATAGCCGGCGGCAACAAAGAATGCCGCCGGGACGCCGTGATCGAGGAGGATCGGCACCGCGTTGGTGATCCAGTTTTTAAACCCATCGTCAAAAGAGACACAGAAATACCGGCCACTGATGGAGGCACCGGATTCCAGCATATTGACCGCATCATCCAAGCCGATAAAGTCTCCATGGGATGCCATAAAATCCAGTTGCCGGGCGAAGCCCGGGCGTTCATCGTCAAAAATATGGTGATAGAAGGGAAATCTGATCCAGCCTTCATTATCGTCGGGCGAGCGCCCGGCGGACAAGGCCAGGATGGCAGCTTTGCGGGCAACGCCGCGTGCCCGGTCCAACAACGATTGCCCGGCGATGAAATCCCGATAGGTCTTCACGGGCAAGGATGGGCGGATGTCAGTCAACCGGCCTCAATGCCTCTTGGTGGAAGCTGAACCGTTTCATGCCCATCGTCTTCCAGGCCTTGGCTTTCCTGAAGCCCCGCGCCTTCGGGTAGAGCCAGAATGCTTTCGGGAATGCGCCAGTCGAAACGATCAAACTCTTCGCACTTCCCACAGACCACCGACCAGGTGGCGACGGTGTTGCCGCAATGATCGCAAACCCATGCCGGATCGGCGGCGGCTTGCGACGCCCGCATTAACCATTCCCGCGCCAAGCCGGAATCCGCGTTTTCGATCTCTTCCAATTCCGCCATCATCCGGCAAATCCGGGCTTGCGGTAACGGGGCCGCCGCCAGGGCCTGTTCCAGGTATTGGCGCGCTTCACCCCAAAGCCTCACCTCAAGCGACGCACGCGCCAAGGCGATCAGGCTTTCCAGGTGCCGGGACTGCTTCTCCACCAGTTTTTCCGTCGCCCGCACCCTCTCGAGAGCATCGGAGGCATTCAGGGCCCTCCAATAGGGCCCGAGCAGGTCTTGATGGGGCGCGGCGCTCCAGGCCTCTTCGATCAGCTTTGCCGCTTTCTTGGCCTTGCCACCATCCCCCCATCGCCCGGCCAAATCGGCCACCGCTGGAATAAACCCGGGCGCCAGTTTGTTGGCATCACGCAAATGACCCAGCGCCACCTCACCGTCACCCGTATCCTGAGCCAGCAGGCTCAATTGATAGCTGAGAACCGCCTTGCGTCTTTTTGCATCATCTTTGCCAATCAGACTGCTGCGGGCCAAATCGTCACAGGTCACCCGGGCATCCAGCCACTGGCCGGTCCGGATTTGCAGATCGAACATGTTGGACGCCACCCAGGTGCTGTCCGGTTGCAGGCGGTGGGCGCGCCGGACCAGGGACAGGGCCTCGACCTTGTCGCCGCGCTTGATGGCTTGATTCAACAGCCCCCGGAGGCCGAGAAATTCCGTTTCCGGTCGCTTCACCATTGCCGTGAAGAACTTGCTGGCCGCCGCTTCGTCGCCCTTCATCTGGGCCGACTGGGCGGACACCAACATGGTCAACGGCGGTTCATCCAGTAATACGTCGGCGCGTTTGACCTGACGATCGGCTTCCATGGCATCGCCGGCGGCAACCGCAACCATGCCCCGGGTCAACGCCTGATACCCGCGCTGACGGCGCTTGGCCTTCCAGGCGCCGGCCATATTCCCCGGCGCGCGGCGAAGGAACAGCCAAAACCGGTATACCAAAGCCGAGGTAAAGGACGTCAGGACGATCGCGCCAAGCAAGAATGCCACCGTGGTGTCAATTCGATAGCCTCTCCATTCCAGCGAGACCAACCCCGGCAGGTCGGTCAATATCAAGGTTCCCCAAATAACGAAGCCTAGGATCGTGAAAAACACCAGGGCGCGAAACATCGGCGTTACCCCTTAACCGGCTTGATCTGCGTCAACATGGAAAGGGCGTGCAGATGTAGGCTGGTGACGGCACGTTCGGCGTTAAGCCGCGCCTTGGCGTCGCTGATCCACGGGGCGGCAACGGCCGCCGCTTTGGCATTTCCGGAAAGACCGTCCAAGGCAATGATGGCGGCTTTCAGGTCGGCTTTCTTGAGATAGTCCTCGGCGGCGGCGACCATGGCACCGATAGAGGTCACTTCACCTTTGCCGTCCACCCGTCGCCACGTCACCAACGAGGACAATCGGTTTATGGCGCGGTCAAACCAGCCGGTTTCCTTAACCGTCCTGGAGACCTGTACGATCTTACCAGCCAAACCCTCGAAGCGGTCGATAAGAATGACCAAGGTCGGAATGCCGGTCTGAGCCCCCTTGGCCAGCACGACAATGCCGGTATTGAGATCCGGATTGTCACCGGCCAGCACCTTCAAGGCATCCAGCGACTCTTTGAAGGGCGCCGGGGAGGTTATCGCTTGGCGAAGATCAGCCACCGCCAGCGCCACGGCTTTGGCGGTGGCGATGGAGTCGGTTTCCAGTTCTACGACAGGACTTGTCTCATCCTTCCCACTTATTGCTGACGCCGGTTGAGCGTCATCAGCTGTTTCCTTGGCCAAGTCCATCGCCTTGGCGGCGTTATCCTTTTCCATCCGGTCCAGTCGCTTGGTTAACGCCTTGAGCGTATCGCCGCTTTCCTCCAAGGCATTAAGGCGTCCGGCTAGGGTTTCCAGGACCGGATCGGCACTGAATTTTTCCGTAGGTGGCGGCGTCGCCTCGGCCAGTCGCTTGGCCTTTTCGACTGATTGTTCGATGGATCCCATACGTGCCATCAGACGGTCCAAGGATTGGCGCAACATTTTGCTCTCCGCCGCCATTTTTTCCATTGGTCCCGGCGAAGCGGGGGTGGGGGAAGGAGAAACGGACGTTGCCTTTTTGGCAGAAGAGTTGGGCCCGACGAGGGCCGACCAGTAATACCAGGTCATGTAGCCGCTGGCGCCAATCACCGTTAGGAAAAGCACCACCGAAACCGCCGCCAGGCTGCCGCGGGGCTTTGCCGCTGCCGCCTGAACCGCCTCGGGGGGCGTCGGGGGGACAGCCTTGGAGGAATCCGGTTTTGGCTCCGGAACCTTGGCACTAACCCTGGCCTTGGCCTTGGCTTTAACCTTGGTCTTGGCTTTGGTATTAGCCTTTGCCTTCGCTTTGGTTTTTGGCCCTTTACTCATGGGTCATCCTCTTTAATAAATCGCCACTTCAGATTAACACGGTCACGCCAAGGCCTGGAAAAACAAAATCGAAAATCAATGGTACCGGCTTTATCCGCCGTTGCCGCCGATGATGTCCAAAAGCGCCTGCTGATTAGGTCTCGGCGCCACTACCAAGTCTTTCCATGAAATAACCTGAGCATTATTGGCCACCGCCTGGCTAAGGCAATAGGCGACAACGGCGCGGCAATGTTCCGTCCTTCCCGCCGCCATCACCAGCCGGGTGAAAAGCGTTGCCGTCCGGGGCGAAAACAGCAATATCCCGTCCAGGGTTCCGGCGTCGAGTTCAACAAGGGTTTTCGGGCTTAAAGCGTCCGCCGCCGTCGCCTCATAGAGAACCAGGCGGCGAACCTCAAACCCGGCAGCTTCCAGTAATCCTGAAAGATCGCCGGCGACCCGGCTTGCGGCGATATGCAACAACGCCCCTTGACCAGGGTTCAGTTCGTTCTGAACTAGGGCCGCCAGGGTCTCGACATCGCCACCGGCGCTGGTCACGGCGATAAAGCCAAGGTCACGCGCCACCTGGGCCGACGCATCGCCGACCACGTAAACCGGGGTTTGGCGGTCCTCTTCACGCCGGGCAAAGGCGCGAACACCGTTGGCGCTTGTCATCAACAAAGCCTGGATGCCGGAAAGGTCCATTTCCGGGGCATCGAAATCGACAATCGTCATCATCGGGTCCAAGATGGTCTCAAAGCCGCGCTCGTTCAGCAGCGCCGCTAACGGTTCGCCATCTTCACGGGGACGGGTGATCAACAGGCGCATTCCCTAGCATCCCCTCACTCGAAAAAATCCGGCCCGGCCCGAAGCCGTAATTCCTCACCGGCATCCCGGCCAAGGGCCTCGCCGATGCTAACGGGGCCGCTGCGGGTGGCCTTGATGATCTCGGAACCGTCGGCCTTGGCAACCAATCCGCGCAGGGTCAACACGCCGTCTTCGTTGATTTCCGCCAAGCCGCCGATGGGGGTCCGGCAGGAGCCGTCCAGCGCCGCCAGCATGGCGCGTTCCGCCATCACCCGGTTCCAGGACGGGCCGTGGTTGAGCCCCGCCACGGATTCCAACGCCGTGATGTCGCCGTCACGACAGGTGATGCCGATGGCGCCTTGTCCCACCGCCGGCAACAGAATGTCCGGTTCCAGAATTTCGGCCGCCACATCGGCCATACCCAAACGCTTCAAACCCGCCAGTGCCAGCAGGGTGGCGTCGGCTTCGCCATCGGCAAGTTTTTTGATCCGGGTCTGAACGTTGCCGCGAATGGATTCGACCCGTAAATCAGGACGGCGGGCCAAAATTTGTGCCTGTCGCCGGAGGGAAGACGTCCCGACCACCGAACCCGCCGGAAGCGTATCGAGACTATCGGCTTTGTCCGAAATGAAGGCATCGCGAGGGTCTTCCCGCTCCAGAAACACGGCCAGGACGATGCCGTCCGGCATCCTGGTTTCCAAGTCCTTGGTGGAATGCGCGGCGATATCAATACGGCCATCCAAAAGCGCCTCGTCGATTTCCTTGCTGAACAGGCCCTTGCCGCCGATATCGGCCAATGGCCGATCGAGCACTGTATCGCCGGTAGTCTGGATGACGACAATTTCCGTTTCCATGGCGCCCAGCAAGCCCTGGACTTGCTGGGCCTGGGCCAAGGCCAAGGGGCTACCGCGGGTGCCGATGCGTATTTTAGGGATTTCGTCCATTGGGCCTTGAAATATTGGTTTCGACTCGGCCTACAAGGTAAAGTCCGATGGCTTTTGGGTAAAAAGGTTTTTTAATAAATGATCGTTTTGGGCATCGAAACCAGTTGCGACGAAACCGCCGCCGCCGTGGTCAACGCGGACAGGCGGATTTTGGCCAATGAGGTTTTTTCCCAGATTGACGAACACACCCCGTTCGGCGGCGTTGTACCAGAAGTGGCGGCGCGCGCACACCTGGAACTGATCGACGGCGTCATCGAAACAACGATTGAAAAAGCCGGGATAACTCTGGATGACCTGGACGCCGTCGCCGCCACCGGCGGCCCCGGACTGATCGGCGGCGTGCTGGTCGGGACGATGACGGCCAAGGCCATCGCCGCAGTCAAGGGCTGCCCGTTTATTGCCGTCAACCACCTGGAAGGGCACGCGCTGACGGCCCGGTTAACCGATGACGTCACCTTTCCTTACTTGTTGTTACTGGTTTCCGGCGGCCATTGCCAATTGCTGGTCGTTAAAGGCGTCGGTAACTACAAGCGCCTGGGCACCACCATTGACGATGCCTTGGGCGAGGCTTTCGATAAAACCGCGAAAATGCTGGGCCTGGGCTTTCCAGGTGGACCGGCAGTAGAACGGACGGCCACGGCGGGGGACGGTCAGCGTTTTTCCCTGCCGCGCCCCTTAATGGGACGGCCGGGAGCGGATTTCTCATTCTCCGGGCTCAAGACGAAAGTCCGCCAGACCATCGAAGGCCTGCCGCCCGGCGACCTTCAGGAACAGGATGTAGCTGATCTTTGCGCCTCGTTCCAGGTTGCGGCGGGCGACGTTCTCGCCGATCGCGTCGGCAACGCCATGGCCATATTCCAGGACCTTCACCCGGACACCGACCAGCCGGTTCTGGTTGTCGCCGGTGGCGTCGCCGCCAACCAAGTCCTGCGCCACCGGCTGCAATCACTTTCCAGTGAACAAGGCTTTCATTTCATCGCCCCGCCACCCAATCTTTGTACCGACAACGGGGCGATGATCGCCTGGGCCGGAATCGAAAGACTGCGCCTGGGCGACACCGACGCAATGAATTTCCGGCCAAGGCCGCGCTGGCCCCTGGACCCGGACGCCCCGCCGGCCTTGGGGGGAAATGGTGCCGCAGGGGCAAAGGCCTAAGATCATGGATCGTTAAGGAGGCGGTATGAAACGAATCGGCATCATTGGCGCAGGCGCCTGGGGAACGGCGCTGGCGCTCGTCGCACGGCGCGCCGGGCTGGACGTGGTGATCCAGGCACGGGAGGCCAACGTCGTCGATGCCATTAACGAAACCCAGGACAATAAAATATTTCTGCCCGGCGTGGCACTGGACAAGGGCATCCGCGCTACCGCCTCCATCGCCGACGCGATTGAAGGTGACGAGGGCACCGCCGACGCCCTGTTGTTGACCGTTCCGGCGCAATTCCTGCGCGCCGCCATGGGCGAACTGGCGGACTCCATTGAGCCCGGTATCCCCATCGTTATCTGCGCCAAGGGCATCGAACAAGACACCGGGGCGTTGATGAGCGAAATCGCCGCCGAGGTGTTGACCGATACGCCGGTGTTGGTGTTGTCGGGACCGACCTTCGCCGCTGAGGTGGCTGCCGGGCTTCCGGCGGCGGTGACCTTGGCCTGCCAGGACGATGATTTAGCGGTTAAAGTGTCCGACGCCTTGGCCGGGCCGATGTTCCGTATCTACCGCTCCGATGACTTGATCGGCGCCCAGATTGGCGGCGCGGTCAAGAACGTGTTGGCCATCGGCTGTGGTATCGTTGACGGGCGCGGCCTTGGCGACAACGCCCGCGCCGCCCTGATCACCCGTGGGCTTTCTGAAATCGTTCGTTTGGGGTTGGCCAAGGGCGCCAGGGCCGAAACCCTTATGGGACTTTGCGGTATCGGTGACCTGGTGCTGACCTGCAACGCCGTGCAGTCACGTAATTTCTCGCTCGGCGTCGCGCTGGGTCGTGGCGAAGCGCTCGCCAATATTCTCGATGCCCGTTCCTCAGTGGCCGAAGGGGTGTTTTCTGCCGCCTCGGTCAGCGGCCTGGCCCGGACTCTGGATGTGGACATGCCCCTTTGTCTGGCCGTGGATGGCATTCTCAATCATTTTGCCGACATCGACGCCACCATCGAAGGCTTGTTATCGCGGCCCATGAAACAGGAAACGGCACAAGAATAGTGAGCCGGGCGATGAATAAGACCCCAGCCGGTGCCGACCGACACCAAGGATTTAACCGAAACCTTGTTACTATTGCGCAAGGGGAAAATTTAACGACGCTCAAGGAGGAGAAATGTCTAATTTTTTCGCGATCAAATGTACCGACAAACCCGGCCAACCCGAAGTGCGCCAGGAAACACGCCCCAATCACCTGGACTACCTGAACGGATTCGCGGGCCAGATGGTCGCCGCCGGACTGATGCCAGGGGATTAATTGTGAGCGACGACCAACCCCTTTGCCGCTTGGATGATATCCCGGACGGCGGATCTGACGGATTCTTTACCGAAACACCGGACGGGCGGCTTCTCTATATGGTCATCCGGCGAGGCGAGAAAGCCTTCGTCTACAAGAACGCCTGCCCGCACACCGGTATGCCGCTGGACTTCATACCCGGCCGGTTTTTGACCAAAGATGGGACCCTAATTCATTGTTCCACCCACGGCGCCAAGTTCAGGATCGAGGACGGCGTTTGCATTTCCGGGCCGTGTCAGGGCGACAAGCTGAGACCGGTCAAAACAGAAATTCGGAGAGGCCACTTGTACCTTTTGTAATATTTGCGATAATTCCGGCAATCGAAAGCAAACTCCGTATCCGGGACATGGTCTAAGGAAAACGGGGATCCAGCCATATTGGGGAGGTCTTTGACAATGAGCGACAACACACTTTTTCCGGTGCCTGATGCGGTCGCCGCCAGCGCCCATATCAACAACGATCAATACCTTGAAATGTACAAGCGTTCGGTCGAAGACAACGAAGGCTTCTGGGGCGAACACGGCAAACGGATCGATTGGATCAAACCCTATACCAAGGTCAAGGACGTCAATTTCAACGCGCCCGACGTTTCCATTAAGTGGTATGAAGACGGCACTCTGAACGCGTCGGCCAATTGCATCGACCGGCATTTGGAAACCCGTGGCGATCAGGTCGCCATTATCTGGGAAGGCGACGATCCCGGCGTCGACAAGAAAATCACCTACAAGGAACTCCATTCCGAGGTCTGCCGGCTGGCTAACGCCATGTTGGCGCGTGGCATCAAGAAGGGCGATGTGGTCACCATCTACATGCCGATGATCCCGGAAGCCGCCTATGCCATGCTGGCCTGTGCCCGCATCGGCGCCATTCATTCCGTCGTTTTCGGCGGCTTTTCCCCGGATGCATTGGCCGGCCGGATCAACGACTGCGATTCCAACTGCGTGATTACC
>Ga0066376_10002514_pt1 | contig 17031 bp, 14 predicted proteins | sample Knorr_S15_td_Bot_FD_77009 | JGI IMG/M metagenome (GOLD analysis project Ga0066376, IMG submission 77009) | Marine microbial communities from Southern Atlantic Ocean transect - Knorr_S15_td_Bottom_ad_5009_LV_A | ecosystem: Environmental > Aquatic > Marine > Oceanic | place: Southern Atlantic... | reverse complement strand
TGATTACTACCATCGACCTTGATCATAAAGAATACCTAGGTGATACACGTGAGCTTGTCGGTTACGATAAAGCCGGTATTTTTAGACCGAATACGCCTGCCATTGTTGGCGATTTAGCGATTCCGCATACAGTGACTGATTACGGCAATGAAATTAACGCTGATATGGTGTTATCAGGCCGTGATTTTAAATTCACTGAAGACAGCGAAGGCTTTAACTGGCAGTACCAAGATAACGATTGGCGCTTAGCTAAGCCTGCTATCCCTTGTCAAAATGCCGCAACAGCGTTGACCTTATTAGCTAAACTTGAGCTATTGCCAAGTGAGCAACTAGTTCGCGATTGCTTAGCGAGTCTTACTGTAGAAGGGCGCTTTCAGCAGCTCAGTGAGCAGCCGCTCATTTTTACAGATGTGGCGCATAATCCTGAATCTGCTCGTTATTTGGCACGCAAATTAAGCGTGTATAAAGATCAAGGGTTTAAAATTCATGCATTAGTCGCTATGCTTGCAGATAAAGATAAAGTGGCTGCCATGTCGGCTGTCGCAAATGTAGTTGACCAATGGTCGTTAGCAAGCTTAGATTGTTTCCGTGGAGACAAGGTTGAGAATCTTGCTAACGCACTTGCAGAAACAACATCAACAGCGCCTAGCACGCAATATGAGAGTGTTGAAACTGCATTAGACACGTTATTACCAAATGTCGATGAAAACACGCTTGTGATTGTGTTTGGTTCATTTATAACAGTGGCTGCAGCCATCAATTACTTTAAAAAATAGAGAGGAAATCGGTGAACGCAGGGTTTATTAATCGCTTAGTAGGTACCACCATTGTGGTTGTAGCGGCTATTGTCTTCATTCCAAATATTTTGGATGGTGAAAAGGTTCATTACACTGAAGGCTTTAAAGCAATTCCTGAACGTCCTGAGTTCACTACGATTGATTTACAAGAGGCGATTGATAATAAAGTCGCCTCTGCTGAACAACCGTCACAAACGCCAGTTGAAGATATTCAAGCCAACGATGCTGAGCTTGCTGCTAATGAAACGCAACAAATCGTCGATGATGCACCGCAAATGGTCGAAGCATCAACAGATGAGCCTGTGGTTCGTAAAACTGAGCCAAAAGTTGCAGTCCAAGAGCCGGCAAAAACCGTTGTCAAAGCTCCAGAGCCAACCCGTAAGCCAGAAGAAAACCTCACACAAATGGCTTATGTTATCCAATTGGGTAGTTTTTCTCATGCACCTAATGTGAAATCACTACAAGAAAAACTAAAAGCGAATGGTTTCAAAACCTTTACGCGTCCAATCAAAACCCCGAACGGCACACTGACAAAAGTCTTTGTAGGTCCTTCACTTAGCAAGAAAGAGTTAGAGAGTAAGCTTCCTGAGTTAAAGCAGTTAACCAAGTTAAACGGCAAAGTCACTCAGTTTGAAATTACAAAATGATCTGGCAATTCCAAATACCCAAACCACCTGTAGATCCATGATTCAGCGCTATCACAGGGTTTTCAATACAAGGCGTGGCGATGCAGGAATGTAGGTACCTTTCAAATTGCCACAACACAGTAGTGGAAGCCCTGTGAAGCGCCCGAAGGGCATGGCTAAAACGCATTTATTCTGCGTTATTGATTTTGACAAGGGGACACCATTCCCTACAATCAATGCCTTGCCTAAATGCGTTTTATCTCATGCTGAATTCTTGCATCCACAGGTGGTTTGGGTATAGAATGCGCCCCAAATTAACGACTAGTTGGTTCTTATGATCTGGGTTGATTACGCCATACTTGGCATTATTGCACTATCCACTATCATCGGCTTAATACGTGGCTTTGTAAAAGAAGCAATGTCATTAGCTGTATGGGCTGGCGCATTTATCATCTCTAGTTTGTTTTACCAATATTTAGCATCCTTCCTAACAAGTATTTCAGAACCCCTTTTAAGAAATGCAGCCGCAATAGCCATATTATTCTTTGCGACACTCCTGTTGGGTGGGTTACTAAACTATATTTTAGGTGAGCTTGTACAACGTACGGGTTTATCTGGCACAGACCGTGTCTTTGGCATAGTGTTTGGTGCTCTTCGTGGCGTGTTGGTCGTAAGCGCGTTACTCTTCTTTCTTGATGCTTTTACCGGTGCACCTAATACGCATTGGTGGGGCAACTCTATTTTGATTCCAGAATTTGGCTTTGTTGTTGAGTGGTTTTTTTCGTACCTCGAAAACAACTCGAGCTTTTTAAATTCTGTAAACCGTTAATCGGCGAGGATAAATTTAATGTGTGGTATCGTTGGCATAGTCGGAACTTCTCCTGTTAATCAGGCGTTATATGACGGCTTAACTGTTTTGCAACACCGCGGTCAAGATGCAGCTGGCATCATTACCATTGAAAACAACACGTTTAGCTTACGTAAAGCCAATGGCCTTGTGAAAGATGTGTTTCATACCCGTCATATGAAACGCCTTCAAGGCACAATTGGTATTGGCCATGTTCGCTACCCGACAGCTGGTTCTTCTAGCTCGTCAGAAGCGCAACCTTTCTACGTTAACTCACCATTTGGTATTGCACTTGCGCACAATGGTAACTTAACAAACGCAGAAGCATTAAAGCAGCAATTATTTTCAGAAGCTCGCCGTCATGTTAATACAACATCTGACTCTGAAATCTTACTTAACATCGTGGCACATGAGTTAAGCAAGTCAAACAAGCTAAAACTTGACGCTGAAGATATCTTCAATGCAGTGACCGAAGTAAACAATAAAGTAAATGGTGGTTATGCAACGATTGCAATGATCATCGGTCACGGCATTGTTGCGTTTCGTGATCCGAACGGCATTCGTCCGTTGGTGTTTGGTAAGCGTGAAACTGCAAACGGTACTGAGTACATGTTTGCTTCAGAAAGCGTGGCATTAAAAACCGACGGTTTTGAGTTTGTTCGTGACGTAGCACCAGGTGAAGCGATTTACGTAACTGAAGATGGTCAGTTTTTCTCACAAGCGTGTGCTGAAAAAGCAACTTACTCGCCATGTATCTTTGAGTTTGTTTACTTTGCGCGCCCAGATTCAACGATTGACCGTATGTCTGTTTATGCGACACGCGTAAACATGGGTACTAAGTTAGGTGAAAAAATCGCACGTGAATGGGCTGATAAAGACATCGATGTGGTTATTCCTATTCCTGAAACGTCGTGTGATGTAGCGCTTGAGATTGCGTCAGCACTTAACCTGCCTTACCGCCAAGGTTTTGTTAAAAACCGCTACATTGGGCGTACTTTCATCATGCCAGGTCAAGAAATGCGTAAGAAATCAGTTCGTCAAAAACTGAACGCGATTGACCGTGAGTTCAAAGGCAAAAACGTATTACTTGTTGATGACTCAATTGTTCGTGGTACAACATCAGCGCAAATCGTAGAAATGGCTCGTGAGTCAGGTGCGAAGAATGTTTACTTCGCGTCAGCAGCGCCAGAGATTCGTTTCCCGAACGTATACGGTATTGATATGCCATCGGCAGCTGAGCTAATTGCGCATGGCCGTGAAGTGGAAGATATCAATGCTAGCATCGGTGCAGATGGTCTTATCTATCAATCGTTAGATGACCTAATCTCAGCAGTAAGCCAAGAAAACCCAGAAATCACCCGTTTTGAAACATCAGTATTCGATGGTCAATACATCACAGGTGATATCGACCAAGATTACCTAAACCACATTGACCGTTTACGTAATGATTCAGCGAAATCAACCCGCGAAAACGCCATGTCAGCGAGTTTAGAGCTACACAATCAAGAAGAGAACAGTGCTGATTAATCAGTGCATATCTATTTGATATAAAAAAGGAGCTGAATAGCTCCTTTTTTGTTTGTGGAAAGAAAGGAAAATAACAATGTACTCAGGTAAACATAGGGTGGACGATTCCATTAGTCCATAAGATAGCTGTCGCAGCTAAAATAATTACCAGTAATATCAGCCCACACGTGACCACCGAACTGGCATAAATAAAGCCTCGCTCTTCAGGAATGTGCATCAAAATTGGCACTCCCGTGTAAAGCAAGTAAACAGAGTAGGCAAGTGCTACAAGGCCTACACACACCACAAACCAAAGTTCAGGTAAAAATGCCGCAAATGAAGACATGAATACCGGCGTTGCTGTATATGCAGCGAGCTCTAAGGTTTGTGTAAAGGTGGGTTTTGCACCAAAGGTAACGGCCATCCAATGTGCTAAGTAAGCAAGTGCAAAAACGCCCGCAATCAGTGCAAAGTACATCGCGATAGCAATGAGTAATGCACTATCATGGGTTAAAAACACTGCATCGCCAGAGCCAATGCTCCAACCTAAATATACAGATGAATAGTAGCCCATAATTGAAGGAATACTGGCAATTAATAAAATGTGCGACAAGCTATAGCGCAAGCTTTCGTGGCGGTTATCAATTGTTTGCCATTCTTCGAGTGGGTGGGCGTACAAGCCCCATAAGTGGTTTAGAATCATAATCAATGCCCCTGTAAAAAGGAATGTGAGCTGTTTTATTTTTGTACAGCTTTGATTAAGTTATGGTTCAGTAATTAAACCTTGTCAAGAAGCTGCAATAATCGAAATGGTCGATAAAATGTAACTCTTTAGTGCATATAGAAAATTAGCTTGCACTGATATGGGTCATGGAATGCGGGCTTATTTATGTGATAAAATCGAATCAAGATTTTTGATGAGAAGTTATTCAGTGCCTTATTCTGATTTGTTAGCGCCCATTCATTCTTTTTTAAAGTGCGAAACACCCGATGAGTGGATTGCTGCGGCAACCAAAAAAGAAAACTTAGATGTGGTTTTAATCGATCACCTGATTTGCGAATTAAAAGCAGCTCAGTCTGCCATGTTTTTAATTCGTAAGTATGCAGTTGATAAAGAAAGTAGTGATGCTTTACTTGAGTGGTTAAAACCATTTGAAACACTTGTGTATAAGCGAGAAGGGGATTGGCGTGAGCTTTCAGATAAAAACAAGCTGACTAAATCAATGATCCCAAAATCGAATTCACCATACGGGCAAGACCTTATCGATAAAATGGTGATGCTCATTAAAGAAGAACTACATCACTTTTATCAAGTCCTTGAGATCATGGATGAATACGGTATTGAATATAAAAGCATTACTCCATGTCGTTATGCTAAAGGGATGCTGCGCCACGTGAAAACTTACGAGCCTGATGCTTTGGTTGATAAGTTAATTATTGGTGCTTATATCGAAGCCCGCTCATGTGAACGCTTTGCTAAATTAGCCCCGCATGTTGATAAGCGCTTAGGTGATTTTTATATCTCACTACTGCGCTCTGAAGCGCGACATTACCAAGATTATTTAACTCTTGCGCAAGAAATCAGTGAGTTTGATATTACCGAACGTGTTGAATTTTTTGGTCAACTTGAAGCTGAGCTTATTTCAACCCCAGATGAAGACTTTAAATTTCACAGCGGTGTGCCTGCATAATATATTAAATCAGAGCGCCTGTTTGGCGCTCTAATTCATTTATCTTGCCAAATTTAGTGGGTTTTACCCCTATTCAAATTAACTAATTCTCATTACTTTTCTAATACTTATTCATTTATTGTTTTAGTAAATAATTTGTACCTTTTAAAATCTTGCACTACCTTTGACCTAGGTTGCTATTAACATTCGTAAAATAGAATCATAAGTTGTTAAAAGGAGAAGTCATGCGTGATTCTAATGTGCCTTTCGAGTTTAAAGAAGATGCTTCTGAACAATCGTATGCCCAAAAAACATGGAAAGTTTTAACGGTTGAAGATGACTTAAACTACCAACAAGCATTACTAAACAGTTTTAATGCCATATCTCTAGATAACAATGAGTCTCTTGAGGTATTTACGGCAAATTCAGTGTCAGAGGCATCGTCTGTGTTATCGCGTCACAAAGATATCGCTATTGTATTTCTTGATGTGGTGATGGAAGAAGACGATTCTGGCCTTAGACTTGTAAATACCATACGCCACGTATTAGGCAACAACGATATACGCATAGTGCTATTAACAGGGCAGCCAAGCTTTGCCCCCGAACCGCAAGTAATGCAATTGCTTGATATTGACGAATATTGGAATAAGTCTGACATGACGGTAGATAAACTTAAATCTATCGTTAGTAGCCATCTTCGTACGTATCAATATATTTCGCAAATCTCAAATGCCAAACAAGGACTGCAGTTAGTACTTGATGCGGCAAGAAGCATTAATAGTAAACACGACATACGTGCATTTTCTCATGCGGTGCTAGATGAAATAGGTAAAATTTTGCATCTATCTAAGGGAGGCGGCGTATTATGCGTTGGCAATGAAAAGCACGTTGATAAACACCCAAAAGTTCTTACTAGTGTCGGTTGTTACAGAGGGCTTGATGGTAAAGAGCTCAGCACAGATGTGCTCAGTGAAGAAGCACAGCAATCGTATATTTTAGCCAGAGATAAAAAAGAGCATGTGTTTTCTGAGCATTACAGTGTTTTTTATTTTGATACCGCTGATGTTGATGTTAGCTATTACATCACGATTGTTAAATCAGATGTTCCCATCGACGAGCATAATGTATTTTTACTAAAGGTATTTAGTGAAAATGTCAGTACAGGCTTTTCGAATATTGCACTGATGAACCGGCTTACTGAGCTTGCTTACACCGATATAACGCTAAACATGCCCAACAGGAACTGGCTCCAGCGCGAAATCGATAATATGAACAAATACGAACAAGCTGAAACTCAGTTAGTGGTGTTTGAGATACTTCAGTTTGACGAAAAGTCTTTTCGGTTTGGTCATGAATTTTGTAAAAAAACACATCTAAAAATGCGCGAGAATATTTTGCAAGCCTTAGCGCCGTATCACCCTCGTATCGCTGTTTTTAAAAGTGATTGTTTAGGTGTTTTAGTGTCAAGCCATGCATTTGAAGATGAAAGCGTTGTTGACTCTTTAAAACGTCAATCTTTTGAAATTGATGGGGTAAAACAGTTTTTAGATGTGCGTATTTTAGTTATGCAGCTAATCGCCTTTGAAGATCATAACGCAGAGCAAATATTCAATTTAGCAGAGTCTACTCTTAATGATGAAAACACACAAAGAGCTGAGCTTCTCTATTATACGTTAGATAATACCAAAGCGATTACACGGCGCTATGAATTGATGCAAGAGCTGCGCACCGCAATACGCAACAAAGAGCTCCAAGTAGCCCTACAACCCAAGGTTAATTTAACCACTAATGAAGTCATTGGTTTTGAAGCACTGGCGCGATGGCAAAGAGGTGATGGAACATTTGTCAGACCCGATGAGTTTATTGAACTTGCCGAAACTGCTGGACTTATTAGTGAGTTAGATAAGTTGATTTTTGACAAAATAATGCAAACGATTAACCAATTTGCAGAGCAGGGCGTTAGTTTGCCAATCGCGTTTAATGCCTCTACGTTTGATTTGTTAGCCGATGATTACTTTGTTGAGATTGCGGCACGTATTGAGGAATATGGCATTTCACCTTCGTTACTTGAGCTTGAAGTAACAGAGACCCAAGCAATTTTTAACTATGAAAAGATCAATGCATGTTTATGTCGTTTTGCCGGTTTAGGGATAAAAATTAGCATTGATGATTTTGGGACAGGTTATTCATCGCTCGCCCATGTTAGTGAAATACCAGCACAAAATATAAAAATAGACCGCTGTTTTGTGAGCAATATTCAAGACTCGAGGTCTAATCAACATATTATCGAAATGATTATGCTATTAGCAGAAAAATTCGGTTTTGAAGTAACAGCGGAAGGCATTGAAACGGAGGCTGAGTACGCTTGGCTCGTTGAAGCTGGTTGTAGTGTAGGGCAGGGTTATTATTACGCTAAACCCATGTTTTATGATGATGCATTGCAGTGGCTAAAGGGCCGGTCTAACTAACTATTATGGTAGAAGTAAATCACCAATATGAGTTACTAAAGAAAAGGCTACTTATAAAATTTGTGGTTATTGTCATTGGCAGCTTATTTATAAGCGCTATGGTTTATTTACTGCAATACCAAATACAAAAAAGTAATGTCACGCTTTTACAAGATAACACCTTACTTGCAGCGCATAATACCTTTAGCAGAGAGTTGGGTGATGTGCGTAAAGTGGTTAAATTGCTGGTGGCTGACGAAGCGCTAAAACGCCACGTATCCGACGCTGAACTTGAACAACAAATACAAACTCATTTTGTTAATTTTGGTTTAGCTGCTGACAGCATTTCTCAAATACGTTGGTTAGATAGCCAGGGCCAAGAACGGTACCGCGTTAATTTTAAAGCTGGTAAAGCCCAAGTTGTGGCACCACAACAGTTGCAAAATAAGGGTAATCGTTATTACTTCACTGAAGGAATTGCGCACAGTAAAGGTGATGTATACATCACGCCAATAGATTTAAATGTTGAACGCGGCGTTGTCGTCGCCCCATATGAGCCGACATTGCGCGCATCCTATCGAACCACGAACGACACTTTTGTGTTAGATGGGTTAATTGTTGTCAATTTTGACCTATCGAAAACCTTACAACAAATTAAGTCACTGAGTACTTTGCAAGCTCAAATACAATTGGTTAATGGCGAAGGCTATTGGTTGTTAAATCCTGATAGTAAGAAAGAGTGGGGCTTTATGTTAGATAAGCCACAACTCACTCTCAGCGAAGATGATGATCAGTTATGGCAAACAATTGCTGAATTACCGAAAACGCAGCAACTTATTACATCGCATAGTCGTACAACCAGCTTTTTAAAAATGAATCTCGGTAATAATAATGACAATGCATTAAGTAATATCATTGTGCTGGTAAAAGCGGACAATTCAGTACTGAGGGAGATATTTTTATGGTCATTTGGCATTGCTTTGGCATGTGCTGTTTGTCTAATTACTATTGCTGGTTTGTATTTAAAGCGTAGTTATCGTGATCAGTGTCAAATCATTAAAGCAACAGCAAATTTAGAAAATGAGCAGCAGGAGCTGGTAGCGGCTAATAGCAAATTACAACGCTATATAAAACAGCAGCATCAATTACAGGGCGAGTTGATTGAAGCGCAAAGGTTGTCATCACTCGGTTTAATGGTGGCCGGTGTCGCTCATGAAATGAATACCCCATTAGGTGGTGCTGCTATTTCAGTATCAAATGCACAGTTAATTAATCAACAACTCAAAGATAAAATTGACCAAGGCTTCACAAAGCAGTTTTTAGAAACGAGAGTTGAACGTATTGCCGATAATTTGTCGCTCTCAAAAGTAAATTTAGATAAAGCGATCGCTCATGTGAAAAGCTTTAAAGAAATGGCCCATGATCGCTCGAATGATCAACTTGTTAGCTTTAATATCGAAAAAGTCACCCATGATCTTCTACTGGGTTTAAAATCTCGCTTTAAGGCCTCTAAAGTAACAATTGAAACGCACATCGATGTCAAACAAGACATCACGAGTCGACCTGGGGTTATTTCACAAATTATAGAAAGCCTAATCGTCAATGCAATTTCTCATGCCTTTAATGAGCATGACACAAAGCAGGTTCAGTTAGCTGTTTATCTAGAAAGTGACAATACATTATGTATTAAAGTGTCTGACAATGGCTCAGGTATAGATGAATCCTTGCGAGAACAGCTATTTGATCCTTTCTTCACCACATCAAGAAAACACGGTCACACTGGGCTTGGGTTGTATCTTGTTCATCAGTGGGTTACAAATGTTCTAAAAGGTAAGATAAGCTTAGTCGCAACTAATGAACTGCCAGAAAATATTGCAACACAGTTTAAAATCACGCTACCGATTAGTATTTCAACGAGCACTAATGTTTAGCTAATAATTGATGGATGCTTGCAATTTCCTCTGCACTGAGTTCATAGCTTTTAAGTATTTCATCCAGCTTTCCCGAGTTTTTTAAAGACTGCACGCCTAAATATAAGCTTTGCTGAAATAGCTCAGCGTGAGGGTGATCTTTTTTGGTGATCACATGTAAATACTGAGTGGCAAGGTAGGGGCTAATTATTTCTAATTCTGTTTGTTTTGCTTGCTGTAACCGTTCACTCTTGTCGAGCCAATAGAGTGCGACCTCCTTAGTACCGGCAACTAAATCAACACGGCCATGCTTTAACAGTAATAAGCTTTCAATCAAACTATCTGTAGTTGTTATGGTCAGTTCAGGATGCTGTTCGAATTCGTCACTCACCACATAATCTTCGCCTTTGCTGATTGTATATGGCTTTAATGAATAGAGTGATCCGGTAAAGGTGATGTCTTTGCCCGCCTGCTTAAATAATACCGTATGAGCCGTTGCTAAGGGTTGTGAGTAGCTAAATTCTCTAGCCCTTTGCTCTGTATAAAAAGCCCCTAGTACAGCAACACGTTTATGGCGCTTAGCAAGTTTTAAAGCGCGCGCCCAATGGGTGTATTCAATCGTTGCTTGGTGTTTTTGGCTTTTAAGTGCTGCAATAATGACTTCGTGCAACCAACCCGGCTCGCTTTTATTATTAATAAAGTAAGGCGGGTATGGTTCAGTGACCAGTTGCCAAGTTTGGCTATGGACTGAAAAGCTAAACAAAAAACAGCAACAAAAACAGCTTAATCGACTCATCATAGATAATGCGTTTTTTACAATACTGTTTAAAGCATAGTTAAAATACTGGCTATTTAAAGGGTGAATGGATTAGTCTTTGCTGCTCAGGTGTAACTCTTAAGTATGACCCTTGTTCATACCAGTCACCCAGCACTGTGCGCGTTAGTGTTTTACCTGCGTGATTATAATGGTGCACATTCGGGCGGTGGGTATGGCCGTGGATCATATTAGCAACCTGATGTTTTTCAAACATGGCTAATACTGCATCTTCAGTCACATCTAGGATTTCTAATGCTTTGCCGGCTTGACTTTGTTTTGATTTTTCTCGGGCGTTGCGGGCAATCTTTTTGCGATACCAAAGCGGCATAGCAAGCATTAATTTTGGCCACCACCAACCACGGCTTTTTTTACGAAACTGTTGATACTCAATATCTTGAGTGCACATTTCATCACCGTGCAAGATAACTGTTGGAGTACCGTATAAATCAATAACAACTTGCTCAGGCAATAAAGTCATACTCGCGCTTTTAGCATAGTCTTCTCGCATGATAAAATCGCGATTACCATGGATAAAAAACACCTCCGTACCACTTTTACTGACTTGGCATAAACGTGCGGCAACACTCTTTGAAAGGTCAGTTTGATAGTCATCACCGACCCATACTTCAAAAAAATCACCCAAAATATACAGCGCATCAACGTCATCATTAATAATCTTGCTATCAAGAAAATCAAAAAATGCCGCTGTGATGTCGGGGCGGTTTTCTGTTAAATGGAGATCGGCAATAAAATAACTTTGATTCATGGTTACTCGCAAAAAAGCGGGCAACAGGCCCGCTTAAAAAGACTAAAAGATTAAATTAGCTAACCGTTACTTTTTCGATGATGACATCTTCAAGAGGTACGTCTTGGTGGAAACCCGCGCTGCCAGTAGCAACACCTTTGATTTTGTTTACCACGTCCATACCTTCAACAACTTCTGCGAACACGCAGTAGCCCCAGCCTTGTGATGTTTCACTGCTGAAGTTTAAGAAGTCATTGTCGTTAACGTTAATAAAGAACTGCGCAGTTGCTGAGTGTGGATCCGGCGTACGTGCCATTGCTAATGTGCCTACTTTATTCGCAAGGCCATTGTTTGCTTCGTTTTCGATAGGGTTGTTTACTTCTTTTTGAACCATACCAGGCTCAAAACCACCGCCTTGTACCATAAAACCATCAATTACACGGTGAAAAATAGTGCCGTTGTAAAAGCCAGCGTTTGCATACTCTAAGAAGTTTTTAACAGTGTTTGGTGCATCGCTTTCGTGCATCTTGATAGTGATGTCACCAAAGTTTGTGTGTAGTACAACCATGAGGTTTCCTATATTCAGGTTTAATAATGGGGCTATTTTATAGTAGTTGCCTTGGATTAACAAAGAGCTTGTTTAAAACGGTTAACAAAGTGCTTATTCAATTGATAAAGCGCTAGAGCAGCGGCTTTGCAAGTGTTACCATAGAGAATCTCGAAACACCGTTAAGGACATTTTATAAATGGTACAAATTTACAACACACTTACGCGACAAAAAGAGCAGTTTAAACCCCTTGTTGATGGCAAAATCGACATGTACGTGTGTGGTATCACCATTTATGATTACTGTCACATTGGTCATGCGCGTACTTTCGTTGGTTTTGACGTTATTGTTCGTTACCTACGTCACATTGGTTACGATTTAAAATATGTTCGTAACATCACAGATGTAGACGACAAAATCATTAAGCGTGCAAACGAAAATGGTGAGTCAATTAATGATTTAACGACTCGTATGACCAAAGCAATGCATGAAGATTTCGACAGCTTAAATATGCTGCGTCCTGATGTTGAGCCAACGGTGACAAACCATATGAATGAAATCATCGCGATGGTTGAGCGTTTAATTGCCAAAGGCCATGCGTATGTTGCCGCAGATGGCGATGTATTGTTTGATGTGTCTACATTTGAGCAATATGGTGCGTTATCGCAACAAGACTTAACCATGCTACAAGCCGGTTCACGTGTTGAAGTTGCACAAGATAAGCAAGATCCACTTGATTTCGTGCTTTGGAAAAAAGCCAAGCCAGGTGAGCCATCTTGGTCATCACCATGGGGTGAAGGCCGTCCAGGTTGGCACATCGAATGTTCGGCAATGAGCTCTAAGCACTTAGGTGAGCATTTTGATATTCACGGTGGCGGTTCAGATTTACAGTTCCCGCACCATGAAAACGAAATTGCTCAGTCATGCTGTGCAAATAACGGCAAATACGTAAATACGTGGATCCACACGGGTATGGTACAGGTCAATAAAGAGAAGATGTCTAAGTCATTAAACAACTTCTTTACCGTACGTGATGTGTTAAAAGAGTACGATGCTGAGTCAGTTCGTTACTTCTTAATTTCAGGTCATTACCGTAGCCAGCTTAACTATTCGCAAGAAAACCTTGAGCAAGCACGTTCGTCACTTGAACGTATTTACACTGCACTGCGCGGCGTAACACCAATCGAATGTGATTTAGCTAGCAATGAATATGTGGCTAAATTCAGAAAAGCGATGGATGATGACTTCAATACACCAGAAGCACTACCTGTATTATTTGAATTAGCGAAAGAGCTAAACCGTGTTAAAGACAGCGATGCAGAGCAAGCAGGTAAACTTGCTTATGTTCTGCGCAGTGTTGCAGAAGTACTAGGCGTTGCACAACAAGACCCAGAAGCCTTTTTACAAGGTGGTCAAGCTGATGACGAAGTAGCACATATTGAAGCATTAATTGCAAAACGTAATGAAGCTCGCGCAAGCAAAGATTGGGCGGCAGCTGATGAAGCGCGCGATGCATTGAATGCACTTGGTGTGGTACTTGAAGATTCTGCTGGTAAAACAACATGGCGTAAAGCTTAAGTATCCATCGAAATATGACTCATTAAAAAAGGTTGCCAACGAGGCAACCTTTTTTGTTTTTAATCAATACAGCTATTGACCTCAACTCTACTTGAGGTTTTACCTTGTCATCTCTTCGTATTAACAAGGACAGACATTGAATATTTTATTTGCCATGATCCCCGCCTTTTTATGGGGTACCACCTATGCGGTGACCAAATACGCGACACCAGATTGGCCGCCACTTTTATTAGGCGCATTGCGAGCACTGCCTGCAGGGCTACTCCTTTTATTACTTAAACCTAGTTTGCCGACCCGCTCTCAGTGGCTTAGTTTATTGACTTTAGGTGCGGTGAATATCGCGCTATTTTTTGCCTTTATTTTTATCATGGCAGTGAACCTTCCTGCTGCAATTGCTGGGGTAGGGATGGTGTCAGTGCCGGTTGTGGCTTTGTTATATGCATGGCTTAGCAAAGGGCAGCGACCTGCAAAAATTCAAGCTTTGTGCGCTATAGCGCTGGTGGTATTGGCGTGGTTGTTGTTTGATCCCGCACACGTGGCATTAAATGTATTGGGAGTAGCGGCTTTATTGGGGGCCTTACTGACTATTGTGATTGGTAGCACCTTAGTACAAAGTTTGTCGGTGCACATACATTGGTGGGTGGTACTTACTTGGCAGTTAATTATTGGGGGCACTATTTTGTTATTGGCTGCGTTTATTGAAGGCAGTTTACTTCACCCAGAGCAATACCAAGTGGTATTCGAGCCTGTTTCAGCGCTGCAATATTCTGCGCTCTTTTGGTTAATCGTGCCCAATACCGCTATTGCCTATATTTTGTATGTTTGGTTATTAGGACGCATGACTGTGGCTGAGTTTTCATTCGGTACGATAGCTAACCCAATTGCAGGAATAGTATGTGCTGTTTTGCTCATAAACGAACAATATCAAGACTGGCAATACCTATTAATGTTTATGATGATTGTGTTTTCAGTGCTCCCCCAGATGCTAAAACTTAAGCAGTTCAAACAACAAAAAACTTAAAAGCAAAAAAGGCTGCCAATTGGCAGCCTTTTTTACGAACATAATTTTTTGTTAGCTGTGATATTTTTCACATGCTTCAAGCGTATTTTCAATTAAGCTTGCCACAGTCATTGGTCCAACACCACCTGGTACAGGGGTAATGAAATGTGCTTTTTGTTCCGCGACGTCATACTGAACATCACCAACAAGCTTACCTGATTCAAGACGGTTAATACCCACATCAATCACAATAGCGCCTTCTTTAACCCATTCACCCGGAATGAACTCAGGTTTACCCACCGCTACAACTAATAAGTCGGCACGGCGAACATGAGTTTCTAAATCTTGAGTGAACTTGTGACATACTGTTGTAGTACAGCCAGCAAGTAAAAGCTCAAGTGACATAGGACGACCAACGATGTTTGAGGCGCCAACAACAACTGCGTGCATACCTTTATAACGAACACCCGTTGAGTCTAGTAGGGTGATAATCCCTTTTGGCGTACAAGGGCGAAGTGCCGGCATACGCTGTGCTAAACGACCAATGTTATAAGGATGGAAACCATCAACATCTTTATGTGGTGTGATGCGCTCAAGAATTTTTTCAGCATCAAGACCTTGTGGTAAAGGTAACTGTACTAAGATACCGTCTACTTCTTTGTCTTCGTTTAGTTGATCTATTAATGCAAGTAAGTCTTGCTCAGTCGTGTCGCCAGGTAAATCGTAAGACTTAGATACAAAGCCGACTTCTTCACATGCTTTACGTTTAGAACCAACATACACTTGGCTAGCTGGATCTTGACCAACTAGCACGACTGCTAGTCCAGGAGCGCGTAATCCATTCGCTACACGCTCTGCAACTCGCTCTGCTACATTGCTGCGTACTTGTTTAGCTATTGCCTTACCATCGATGATGTTTGCCGTCATGGGTGACCTTTCATTGGGGTTAGTTAACTTGATACTGATACATCTAAATATGATTATCCAATAAAGGGGGCGTGGATACACAAATCATGTTTGTTTGATCATATTTATTTATGTTGTGTATTTTCGCAGAAAAGCATCATAGCGCCAAGATGCAATCTTATATAAAGCGCTACTTTATAAAAAAGAGTTCAAATTTTAGCTTATATTTGCAATATTTAACCATTATGAACTAAAAGTGACCGATTGAATTATTTTCTTAAAAAAATGTTTGACCTAACTCGGTCAAATCACTATTATGCACCCCGTTGTTAACGAGGTCACTCGCAAACAACGGTAAGCATCGGCGATTAGCGCAGTTTGGTAGCGCACTTGGTTTGGGTCCAAGGGGTCGCAGGTTCAAATCCTGCATCGCCGACCACTTCTTCTTTAAGAAGCGGCGCTTACAGGCAAACTTATGAAGTTTTCGATGCGCCCGTAGCTCAGCTGGATAGAGCAACGCCCTTCTAAGGCGTTGGTCGAAGGTTCGAATCCTTCCGGGTGCGCCATTTGAAAATATGTAAATGCCGTGGTGATTGTAGCTCAGTTGGTAGAGCCCCGGATTGTGATTCCGGTTGTCGTGGGTTCGAGCCCCATCAGTCACCCCAATTTACTTAAGATATCGGCGATTAGCGCAGTTTGGTAGCGCACTTGGTTTGGGTCCAAGGGGTCGCAGGTTCAAATCCTGCATCGCCGACCACTTTTAGAAAGTTCAAGGTCAAAGAACGATTGTTTTGGGTATATCCAATTCAGTTGAAGGTGCAAATTTTGCATCGACGACCACGTTTCTTAAGTGGTCTTTATTTTCAAAACTTCTCTCAGTATCGGCGATTAGCGCAGTTTGGTAGCGCACTTGGTTTGGGTCCAAGGGGTCGCAGGTTCAAATCCTGCATCGCCGACCACTTTTAGAAAGTTCAAGGTCAAAGAACGATTGGTTTGGGTATGTCCAATTCAGTCGCAGGTTCAAATCCTGCATCGCCGACCACTTTTAAAATTTATGCTTCATTCCCTCTATTCGAAGCCAGTTAATTCTTTTCAATACCTCTAAGCAAGCTTAATTCTCCTTTGTTAATTTATTGCGTTCGTTTTTTACGCACTTAAACGCTGAATGCTGCTATATACGCCAAATAATTGCCCCCTAGACTCGACTATCATAAATATTAGGTTATAATGCCGCGTCTATTGTTTAACATAGTGCCCATAGAGGCAAAGCAGCAATGGTATCTCATGGTTACAATGCGCCGTTTTAAGTTGAATTTTTCAGCATTAAAACTTGCTATCACTCATGGAGATCACCTTGTTTGTAAGGAAGGCGAACAGTCGCCAAAATTGAAGATTGAGGTAAATCATGCAAGTTTCTGTTGAGACGACTCAAGGCCTTGAGCGCCGTCTGACCATCACCGTTCCTGCAGAGAACGTTGAGACTGAAGTAAAAAAACGCTTACAACAACTGTCTAAAACCCAGCGTATCGATGGTTTCCGTCCTGGTAAAGTTCCAGCGTCTATCATCAACAAACGTTACGGTGCTGCAGTACGTCAAGAAGTTGCGGGCGAATTAATGCAACGCAACTACATTG
>Ga0066376_10002512_pt1 | contig 17039 bp, 13 predicted proteins | sample Knorr_S15_td_Bot_FD_77009 | JGI IMG/M metagenome (GOLD analysis project Ga0066376, IMG submission 77009) | Marine microbial communities from Southern Atlantic Ocean transect - Knorr_S15_td_Bottom_ad_5009_LV_A | ecosystem: Environmental > Aquatic > Marine > Oceanic | place: Southern Atlantic... | reverse complement strand
GTCGACGACCTCCGGAAGTGACGAGACATTCGAGGTCAGCACCGGTGTTCCGCTCGCCATCGCTTCCAGCGGGGGGAGACCGAAGCCCTCGTACAGCGAGGGAAAGACAAACGCGTCCGCCAGGTGATATAGCGTCGCCAGCGTCTCGGCGGTCAGGAATCCCAAAAACCTGACGTGCTTGTGCAGGTTGTAGCGGTGTACGGCGCGTCGGATCGTCGCATGCCGAGAAATCTCACTGCCCGTAATCAACAGCTTGATGTCATCAGCCCCGTGGCTGCGGAGGCGCGCGAACGCGTCGATGAGGCGCTCAAGGTTCTTGTGCGGCTTGACGTTCCCCGAGTAGAGCAGAAATCGGTCGTGGAGCTGATACCGTTCGCGCACGCGCTCCAACTGGACCGCGTCCGGCGGTTCACTGAACCGGTCGTCAATGGCGTTGTAGATGACGTCCACTTTCTCGGGCGGCATCGGGAAGAAGCGCAAGATGTCCCGCTTGGAGGCGTCCGACACCGTCAGCACACGCGCCGAGCGGGTCGTGGCGACCCGGAAACAGACCTGCGCATACAGGTGGGCCAGTTTGCTCGGCAGATACTCTGGAAACATCAGGTGGATGCAGTCGTGAATCGTCACGATGGATCGGCATGGCGTCAGGACCGGGAGGACGTAGTGTGGCGCATGGAAGAGGTCAGCCCGCGCCCGCACCAGATCGAACGGCACCGTCACCTGTTCGGCGAGTGAGTAGCTGCCGGACCGGTCCGGCATCGGGCGGAAGTTGGGGCCCAGCCGTTCGACGCGCTCGCAGTCTTGCGGACGGCACACCAGCACATACTCCGACTCGTGATCCAGACGCGCCAGCCACTCCACGAGGTTTCGAACGTACGTGCCAATCCCGAAGTCGTGGAACTTTCGGATGTCGATCGCGATCCGCATCTCTCACGATCCTATCCTGTTGCGCGCGCCCGACGCTGACACGAGGCGGTTGCGGAAGAACGAATAGTGCGGTTTCCAGGCTGCGCGCCTGTCTCCTGAAAGAACGTCTCCGCCGCGGCGGTGTTCTTCCAAGGTCGCCGCTTGGTAGGTGGCGGGCTGGTCCGGTGCGCTCGTGCGGCGGGAGCGGGCATCTCGATCCGCGAACCGGTCGACGAGCGTAGCCCTCCTCACCTTGGCCCTCGGGGCGCTTCGCGCGGGCTAACGGAATGCCTGGTCCCGACACCCGGGGAAAAGCGGGCGCATAGCTGACCCCGGACCCGGCGGTAAAACTCCGCGCCCGCGCACGGTCCCCGCCGGCGGCGGCACTGCTCTCGGCTCGTCTCCGACGGTTCGCGGATCGAGATGCCCGCTCCCACCGCCCGCTCGGGGTGATCGACACCCCACGTCGGCTGACCGCATGGAGCCCCCGTACCCTTGCGCCCGTCGTCGCCGCCGTTCCTTCCCCGAGGAGCCCCGCCTGTGACGGCTGGCAAAGGCGAGGGCGCGCGAGAATGCGCGCCCCCGCGGCGGCGGAGTGGGGCATTCGGGGTCCCCGCGTGGCTGCCGCGTGGGGCTCGGGGCGGAGCCCCGTCTGAGGAAGACCCAGCCAGGTGGGCTGTGACCCGGCGGAATCAATGACATGACGTCCGCACATTACGGGCGCTTCGTCAGAAAGTCTAGTGGTCCGGTGGGAGCAGGCCTCGGATCCGGAGGTAGGTACGCAGGACCGGATGCCACCGGGGATGGTGCTTTTGGTAGAAGGCCAGATGGCTGCGTCGATAGGCGACCGCCGTCGCGGCCTGGGCATGCCGGCCGGAGCGGCCGCGTCGGTGTACGACCTCGACCCCCGGCGTAAAGAGCACGTGGCGCCCGAGCGCGCGTATCGACGCACAGAAATCGACATCCTCCGTGTAGAGAAAGAAACGCTCATCGAGGCCCCCGACGGCGTCCGCGTCAGCCCGCCGCACCAGCAAACAGGCGCCGCTGACCCAATCGACCAGGCGCTCTCGACGAGCCTGGCGCTCAGCGAGCCCGGCCAGCCCCGGTACCCCGTGGGCATGCGCGCGCACGAGACTCTTCTGCCACAGCTCAGCCAGGGGCGACAGCATCGGCCCGGACGAAATTTCGAGGCGTCCCCTCCCGTCGATGAGCCTGGGCCCCGTCACCGCCACATCGTCGTGTGCGTCGAGAATCTCGATCAAGCGGTCGATTGCCCCGGTAGGGGGGAGTGCGTCGCTGTTGAGGAGCAGCACGAGGCGGCTGTGGGTCGCCGCGATCCCGACGTTGGTGGCTCGCGCGAAGCCGAGATTGCCCCCGGCATCGAGGACCTCGACCGGCGGGCCATAGGTGCGCGCGGCCGCGGCGCTCCCGTCCGTCGACGCGTTGTCGACGACGATGGTCTGGTGCGCGGCACGAGGCGGATGGTCACGCAGCTGGCTCAAGCACGCCTGGAGGTCGTCGCGCGCGTTATAGCTCACGATGACAATCGCCAGTTCGGTCACAGGCGTCATCCGGACTGTCCCACCGCTTCGAGCACGGCCAGCGTCTCGGCGGCAGCCCGGGTCCAGGTAAAGCACGGCAGCCGTCTGGCGGCGGCAGCGAGCAGCGTCTGGCGGGCACCGGGATTCTGCAGCAGCTCGAGCATGGCGTCGGTGATGGCCGGGACATCCCGCACCCCCACCCGACAGGCGGCGTCCTCATACAGTTCTCGGGCCACCGCCGTGTCGCCCACGATCGGCGGCAGACCCGCGGCCATCGCCTCGAGCGGCGCGAAGCCGAAGCCTTCATACTCGGAGAGAAACACAAAGACCGTCGCCCGCCGGTACAAGGTCCAGAGCTCTGCTTCGTCGACGTAGTCACGGACACTGACGCGGCCCTCCAGACCGGCCGCGGCGGCAAGACGAGCCGGGTCTTGTCGGGGATGGGTGCGATTGTCACCGACCAGCACCAGTTGGGCGTTCGGCAACGCCGCCGCCACCGGCTTGAAGGCGGTAATCAACTCCGGCACATGGCGTCGATTGAAGATCGACCCCACATACAGCACCACGGGCTCGCGGACGACAGGCGTGGTCGGCTCGACGGGGTGAATACCGGACCAGATGACGGATATGCGCTCCCGCGGCACTCGGAGGTGGGTCGCCACCTCATCGCGGGTAAATCTCGACACCACGACGATACGGGCGGCACGATGAGCGCTTTGTCTGGTCATCCATCGTCGCCGCATCCCTTCTCGCCACGGGAACCACTCGGGGTGGGTTTCGAAGCTGATGTCGTGGATGGTCACCACCACCGGCACGCGCGCGGCAAGCGGTGCGGTATAGCCGGGGGCGAACAGGACATCGGGTTCGGACGCGTTGACGGCGGCCGCGAACCGGGTCTGTTCCCACCAGGTGCCCCCGTCACCGGGGACCGCCTCGTATCGGAACGGACCGTGCCCCTCGCGGTCGAACGGTGCACCGAGCAGGGCCGGCGAATCGCCGGGGACGGGGCCGTACAGCACGAACTCGTGCGGCCCGTCCGATGGCAGACCCTGCCACTCGGCGCACAGCGCGGCGAGGTATCGCCCGACGCCGGTCCGATTCCCGAGCAGTTCGCGGCCGTCTATTCCTATGCGCATGGGTCGCAAGACAGGAGTCGGCGCATTAGGACACTGACCAGAATAACCTTGCCAACTGGGCCGCCAGGGCATCCCGCCCGCCATCGTTGTTCGTCACTGACATACTCCCGGTATGCGCGCTCCTCACGCCTTGTCAGACGGGCGCCGCGACGCCCCAAGTTGACAAGGTTATTCTGGTCAGTGTCCTCAGGGCGAGATGGCCCGGCGGCGCTCGATCGCCACCTCGTAGGCGTCTCTGAGGCGGTCGGCTGAGGCCCGCCAGGAGAACCGACGGGCTTGGACGGGCCCCGCCGCGGACAGGCGCCGACGCAGCTCGTCGTCCGTCACCAGTCTCCCGATGGCCGCGGCCAGTGCCTCGACATCCAACGGATCGACGAGCAGACCGGCCTCGCCGACGACCTCCGGCAGGGCGCCGCTGCGTGCGGCCAGCACCGGCACCCCCAGTTCCATCGCCTCGAGCGCCGGGATGCCGAATCCCTCGTCCAACGACGGCAGAATGAGCCCGACCGCCTGCTCGTACAGCGTCCGGAGTCGCTGATCGTCCACATAGCCCTCGTGCCGGACGTGCCCGGCCAGCGGGGGCTGGCCGAGCGGCGCGAGGACGGCCGCCTCGTCTGATGACAGTTGCCCGGCCAGCACCAACGGCGGCACCTGGGGATGTGTGGCTCGCACCCGGGCATAGGCGTCAAGCAGCCGGTCGACGTTCTTGCGGGCGCTGACCGTGCCCACGAACAACAGGTGCTTCGGTCGTGGCGTGTCCGCCCGCATCGGCCAGCCCGGCGGACCATTGGGACAGACCACGATCCGCTCGGGCGACAGGTCGAGCCGGGCGGCCACCTGCTCGCCGGTGTAGTGCGAGGGCACGACGACCACATCGGCCCGATGGGCGTGGGCCCGGGCCAGGCGAGCGTAGTCACGTCGGATCTCGCGGACGCCTCGCTCCGGGTGCGCCAGGAAGTCGACATCGTGAATGGTCACCACCCGGGCCGCGCTCCGGGTGGGCACCATGAGCGGCGTCGGGGAATGGACGACATCGAATGGTCCCGGGGCGAGGAGTTCCACGGGCGGCCATTCCTGCCGATGCCACAGCCAGTTCAAGCATTGCACGGGCACCCGGCGATCCACCCGTCGGACCCCGGCCGGCAGTGTCGTGGTCAGACGATCTTTCCAGGAACTGCTGAAAACCGTGAGGTCAGGGCGGGCTGAGCCAAGCTGGGCCAGGGCGTCCACCAGGCGGGCGACCCAGAGCCCGACGCCCGTCCGGTGCCGGAGCGCGGGGCGGTAGTCGATAAGAATCCGCACGATCTTCGTGGATGGGTCCGAGCCGCCACCGGCCGTTCGCCCGTGGACGGGAAACAGGTCCCCGCCGGCTTGTGGGGCATCGTAGCACAGGGGGCCTGCACCGTCGCCCGGGTCATCGACGGGACCGCACGCCAATGACGCAACTCCTTGTACATCAACATCTTGACAGCATTGTGAGCCTGGTGTTATGGTTAGAATTTTTCTGAATCTCGAGGTCGAGGACGTCCACGGACCCATGGGGACGCTGGCGACATTGTTGAGTTCTACCGAACAGCGAGGCAGATGAAAATCACGGTCGTCGGAACTGGATATGTCGGATTGGTCGTCGGGGCGTGTTTCGCCGAAACCGGAAACGATGTCGTCTGCGTGGATGTGGACGAGCGGAAGATTCGGGGGCTGCGGCGGGGACGGATCCCGATCTATGAGCCGGGCCTGGACGAGCTCGTCACGCGCAACCGAGCTGAGCAGCGGCTACGTTTCAGCACGGCGCTGGGGCGGGCCGCGCGCGACGCCGAGATCATCTTCATCGCCGTCGGCACGCCGCCCGACGAGGACGGGTCCGCCGACGTGCAGTATGTGTTGGCGGCCGCACGGGATCTGGCCCGCGCCATCGACGGCTACAAGGTCGTCGCGCTGAAGAGCACGGTCCCGGTAGGCACCGCCGAGCGGGTGCGAGAGACGATTGCGGCCGAGACGACGCACCCCTTCAGCGTGGTCAGTAACCCGGAGTTTCTGAAGCAGGGATCCGCGGTCGATGATTTCCTGAAGCCGGATCGGGTCGTGGTCGGCACGATGGGGGACGACAGGGCCGGAGCCCTCATGCGCACGCTGTATGCGCCGTTTACCCGGACCGGGTCCCCGATCCTGATCATGGACTGCGCCAGCGCGGAGCTGAGCAAGTATGCGGCCAATGCCATGCTGGCGACCCGTGTGTCCTTCATGAACGAGATGGCGAACGTCTGCGAGCAGGTCGGCGCCAACGTCGATGCCGTCAGGCGGGTCGTGGCATCCGACTCCCGCATCGGGGCGTCGTTCCTGTTTCCCGGTATCGGGTATGGCGGGAGTTGCTTTCCGAAGGATGTCAAGGCGCTGGTGCGATCCGCCAAGGACTCCCGCTATCGGTTTCGCATCCTGGAGGCAGTGGAGGCGGTCAACACGACCCAGAAACGACGGCTGTTCGACAAGATGCGGAAGGTGCTCGGCCCCCTGCGGGGGAAGCGGATTGGTCTCTGGGGGTTGGCGTTCAAGCCTCGGACCGATGACATGCGCGAGGCCCCGTCCATCGTCCTGATCGAGGCGCTTCTGGCGGCCGGCGCGACCGTGACGGCCTACGATCCGCAGGCCCACGGCGCGGCGCGCGCCATCTTCGGGTCGCGCGTGACGCTGGCGGCTCGCAGCTACGACGCGGTCGAGAACGCCGACGCACTCGCGATCGTGACCGAGTGGAGCGAGTTTCGCGAGCCGGATTTTGCCCGCATGCGCGCGCTGATGCGAGCGCCGGTCATCTTCGACGGACGCAACCTGTACGACCTCGAGCAGATGCACGCGCTCGGATTCACCTACCACTCCATCGGACGATGATATGAGCGCCGTGCTGGTCACCGGCGGTGCGGGGTATATCGGGAGCCACGCCGTCAAGGCCCTGCAAGCCGAGGGGCACACCGTCGTGGTGCTCGACAACCTGTCCGCCGGGCATCGGGCGGCGGTGGGTGACGCGCGGCTGATCGAGGCCGACGTGCGAGACACGCCGTCGGTACGCGCCGCGCTGCGTACGCACGACATCAGGGCGGTGATGCATTTCGCCGCACTGCTGTCCGTCGGCGACTCCGTGACCGACCCCGCGAGCTACTACGATTGCAATGTGCGTGGCTCGTTGGCGCTGTTGGACGCGATGGTGGCCGAGGGGGTGGATCGGTTCGTCTTGTCGTCGACCTGCGCCGTGTACGGGGATCGGGTGGCCACGCCGATCGACGAAGCCCATCCCACGGCGCCGATTAACGCGTACGGCGACACAAAACTGGCGGTGGAGCGGGCCCTGCTGCACTACGGCCGGGCGTATGGTCTCCGGTCGGTCGCCCTGCGCTACTTCAACGCCGCCGGCGCGGATGCCGACGGTGAGATCGGAGAAGACCACGCCCCGGAGATTCATCTGATTCCCCGCGCGATCGCGGCGGCGCGAGGCGGAGAACCGCTCCAGATCTTTGGCGACGATTATCCGACCGCCGATGGCACCTGCGAGCGCGACTACGTGCACGTGTCTGATTTGGCCAGCGGACACCTCCGGGCCCTCGCCGCGCTTGATGTGTCGGTCATGAGCGACGCCGGAGAGGTGAGCCGGGTGTTCAACCTGGGCACTGGCCGCCCGCACTCGGTCCGCGAGGTCGTGCGCGCGGTAGAGCGGGTCTCCGGGCTCTCCGTCCCCACGCTGCCCACGTCGCGACGCGCCGGCGACCCGGCGGTCCTGTTCGCCTCGGCGGACCGCATTGGGCATGACCTCGGCTGGCGCCCGGCCTACACGAGCCTCGACGCGATCGTGGACACCGCGTGGCGGTGGCATGAGACCCATCCCCACGGGTTTGACGGGTAGCGAGGCCGTGCCATCGTGACTGCACTTCGTCGACTCCTCGGCTACGCCGCGCCCCACAAGTCGCGGATACTGGTCGCCCTGCCAGCTATGGTGTGTTACGCGGCGGCCGCCGCGGGGCTGCTGGCACTGATCGAATTCATCTTCGACGAGGTCTTGCCCAAAGGTGAGCGGGTGGGACTGATCTGCGGCGCGGTCATGACGTTGTATGTCATCAAGGGCGCGGGCGCGTACGTGTCGTCCTACCTCATGGCCGACGCCGGGCAACGGGTGGTGCACGACCTGCGGACGGAGCTGTTCGGGCATATCCTTGGCCAGTCGACCGTCTTCTTCGGGCAGCGCGCCACGGGTCGATTGCTGTCCCGTCTCACGAACGACGTCAGCCGGGTCCAGCAGGTGGTCTCGGAGACCTTCGGCGACCTGCTGCGCGAGTCGCTGGCCCTGACCTTCTTCGCGACGCTCCTCGTGTATCAGGACGCACGGCTCGCCCTGGTCTGCATCACCGGCGCGCCGCTGGTCGTCTACCCACTCGTGCGCCTAGGGCAGCGCGTACGCCGCACGACCCGCCGGAGCCAGGAGGAACTGGAGCACCTGTCTCATCTCACAGTCGAGGCATTCACGGGACATCGGATCGTGCAGGCGTTCCAAGCCGAGACGTTCGAACGGGAAAAATTTCAGCAGGCCTCACATCGGCTCTATCGCACCAACATGAAGGTGACCAGCACGGTGTCCGCGCTGCCGCCGCTGATGGAATTGGTGGGTGGGTTAAGCGTCGTCGGGGTGCTGGTGTACGGTAGCCGTGAGATTGCGGAGGCCGAAATGACCCTGGGACAGTTCGTGACATTCATAGTCGTCCTGTTGGCGATGTACGGTCCGGTCAAGAAGCTGAGCCGTGTCAACGCCAATATCCAGGGAGCGATCGCCGCGGCGGAGCGTATCTTCGAGACGCTGGACACACACACAGAGACCGAGGATCGCGCCGGTGCGAACGAACTCGCCGTGGTGGATTCGGCCATCGAGTTTCGAGACGTCGAATTCCAGTATCACGACGACACCGACACGGTGCTGCGGGGGGTCTCGTTCACCGTGCAAGCCGGCCAGATTGTGGCTGTGGTCGGGTTGAGTGGGGCCGGCAAGACGACGCTCGTCAACCTGGTCCCCCGGTTCCATGACGTGACCGGCGGAGCGATCTACATCGGCGGGGTCGACGTGCGGGATGTGACCCTGACGTCGCTCCGACGCGGGATCGGCATGGTGACCCAGGACACGATCCTGTTTGACGCATCGATCACCGACAACATCGCCTACGCTTCGCCGGGTGCGACCCGGGCCGAGATCGAGTCGGTGGCGCGAGCTGCCCACGCGCACGAGTTCATCGTAGACCTGCCGAACGGGTACGACACGACGATTGGCGAACGGGGCCAGCGCCTTTCCGGCGGGCAGCGGCAGCGGCTGACGATCGCGCGCGCACTGCTGAAGAACCCTCCGATCCTGATTCTGGACGAGGCGACCTCGGCCCTCGACGCCGAGTCGGAGTTGCTGGTGCAAGATGCGCTGGAGAAGCTGTTGCTCAACCGCACCGCCTTCGTGATCGCACACCGGCTGTCGACGATTCGGCGGGCAGATGCCATCATCGTCCTGCAGGAGGGGCGCGTCGTGGAGAGCGGCCGCCACGCCGAATTGCTCGCGCGCCAAGACAGCGTCTACGCGAAACTGTACGCCACCCAGGTGTTCGACACGCATCCGGCCCGGCCGGTCGAGACCCCGTCCAAGATCGCCCGGGCGGCGGACGGAGCGTCATGATCAAATCGATGACCGGTTTTGCGTCGGTAACGCGCGAGCATGAGTTGGCCACCGTGGGGGTCACCGCCCGCAGCGTCAACCACCGCTATCTCGATACTCAGTTGCGGCTGCCAGCGATGATGGCCGACCAGGAATCCGAGCTGCGCGGCCGCGTGCAGCGATGGGTAGCGCGCGGGCGCGTCGAACTGGCGATCACCGTGCGGTCGACGCGTCCGCCCGAGGTCGACGTCGTGTTGAACGAGTCACTGGTCAATGCCTTGTCGGCGACCGTGGCCGGCGCCGAGCAACGGGGTTTGACGAGCGGGGGGCTCGCCTCCGGCGATCTGTTGCGATTTCCCCAGGCGGTCGTGGTACGCGAGCGCGAGACCGACGACACGATTCAAGCGTCGATCAAACAGGTGGCGGTCGACGCCGTCGACGACACCCTCCGCGAACTGGATGCGATGCGGACGCGCGAGGGGGAGTATCTGCGCGCGGACCTCGAGAGCAAGCGCGACACCGTCGCGGGATTGGTCGAGAAGCTGGACGCCGCCGCCGAGTCCGGCCGCGCGGGACTCGTGGATCGGCTGACCACCCGTGTCGGCGAGTTGCGCGACCAGCTGCAGGTCGACGAGTCGGTGGTGGCGCAAGAAGTGGTGCGGTTCGTGGCGCGCTCAGACGTCAACGAAGAACTCGCCCGCCTGCGTGGGCACCTGACGCATTGGTCGGTCCTGGCCGACGCACCGGACCCCTGTGGGCGGAAGCTCGACTTCCTGTTGCAGGAGATGAATCGCGAAATCAACACGCTCGGGGCGAAGGTCGAGGGTCCCGATGTCAGCGAGCTGATCGTGGCCGCCAAGGCGGAGTTGGAGAAGCTCCGAGAGCAGGCCGCGAACGTCGAGTGATGCCATCGGCGACCCAGAGCGGCGCGGAACGGACGCCGGGCAATCTGTTCGTGGTCTCGGCCCCGTCCGGCACGGGCAAGACCACCGTGGTCGAGGCGTTGTTGCCGCTTGTGTCCGGGTTGGCGATGTCCTGCTCGTACACCTCGCGTCCTCCTCGTCCGGGAGAGCAGGACGGCGTGGACTATCACTTTGTCAGCCGCGAGCGCTTCGAGCAGATGCGCGACGGCACCGAATTTCTCGAGTGGGCGGTGGTGTTCGGGCAGCTCTATGGCACCGGGGCGGCGGCGACCCGGCGGCGGCTCGACGAGGGGCTCGACCTGGTGCTGGTCATCGACGTACAAGGGGCGGGGCAGGTGCGCCGGCTCGACGGCACCGCGGTCGACATCTTCGTGCTGCCGCCGTCGCCCGCAGTACTCGAAGAACGGCTGCGTCGTCGCAGCGCGACGCATCTGACGGAAGCCCAGCTTCAACAGCGGCTCTCGGTGGCGCGGCGAGAAGTGGAGCGGATGCCCGACTACGACTACGCCATCGTCAACGATACGTTGGAGGACTGCGTCGAAGAGCTCCGGTGTATCGTGGTGGCCGAGCGCGCGTCGCGGCGGACGCGGACGGGCGCCGGCGAAGCGGTGGCGCGGGCGTTTCGCGCGTGGGAGGGGTAGCCCCATGAGACTGATCGCACTCGGGGTCACCGGTGGCATTGGCGCCTACAAGGCGATCGAGATCGCGCGCGGCCTGCAGCAGGGTGGGCACGACGTGGTCGCCATCATGACCGCATCCGCGCACAAGTTCGTCGGGCGCGTCACCTTTGAAGCCATCACCCAGCGGCGGGTCATCACGGACCAGTTCGCACCCGGTGCGAACGCCGATATTGAACACATCGCGCTGGCGTCCGACATTGCGGCGCTGGTGGTGGCACCCGCGACCGCGAATATCATCGGCAAGCTGGCCCTCGGGATTGCCGACGACTTCCTGACCACCCTGTACTTGGCGACCCGGGCCCCGGTCCTGGTGGCGCCGGCCATGAACACGAACATGTTCAATCACGAGGCCGTGGCGCAGAACCTGTCGACGCTGCGCGCCCGGGGCGTGCACATCGTCGGTCCCGGCGAGGGCTATCTGGCCTGTGGCTGGATCGGGAAAGGCCGGCTGGCCGAGCCGGCCGATGTCGTCGCCGCCACCGATGCGATCCTGCGGCCGGTGGGTAGCCTGACCGGCCAGCGTCTGTTGGTCACGGCCGGGCCCACCTACGAAGATCTGGACCCGGTCCGATACCTCGGCAATCGTTCCAGCGGGCGGATGGGCCTGGCGGTGGCGGCCGAGGCCGTGCGGCGGGGCGCCCACGTGGTGTTGGTGCTCGGACCGAGCGGCCTGGAGCCGACGCCGGGGGCCGAGGTCATCCGGGTGCGCAGTGCGGCCCAGATGCACGATGCGGTGATGACCCGGGTGGCGGAGATGGATGCGGTGGTCATGGCGGCGGCCGTGGCCGACTACACGCCGAGCGGGGGAGCAGAGCCCCAGAAGATCAGCAAGCGTGAGGACCATGGCGAGGACCACGACGACGACCATCGAGCGTTGACCATGACCCTCACCCGCACGGCTGACATCCTGGCCGAACTTGGGCGGTGGCGAGCCGACCGGGCTCGCCCGTGGCTGGTCGGGTTCGCGGCCGAGACACAGGACGTCGTCGCACGGGCCACGGCGAAGTTGACGCAGAAACAGGTCGATCTTGTCGTCGCCAACGACGTCTCGCGGTCCGATGCCGGGTTTGCCGTCGAGACCAACGCCGCCGTGCTGGTTGACGCCGCCGGCGCGACCGAGCTTCCGGTGCAACCAAAACCGGCGCTCGCCGGCGCCATCCTGGACCGGGTCGAGGCGGGGCTGAGTCAGGCGCCGGCGACGACTCACGCGACACGGGGTGGCGTGGGCGAGTCGGGCGACGGTGTCGACCCGGGCGACAGGCCAGGACAACATGAACCGGCGTGACGCCCTGACGGCGCACATGGAGTTCTTCCAAGAACTGGGCGCCGAGGGGTTCAGTCGGGAGCCCGCGTGGCGCTTTCGCGGCAAGAGGCCGGCGAGCCCGAGCGAGCCGACCACGCCAACCGACGTGGTCTCGGAGGCGTCCATCAGCCACGACGAGACGACGCCGGCGACCCTGGAGCAGATCCGCGAAGCGCTGGGCGAGTGCACGCGTTGCAAGCTCCACCAGGGCCGCACCACGCTGGTCTTTGGGGTCGGACACCCAGACGCCGACCTGATGTTCGTCGGAGAGGCGCCGGGACGGGATGAGGACCGTCAGGGCGAGCCCTTTGTTGGTCGTGCCGGCCAACTCTTGACCAAGATCATCGAGTCGATCGGGCTGACCCGCGATCAGGTCTATATCGCGAATGTGATCAAGTGCCGGCCGCCCCACAATCGGAACCCAGAGCTCGACGAGGTGCAGACCTGCGAGCCGTTCTTGTTCCAGCAGCTGGATGTCATCCGCCCGCGGGTGGTGGTGGCCCTCGGCGCGTTCGCGGTCCGCACGTTGCTCCACAGCGAGCAGTCGATCTCACGACTCCGCGGCCAGGTCTTCGACTACCGGGGCGCGAAGCTCGTGCCGACCTTCCATCCCGCCTTCCTGCTGCGCAGCCCGGACCGGAAACGTGACGTCTGGGAGGACATGAAGAAAGTCCGCGCGCTGCTGTCGTCCTGACATCGTGCCCGACCGTGTCGTGTCGGTGGCCGTCCCGGTGCCCGCGCTCGGGTCTCTCAGCTATCTCGTCCCGGAGCATCTGGCGACACCGGCAATCGGGACACGCGTGCTCGTCCCACTCGGCACACGGGTGCTGACCGGGTGCGTGATTACGCCCGACCCCGACGCCGACCCCGCCGGGCTCAAGCCGCTGATCGACCTGCTCGATACCACGCCCCTGCTGCCGGCCGATGTCGTGCGTCTGGCCCTCTGGGTTGGCGAGTACTATGCGTCTGGACCCGGCCCGGCCGTGGCCGCCGCCATGCCGCCGAAGGCGTGGGTCGTCAGCGAGCGTCGCGCTCAGATCACCGCGGCCGGACGCGCCGCGGTGTCTGAGCCGCTGGGCGACGCCCGGGGCCAGGTGCTCGCGCTGCTCGTTGACGGCGCCGCCCACCCGGTGGCGCGGCTGGCGCGCACCATCGCCAAGCGACAGGGCACCCAGGCGAACAAGCCGGGTGGACTGCAGGCCCGGCTGACCGCGATGGCCCGTGACGGGCTCATCACGCTCACGCAGCCGCTCAAGGGCTCAGCCTCGGCGTTCCGGTCGGTGGCGGTGGCCAGAACGACCGTACATGGACTCGAGATGCTCGAGGGCGGCGGCACGCTGGGCGCCCGTCAGGCTGACGCCCTGCGTTTGCTGGCCGGGTCGCCATCCGGGCTCGCGCTCACGGAGCTGGTGCGGCAAGGCATCTCGCGAGACACGGTGCGGCGTCTGGCCGCGCGGGGTGCCGTCACGACCACGCGTGAGGTTGTCGAACGTGACCCCTGGTCGACGTCGGGCCAGACGCTCACGCATCTCGCCGGCGCCACCTCTGGAAGTGGGGACGGGACAGACCCGGAGCCTGGAAGCAGGCTCGTCCTCACCCCCGAGCAGCAACGCGCCGTCGACAGCCTGGGGCCGGACGCGGGTAGTGGCAGGTTCTCGGTCGCCCTCTTGCACGGGGTCACTGGTAGCGGGAAGACCGAGATCTACCTGACCCTGGCCCGCGACACGGTGGCGCGGAACCGGCAAGCGCTCATCCTGGTGCCGGAGATCGCGCTGACCCCGGCCGTCGCCACCCGCTTTCGTCGAGCGTTCGGCGACCGGGTCGCGGTGCAGCACAGCGGCTTGTCGGAAGGCGCGAGACACGACCAATGGCACCGCATCCGCCGTGGCGACGTGGATGTCGTGGTGGGCACGCGGTCCGCGGTGTTCGCGCCCCTCCCGTCGGTGGGGTTGATCGTTGTCGACGAAGAGCATGACGCCTCGTACAAGCAAGAGGAAACCCCGCGTTATCACGGGCGGGATGTCGCCGTCATGCGGGCCAAGCAGGCGGGGGCGCTCGTCGTGCTCGGTTCGGCGACGCCGGCCCTCGAGACGTATCGGCACACCGACGTCGGGCGCTATCGACGTATCGTGCTGTCCGAGCGGGTGCTCCATCGGCCGCTGCCCAGCGTGCGGATCATCGACATGCGGGAGGAATTCGCCACGCACGGTCCAGACGTGGTGTTGAGCGCCCCGCTCATCGAGGCACTCGACGACCGCCTCACTCGGGGAGAGCAGGCCTTGGTGCTGCTCAATCGCCGCGGCTTCGCCGCGTCAGTGTTCTGCCGGCAGTGCGCACGCAGCCTGGAATGCCCGAACTGCAGTGTGTCGCTCACGTTCCATCGCCGTGCGGACCGCGCCCGCTGTCACTATTGCGGCTATTCACGGGCGCGTCCGGAGCGCTGCCCGGTCTGCACGGGTGCGTATCTCGAGCAAGTCGGATTTGGCACCGAACGGGTCGAGGCCGAAATCACGGAACGGTGGCCGAACGCCCGCGTGGGCCGACTGGATCGGGACACGGCGCGGCGGCAGGGCGCGGCGGCTCGGATACTGGACCGTTTCGGTGCCGGCGAGATGGACGTTTTGGTCGGAACGCAGATGGTGGCCAAGGGACACGACTTTCCGCGAGTGACCTTGGTCGGAGTGATCTCGGCCGACGTCGGGCTCGGGCTCGCCGATTTTCGCGCGGGCGAGCGCACGTTTCAGCTGCTCACGCAGGTGGCCGGTCGTGCCGGTCGAGGGACGCTGCCGGGGGAGGCGATTGTTCAGACACTCTACCCCAATCACTACAGCATTCGACACGCGTGCCGCCAGGCCTACGAGCCGTTCTTCGCGGACGAGATGGAGTACCGCACGGCCATGCACTATCCACCCGAGGTGGCACTGGTGAGCGCCGTCGTGCGGGCCGGCAGCTTCAATCAGGCGATGCAAGAGGCCGCCGAGCTGGCCACCGCCGCTCGGGGGCACGGCGGCCGGTTCACCGTGCTCGGGCCGGCCTCGGCCCCGCTTGGTCGTCTGCGTGGGCAATATCGCGCCCAGCTCCTGCTCAAGGGCCCGCAGCGTGGTGAGATGCGCCGCGCTCTGCTCGCCGCCCTCGAGAACCGATCCGATCTCAAACGCCGCGTCGTCATCGACGTCGACCCGCTCTCGATGCTCTAGGTTTTCTGACGAGGCGCCCGTCTGGCGGCGTTGCTTCGTCGGTCACAGCCCACCTGGCTGCTCCCTCCTTGCGCCTGGCCAGACAGACGCCTCGTCAGAAAACCCCCGGTGCGTGTTGAGGCAGGAAAGCGTCCGCCTTGGGCGTTACTGCGTCGGTCACAGGCCGCCTGCATGCTCCCTCCTCGCGCCTGGCCAGACGAACGGCTTGCCAGGAAACCGCTCGTGTGTTTTTCAGCAATCCGGTCGTCGTAGCCGCGGGTCTTCAGCCCCCACCCGCGCAGACATTGCGCTATTCGGAGATCACACTGGTGAATTCCACTGGGACCGGCGTGAAACACAGGATGAACATCACCAGGGCGCCGACGGCGACCCAGACGCGGGTCCGGTCAAGCGGAATGTGATGGTCGAGCGTACGCGGATGACGCGGGCCCATGGTGACCATCATGATCACGATCAACACCGCCCACGCGATCCAGCTCGGCGATAGAAACGTGAGCAGGATGGTCACGACCGTGGCGCCGATGGTCACCAGCGTCGAGCGCGACCCCAGGGTGGCATACGAGATGTGTCCCCCGTCGAGTTGTCCGATCGGAAACAGATTGAGTGCCGTGGCCAACAGACCGAACCAGGCCGCGAACGCCATCGGGTGCAGGTTCAGCGAGTACCCGGCCGGCGTGTCGCCCCAGATCAGCCAGGCCGCCAGACGAAACAACAGCGGCTCGCCCAGCTCGAGTCCCGTAAACTCCGTCGGCAGCGGCAACACGCGAGACAGGCTCAGCCCGAGAAAGAGCGCCGGCACCGCCACCACGAATCCGGCGATCGGTCCCGCCACGCCGATGTCGAACAGCATCCGTTTGGTCGGAATCGGTTGCCGAATGCGGATGAAGGCGCCCAGCGTGCCGGTGAGAAACGGGGCGGGGAGAAAATAGGGGAGTGACGCGTCGACACGGTAGTATCGACACGCGAAATAATGGCCCATTTCGTGGCAGCCCAGAATGGCCAGAATGGTCGCGCTGTACCAGAGCCCGTGCCACATCGAGACCTGACGTTGGACCGTGCCGTCAAAGTCGGTCACAAAGCCTTGATAGTGAAAGAAGCCGAGGAACGTCGTGCTCCCGATCGTGGCCAGCAGGAGCACCACGTTCACCCAGGTCCGCCCCTGGCGTCGCGGCGGCCCCGGCGGAGGATCGAACACCGTACGGGTCAACGGCAGATCCCGGCCCGGGGCGGGTAGCCAGGGTGAGTCCGACGGCGGAGCGGGTGGGTTGGGTTGATCCAAGAGAGACGAACCGTGATTCCGGAGCACGCGTGGGCCGAACGGCCCGGGATTAGCCGCCGATGTCTTGCAGGTCTTTGCCCGGCTTGAAGCGGATGGTGCGACCGGGGGGAATGCGGACTTCCTTACCGGTCCGGGGGTTGCGACCGATACCCCGCTTGCGTGGCTTGACCTGGAACACCCCGAAGCCACGGAGTTCGATCCGCTCGCCCCGCTGCATCGACATTCGCATCGCGTCGAACACGGCGTCGACGGCCACTTCGGCTTTGACTTTGGTGATGTCGGCGAGCTTGGACACTTCGTTGACGATGTCGACCTTGATCATGCGATTCCGCTCCCGACGTCTGTAAGCATCATAGATACTGTTACTTACGGCTGTCAAGCACACAGCCGTCGCACTCTGATTCAG